>Ga0070712_100001617_pt1 | contig 13780 bp, 13 predicted proteins | sample LARL81metaG_FD_71396 | JGI IMG/M metagenome (GOLD analysis project Ga0070712, IMG submission 71396) | Corn, switchgrass and miscanthus rhizosphere microbial communities from Kellogg Biological Station, Michigan, USA - LAR L8-1 metaG | ecosystem: Host-associated > Plants > Roots > Rhizosphere ...
ACGATCGTGAACGTCGCCTTGCCGTCGATCCAGCGGGCGCTCAATCCGAGCCCGGCGAATCTGGAGTGGACGATCAATGCCTACGTGCTGTCGTTCGCCGCGCTGATCCTGCTCGGCGGCAAGCTGGGTGACCGCTTCGGCCGGAAGCGCATGTTCGTGCTCGGGCTGATCATCTTCACCGCCGCATCCGCTGCCTGCGCGGGCGCGTCCACCGACACGCAGCTGATCGCCGCCCGAACGGTGCAGGGCGCCGGCGCGGCGCTCCTGAACCCGCTCTCGCTGTCCATTCTGGTCGCCGCATTCCCGCGCAAGCAGCTGCCGACGGCGATCGGCGCCTGGGCCGGCATCTCGGGCCTGGGCCTGGCGATCGGCCCCCTGCTGGGCGGCTTCCTGGTCGAGCACTACTCCTGGTCGGCCGTCTTCTGGGTCAACGTGCCGGTCGGCATCATCGCCGTCGGCGTCACCCTGTGGGCGGTGATCGAGTCGCGTGACCCGACCAGTCACAGCCTGGACCTCGTCGGCACGGTGCTCGTCACGGCCAGCCTGTTCCTGCTCACCTTCGGCCTCATCAAGACCACCTCGCACGCCTGGCTCTCGGCCTACACCCTGTCCTTCCTGATCGGCGCAGCGGTGCTGATGGCCCTGTTCGTGCTCTGGGAGAGCCGCCAAAGCGACCCGATGATTCCGCTCGACTTCTTCCGTCGGCGTGCGTTCAGCGTCTCCAGCATCATCGTGACGCTGGTCGGGGTCGGCCTCTTCGGGATCATCTACTTCCTCACCCTGTACTTCCAGAACGTCAAGGGCTATTCGCCGCAGGAGGCGGGCGTCCGCTCGCTGCCGCTGACGATGATGATCCTGTTCGTGGCGCCGCTGGGCGGGCGCATGGTGAACCGGGTCGGCCCACGGGCGCTGATGACGTTCGGCATGCTGCTCGCCTCGATCGGCCTCTTCGGGCTCAGCCGCCTACACGTCGACTCGTCCTACAACATGATCTGGCCGTTCCAGATCATGATGGGTACCGGTATGGCGCTGACCATGCCGTCGGTGTCGTCGACCGGCATGGCCGCCGTCGACCAGGCCAAGGCAGGCATCGCCTCGGGGGTGATCAACGCCTCCCGCCAGGTGGGCGGCGCGATCGGCATCGCGCTGCTGGGCAGCGTCGGTGCCACCCTGGCGGCGAACAGCTGGCACAGCTTCGTCTCGGCGCAGGTTCCGGCGCCGGCCCAGAACGCGGCCCTTGGGCTGACCCCGCTTGTCCAGGGGGGCCGGGCGCACACGATCAGCAACCTGCCGGTGCCGCACGCGGATGCGCTGGCGAGCCAGGCGCTGCTCTCGTTCCAGCACGGCGTACGGGGCGCCTTCTTCGTCGGCGCATGCCTGCTCTTCGCGGCTGCCGTCGTGGCATTCGTCGGCCTGCGCAGCGTGCCGGCGCCGCGGCAGGCTGAGGCGCCGGCCGGAGCCGCCGTCGAGGTCTAGGGCGAGCCGGCCAGCAGCTCGACCCGGTTGCCGAAGGGGTCGACGGTGTGGAACCTGCGGACGCCAGGCCAACGGGCGTCCCAGGTCACCTCGCCCCCGGCCGCCGCGACTCGCTCGGCGGCGGCGTCCAGGTCATCGACAACAAACCCTGGATGGGCCTTGCCGGCCGGGGTGAACGGGCGCTCGACCCCCAGATGCAGCCCCTCCTCGAACCACACCCCGCCGGTCGCCCGCATCGCCTCCGGCTTCGCCTGCTCGGTCAGCCCGAGGGCGTCGCCGTAAAAGCGTCGCGCCTCCTCCTCGCCGTCCTCGGGAATCGCGACCTGGACGTGGTGCAGGCTGGGCATCGGCGTGGATGCTAGGGGATGCTCAGCGGAGCGGCCGCAACCGCTCGCCGACCGTGAAGATCGCCGTTCCGGCGAGCTCCGGCGCAACCACGGCGGCGGTCGCTCGGGTGGTGTCGACCTCGGCGACGAGCAGTCCGTGCCGCGAGCGGTAGAAGCGAACCAGCCGGCGTCCGAATACGGCGGACTTGATCGGGATCAATCGACCGCCGAGGAGCGCCGGCGGGACGACGCGCGTGTAGGTCCAGACCGATGTCGGGCCGTAGGAGACGCGGACCGCGCGACCGCCCGAGTAGCGCAGGAGTTCGATGCGCGACAGCGCTCGCCCGGCGAAGCGGCCACCGAGCCAGAGCGGCCGTGGCCGTAGCGACCGTGCCTGGTCGACGGAGATCGCGCGAGTCGAGAGCAGCCGCACCGGCCCCTGGCTGGACACCTCGCGGACGTGCGTCGAGGGCGGCAGGTCGAGCGTGAACGTGCCCGGCGGCACGTTCCTGGGAGCGACGGCGGCGATCTGCTCGACGCGGATTGCCGCGACCGTGCGGCCGTCGGCCTGCCACACGATCCGGACGGGCAGAAAGGTCGCCGACTCAAGCGTTACGACCTGGGTCACCCGGCGGGCGCCGGGATGGTCCTGCACGGGCAGCGTCAGCAGGTAGTCGGCACCCCGGCGTGAGACGGAGAGTTCGCCGGGGGGCGACGAGAGGAGGGCACCGCGATAGGCCGCAACCGGGTCGACGGCATCGGCGCAGGCGGACGCCAGAGCGCGGCAGGAGGTGGCGACGATCGCCGAGTGCGATCTCGGGTCGTAGCGCGTCACCCGGCCGTGCAGCACCAGTGTCTCTGCAATCGTCCGCCCATCGGCGGTCTGCGTCCAGCGGGCATCTCCGCCGGGCGCAAACCAGCCGGTGCGGCGGGAGGGCGTCACTGCCGCGCTGCGAGCGGAAACGCGCTCGGTCACCGCCAGCACCGCGTGGCGTCCGATCGCCGAGATCGCCCGCGCCTGCACATCCACGACCGGCCCGTTGGTGAGCCGACTCGCGAGCAGGATGGCGGCGATCACCGCCGCCGCGGCAAGCGCCAGTCCGGCGGCCAGGCGCTGCCCACGGGATCGCCGCCAGCGGTCTCGGGTAAGGCGAGTCCGGGCCGTCGCCAGCGCCCGCTCGATCTCGGCGTCGGACAGTGGCGTCCGGGCGGCGTCGGCAGCTCGGGTGAGCGTCCTGGCGAGCGCCAGGGCCTCCCCGTCCCCGGCGCTCTCGCCGTTCAGGATGTGGGCCAGTTCGACGGCTGTGCGGCGGTCAGTCGACACCGAATCCCTCCTGCCGAAGCGCTGTCCGAAGCGCCCTGCCGGCGCGCAGCATGGTCATCTGGCAGGCGCCGATGCTGCGGCCGGTGATGCGGGCAACCTCTGCGAAGCTCCGGCCCTCGACCAGCCTCAGATGGACCACGAGCTGATGATCGGGTGAGAGGCGTCCCAGCGCCCGGCGGATCGCGTCACGATCCTCAACCGGCGGCGGCTCGGCGGTCAGGCCAGCCTCGCCGGCCGCTCGGCGTTCCCCGGTGCGTCGGCGCTCACGGGCGCTCAGCCGGTCGCTGGCCATGTTCGCCGCCACCCGGTAGAGCCACGCCAGCACCGGCCGCCGGCGCCAGCGCAGGCGAGGCAGGCCGCCGAGCGCCGCAACGAAGACATCCGACGCCACGTCCTGCGCTTCCTCGACCGTTCCCAGCCGGATCGCCAGGTAGCGGACGATCTCCGGGTAGTACGCTCGGAAGACCGCCTCGACGTCGGACTGCTCGGCCCGGAATGCCCGCTCGTCGACGGATGGATCAGGCACCCGGCGGTCACACGCTTCGGGGACGTTGGGGCCGCCGGCGACGGCCCGCTTCCGCGAGCACGAGGGCGCCGATCAGCGCCGCGGCGGCGGCAGCGATGATGGGCAGGTGCGAGTCGGCCCGGCTGCCGACGGGCGCCGGGGGCGTCCAGCCGGCGGCTCTGCGCAGGCGCCCGTCCAGGGCCGGTGGGACTCGCCGCCAGACGAAGCCCGGGAGCTCGAGCAGCGAGTAGCGCGGGAAGTAGTCAAGGAGGACGGCCGGCGTGTCCGACCAGGGCGACGACGGCCGCGAGTCGAACGAGATCTTGACGATCCGGCTCTCCCAGATCCGCGCCGGTGGCTGGGCCCCTGGCAGCGCCCCCAGCAGCGCAGCTGCCGCCCGCCGGCCGGGCAGCGGCGTCCCGTCGGCGAACGCCTGGACGTGGCGCGGGACGAACAGCGGGATCCGGCGCGCGAGCGCCCGCATGTCAGGGCCGAGTCGAGCTCCCAGGGGAACCCAGTTGCCTCCGCTCTCGAGCAGACCGGCGGCCGGCGCGACGTAGATCGTGGGCTCCGAGAAGTTGAACTCGGCCCGGGTGCGCAGACGTCCATATCCCTGCAGCGGCGGCGGCCAGTGCAGCGTCCCCTGGCCGACCAGGAGCAGGAGGTGGCCGAGGCCGGGCAGGTCGTTCCCCGGGATGCGTACGCAGCGGCCGCCTTGCCCACACAGTCGGGCGGAGGTCAGCGTGCCCTTGCCGAGCGCGCTCGCAGGCCAGAGCAGCGCGGCAGCGACTGCGGACAGAAGGAGTGTGGATCTCCAGATCATCGGTGCCTCCCGGTCGAGCTCCTGTGCACCGTGATATCCGCTACCGTCGCCGAAACATCACGCGCCCGACCCTACCGCTCCCGGGAGCGCCGGATGTGGATCGGTCAGGCGGCCCGGGCGGGAGCGCCGGCCCAGATCACCCGGTCGCGGCCCCCGTTCTTGGCGCGGTAGAGGGCGGAGTCGGCCGCGGCCACCAGGTCGCCCCGCTCGGTCGCGTCCTCGGGGAAGCTCGCCCAGCCGATCGAGGCCGACGTGCGTCGGCCGGGCGCCGGCTCCACGCCCAGGCCCTTCACCGCCTCCCGGGCCCGATTCAGCACCTCGTCGACGCCGCCTCGCTCGGACGTCTCCAGCAGCAGGGCGAACTCCTCGCCGCCCAGCCGGTAGATGCGGTCGGACGTGCGCAACACGCTGCGGATCGCCTCGCCGGCGCGGCGCAGCACCGCGTCCCCCTCGGGATGCCCGAGGGAGTCGTTCACCAGCTTGAAGTGGTCGAGATCGACGATCGCGAGCGCGAAACCAAGGCCGCGGCGCTTGGATAGCCCCACCCGGCGCCGCAGCTCGGCGTCGAAGGTGCGCCGGTTGGGAAGGCCGGTCAGCGCGTCGTGCCCTGCCGCCAGCTCCAGCTCCTCCTGGCGCAGCACCGTCCGCCAGAGCGCGCCGAGGTGGCCGAGCATGAGGTCGAGCGTATGGTGGTCGAGGTCGTCGCCGCGGCCCTCGGCGAAGCAGACCGAGATGTGCAGCCCCTGGCCGGCGTTGTCGACCGGCAGCGTGATCCGGGCCAGCCCGTGCGACTCGTGGCGGGGCGCATAGCCCTCGGCAACGCGCAGGCAGACTGCGCCGATCGCCTCCCGCGGCGCCTGGTGGGCGAACCCGATCAGCTGGCCGCGGGTGGTCGCCTCCTTGGCCCGGTTGCTCCACTCCAGGATCGACTCCACCTGCTGACTCCAGCGTCGCTCCCGATCGCGTCGGGCGTCGGCGGCCCCGGCCAGACGCCATGCCTTGCGCAGGACCAGGATGCCGCCGGCGAGCAGGACGAGGAGCCCGAGCAGGGTTGTCGACAGGCCGAGCGCGTTGGTCAGCCGCTCGGTCCGGGCGGCCTCCGCAGCCTGCTTCATCATCTGCGCGTCGAGTACGTTGGACACCGACGTCACGTTCTTCTCGACCGCGCGGGCGTTCGGGTCGACGACGGGTGGTGGGGGCGTCCGGCCGCTGAAGCGGGCGGCGCTGCTGCTCTCCCAGGCGCGCACGGCGCGTGTCTGGCGCAGGACGGCAGGCCAGGGGCTTGCCGAACCGGCCGAGGCCGCGATCTCCTGCAGCGTTCCTGCCGCCTGCTGTGTCGACCGGCTGTCGCCGTGAACGCGTGCGGCCTGGGCGGGGGTGCGGCCGATCTCCCAGATCAGCCGGTCCTGCACCTCGCGCTGCACCGCCAGGCGCAGGCTGTCGGCGGCGTTCTCGGCCGTCCGGGCGAGATGGGCCCGGTTGGCGGCGGCGTCGCTGGAGCTCTGGCTGATATATCGGGCGCCTGTCATGGTGACCAGGACGAGGAGCGCTGCGGCCAGCCACAGCATCCCGAACCTGCGAATCTGGGACGAGATCCTTGCAGGCGGATGCGTGCCCGACCGGTGCACATGCCCCGGGGGGACGGACTGCATGGTCTCAGTCAAGCTGCTAACGGCCGATTCGACATCCCGCTTTTTCGGTATTGCGAGGTCGGCTAGGGAGCGCGCCGGTCGTTCGCCAGGAAGGCGGCGTGGGTGACCGGCATGGCCAGCGCGAACAGCTGCTCGACGGCGTCGGCGTAGCGGCGGATCTCGCGCTGGGCGGTCTCCGAGTTTCGCAGGGCGACGAAGTTCATCAGGCTGCGGGCATTGACCGTCCAGTAGAACTGGGTGTAGATCGCGACCGGGAGGACGTTTCGGGCGACCTCCTTGGCCACCCCCCGGTCGAGCAGCTCCGTGTAGGTGGCGTAGGCGTGGTCGTAGACCCGTCGTTGGGCCTCCCGCGCCTCCTCGGCCAGGTCGGCCGGCAGCGGATCGAAGCTGTACGCGCCGGGCTTGCCGACCTGCGTACGCACGTCCACGGGCTCCGGCAGGTAGAACTCCGGCTCGAGCTGGGCATAGCGCGCCGACCACTCGTTGAACGAGCCGATCCGGTGCCGCGCCCACTCACGCATGACGAAGATCGGCAGCTTCACGTGATAGCGGAACGCGTTGTGCTCGAACGGCGTCCCGTGCCGCTCCCGCATCAGGAAGCGGATCAGGCCCTCGTCGCGCTCGCTCATCTCCTCCGAGCGCTGGGCGAAGGAAACGCGGGCCGCATTCACCACCGAGAGGTCGTCGGCCATGCAGGCGTCCAGGCGGACGAACCCGTGGTCGAGCACGGGAATCTGATCGGTGAGCTCCACGGTGGCCATGATGCCAGGGTATCGGCGTCTACGGACGGAGCAGGCGGCCGCCGTCGACGATCACGTTCTGGCCGGTCAGGTAGTCCGCCTCGATGCAGAAGCGGACGGCCTGATTGACGTCGGCCGGGCTGCCCAGGCGGCCGATCGCGGTCTCCTCGGTGCTGCCCGCGATCCCCTCTGGCATCAGCACCGGCCCCGGCGCGACGCCGCAGACGCGCAGCCCGTCCCGGCCCCAGGCCAGGGCGAGGGTCTTGACCAGATAGATCATCGCCGCCTTGGCCGCGCCATGCGAGGCGAAGGCGGGCCACGGCTGGAGGCCGGCGACGTCGGTGATGGCCACGATCACCCCGCCGTCCTGCATCTCCCGGTGAGCGGCCTGAGCGGCGAAGAAGAAGCCCTTGGCGGTGGTGTCCAGGGCCGAGTCCCAGAGCTCCTCGTCGACCTCCGCCGGCTTTCGCGGCGTGAAGCCACCGGACGGGCAATGGACGTAGACGTCGAGCCCGCCGAGCGCGGCGGCCGCCCGTTCGACCAGCCCGGCCGCCTGCTCGACGACCGACACGTCGGCGGCCAGCGCCGCCGATCGCCGGCCCATCGCCTCGATCTCGGCGCGCGTCTCCTCAGCCGGTGCGGCGGAGCTGTGGTAGCTGATCGCGACGTCGGCGCCGCGGCTCGCGAGGTCGAGCGCGATTGCCCGCCCGACGCGGTGGGAACCTCCCGCTACGAGCACCCGCAGTCCGTCGATTTCGGGCATGGCGGGATATGCTAACCGGCAACGAGACGACCGATGGAACGGAGGGTGTGATGGGCTACGAAGTCCCCGATCTGCCGTATGGCTACGACGCGCTCGAGCCGCATATCGACGAGCAGACGATGCGGATTCACCACGACAAGCACCACCAGGCGTACGTGGACAAGGCGAACGCTGCCCTGGAGGGAACGGAGTGGGCCGACAAGCCGGTCGAGGAGGTGTTGCGAAACCTCTCCTCGCTGCCGGCGGACAAGCAGGGGCCGGTGCGCAATAACGCCGGCGGCCACGCCAATCACAGCCTGTTCTGGACCATCCTCGGCCCCAACGGGGGCGGGGCGCCGTCCGGCGACCTGGGAGCCGCGATCGACTCCACCTTCGGCGGCCTGGACGCGCTCAAGCAGCAGCTGACCGACGCCGGCGTCAACCGCTTCGGCTCCGGCTGGTCGTGGTTGGTGGTCGAGGACGGAAACCTCAAGGTGACGTCCACGGCCAACCAGGACTCGCCGATCTCGGACGGCCAGACCCCGATCCTGGGCATCGACGTCTGGGAGCACGCCTACTACCTGAAGTACCAGAACCGCCGCCCCGACTACCTGGCGGCGATCTTCAACGTGATCGACTGGGATGCCGTCGGCCAGCGCTACGCCGCTGCCCGCTCGGCGACCGCCACGGTCTGACCACGCGTGACAGGTGAGACCCGGAGGGCGGGTGCTGCGGCGCCCGCCCTCCGCGTATCCAGGAGAGTCGTGTGACCAGGACGATCGTGTTCTTCCCGGAGGGAGCGTTCGGACCGACCAACAACTGCGTCGGGATCGGCGAGGTGCTCCGCGCGCGCGGCCACCGGGTGGTCTTCATCGTCGAGGAATCGTTCGCCGGCACGCTGGAGGCGCGGGGGTTCGAGGAGCGCCTGATGCGGCTCGCCCCACCTCCCGAGGTCGAGGAGGCGCCGGGGCAGTTCTGGAAGGACTTCATCCGCGACACGGCGCCCGAGTTCCGAAAGTCCACTTCCGAGCAGCTCTCAAGCTTCATCCAGCCCACCTTCCAGGCGCTGATCGACGGCGCCCGCTACGTCAACCCGCGGCTGACCGAGATCATCGACGAGCTGCAGCCGGACGCGATCTGCGAGGACAACGTGGTCGCCTTTCCGGCGCTCGCCGCCAGCGGCCGGCCCTGGGTGCGCATCCTCTCCTGCAACCCGGCCGAGCTGCCCGACCCGCAGGTACCGCCGGCCTTCTCCGGCCTGCCCGCGGGTGACCGCTCGCAGTGGCCCGAGTTCCGGGCCGAGTACGAGCGCAGCCACCGGCGCATGTGGTCGGAGTTCGACGCCTTCGTTCGCGAGGCCGGGGCCCCCGGCCTGCCCGACCTGGAGTTCATCCATCACTCGCCCTCGTTGAACCTGTACCTGTATCCGGCAGAGGCCGATTACCCGCGGCAGCGGCCGCTGGGCGAGGGCTGGCACCGCGTCGAGTCGTGCGTCCGCCGCGACGACTCCGGCGGCTGGGCGCCGCCGCCCGAGCTGGCCGGCGACGGGGCGCTGATCTATCTCTCGCTGGGCTCGCTGGGCTCGGCCGACGTGGCGCTGATGACCCGCCTGGTCGAGATCCTGGCGCGGACGCCGCATCGTTACGTCGTCTCCAAGGGGCCGTGCCACGACGAGTTCGAGCTGGCGCCGAACATGTGGGGCGGCGAGTACCTGCCCCAGCCGGCGATCCTGCCCCAGGTCGACCTGGTGATCATGCACGGCGGCAACAACACGACAACTGAGTGTTTTCATCACGGCAAGCCGAGCATCGTCCTGCCGCTCTTCTGGGATCAGTACGACAACGCCCAGCGCGTCGACGAGACCGGGTTTGGGGTGCGCCTGCGCACGTACGACTTCGAGGACGCCGAGCTGCCCTCGGCGATCGACCGGCTGCTGGCCGACTCGGCGCTTCGCGACCGGATGACGGACATCTCACGCCGCCTCCAGGAGCACCCGGGCACGGTGCGGGCGGCCGACCTGATTGAGCGCGTCGCTGCCAACCCCTGAGCAGGTCGCGGCCAGCCGCTGGTACGCCGACACCGGCCGCCCGGTGCGGGCGGTGGAACGGCTGGCGGCGCTGCCGCTGGGCGCGGGGGAGGTGACGGTGCTGGCGGTGCAGGCGCCGCCCGGCCCGGCCGAGCGCTACCTGTGGCTGGAGGGGGATGTCGGGCTGGCCCTGGTCGACCTCGTCCGCGACGGGAGGGTGGCGGCGGCGCCGGGGTTCACCGTCGCCCGAACGTCGGCCGCCGCGTCGATGCCCGAGGGCGGCGGCGAGCGGCCAATCGGCATCGACCAGTCGAACACCTCGATCGTGGTCGGCGAGCGGCTGGTGGTCAAGCTCTTCCGGCGGCTGGCGGTGGGCCTGCATCCCGAGATCGAGCTCGGCGCCCTTCTCACCGAGCAGGGGTTCTCGGCTGTCCCGGCCCTGTACGGCTCGGTGCACTACGGCGACGCGGCGGTGGCGTCGGTGCACGCTCACGTGCCCGCCGCCCGCGACGGCTGGGACTGGGCCGGCGATGCGGTGATCGCCGGCGAGGTGCGCGAGCTGCGGCGCCTGGGCGAGCTGACCGCCGAGATGCACCGGGTCCTGGCCCACCTCGGCGGTGGCAGCGCCGATTCCGCCGAGCGCGAGTCCTGGTATACCGCTGCCGTCGCCCAGCTCGATCGCGCGATCGCCATCTCCGGCGCGTCTGGGGCGGTGCTGGAGGAGCACCGGGGCGCAATCGAAGCCGGGCTGGAGGGACTCCGCGGTGACGGCCCGGCCGCCCTCTCGCGCGTTCACGGCGACTACCACGTGGGGCAGATCCTGAACGCGAACGGTCGGCTCTGGATCATCGACTTCGAGGGCGAGCCCGGCCGCAGCCTGGACGAGCGCCGGCAGCCTGGCTCGCCGCTTCGAGACGTGGCGGCGATGCTGCGCTCGTTCGACCACCTCGCCCGGCACGTGGACCGCGACCGGCAGGCGATCGGGGCGACGGCAGTCGACCGCTGGATCGCCGCCGCCCGCGTTGCCTTCCTGACCGGCTACGGCCCGCTCGACCGCTCGCTGCTGCGGGCGTTCGAGGTCGAGAAGGAGTGCTACGAGTTCACCTATGCGGCCACCTACGTTCCCGACTGGGCATATGTCGCCGAGGGCGGCATGCGCTGGCTGATGGAGCACCGCGATGGCTGATCTCGAGCCGAGCCGCTTCCTGGAGGACGTGCTGGACACGCCGAAGGCGCTTCGCAGCACCGCCGACCTCCACGCCGGCGGCGGGCCGCTGGCGCGCCTCGGCTCGCTGGAGCCGCGGCCCTCGCGAATGCTGTTCCTGGGCATGGGCAGCTCCCGGTACGCCGCCCTGAACGCGACCGCGATGCTGCGTGCGCGGGGCGTCGACGCCCATGCCGAGCTGGCCTCGACCGGCGCGCCGCAGCCGCCGGCACTGGACACGCTGGCGGTCGCCGTGTCGGCCAATGCCGGCTCCGCCGAGACGATGGCCGCGCTTCGTCGGCACGCCGGCCATAGCCACACGGTGGCGGTGACCAGCCGTCCGCGGTCGCAGTTCGCCGCCGCCGCCGGCCTCTGCCTGGCGCTCGGCTCCGGCGCCGAGGTCAGCGGCGTGGCCTGCAAGAGCTATACCAGCACGCTGGCGGTGCTGCTCCTGATGGTCGGCCGGATGCTCGGCGAGCCCCGCCTGGGCCGCGATCTGCTGCGCGAGGCCGCGGACGCCTCGGAGCGGGTGCTGGACGATCGCGAGCGGTGGCTGCCGCAGGCGGCCGAGCTGCTGGCCGGGCGGGCGCTGCACGTGCTGGCGCCGGCCGAGCGGATCGGGTCGGCGGAGCAGTCGGCCCTGATGCTGCGCGAGGTGCCGCGAGTGCGCGCCGACGCCTGCGAGACCGGCGACTGGTCGCACGTCGACGTCTACCTCTCGAAGCGGCCCGGCCTGGGCCTGGTCATGCTGCGCGGGTCGGCCTGGGAGGCCGAGGTGATGGACTGGGCGGTCGAGCGCGGGGTGCCGGTGGTGACGGTCGGCGGCGCGCTCGACCGCTCGGTGCTGGATGTGCCGATCGCCGACGGCGGCGATCCGCTGGTGCGCCTGCTGGTCGAGAGCCACGCCTGCGAGCTCCTGGCCGCCGAGCTCTGGCGGCTCGACCCGATCTGAAACCGTCAAGAAACCGTCACGTGAATAGGAGGGGCCAGACCCCTTTATGCGGTCCGGTGAATAAAGGGGTCTGACCCCCTTTATGCATGCTGGGCGGCGAAGTACCCTTCTCGCGCATGTCACTGCCGAACTGGATCACGGTCGGCCGCATCCTGCTCATCCCGGTCTTCATGGTCGTCCTGCTGGGCCGGCTGCCGGGCGGCGACTACCTGGCGGTGGCGGTGTTCGCGGTCGCCGCGCTGACCGACACCGTCGACGGCTACCTGGCGCGGTCGCGGAACGCCCGCACCACCCTCGGCGTCTTCCTCGACCCGATGGCCGACAAGCTGCTCGTCTCGGCCGCCCTGATCTCACTGGTCGAGCTGGGCCGGGTCGCCGCCTGGGTGGCGATGGTGATCATCGCCCGCGAGTTTCTGGTCAGCGGGCTGCGCATGGTCGCGGCGACCCAGGACACCGTCATCGCGGCCTCCGGCTGGGGCAAGCTGAAGACCATCGTCCAGGTGGTGGCGATCGCCGCCCTGATCCTCGACGACCCGCCGCACACCGCCACCAGTGTGCTGGTGGCATGCGCCGTCGCGATCACGATCTGGTCGGGAATCGACTACTTCATCGACGCCCGCGACCTGCTGCGAGCGCCCGCATGACCGGCTCCCTGGCAGTGCTCGCGGTCGCCTATCTGCTCGGCTCGATCCCCTTCGGGTATCTGGCCGGATGGACGGTCGGCATCGATCTTCGCCGGCACGGCTCCGGCAACACCGGTGGCACCAACGCCGTTCGCGTCCTGGGGCCGAAGCGGGGGGTTCCAGTGATCCTGCTCGACGTCGCCAAGGGGGCGCTGGCCGTACTCCTGGCCCGGCACTACGGCGGCGTCGGCCTGGAGGTGCTGGCCGCCACCGCTGCCATGGCCGGCCACATGTTCCCGGTCTTCCTCGGCTTCGGCGGCGGCAAGGGGGTGGCCGTGGGGGCCGGCGCGACCCTTGCCCTGGTGCCGGTGATCGGCCTGCTGTCGGTGCCCATCTGGCTCGGCGTCTCGCTCCTTACCGGCTACGTCTCGGTGGGCTCGATCGTGACCGCGCTGGCGATCACGCTGATGGCCTTTCTGTTTGACGAGCCGTGGCAGGTGGAGGTGTTCTGCTTCGCCGCCACCGTCATCGTGCTCTGGCGGCATCGCGCCAACATCGGCCGCCTGCGCAGCCGCTCCGAACACCGGGTGAACATCCGCGGCTGGTGGGCCGCCCGCCGCTCGACCGTCTAGACGGTCTGCTTCTTCCCGCCCTCCAGCCACGCCCGCGCGGTCGTATGCCGGGGCCGGTCGGAGGAGCCCTCGAGGTCGGCTCGCAGCTCGCCCACGACGCCGTGGCGCTCGGCCAGCACGTCGTGGTTGTGGATCGTCTCGAAGTTGACCTGGCGGGCGAGCAGGAAGCAGCCGTCGGAGAGGTCCGGGTAGCGCTCCATCGCGCCGGCCACCATCAGCCGCACCGAGTCCTCGACGAATCGGGGGTGCAGGTGGGCGTGCTCGACCACGAACAGCTCGTCCGGGCGCTTGAGCAGCTCGAACACGGGCGCGCTCATCCCGTCCTCGGCGATCTTGATCAGGTCGCGGGCGTCGATCTCACGGCTGGTGCCGATCATCAGCGTCGCCTCGGCCCGCTGGTTGTGCGTGGCGGCCGGCAGCAGGCGGAAGATCTCGTCCACCTGGCCATCGTCGTACCCCGCCTCGGCCAGCCGCTCGGCCGCCCGCTCGCGGATCAGCCCCTGCGCGCAGGGGCAGGCGTTCAAACCGCGCACCTCGACGCCGACCATCCGCCGCGGCCCGGCCCCGTTGACGAGGGCGTGGCCGATCAGGTGGTAGATCTCCTGGGTCGGCAGGCCGGAGACGGGCGTCCGCCGGGTGACCGGGAACTTGGCCTTGATGGACACCTCCGAGCGCAGCGCCTGCTGGCGCTCGACGACCCGCGCGGCGATGTGCTCGGCCAGGTCCTCCACGTGCAGCGCCTCGCCGATCACCAC
>Ga0070712_100001618_pt1 | contig 13779 bp, 13 predicted proteins | sample LARL81metaG_FD_71396 | JGI IMG/M metagenome (GOLD analysis project Ga0070712, IMG submission 71396) | Corn, switchgrass and miscanthus rhizosphere microbial communities from Kellogg Biological Station, Michigan, USA - LAR L8-1 metaG | ecosystem: Host-associated > Plants > Roots > Rhizosphere ...
CCCACACCGTTCCCCATCGCGAGTGGTTGTGGATCGCCACCGCGATATCGTCACGAACACGGTGCAATTCGACGTGCAGCGTGATCGCCGGCGTTATCGTCCACCGGCCCGTGATTTCGTTGCCGTCGGCGTCCATGGTCATGATGTCGCTCGCCGTGACCTCGTCCCAGGTCAACCCGAATGGGTTCACCAGGAACGTCCCATCGGGCTGCTTGTAGGTGATGTGTCCGGCGAGATGGTCGTCGTATCCTTCGGCGAACAGGCACCGGCACAGCAGCGCCAGCTCTTGAGCGGCGGTCAGCTCGGGCAACGCGGGTGCAATGGGTTTCGTGACCACCATGGCTCGCATCGCGGTCAGCCGGTTCGTGTCCTGGCTTCTCACGACCAACCGTCCTTACGCACCGAGGATCCGGCGCAGTCGATTGCCGTAGAAAACCAAGGCGTTGTCGCCCAGCACTTTACGTTCAAGCGACTCGCTGAGTCCCCGCTCCTTGACGCACTTCACCGCGCCCGGATAGACGGCATCGTGATGCGGGTAATCGGACGCGAACATGACGTTGTCGGCCCACCCTTGCTCGAGCGTCGAGGCCAGACCCGGCTCCTCGATCTCGAACGTGAGCCACGACCGCGTGCTGAGGGCGCCGTCAGGGTTTCCGCCGCGGTAGTCGCCGGGCGCGAGCTCGTAATGTTCTTCGATGCGGTCCGCCCACGTCGGCGCCCAGCCGCACCCAGCTTCGAGGAAGCCGACACGGAGACGTGGGAAGCGCTGGAAGATCCCGGCCAAGGTGACGTTGACCATCGCGGCCATCTGCTCGAAGACGTGGCTGACGATGTGACAGCCGGCGTAGCTGGACATCCGGTCAAGACCGATGGTGTCGATGCCGGCAAGGTAGGCCTCATGCAGTGACATCGGGACGTCGAGCTGCTGGGCCTTATCCCACAACACATCGAAGTCGGGATGATCGACGGTGCGCCCACCGATCCGGTTGGGTCTCATCACGCCACCGACAAAACTGTGAGTCATCACGGCTCGCTCGAGTTCGGCCGCCGCCAGCCGCGGGTCATGTTGGGGCAGCAGCGCCACGCCGATCAGACGCTTCGCGTCGGTGGCGCAGTAGCGGGCCAGCCAATCGTTGTAGGCCGCGCAGAGGGCAGCCGCGATATCCGGGTGCTCCAACAGCCCGAACATCAATCCCACGCTCGGGTACAACACGGCGGCGTCGATCCCCTCGTCGTCGAGGACCCGCAGGCGCACCTTGGGATCGCGGCCACCCTCGCGTCGCACGCCGCCTGCGGACACGTGGTTCCGCAATCCGCCAGGGAACGGATACTTCGAGCGCCAAAGCCGGCCCTCGATGCGATATGTGACGTACCCACCGGCTTCGGCGACGAACTGCATGGCGCTGTCGCGCATCGCCGACGGGATGGCGTCGACCAATTCGGGAAGCGTCTCCTCGACGTGCCCGTCGGCATCGATCACGAGTGACATCGGACCCCCTTACCGAGGCGGCCGGAAGTTCAATTACTACTAAAATAGAAAGTTTAGTGGCGCCGTCAAGCGTCGTGCGCTGCCCTAGTAACTCAGGAGGTACGCGCCGCGACGCTGCGCGCCCAGTAGCGCGGCACGTCAAGGGGACTCAGTAGGCCAGGCTCAGCCTCGCACACCGCGGGCACGCAGTTGACTGCCGGCATCGCAGTCTGCACCGAGGGTCGATGACGTCAGCCCACTCGTTCGTCGTCGTCACACCGACAGGCGCCGCTCCAAGGACCGCACCCGAGTCACGGGCCGCCTTCGCCGGCGTGCTGACGAAGTGCCCGACGAGCTCGAGATCGGGATGCTGCAGGATCGCCCGCAGCGCAGCCGCCCCGATGTTGCCCGTACCGCAGTGCACAACTCGGTAGCCCACAAGGGACTCCGTCCGGAGCTACGAGGCTTTCTTCTGCGTGGGCGGTGAGTAGTTCGGCTTACCCAGCCCCAGCACGTACTGCGCGATCATGTTCCGGAACACCTCCAGAGTGCCGCCGTAAATGCCGACCAGCGGCGCGAAGCGGTAGATGTATTCCGCCGCGCCATCGTCGGCGGCGCCGTCGGTTCCGATCGGCAGCGACGCCGCCACCCCGAGAATGTCCATCAGGTCCGGCGAGATGTCCCGCATCGTCTGTGCGAGCGCCACCCTGCCGAAGATGGTCGGGGCAGACAGCGCGGCTTCCATGCGGGCGACGCTGCGACCCAACCGATATGCGACGGATTGATCGTCAATCAGGCGGCGACCGTTGGGATCCGGCTCGGCGACCCTCGCCGCAGCCTTGTCGACAGCGATGGCCATGAAACCGGCCTGATGCATCATGATCGAAACATCCTGCAGACCGTCCCCGGCGGACTCCACCGCGCCGTGCTCGACGTTGAGCGGTTCACGCACCACCGTCCAGCCGTTGTTCACGCCCCCGAGCCGGTACTTGTCGTCGACGCGGACATCGCTGTAGTACACGATGTTGGTACGGTCGCCGTCGACGGTCCGGATTCCCTGGATCTCAATACCCGGCGAGTCCAGCGGCACCAAAAACATGGTCAGGCTCTTGTGCTTCGGCGCGTCGGGATCGGTGTTGGTGATCAGGAAGACGTACTGGCAGTTGTGTGCGCCGGTAGTGAACATCTTGGAGCCGTTGATGATCCAGCCGTCACCGTCGCGCACCGCACGGGTCTTGCAGGTCGCGACGTCCGAGCCGCCTTCGGGCTCCGTGTAGCCAAGGCAGAGGCGCACTTCCCCGTTGAAAACACGTGGCATCACTTCAGCCTTCAGTTCTGACGAGCCGAACTTTTCCACCGACCGCGCGATCATGGCGGTTGTACCCGACGTCACCCACGGTACGTGCGCGCGTCGTTTCTCGAGTTCCCAGATCCGGCGCCGCACGCGGTCGAAGCCGCCCTCCGATTCCGGCTTCCAGTCCTGCGCCAGGTACCCAGCCGCACCCAGGGCAAGATGCACGCCTTCATCGAAGTTGTCGCCGGTCTCGCGGTCACGCCGAATCACGTCGTCTGTGACATGCGTGCGCAGGAAGTCGCGCGCCGCGTCGAGGAAGGCCCGGTCGTCGTCGGACAGCTGAACTGGGGAGAAATCCACTTATGCGCCCTCTCCTGAACCACTTTCGCGGGCCGCGACGAGCTCGGCGATGTACTTTGCACTGGCGCCGGGGTCGCCTCCGGCCAGCGTCCACCCGCGGGCGCGGACCAGATAAGCCGTAGCCGCCGCCTCCGCAGAAACACCCAGGCCGCCCTGGACATGCACACACATCGTCGCGGCCTTGGATGCTTCCTCTGCCATGAACACGAACGCCGACGGCGCCAGCTCCGGGCGTTCTTCAGGCTCGTTGTCCAGAAACCAGGCTGCGCGGCGCGCCAGATTACGGCCACCCTGCACCGTGATGGCGATGTTCGCCAGGGGGTGCGAGATGCCCTGCAACGTCGAAATCGGCACACCCAGCGTGTAGCGGGTCTTGGCGAAGTCCGCGGCGATCGTCATCGTCTCTTCGACGAGACCCACCAACGCCGCCGCCGTCAGCACCCGCCACTCATCCAGCGCGCGTTGGTATTCCGCCAAGGCCCGGGTGCCGCTGGCCAGCACGGTCCTGCTGTCGGCCGACGCGGGATCCACCCACGCCATCGGCAGCCTGCCGATGTTGTCGACCTTCGCCGGACGGGTGCCGAACGTCAGCCGCACGATGTCTTGGCTTTCTGGACCATCGCGTACGACGATCTGATCGGCGATCGATCCCGTCGGGATCAGCCTGACGCCGGACACGTTGTCGTGTTGGGGATCGAACGCGGCCAACTGTTTACCGTTGACGACATCGGCCTCCAGCGCGTCCAAGCGGGCGAGCAGCCGAGCCGCGCAGACGTGGTCGATCCACGGCACCGGTGCCAGCGACCGGCCGATCTCCTCGGCCACCAGAGTCAGGTCGACCAGCGTCGCCCCGTCGCCGCCAACGGATTGCGGCAACGCCATCGTCGTCGCCCCCATGGCGCACAACCGCTCCCACAGGCTCTTGTCGAACCCCGACTCCTCTGCGGCCCGCACCGTTTCGATCGAGCAATGCGTCTTGAAGAAGTCTTTGTAGGCAGCCTGCAGGGCCTCATGGTCCTCCGTGAGGCTGTAGTCGAGTCTGCGCAGTTCGTAACGATCCATCAGTGCTCCCGCTGTTGCATTCCGTGCTCCTCACGTCCGCGCCCCACGAAGAAGAATTCGTGTGCGTTGTTGTAGAGATAGTTGTCCAGCACGTCGGCGGGCAGATCCAGCGCAAGGGCCTCCGGAATGACCCGGCGCATCTTGAGCACCGGCCAGTCCGACGCATAGATCACCTTGTTGAATCCCCGGGTCCGCATGTAATGCAGAAGGCTTTCCGGTAGCCGCTTGGGCGACCACGCCGACGTCATCAAACGCAGGTTCTGGTACTTGATCATCAGCCGGATCGCGATATCCCACCATGGGTCGGCACCGTGAATCATGCACAGCTTGAGTTCGGGGAACCGCACGCAGACCCGGTCGAGATGAATCGGGTTCTGCACTTCACCGGGAATCGGCGGCCCTGGGATACCGGTGTTGATGCACAACGGCAGCTCGAGTTCGGCGCACTTGGTGTAGAGCGGGTAGTAAACGGCATCACTGGGCGGGAATTGACCGTCACCCCAGAAGCTCGGACCCACAACGGCATAGGCCACTGGCAGGTCGGTGACAACGGCGGCGAGTTCCCTCAGCGAGGGCATCGGCCGCAACAGGTTCACGCCGCCCATGGCCAATGCGAACCGCTCCGGTTTGGCCTCGACGAACTTACGCGCGGTGACGGATGGCTTGGCGAGATTGTCCATCAGGATGGCCTTCGCGACGCCCTGCTCGTCCATCTCGTCGAGCAGCTCGGCCAGGTCGACCGGCGCGAACATCGACTCCGGACCCTTGAAGTAATCGTCGCGCACCTTGAGCATCCACGTGGGCTGCTTTTCGGTCTCGCCGAAGTGCACGTTGGCCAGGCAATCGATCACCTGGCTGGCTTGCGTTGTCATGTCAAAGACTCCTGTTGTGTCGCTGCGCTTTTCGCCCATCGGTAGTCGGCCTTGCCGTTGCCCAGCCGACGGACCTGCTCGACGAAGATGTACTCTTTCGGTGCTTTGAAGCGCGCCAGCTGCGATGTGCAGTGGGCGTGGAGCGGCTCGTGGGCCGCGTCGGCTCCCTCGCGCAGCGCCACCAGAGCGACGACTTCCTGACCCCACCGTTCGCTTGGACGGCCGACCACCAACGCGTCGGCAATCGCCGGGTGTGCCCGCAGTACCTCTTCGACTTCCTCCACGAACACCTTTTCCCCGCCGGTGTTGATCACCAGTGAGTCGCGGCCGAACAGACGCATGGTGCCATCGGAAGCGAGCGAGCCGCGGTCCCCGGAAATCACCACACGCTGGCCCTCGACGACGGGGAATGTCTTCTGGGTGGCGACCGGATCATCGAAGTAGCCAAGCGGGATCCGCCCGGCGCGTGCGACATAGCCGATTTCCTGCTCGCCGGGCTGAAGGAATCGGGTGTAATCCTCGGACACCACCAACGCGCCGTCGCGCAGCTCGAACGTGTCTTTCTCCGCCCCGCGTTGACTACGACCGAAGCCCACATTCCCGGTCTCCGACGAGCCGTATCCGTTGATCAGCGTGATCTGCGGCAGCAACTCCAACAGCGCGCGTTGATATTTCGGGTTTGTCGCGGCTCCCCCGGTGCCGATCGCGAACAACGATGACAGGTCGTAGGAACCCTTCCGGAGCTCTTCCACCAGCGGCCCCGCGTAGGCGTCGCCGACCATCGTCATCATTCCGACCTTCTCGCGCTCCGCGGTCTCGAGCACGGCGGGCGGGTCGAATTTCGTCCGGTCGTACAAGACCACGGGCAGGCCGTTGAGAAGGGCGGCGAACGCAGTCCACATGCCGGCGGCATGCATCAGCGGTGAAACGGCAAACCACGGCTGCCCACCGTGACGCACCTTGTCGTGTAACTCGTCGGCGGACTCGTGGTCGGCGCCGTTCATCGACACGACGTAGCTGTCGGTCTGCCGCCACATGACGCCTTTGGGACGTCCCGTGGTTCCACCGGTACACACCATCAGCAGGTCGTCGGGAGAGGGCGTGATGTCGTGATCGATATCTCCCTGTGCCAGAGCATCTTCCAGCTTGGTCGCTCGTGTCAGTTCCGGCACATCGCTGTCGTCGTCAACCGATATCAAGAGATCGGCCGAGGCGGGCGGCAGCACGTCGGCGAACTTCGGCCCCAACGACCGGTGGTAGATGACCGCCCGCGGTCGCAGGTACTCCAGCAGTTCGGCGACCTCGCGCGGCGTGTAGTTGTAGTTGACGTTGGCAGGAACGGTTCGGGCCTTGAGACAGCCGATCACCATGTCCGGATAGAGATCGTTGTGCATGATGAGCGCAACCCGGTCCTGGCCGCATTCCCAATTCTGGAGCTCCCCGCGCTCGCGATGAGCGCCGAACCCGCGGCCCGCCAGGAAGTTCGCGAGCCGTCGCGTTCGATCCGCTGACTCGCCGAACGTGCTTCGGCGCCCGCCGCAGACCGTCATCAGCCGGTCGGGAACGGTCTCAGCGATGGCGTCCAGAACGGCGCCGATGGTCCATTGGGTCATGGGGTCAGGCGGCTACGCCGATACCGTAACGCCGAGGAGGTGAAGAGCGTTGTCGCGCATAACCTTCCGAGTGTCTTCCGCGCTGAACTCAGGGAACTGGGGAATGTCTGCGGTGAAGGCCATGGGATCCGCGAGTCCCTCGCCGTGCGGCCAGTCCGAGCCGAACAGAATCTTGTCCACGCCGATGGTGTCGGCGAGCAGCTTCACGTCGTCCTCGTAGTACGGCGCGATCCAGACGTTGTTCCTCAGCTGCTCGACCGGGTCCTCCTTGAAGTGGTACGGCGCGGTGTTGGCGGCCTTCTTCAGGCGCTTGATCAAGCGGTAGACGAAGTAGGAGCCGTTTTCGATGCTCGCGACCTTCAGCTTGGGATGGCGGGTGAAAACCTGGTGCACGATCATCGAGGCCATCGTGTCGTGGATGGCGCGGTCGTCGAGCAGCACCTGATCAAGGGGATCCTTCTTGCCGAATCCCTCGAACGTGGATTTGCCGCCCCACAACGCCGCAATCGCGAGATAGCCACTGTCCGACAGGTGGAAGCCCACCGGAACCCCGGCCTCCGCCAGCCGCGCCCACACCGGGTCGTGCAGTGGATCACCCAACGATCGCGGCTTGACCACGCCGGGCACCGGCGCAGGCCGGACCAGCACCATCTTGGCGCCGCGGCCGAGCACGAACTCGACTTCCTCGACGGCCTTTTCGGGATCGGCCAGCGAGATGATCGGCGCCGAGATGATCCTGTGGTCCGGACGGTCGAAACCCCAGTCCTCATCCAGCCAGAGGTTGAACGCGTGCGTCGACGCCATCGTCGCCTCGATGTCACCTTTGAGCGCCTCCTCGACGCCGCACGCAAATGTGGGCAGCATGAACACCGTCTCGAGGTTCTGCGTGTCGAGGACCTTTACTCGGGCATCACGGTTCTGGTACTCGGGGTGATCTGCCAACCGGTCGACCTTCATCAGCGACGCCGGGTCGACACCTTCCGGAATCTCGCCGCGGAACAACAGATCCAGGCAACCTGGCTCGATGATGGGGTCGAACGTCGGGTTCGGGATGAAGTGGTTGACCCGTTCACCCATCACCGCCCAGGTGCGCTTGCCGTCCTGAACCATCTGCACTCCACGGCGCTTGAACTCTCTGGGCAGGTGTCGAGTGAGCGCGTCCAGCGGTTCGTAGTAGTGGTTGTCCACGTCGATCGCCTTGTAGTCCAGTGTCACTGTTCCTGTCCTTTCCACGGCGGGAAGTTCGGCGGAGGCTTCTCGAAGAAGCTCGTGATGCCCTCGATGAACTCGGGCCGCAGCATCGACGCGTGCATCAGCTTCTCGGCCACCGCACTGGCCTCGAAGACGTCTCGCATGGTGTCTGCGTACACCTGTTGCTTGATCACCGCTAGAGAACTGGGGGCACAGTTGACGGCGATGTCCTCGGCGTAGCCGGTGGCCCGCGGCAACAGCTCGTCGGGCGCCACGACTTCTTTCACCAGACCGACCTCGGCCGCCTCGTCGGCGTAAACACCCGGCCGCTCAGCAGAAGGTCGAGCGCGGCACCCCAGCCGACGACGCGCGGCAGGATCCACGAGATGCCGTACTCGGCGACCAACCCGCGCCGCGCGAACGACGTCGCGAACTTGGCCCCCTCGGCAGCGAACCGGACATCGCAGACCAACGCCATGGTCAGTCCCATACCGGCGCACGCACCGTTGATCGCGGCGATGACGGGCTTGCGCATGGTCATCAAGTGGTGCGGATGCCAAGCGCCGGCGAGCTTGCTGACATCGGTGCCTCCGGCGGCGTCAACAGTGGCATTGCTGATCGTGGTGAGATTGCCCATGTCCGCGCCTGCGCAGAAGTCACGGCCGCTGCCGGTCACCACGACGGCCCGGACGTCGGGATCGGCCTCCGCGTCGCCGAGGCGCGAGCAGAACGAGGTGGCAAGGCCGCCGCCCCAGCCGTTCATTCGCTCGGGCCGATTGAGGGTCAACAATGCGACGCCGGTGGCGCGAATCTCGTACAGGACCGGGTCGGTGTCGCTGGTCACGGATTCCGCGACGCTGTCGGGGACGCTCACCCGGCGAACCTCCTCAGTAGCGGCGTAAAGCTCGATGGATTTCCATACTGTACATCTATCGGTAGCACCTTCCGCAACGGATCGGACAGCCCACGACGGCCCTATTCGGCGATCAATCCGAGGCGCTGATAGGCCGTTCGGATCTGTGCCCGCCCTTCGTCGGGCAGTTCCCGCTTGCGGGGGCCGCGAATGGGGATTGTCCCCGATCGGCAGGCCGAGCAGCGAGGCCGCGTACTTGAATGCGCTACCCCAGTGCGTGAAGTAGTCGGGCCGTCCCGGATAGCGCGTGAACCAGGAGCCCATGTCCGCGTCCGTGGCGCTCCGTGAGAATTTCGTCCGAACCCTTGGCCCTTCACCCTTCTCCCGATTTGCTAGAAAAGCCTACTATAGGTCTTACAGTAGAAGAGGGAGAAGATGGTGGGCGCCATCGGCCGGATGGCTCCCGGTAGGGTTGACGGTAACGGCCGAGCGGCGACACGCATGCGAAGACGCAGTTCAGACGGTAGCTGCCGGTAGATTCAAGACCGCCCAACTCTTGATGGAGGTGCCCTTCGTGGCGAAGCAAGCAACCGCTGAGAAGCGTCAGCGACGCGAGCGCGGGTCCATCAATCCCGACGACATCATCAAGGGCGCGTTCGAGCTCGCAGAAGAGGTCGGCATCGACAACCTCAGCATGCCGCTGCTAGGTAAGCACCTCGGCGTCGGGGTCACGAGCATCTACTGGTACTTCCGCAAGAAGGACGATCTGCTCAACGCGATGACCGATCGCGCGCTGCGCCAGTACGTCTTCGCCACGCCCTACGTCGAGGCCAGGGATTGGCGTGAGACGTTGCGCAATCATGCGCGCACGATGCGAAAAGCGTTCATGGGCAACCCGATTCTGTGCGACCTGATTCTTATCCGGTCGGCGCTCAGCCCGCGGGCGGCCAAGCTCGGCGTCCAGGAGGTGGAGAAGGCGATCGCCGGCCTGGTGGAAGCCGGCCTGTCTCCAGAGGACGCCTTCGACACGTATTCCGCCGTGTCGGTGCATGTCCGCGGGTCGGTGGTGCTGCAGCGGCTTCGGCAGAAGAACCAGGCGGCCGACGAGGGACCGAGCGACATCGAGGAAACGATGACGATCGACCCCGAGATCACCCCGCTGCTGGCCGAAGTGACGGCGAAGGGACATCACATCGGCGCGGCCGACGAGAAGAACTTCGAGTTCGGTCTCGAGTGCATCCTCGACCACGCGGGCCGGCTGATCGGCGAGGACGACAAGCCGGCGAAGGCCGCACGCAAGGCGACCAAGGCTTCCGGACCGCGTACGCGCAGCAAGGCCGCCGCACGCTAGTGACTTCGGCGTGATGAGTTGCGCTCATCGTCACTCATCACGCCGAAATCGCAACGCAACTAGACCTCGATGACGACGGCGCCGCCCTGGCCACCGCCCGCGCACATCGCCGCGACGCCGATGCCCCCTCCACGCCGCTGCAGCTCGTAAGCGAGCGTCGTCACCATCCGAGCACCGGATGCAGCGATGGGATGACCGAGGCTGCAACCGCTTCCGGAGAAGTTGACCAGCTCTTCGTCCAGCCCGTATTCGCGGCACGCCGCGATCGGGACCGACGCGAACGCTTCGTTGATCTCCCACAGCGTCACATCGGACGGCTTCAGCCCGGCGCGGTCCAACACCTTGCCGATGACCTTCACCGCTCCGAGCCCGGTGTCACGCGGCGCCACGCCTGCGGCGGCCCATGCCTTGACGGTCGCCAGCACCGTCAGCTTCTCGGCGTCGGCATAGGCACGCTCGACCAGTGCCACGGCCGCGGCCGCGTCATTGGTGCCGCTGCTGTTGCCCGCGGTGATCGAGAACCCTTCGATCTCCGGGTGCAACGGCTTCAGGCCCGCCAGCTTCTCGACGGTGGTGTCGCGACGGGGATGCTCGTCGACGCTGAAATCGACCACCGAACCGTCAAGCTGTTGCACCTTCAGGGCCACGATCTCGTCGATGAATTTGCCGGCATCCATCGCGGCGATCGCGCGTTGATGCGACCGTGCCGCCCAGGCGTCCATCTCCTCACGAGTGATGCCGACCGCCTGCGCCGTGTTCCAGCCGACCGTGATCGACATGTCTTTTGTCGGTGCGTCGGGCGTCTCGACGTGGGTCGGCGGCATCCACCGTTGCTCGAACTTCAGCTCGGGGCCGGGGATACGCCAGTTCGTCAACGGCGTCATCGAAAGCGACTGCACACCACCGGCGATGAGCACACGTTCCATGCCGGACCCGATCTGGGCGGACGCGTTGCCGATCGCGGTCAGGCTGCCCGCGCAATGCCGGTTCACCGACTGGCCGGGAATGTCCTGCATGCCGGTCGCGTCGGCTGCGTAGCGCGCGAGATCGCCTCCGCCGTAGTGCGATTCGGCGAAGATGAGGTCGTCGATGGCCGACGGGTCGACACCGGCCCGGCGAACGACCTCCGGCAGCACAGTCGTGATCAGCGTCTCGGGCGGTGTGTTGACCAGAGTCCCCTTGAACGACCGCCCGATGGCTGTCCTGGCGGCACCGACAATGACGGGTGTTGACATGTTTCTCGACCTTGGCTTTCGGTGTTAACGACTTTACAAAAGTAGCAGATACTGTATCGCTACCAGTAGGTGACCGGCGTCACTTAAGGCTCCGGCACATAGAAGTGCTCGTCACGGAGCCGGAATGCCTCCTTGGTTCCGTGCTGCGCCCGCGTCTTGACGAAATTGAACTCACCCGGCGCGAACTGCAGGTTCGTTCCGTAGGCGTGGAACAGATAGCTGGCCACCTCTTCACCCTGATAGGCCTGGCTCTGCTCCACGAGGCGGAACGCCTCCTTGGCGATGACCACGCCGTCGGCTGGCATTTTCGCCGCCTTTTCCGCCCAGTACCGGGCCCTGGCCGGGACCGAAATCGGATCGCAGGTGTCGGTGAAGATGCCGAGGTGCTCGATGGCGCCCGCCTCGATGATGTCGCCCGTCAGTAGCAGCCGCCGCGCCAGCACCGGCCCGAGTCGATGGAAGAACATGTGCAGGCTGCCAAGCGCAGGCCCGAGGAACCGCGTGGCGGGCATGCCGATTTTGGTGTCGCGCCCGATCACCGAGATGTCGGTCATCAACGCCATCTCGAAGCCACCGCCCAGCGCGTAACCGCTGATCTCCCCCACGGTGACCTTCGGAAAGCCCATGAGGTTGTGATAGAAGCCGAAGGACTTGCGGTCCACCGTCAGACGCCGCCGCTGGCTGGGTCGACTTTTGGCCGGCTTCTCCCCCGGCTCCGTCGTTCTTTGCCCCCTGCCCTTCGGGCGGGTGGGCCCCCTGCTTGCGAGGGGAGTGCCCCCACTTCGCGCGTGCGCTCATCGCCGTACCAGCCGTACGCATTGTTCATGTCCGCACCGGTGCTGAACACACCGTCCGCGCCGCGAAGCAACACCACCGTGATGTCGTCGTCTTCGGCGACGCGATCCAGATGGCGTGCGACGGTGTCGCGCATCGTCGCGTCATACGAGTTGCGCTGGCCCGGATTGTTCAACGTGATCGTCGCGATCCGCTTCTCGGAATCAACGTCGAACAAGACGCGATCGTCGGGACTAGTCATCGGATGGACTCCTGGTGGTTGCTGCTCGAAATCAATTTGGCTTCAATGGTTTTGTCGCTGCCGACAGCGAGGGTGTTGCGACGCGCAGCGGCGAGGTGATCTTGCGCGAGCCGCCCCGCCCGCGCCGAGTCGCCGTCACGAATGGCATCAAGCAATCGCTGGTGATCGCGCAGGGCCGCGCGCATGGTCTTACGCGACATCGGATCGCCTTCGTCGCTCCATACCGAGGACTCATGCGCCGACCAGATCAGCTCCAGCGAGCCGATCAGCAGAATCATCGGTTCGTTGCCGCATCGCGAGACGATCGCTTCGTGAAACCGCCGGGCGTTTGGCACATACCGCGACAGGTCATCGAATTGCGCTGTCTGTAACCCGATTTCGGCTTCGAGATAGGGCACGACTTCGGTCATCCGATCCGCGCGCGCGGCGCACATGCCGGCGCAGATCGGTTCCAGGTGCAGCAGCGCACCGCTCACGTCGGCCGGTGTTGAGGACCGCGACTGCAACACCATGCTGATCATGTGCGCGGTTCGCTCGGCCGAGGGCAGATGAACCACCGCCCCGCCGACGTTGCCCCGGCGCACTGAGATCAGCCCGTCGGTTTCCAGGATGTGGATCGCTTCCCGCAGCGCGGGCGGGCTCACGCCGAACTCGGAGAACAGACTTTCCTGCGACGGCAGCACATCGCCTTCCTTGAGTCGTCCCGACAGGATGTCTTCCCGCAGCCGGGAGGCCACGATCTCGGCCACCCGAGGTTGGCGAATGCGTTGCACCACCACTAGTTCTTGACCCGCCGCTTACCGAACTGGAAGCCGGTCAGTTTGGCGGGGTCTGACGCCACCGTCTTGAACTCGCCGATGCAGAGCACCTCGTCGCCCAACAGCAGTCGCGCCGTCGACGTCACCCTGCCGTCGCACTCGGACCGCTCGATGTCGAAGCGAAGTTCGGCGAGGATCGGCGTGGGCCGACGGAAGGTCACCGTGAGCGAGCGCGTCTTGCCCCTCCGGCTGGCGGCGCAGCTCTGGTGCTGGGTGATGCAGTCGAAGAAGACGGCAAGAAAGCCGCCGTTCACCAGTCCCGGCGGCCCCTCGTAGACCAGCGGGAAGGTGACGCGACCCGATGCCGTCTCGTCGTCGAGATGATCGAAGGTGTACTCGGGGAAACACGGGTTGTACGCGCCGACGTCGAACGCGTGGTCCAGATACACGCGTTGCTTTTCGCCGCCCTCCCCGATCCGGGGCGTGGGGTCCGGCGGGACAGCGATCGCCAGCTCGCCCTCCCACTGGGCGAATTGCGCGAGCATTGCGTCTACGGTCGGATTCTCGTGCTCCAACGAGAGGAGTTGCCCGGTCAGGCGCCGCAGCGCGCCCGCGGCGGCGACCGTCTGTGCCAATGGCTGCTCGCCGTAGCGCGGTGTGCCTTCCGCCATGGGTCCTCTTCCATG
>Ga0070712_100001619_pt1 | contig 13777 bp, 11 predicted proteins | sample LARL81metaG_FD_71396 | JGI IMG/M metagenome (GOLD analysis project Ga0070712, IMG submission 71396) | Corn, switchgrass and miscanthus rhizosphere microbial communities from Kellogg Biological Station, Michigan, USA - LAR L8-1 metaG | ecosystem: Host-associated > Plants > Roots > Rhizosphere ...
TGACGGCGCCCGCCATCCCCTGTTCAACATTGCCGATGTTCTGCGCGACCGCTCCTGGATTGAGTGTCGCCTTTTCGAGCTCGCCCGCGATCTCTTCCGTGTTGAGCTTGGCGTGTGGCCCGTCATCCCATTCGATCTCCAGGGCCGCCAAGCCTTTCTTCGCAGCGCCCATATGGTCGGCCACGACGGCGACAGCGTCGTCGAGCCGCACGATCTGGCGCACGCCCTTGACCGCCTTGGCCTCCGCGTCATCCACGCTCTTCACCCGACCGCCGAAGACCGGTGATTGCGCGAGCGTGGCGATCTTCACGCCCGGCGGCCGAGCATCGATGCCATAGACGGCGGTTCCGTTGACCTTTGCGGGAGTGTCGAGCCGCTTGGCCGGCGTCCCGATGAGCTTGAAGTCCTCCGGCCGCTTGAGTGCCACGTTTTCGGGGATCGGCAAGCGGGCAGCGTCCCTGGCAAGGTCGCCATATTTGATGCTTCTCCCCGTCGGCGCGTGACGCACTTCGCCGCTTTGCGCGCGGCAGGACGCGGGATCGACCTTCCAGCGCTTTGCGGCCGCCGATACGAGCATCGTTATCGCGGTCGCACCGGCCTGGCGCAGGGGCTGCCACGATGCGCGCACCGCGTTCGAGTTGCCGGTTGCCTGTATGCCTCCCAGCAAGGGGTTGCCGTAGAGCTTTTCGTTGGGCGGAGCATGCTCCAGCTGCACCTGTTTCAGGTCTACTTCCAGCTCTTCCGCGATCAGCATCGGGATCGAGGTGTAGGTGCCCTGGCCCATCTCCACATAAGGCATGGTCAGGACAATCCGCCCGTCGCCTCCGATGCGGATAAAGGCGTTGGGCGCGAAGCCAGCGGCCTCTGCCGCCTCGGCAGCGCCGTGTGCGAACGGCAGATTCAGGCTCAACATCAGGCCTCCGCCCGCGGCCGCCCCGGCCTGCACGAATCTGCGCCGGGAGAGACCGTCCAATGATGACGATCGATCGGAGCCGAGGGCCGGGGAAGTGAGGTGATCGAGGATCATGGTCAGCCTCCCTGTCCGGTCGATTGCGCGGCTTGCTTGATTGCTTCGCGAATGCGGACATAGGTTCCGCAGCGGCAGATGTTGCCGGACATCGCGTCGTCGATGTCGGCATCCGTCGGATGTGGATTGCTCGCGAGGAGCGCCGAAGCCGACATGATCTGGCCGGACTGGCAGTAGCCGCACTGCACGACCTCCCGGTCGAGCCAGGCCTTCTGGATCTTGGCGCCCGCCGCGGTCGCGCCAATTGCCTCTATGGTCGTGATCTCGGAGGCGCCGATACTGTCGATGGGAGTGATACAGGAACGGGTCGCAACACCGTCGACATGCACGGTGCAGGCGCCGCAGAGCGCCATGCCGCAGCCGAACTTAGTGCCGGTCATGCCGAGCACGTCGCGCAACACCCAGAGGAGCGGCGTGTCGCCGTCGACGTCGACGCTGTGTGTGTTCTTGTTGACTTGGATGGCGTAGGTCATGGTTGCCTCGGTAAGCATTCGAATCAGTGATTGGCTTGAACAGTCGTCAGCCCTCTATCGCCTCGAGCATCTTGGCGGGGTCGGTGTGCATTTTAAGCCTCGTTGGCTTGGCGCCGCGCACTGTTCAGATGTGTGCAAAGGGAGCCAAAAATGATCGTCCGATTTTTTTGAAATTGCCGGAGTAGGTTCCGAGCGAAACCACGCGGTCACCCTCGGCTATGAACTCGTGCGCTTTAGCGGAAAACCGGTCCCAGTCGCTGGAAAGCGTGAGGAGGTTGCCGACAACAGCGTGTGGTCCTTGCCTGATGGCGTCGTAGTATGGGAAAAGCTCCGCCTCAGTCCATTCAATCTGCACATCAAAAAGCGAGAGGACGGCGGGGACGTCGCCGCGGCCAAAGGCGTCGTAGAAGCGGCGCACGGTATCAACCGCTATGGCCATGAAAGGCTCCGACTCTGTCGGGACATAGATGCCATTAGCTGTGAAGGCTAATCTATTGGACGATGGTGTCGTCGATACTTTGGTATCAGTCGGCGCGAGCGACGTTCGTACTTCTGCCCTGGCATGATGACAGGCGTTCCAGTCTCATCCGCTATGATGCTCGGCACAGACGAGGGCTCGAGCCGATGCTTTGAGCCCAGGGATAGGCGTCAGCCCGTTGCCTGGCCGTCGAGCCAACGGCGGATGTTCTCGACCGTGTCCTGATAGAAGCGGGCGTAAAGGCCGCGCGAGACGTAGCCGATGTGTGGCGTGGCCAGCAGGTTCGGCAACGTGCGGAACGGATGGTCGAGCGGCAACGGCTCCTGGTCAAAGACATCGATGGCAGCACCGGCGATCTTCTGGGCTTTAAGCGCGGCAATTAGATCCGCCTCGACCACGATCGGTCCGCGGGACGTGTTCACCAGGCGGGCTGTGGGTTTCATGATCGCGAGCTCGGGGGCGCCGACGAGACCGCGCGTCCGACCGCTGAGGACGAGGTGGATGGAGACGATATCCGCCCCCCTGAACAATTCCTCCTTGGAAACCAACTCGGCGCTCGCTTCCGCTGCGCGCGCGGCCGTCAGATTTTGACTCCAGGCAATCACCTTCATGCCGAATGCCTTGCCGATCAGTGCCACCGCACCGCCGACGTTGCCGAGACCCAGGACGCCGAGCGTCCGCCCGGCCATGTCATCACCGACCGACTGCTGCCATCCGCCGCTGCGCAGGGAGGCGTTCTCGGCGACGAGATTGCGGGCACTGCCCAGGATAAGTGCCCAGGTCAGTTCGATCGTCGGCGCCGACGTGTAGCCCGTATGAACGACCTGCACGCCCCGCTCTTCTGCAGCCTTGAGATCGATCGAGGCATTCCGGGTCCCCGTCGAGACGATCATGCGGAGCCTGGGCAAGCGTTCGATGATGGTACGCGTCATCGGCGTGCGCTCCCGCATTACGCAGACGATGTCGAAAGGCTGCAGGCGCTCGACGAGGGCATCGGGGCCCGCGAGATGGTCGTTAAATACGGTGACGGTCGCCCGCGCATCGAGCACCGACCAGTCCGCGAGCGAAAGAGCGACGCGCTGGTAGTCGTCCAGGACGGCTATTCTGAAGCGCTCCTGCTTGGAAGACATCGCGTGCCTCCGGAGAGATGGCATCCGCTCTACCAGGCCCACTGGACGGCTTCCCAGTGGTATGCCGTGTCGTGTCGGACGACATGTCCAATGGCCGGGAACGGAAAATGATAGCCCATCACCATGACCCGATCGGTCGCGACGCGGTCCAGAATGGCTTTGCGCGACTTGATCGCCTGCGCGGGCTCGTAGTCGAACACCGGCGTCCAGTCGGGATGTTGGAGGCTGGTCACCGGATTATGGGCGATGTCGCCCATATGCATGAACTGCTCCTTGCCCGAGGTGAACAGGATTGAGGCATGAGACGGCGAATGACCCGGCGCCGCAATATAGTGCACGCCGCTTGTGATTTCGCCGCCCTGCTTCACGAACCGGGATCGGTCGGCGACCGGTGGCAGGCTCTCTCGAGCTGCCCCAATCGTGGCCTTCTTGAACGGGTCGGGCATCGGCGAACTGTTGACCTCGCTTTCGTAACGGCTGCCGGTCCAGTAGTTCCACTCTGTATCGACAAAGACGAACTGAGCCTTCGGAAACGCCAGCGCACCCGATTTCGTCACCAGGCCGCCGATATGGTCCAGGTGAGCGTGCGACGTCACGACCAGATCTATGCTCTCCGGCGCGATTCCGGCCCGGCGCAGGTTCGCCTCGAGCCCGGGAAAGCTGCCGAAGGATGGGCCGAGTTTCTCACCAAAGCCGGTATCGACAAGGACGCGCTCCCGTTCCGTGTCGACCACCAAGATGTTGTTCGTGGCCTGGATCACCGGTTGCATGAAGTTTGCCTTCAACACCGGAGCGAGTTCAGCTTCAGAGGCGTTCATAACGAGGATCGGCCGGATCGGAATCTCACCATAGCCATCCGAGATCACGGTCGCATGGAAGTCGCCGATCTTGAAGCGATAGAAGCCATTGCCGTTTAGGGGTTCCGCGCCGGATTGTAGGGCGTCCTCTGCGCGGGCAGAGGCGGGGGTGAGCAATTGATGCAGTGTAGCAAGAAGGTTCCGCCGGATGGACGCGGACGGCACTGCGGACATGGTGGGCTCCCTGCTAGAAGAGTTGTCCGTTGCGCATGTACGATTCAACCGAATGCGATACACAAATGCCATCGCCTGAAGGCGAATCTATTGGACGATGGTATCGTCGATACTTTGGGCTTGGTCGGCGCGACGAGCGGCCTTCACACTTCCGTTTCCATCAACGCCTTCTAGAAAAAGCTTCGTGTGCGCCACGAAGAGCTCGGGATACTGGAAGAGCGCGCCATGACCGGAGTCCGGATATACAATCAGCTGTGCATTCGGAATCTGCTGCGAAAGCGTGAACGAGTTGATGGTGGGCACCATGATATCGTTATTACCGTTCACCACCAGCGTCGGCTGTTTGATCGCCTTCAAATCGGCATAGCGCTCGCCCCGTGGCTGCTTCCATTCCATCAGAGCCGCTTGCTGCGCCTTCATTGTCCGAGCCGACGAAGGCGGGTCAGCATCCTTGCGCTGATGACGCCGCTCCCAGAATGCCCTTCCGGCGGCCTGACTTGCTTCCGAAGGCGAGAAGAAGAGAAACAGAAAATCTTTGCAGACCGGCACGGGATTGCCGGCAACTTCCAAAACACGCGGATCCTTCCCCGGTTCGCCGTTGCGCGGTCCGGTCCCGACAAGCACGAGGCGTCTTACGAGATGGGGGTGGCGAAGCACGAAACTCTGCGCAACGTACCCTCCGATGGAGAAGCCGAGCACATCGATCTGAGGTAATCCCAGGGCATTGACGAATGCCGTGAGGTGATCGGCCATCGCGTCGACGGTGTCTGACGTCTCGCCGCTCGAGCTGGCGACACCTGCATTGTTGAAGAGGATTACGGGACGCCCTTGCGCAAGCCCGTCCGTCACAAGCGGATCCCAGTTGTCAAGGCCGCCGCGGAAGTGTTGAAGGAAGACGAGCGGTGTTCCGCTTTCCGAGCCGAAGCGCCGGTATGCGTAGCGGCTTCCATTAGCCTCGACGAAGCGGGTTGGCGCCGTGACGTGGGTGTCTTTCGCCATATATGTCTCCTTGGCTCCGTTCGGGATGCTATGTCCGCAATTGGAATCCAAACGCAGAGGACGCACCTCTCCAATTCGGGCATGGAATGCCATCGACCGTTTCACAGCACCCGATGGACGCGATATTCCACGCCTCCTCGGATGCGATACACAGGTGCCCTTAGGGAGAAGGCGAATCTATTGGACGATGGTGTCGTCGATACTTTGGGATCGGTCGGCGCGACGAGCGGCGTTCACACTGACGTTTCCATCAACGTCTCGGACAACGCGCGAAGTCCCTCGCGCAGCACATCGCCATCCTGTTTCTTGATCCCTATGCTTCGTTTTTGGCGGTGTTGGCCGCTCCCCAAAGCGAACCCGGGTTGACGCGATCGGGATAGATTTCCAGCATTGCGTCGTAGAGCTCGCGCGCGGTCTTGGTTGCCGCATTCAGGCGATTGAAATCGCGAAGGTATTGCCGCGTCTCGGCAATAATGCGGGGATCATCGTCATTCTCTGGCACCTTGTGCCCAGCCACCACCGCTCTGGGTTTCAGGGCCTCGAGCTTCTCGAGCGTGGAGATCCACTCAAGCCGGCTCTGTGTGTCGGTCTCACCGAGATAGGGATGAATTCCGTTGTAGACGGCGTCCCCGCCGACGATCAGTGCGATCGACGGGACATGCAAGCATGTGGAGTGAGCCGTATCGGTCCGCCCCGTGTTCACCGCGACAAGCTCGTGCCCCTCCAACTCGAGAATGTTGTCTTCGAGCGGCTCGGCGACCAGCAGGCGGTCCGGGATTTCACCTGGGAAAAGCCGGCGCCAGAAGTTCTCGATCCAGGCGGGCGATAGATGCTCATGCATGGTCTTGACGATCTCAGGTATCGCGACTGCCCTGGCATGCGGGAAACGCTCCAGCAGTGGTGCGAGGCCGAAAAAATGATCGCCATGTCCGTGCGTGACATAGATCGCGGTGAGGTTCTTACCGCTCGCAACGACCCAATCCACCAAAGCCTGCGATTGCCTGGTCGTGAGAAAGGTGTCCGCGAGAACGGCGTCGCGCTCACCGTAGATGAGCGTCGAGGAATTCGCCACCCACATCAGTTCTTCCTTGCCTGCCGGCAAATCCCGAGTGAGACCAGGGCGCTTTATCGTGAGTACATCCCATTGAAGATTATTGTTAGGAGTGTTGGCTGCACACATCGTCAGCTCCTCTGCTGGTTGTGAGACATTCGCAGTGTCGGAGTTGGCCACGGCGAATCCGCTGTGCATCGCAACTTGGGCCACCAATGCCCGCGCCCGGATAGAGCGGATGGTCGCGCAACCATTCTGCTGCGCATCTCACCTGCACGATGGATTGCCCTACCTTCGGCGATCGAGATGCTGGCGAAACCAGCCGACCGCTGCACCACATGAAATCTTGAACTCCGAGCGATACGGGTCGAAGTGTCCGCCGGGGATAAGGACGAGCTTCTTGGGCTCGAGCGCTTGCTCATAGGACGCCAGCGCAAGATCTGTGAGGGTGATTACGTCGTGCGACGCGACGATCATCAGCAGCGGCGTCGGCGACACGCGCGGGACCCAAACGCCTGGCTCGTACATGCGCGCCAGTCTCGTAGACCGCATCGTCACCGTATTCTCCCACCTCGCGCCGTCACCGAGCGGTTGGAGGTAGAAGTCGATGGCGTCCTTTGTCCGATACGAGGCCGGGATAGCGCTGTCCGCGCTGACGACTGCCTGGCGCCGCGGTGGTTCGCCGCGCAGCTGTGCGCGCTCGTCTTCGTCCAGCGCTGCCTCCAGCGTCGCAACGCCTTCTGGCGCGACGCGACGTAGACCCTGCTGGTAGCCGCTGATTGTCGGCACTTGCGAGACAACGCAGGCTATTCTGCGATCGGTGGCGCCGAGAATCAGCGCATGGCCGCCAGCATAGCTGGTACCCCACAGTCCGATCCGCTTCGGATCTACCTCGGGCCGGGATTCCAGATACGAGATTGCGCGACGCCAATCGGCGACCTGCCGCCAGGGATCAACGTCTTGACGCGGCTCGCCGCCGCTGATGCCGAAGGTCCGGTGATCATGGAGCAGCACCACGAAGCCGGCGTCGGTGAAGGCCTCGGCGAACCGTGTGATGCCGTGTTCCTTCACGCCGGCGTAGCCGTGGGCCATCGTGATCGCAGGGCAACGTTGCGCGTCGCTCTTCGGAAGATAGAGCCAGGCGCCAAGTTCTATACCCTCGTCGACCGGGAACCTCACTTCGCTGCGAGCCATCATCGGGCTCTCCTCATCGCATCTTTGGGCCAACCCGCTTGGGTTTGTGTAGTGGCTGCGGCTGTGCTGGTCGGCCACATCAATGCGGTCGCAGTGTGCGCTCCATCGTGAGGAGTACCCGTCCGAAGGGGCGGCCCTCGACGAGGTAACGAAGTGCCTCTGCGGCACCTTCAAACGGAAATGTCCTAGCGACGATTGGCTTGACCTTGCCCGCTTTAAGAAGCTCTGTAATCGTCGTCCATGCTCTTGCCCAAGCAGATACGGGTTGCGAGAACAGCGAGAAGCTTTTGATGCTGGCGCTCTTCCAGATCAAGTTGGTCACATCGATGGTCGTTTTCCGGCTCGCTGCATAGCCGAGCGTGGTGAGACTGCCACCCGGCGCCAAGACCCCGAGCGCATCGCTCAGGATGTCGCCACCAATACTGTCCACGATGATGTCTGCGCCATAACCATCAGTGAGGCGACGCACGCCTTCCACCAGCCCTTCCGCCGAGAGGTCGACAACCTCGGAGAAGCCCAATCTCTTCGCCTCTGCAGCCTTTACGTGATTGGTCGTTGACGAGACCGCGTGCTTCGCTCCCAACGCCCTGGCCACCTGGGTGACTGCGTTACCCACCGAGCCTCCGATGGCCGGCGCGAAAACAGTTTTCCCAGGCCGAAATCCTGCCGCGCGCAACGTAATAAGCGCCGTCAGGTACGCGACGGGGAGGCCCGCAGCGGCATCATCGATGTTCTGGGGAATCGGGCACAGATGCTCCCTCTTCACCGCTACCCATTCGCTGAACGCTCCGTTCTCGGAGACGCCGTATGGGCCGGTGAACATGACCCGGGAGCCATCCGGAAACTGATCGTCTCCACCCTCGACGATGCCGGCCCCTTCGTTGCCCAGAACGAGAGGCGCTTTTGCCCGTGGATGGCCTCCAGAGAGAATTGTGTGATCGAGCGGAGTGACGCCGGCGGCGGTCATCCGCACCAGGACGCGTCCATCCGACACCGCTGGCTTGGGGATGTCCGCAACTTTCAGATCCTGATAGCCGCCGAATTGCTCCGCTACAATCGCGCGCATCTCTTTATCGCTCACATTCACTCTTCCAAACGCAGTTTCCCGCTTGGTAATTCCAAGGTCAGATGCATCGAGCGTGAAGGCGAGTCTATTGGACGATGGTGTCGTCGATACTTTGGGATCGGTCGGCGCCACGAGCGGCGTTCACACTTGCGCTTCCACCAGACCGACACCAAGGTATCATGGACGTTCGCCCATGCACCGGCGCAAACTCGTGAGGCGGTGACCGTCACGAAACGACTCGAATGGACATCGAGCTCCGGCGCGTCATCGATGCGGTTCCGAGAAAGTTTCATGTCTTACCTCCCAAGTATCTGGATTTGGCTTGGCATTATCGCCTGCATCACGCTCTCCGCGCTCTTTGCCGGCCTGAATCTGGCGATCTTCAGCCTCAGCCAGTTGCGTCTGCAAATCGAGGCTGATAGCGGGAACAAGGATGCGGTGCGCGTCCTTGACCTGCGGAGAAATTCCAATCAAGTGCTTGCTACCGTTATCTGGGGCAACGTCGGCACTAACGTATTTCTGACGCTGCTGTCCGACTCGGTTCTAGCAGGTCTTGGTGCATTTTTCTTCTCGGTGGTCGTGATCACGTTGTTCGGCGAGATCGCACCGCAAGCGTATTTCTCACGGAACGCTCTGCGGATGACGGCACGATTTTTGCCGTTCCTGATTTTCTGGCGCGCCGCGTTGTTCTTCGTCGCCAAGCCGACAGCGATACTGCTCGATTGGTGGCTCGGAGTTGAAGGCATTGCCTATCTTCGCGAGCGTGACGTCCACGCCTTGGTTGGGCGCGCCGCTGCCACTGGTGGCGACATCGGTAAGTTGGAAGCGACCGGAGTGCAGAACTTTCTCGACCTCGACGACTTGCCGGTTACCGAAGAGGGCGAGCCCGTGCACGCGCAAAGCATTATCAGCTTGCCGCTTGCAAGCGGCAGATGCGTTCTGCCGCCATTCATTCCTTCACCAGATGATCCTTTCCTTCAGCGGGTCAACGCCTCCGGCAAGAAGTGGGTCATCGTAACTGATCTCGCTGGTGAGCCGGCGTTTGTGCTGGACTCCCATCATTTCCTGCGTGACGCGTTGTTCGATCAACCCGAAACCATTCAGGGAGCATGCTGGCACCGGCCAATCATAGTACGGGATATGCAGACGCGGCTCGGCGACGTCATTAGTTATCTGAGGGTTGTGCCGGAGCACCCTGACGACGATGTTATCGACAACGATCTGATTCTCGTCTGGGGCTCGCAACGGCGCATCATCACCGGATCCGACCTGCTCGGTCGCCTGCTGCGAGGCATTGCGAGCCTGGAAACAACAAATGCCGCAGAGCAATCAGGAGTACCATAAGTCACGAGGTTCATCGTTGGCTGTTTATACCGCACTTATGAGAATGGCCGAGCTTGCATCTCGAATTTATATGCGCTGATTCTCATGTTGGCGGAACGGGTCGAGAGATTTTTCTCGGACAGTACCAGCATTCGAACCATTCGGCATTCACCACAGTAGGGAAGGGGGGTCGGGAGCAAAGTGCCGAACTTACCAGTTGCGGGGGAAATACGGAAAAGAGGCCGATGTGGAAGAAAATATGCTGCTGGTGACGAGGGAAAAATTTCGAAGAAGTGTGCCGGTGGGCTAAGCTCATGCCATCCAAGCCGAACAGATCGACTTCAGACTATTTATTCGAAAAGGCAGACCGGTATTTTCGCCGTGCTCGGGCCAATCCGAATGCGCGTTTCGAACTTGAAGCTCTCGGCAATGCCTTCGTGGTCAAAGCAATTGAACTCGAGACAAAGCTAAGTATTCCAAGGGCAACTTCACCGATTTGTCCACACGGACGTGTCCACTACAGATAATCTTGGATTGATTGAAACGAATATTGAGTCCCATCCACCTCAACGGAATTCCCGTTGCACAAGAACGCCAGCAGACAGATCGCTCATTGCACATCCCTTCTCATGCGCCTGTCGCCTTGGCGATCAGAGCATCGAGCTTCTTGTCGAGGGCTTCGGCTGCTTCGCGTAGGGGCGGATTCTCCTCGATGACCATGAGAGTCGATGGCCGCACGTAGGTCACGGTCGCGCCTGGCTCGTTCTGCTTCTCGACCACCAGGATCTCCACGGGAGCGAACAAGCCCGCCGTGATGTCGAAACGGATCATGGTGATGGCGATCAGCGGATTGCCAAGAATCCAGCGCACCGTTCGCCGATTGATCCCGAATTTTGCCAGCCATCCGCCATGGTCGATCTCATGGAAGAGCATGAATCCGCTCTGCCCAACGAAGCGTTCTTGAACTTTCTGGACGTATTCAGCTTGCGTGATCGGCTCTTTTGCGAGCGCCACGATCTGCGGCACGCTCGTGTTGCCCATGAGGCCGCGGAGCCGGTTCAACACCTCGTCGAATGAGACCGAAGTGTCGACCTCGATCCGTATGCCTTGGAAGGCCCTGGTTGCGACGCTCGCCTTTGCGGCCATGCTTTCTTCCCTGAGCACGGGTGAATTCAATAAGGGGCTTTATTCCCTGGTCCGTTCACGCCGGCTGCTCTAACACAGTTGTGGCGAGCGAGTGAAATCATGTCTGATGATTAAGGAGCTCCGGGTCGAGTTTCCCGTGCAACCGCCGCGCCAGCTCGGCAGAAAAGGCCAGGACCATCGAGAGCGGTCGATGCATGAGGCGAACGCTCTCGATTTTGCCGGCAGCATTCCTTGTCAGCACCGTCACGCCTGCCGCTGCGAGGCCGCCGAGGGCCTTGCCTTCCCATTCGAGATAGGTCTTTGGCCCTTTAGTAGTCTCATGTGTGAACACGATGGCCTCGTACATCGCAGCGGTCGCGGAGAAGACGGTCCTGATCCCACTTGGCCCCTTTACCGGACCCTTGAGGACGGACGCGTCAAGAACGGCGTCCTCGGTGAACGCCGCCGCGAAGTCGTCGAGTGATTTCCTTCCGATGATTTGGCGCCAGTCTCGGCCCGGCGATCGGCTATCATTTGCGACGGACCAATTGTCCTCCTGGTCTCATCTGAGTGTTTTGATTCCCGCCCTCGACGCGCGGTGAGCGCGGGGGCAGGAGCAGCCAAGCTCGTTACGCATGATAGTGAAAATCTGACATCCGACCTTCCTTGAGAGTGTGATCCAAGGCGAAACCGAGCCGAGCGCCATGAAGGTGATCAGGAATTTCGTCGTGTCGATGCTTTGTCCGTCGCGCATATCCGATTCAATTGGATGTGGTCCACAAATGTCATCAAGCGTGAAGGCGAACTATTGGACGATGGTATCGTCGATACTTTGGGATCAGTGCGCGACGAGCGCGTTCACACTTCGGTTTCCACCAACGCCGGACAGGACGTGAGTCCCGCTCGCGCAGCTCTTGGAGAAGCTTGTCAACAAATGCATGCGACGCACGCGACGGGAATCGACTTCGGCAGGACAAGTGGCCGCGCAACCTCCGGGAGCTGCAGCCGATATTCTCGCCGCGTCTCGCCGCGGACCGACACCAAGGTATGATGGACGTTCACCCATGGAGTGGCGCACACTCGTGCCACGGCGGGCATATGTCGCGAAAGGATCGGAATGGAGATCGACTACCGCCGCGTCGTCGATGCGCTTCCCGGGTTGGTATGGACCGCGCTCCCTGACGGGCGCATCGACTTCCTCAATCAACGCTGGTGCGAATACAGCGGCCTCAGCGTTGACGAAGCCCATGGCCCGGGGTGGCAGACGGCGATCCACCCGGAAGACCTGCCTGGGCTGCTCGAACGCTGGCAGTCCATTCTGGCTTCTGGCGAGCCAGGTGAGATGGAAGGGCGCCTGCGGCGCTTCGACGGGGAGTATCGCTGGTTCCTCTTCCGTGCTTGTCCGTTAGTCGACACATCCGGACTGGTCGTCAAATGGTGCGGAATGAACATCGATATCGAGGACCGAAGGCGGGCGGAGGAACCCCTGCATGCGCCTTGGTGGCTTCGGTCGTCTGAGCGCGAGCGGCATTTTCGCTCGATCGGCGACAGCATTCCGGCCCTCGGCGCTCTCATGACACCGGCCGGTGAAGTCGAGCTGGTCAATCGCCAAGTCGTGGAATATTTCGGCGCGACACTTGAAGAACTGAAAGGTTGGGCAATCGGCGACGGCTATCATCCAGATGACCGCCCAGATGTCCTCGCCGCGTGGAGGGAGGCAGTCGAAGCCGGCCAGCCATACGACTTCGAGTCTCGCCTCCGCCGCGCGGACGGGATGTACCGGTGGTTTCACACGCGCGGCTTTCCCTTGCGAGATACGGAAGGCCGCATCGTCCTGTGGTACCTCTTGCACACTGATATCGACGACCGGAAGCGGGCCGAAGCCCTGCTCGCCGGTGAAAAGCGATTGCTCGAAATGGTGGCGGGCGGCCGTTCGGTGTCAGAAATACTCGGGGCGCTCTGCCGGTTTGTCGAGAGCACGGTCAGCGGGTGTTACTGCAGCGTGGTGTTGGTCGATCGGAGCGGCAGGCGTCTCGAACGTGGAGCCGCACCGAGCCTTCCAGACGGCTTCATCAACTCTATTATTGGTCGACCGGTAAACGTCGATTCAGGTCCGTGCGCGATGGCGGCGTACCTGAACGAGCAAGTCATTGCGGCTGACCTCACGTCGGAGACGCGATGGGGGCCGTACGCGTGGTGCCCAATGGCCTTGGCGCATGGGCTGCAGGCGTGCTGGTCAACGCCGATCTCGTCCACGGCCGGCAAGGTCTTGGGCGCGTTCGCGATCTACTACGATCAGCCCAGAACACCCACGACATGCGAGCAGCGTCTCATCGAGCAGTTCACCCACATTGCGAGCATCGCCGTGGAACGTGCGCAGAATCACGCTGCGCTCAAGCGAAGCGAAGCGTTTCTCGCAGAAGCCCAACGCCTCAGTTCAACCGGCAGCTTTTCACACTTTGTGGCGACGGACGAAATCACGTGGTCGGGAGAGCTCTATCGCATTTTTGAGCTGGATGAGGCAGTGCCTTTGACCAAAGAGCTGATCTCTTCGCGGCTCGACCCGGAAGACGCCGCGTTTGTACGTGAGATGATAGAGCGGGCGCGCGACGGCGACGTCGTAGAGTTTGAGCGCGAGTTCCGGCTGCAGATGCCGAACGGCTCGGTAAAGTACGTGCACACGGTCGCTCATGCGAACCGAGACCAGAATGGTCGACTGGAGTGCATCGGCGCGGTTCAGGACGTGACGGAGCGCCGACTCTCGGAAGAGGCACTCGCGAAGGTCCGATCGGAGCTCGCACACGTGGCCAGGGTCACCAGCCTTGGAGCATTGACGGCGTCGATCGCCCACGAAGTCAACCAGCCGCTGTCGGGCATCAT
>Ga0070712_100001621_pt1 | contig 13772 bp, 13 predicted proteins | sample LARL81metaG_FD_71396 | JGI IMG/M metagenome (GOLD analysis project Ga0070712, IMG submission 71396) | Corn, switchgrass and miscanthus rhizosphere microbial communities from Kellogg Biological Station, Michigan, USA - LAR L8-1 metaG | ecosystem: Host-associated > Plants > Roots > Rhizosphere ...
AGGGACTTCTGGAAAGACTCCACCGCGGCGCGGTAGTCCTTTTTCTTGATCTGCGCCTGGCCCTGAATGGTCCAGGCCGTGGCGTTGCGCGGATCGGCGGCAAGAGCCTGGCTGATCTCTTTGAGTGCTTCGTCCAACCGGCTGGTAAACAAGTTGGCAGCAGCGAGATCGACGTGCGCATCTCCAACATCCTCGAACTCGAGGGACCTGCGGGAGAACCTGGCGGCCTCGGGATATGCGGCTTCAAAGAGGCGCAACTTTCCCATTTCGCGGAGTCCGAGGGCGACTATCTTCTCGCTGGCGACAGCGGCAGCGGGCAAGTCACCCGCCTCCTTCGCCGAGTTCGCAGCGGCAAATCGCCGATCAAATTCGTCGAGTGGTGACGCGGGCTTCTGTTGCGCGCTGGCTTGCCGGCACCCCAGAACGGCAAGCAGGAAAAGGCACGCGCCACGCGCAGACCGTCTCCAGAGAATGACGTTCGAAGACCGGGAAGGTGGGGTGTGGATCAAAGCCGAATGTCCCAGGTTGGTACCTAAAAGTACACGCTTGGCGGCCAGCTGTTCAAGTCGCGGGATTTGGCGATAAATCCCCCATAGCACTCATCACCTGGCTCCGAGAGTGGTAGCATTGGGCCGCGCCGGTTATCTCCATCGCGAGGACTACGAGAATGCAATATTGGGAGACGGCATCAGGGTGGACGTGACGCCGTGGTAACGAAGCAGAGCGCAACGGACGATGGACAGAAATTCTAGTCTGAGAAGTTGTCAATTGGCACAAAATCGCGATTGCGCTCAAAATGCCCGGAACTGGGATTCTGTTAGAGTCATCATTCATCCCGAACGTGCTCTTGCAAGTGATTCGACGAGAGTGTCGACATCACTTGCGTCGTTGTAAGGGGCGAGCGAAGTCCTAATGCGTCCGCCACGTGTACCGCACACAATATTCTGACTTCGAAGCCTTTCCACAATTGCTTGTGCTGTCTTGCCCAGATCGATGCCGATGGATGCGATGTTCATGTGATGATCCTCCTGATGTAAACTGCCGAGCCAAATCCTACTCGGCGGCGGACCATCTCATTAATACTTGGAACAGGGATTCTGAGTGTAATGGCCCGGTCTCAAGAGTTACAACTCCCAAGTGGGCGGCACCCTCAATACTTGTTGCGATAAAGCGAAAATCAACCACTCGCTAGAGCTGTCCGGTTCCGAACATCGCTTTAACAAAGTGGACGCTTTCGGCGTAGCCTATCAGAGCATCACCCTTGTTTTTCATAGGCTTTTGCAGTTTGCCGTCTGGTGACGGAACTGCTCTCAAGAAGACGGTAGCGTGCGCCCAGAGGGAGTGAGGCATGCAGACACTGTTCCGAGACATTCATTATTCGTTACGGCAGTTGCGCAAGAGTCCGGTATTTTTTTTGATCATCGTACTCACTCTCGGACTTGGCATCGGAGCGAATACCGCCATTTTCAGCATGGTCGACTGGCTCGTTCTGCGATCCCTGCCCGTCATGGATCCGGATCAACTGCATTTTCTGGCGTTCTCCCGACCGGGCGGAAATTCAGAAGATCAATTCTCGTATCCCGAGTTTGCCGAGATTCGGAAGCAGACCACCGACGTCTTCGCGAGCATGGCGCCATTCATTTTTGGTGGGCTCGAAGGCGCGCAGAGTTCCCAGGACGGCCTGACTCTGGCTGGCGTGACGAAGCCGGTGCAAACCGCCTATGTGGGCGGCGATTTCTTTTCGTTGCTCGGGATTACCCCGGCCGTGGGACGTTTTATCTTGAGCTCGGAAGGAAGAGTCGCCGGAGCGGATCCCATAGTCGTCCTGAGTTACAACTACTGGCAAAGTCGTTTTAACGGCGATCCCGGCATCGTCGGAAAGTCGGGGTCCATCAACGGCCATCCCGTCACCATTGTCGGGGTGACCCGCAAGGGTTTTCTGGGACCAACTCCGATCATTGAAACCCAGGCGTACCTTCCCCTTAGCATGTACTCCGTCGAAACGGGAGTTGCAGGCGACTTTCTTACCAATCCCACATCGCGCAGCATGATTGCATTTGCCCGGGTGAAGCCCGACACAGCGATCCCACAAGTCCAATCCGTCATGGCTGTCGTGGGGCAGCGCCTGCTGAAGCAATATCCCCGAGATCGTGGAATCGGTGAACTGCGTGCGGACCCCTTGCGTCCCCCCGGAATCATGAACGGGACGAATCCGCTGCCTAAACTCGCGGCCTTGTTTCTTATTCTCGCCGTGCTGGTACTGGCGCTGGCCTGCGTCAACGTGGCCAACCTCTTTCTCGTTCGCTCCGCGGCGCGGCAGCGGGAGATGGCGGTGCGTGCTGCCCTGGGCGCGGCGAGTAGCCGCCTGGTTCGCCAGTTACTTACCGAGAGTCTCGTCGTCGCCGCTCTCGGCTGCGCTGTAGGCGTCTTCCTCGGACTGGCCGGAACACGAATGTTGGCCGCCGTGCCCATGCAGACTGAGTTGCCCCTCGCCTTCGACTTTGACTTCAATTGGCACGTCTTTGCCTACGCCTTCGCGGTGGCCGTGGTTACCGGTATGGTTGTCGTCGCCGTACCCGCGTTCCGCGTCTGGCGCAGCAACTTGAGCGAGGTGCTGCACGAAGGCGGACGCACTTCAACCGGTGGACGCCAACGCCTGCGCAGCGCCCTGGTTGCCATTCAGGTGGGCGGATCGCTGACTCTATTGATTGTTGCCGGACTGTTTGTCCGCAGTCTTCGTAGCGTGCAGAGTTCCGATCTCGGGTTTGACCCGCGTTCTGTTCTTAATCTGACACTCGACCCCAATGAGATTGGCTATACCGAAGTGCAAGGCCGAGCCTTTTATCGAACGATCCTCGAGCGTACACGCGGGTTGCCTGGCGTAGAGTCCGCAAGCCTTGCTTCGGTGGTTCCTCTGAGCGAATCGGTCCAGGGCAACGACCTTGTCATTCCAGGATACGCGACTCCTTCTGGGCAAGAGGGTCCGCATGCCGAATTCAATGCCGTGTCGTCTCAATACTTCACCACCATGCGAATGGCGCTGAACCACGGCCGCGATTTCAGCGATGCCGACAACGAATCCTCAGCGCATGTTGCTGTCATCAACCAGGCTATGGCCCAGCGCTACTGGCCAGATCAGGATGTGTTGGGCAAGTCGTTTGCCACAGCCTCTGATGCAAAACATCCCGTCACCATCGTGGGAGTAGTTCAGAACCACCGCATGAGCCAACTCTACGGACCATTCGAACCGATTTTCTACCTGCCCATCGCGCAGAATTACAGCCCCGTGGAGACGCTGCAAATTCGCTCCGGGCAGAGTGCGCAGACTATGGTTCCCGCAGTGAGAGCGATCGCGCAGTCGCTCGCACCCGCCGTTCCCGTTTATGGCGTGCGAACCATGACGCAGGCCCTTCATGGAGGCAATGGCTTGTTGTTTTTCGAACTCGGAGCGAGCCTCGCCGCAGTATTGGGTTTGCTTGGTTTGGTCCTTGCCATTGTTGGCGTTTATGGCGTCATGTCGTACGCCGTCAGCCAACGCACCCAGGAAATCGGCATTCGCATGGCGCTGGGAGCCCAGCGACGCGACATCCTCAGCGCGGTTGGACGTCAAGGATTAGTGATCGTCATTTCCGGATTAACGGTGGGATTGCTGGCGGCATGGAGCGTCGGCCGCCTAGTCAGCGATTTCCTGGTAGGCATTGCGCCGAGTGACCCGATCACTTACCTCGGAGTCTCAGCCTTGCTCGCTATCGTCGCATCGCTCGCCAGCTACTTGCCCGCTCGACGTGCGTTACAGGTCGACCCTATCGTGGCGCTGCGGTACGAATAAGCGGTGAACGGAATAAAAGCATAGGTTCGTCGCACACCTTCCTTTGTGGTCGGCTTTGAGGACGTTCTAGAGTTGCGGGAGAGAAGAACTGATTTTCTTCTCCTTTCACGGTCATTGGCCGGAACTGGCGTGTAACGAGCAGCCCTGCAGCAACCCTAGGTCCGAAGAGATTGTGAGCCAATACGAAACACGGAAAGCCATGAAGACTGAGTGAACGTCCGTCTTTCTTTGTTCGAGCCTTGAGAACGCCCACGGCCCGCTGTTTTGAGCCTTTCTGAGGCTTAAGCTTGATGGGGTGCCACCTTTTTGTTCGTTTCCAGAATGGCGGCCCTAAGTATAAACGAATGCCTTCGTTCTCAGAAGCCTGTCTCTGATCGCCGGAGCAAGACTCTCCTATAATCGTATCGTGAGTTCTCGGCTTGCTGTCCCTCCCACTACAAGGCGTAATTTGAATTTTGGGGCCTTGCTGCGTCACTGGCGCAGTGTCCGGCGCGTCAGCCAGTTGGAGCTAGCACTCGATGCGGATATCTCAACGCGTCATCTGAGCTGCATCGAGACTGGCCGCGCACAGCCGAGTCGGGAGATGGTCGTGCGCCTTGCTGAGGCGCTGCTGGTTCCATTGCGCGAGCGCAATGCGCTGTTGCTCGCAGCCGGATATGCGCCTTTATATCGCCACACTGGTCTCGATGCACCAGAAGCAGAAGCAGCGCGCCAAGTCGTGGAACTTCTCATGGCACAACTTGAGCCGTATCCTGTACTCCTTTTAGATCGCTATTGGAACACCCTTAGGATGAATGCTGGCGCAAGGCGCGTCCTTGCGCTCTTCCCCGGCTGTGATTCTGGGACGCCCCACAATGGAGTCCGCCTCGTATTCGATCCCAAAGGGCTGCGCCCCTTCATCGAAAACTGGGAAATGGTCGCTGCACGCATCATTCGGCGGGTGCAGCGCGAAGCTGCGGACAACCCGTCTGACGAAACCTTGAAGCGTTTCCTCGAGGAGTTGCTCGGCTATCCAGACGTACCGAGTCGCTGGCGAATGCTCGATTTGGATGACGCTGCTCCACCGTTTTTGACCATCAACTACAAGTGGAAGAACTCGACGCTTCGCCTGTTTTCTACGCTTACTACCTTGGGCACGCCGCTCGACGTTGCACTCCAAGAACTCCGAATTGAGAGTTTTTTCCCTGCAGATGAAGCCACCCGCTCGGGGCTGAATCGGTTGGTTGAGGAAGCGTTCTAGCGTCCTGGAAAGTCTACTTGAATCCTCTCCTCTCTATGACCTCGGAGGTCATCGACAGCCGGTTTCCGCTTTTGGGATACTGCGGGTCTAGCAATGACCGTTGAGGTCTCCGAGGAGGCAACACAATGAAAAAGAGCGTTTTCAGCCGGTGGTTTGCAGTGTTGCTGTTGTTCTCAGCTTTCGTGTGGTGTGCGAGCGCTAACATCAGGGAAGCTGCTGCAATGGACAAGGGCAGGAACGCCTCTGCTAATGATCCGACCGATGTCAACACTATCAAGCAACTCGAGCGGGATATGGGGAATGCCATGGTTGCCGGCGATATCGACAAGCTCGATCAGATCTACGCCGACGATTGGGCGGGCATCGGAAACAACGGCAAGATTGACACTAAGGAAACCCTCCTAAGAGATTCTAAGTCCTTCCATGACAAGCTCGTGTGGTTTGAACTAGGGTCTATGGACGTGCAAGTGTTCGGTAATGTTGCCGTGGCCCAGGGCAGTGTCACCGAAAAGAGGACCCGGGACGGAAAAGATACTAGCGGTGAGTTTGTTTGGATGGATCTCCTCAAGAAGCGAGCAGGCAAATGGGTGGTCGTAAGCAGCGACGGTGCCAGCGTGGTTTGGGCCGACTCTGTTAAAGCGCAATCCCAAGATCCGATGATTGCCGAGAGTATCAAGCAATTTGAACAGGAGATCGGAGATGCCATGGTGGCCTGCAATATCGAGAAACTCAATCAGACCTACGCTGACGATTGGGCAACCATCGGGTCGTCCGGCAAGATCTTCACTAAGGAGAGCCTTCTAGACAATTTTAAATCGGGCAAGCACAAACTCGTGTCGTTTGAAAATGGACCTATTTACGTGCAGGTGCGTGGCGATGTTGCCGTGGTCCAAGCCAGTGTCAACGAAAAGAGGATTCAAGACGGAAAGGACATTAGCGGTGAGTTTGTCTTTATGGATCTCCTCAAGAAGCGCGCGGACAAATGGGTGATCGTGCGCACTTTAGGCGCCGGGGTGAGTTGAGGAATTGGAAGAGCGGAACCTGACTCTTCCGGGGTCCCCTGGCCTACTATTTATTGGGACAAATCCGAGCCGCGACGGTCACTATAAAAACGCTCTCGGGTGTCCGAGACGTGTGTCGCGGTTCGACCGTCTGCCCCTGTGGTCGTCGGCGCATCACCTCGATCTAAGGAGGCGGAGCGGTCAGTCGTATTGGTCCACACTGATCTCTTAACCCGCACGTGGCGAACGGCAAAAGCCTGGAGCTAACGAATGCATTGTCTAACTAAGAGCGCCCTGTGCCCCGTCACGGTCCTAACCGCCGCACTAGCACTGGCTGTCGCGGCGAGTGCCGGGTCGGTTTCGCCGACCGCAGCGGATGTCGAAAGCATCAAACTAGCCACCGACATCTTCAAGCAGCTCGTCGAGATCAACACCACCGATTCAGTGGGCAGCACCACCGTCGCAGCCGACGCGATGGCCAAGCGTCTTCGCGACGCCGGCTTTCCGGCCGAGGACGTCGTAGTGATGGGACCCAATCCGCGTAAGGGCAACATGGTGGCGCGGCTGCACGGAACTGGCGCGCACAAGCCCGTGCTGCTCATCGGGCACCTTGATGTAGTGGAGGCCAACCGCAGCGACTGGACCACCGATCCCTTTCAGTTCATCGAGAAGGATGGTTACTACTACGGACGCGGTACTCAGGACATGAAAGACGGCGACGCTATCATGATGGCCACCCTGATCCACATGAAACAAGCGGGCTACAAGCCCGATCGCGACATCATACTGGCGCTGACCGCGGACGAAGAAGGTGGCGCCTTCAACGGAGTGGACTGGCTCGTCAAGAACCATCACGAACTGGTGGACGCCGCGTTCGTGCTCAATCACGATGGTGGGGGCGTGGTTGTGGAGAACGGCAAGCTCCTGGGTTTCACCGTGGATGCGACCGAGAAGTTGTACGCCGATTATGAGTTGAGCAGCCTGAATCCCGGCGGGCACAGCTCTATGCCCACCACCGACAACGCCATCTATCACCTGGCGGACGCGCTGGGGCGCCTGGAGCACTATACCTTTCCCTTTGAGCTGAACGCGGTGACGCGCGCCGAACTCGCGGGACTCGCCCACACCTATCCGCCAGAGAAGGCTGCTTTGGTGAACGCTGTTCTGAACGATCCGCCGGACCAGCAGGCGATCGCCAGAGTTTCGGCGGACGACCCCATTCTGAACTCCACTCTGCGGACCACGTGTGTAGCCACGCGCCTCGCCGCCGGGCACGCCAACAACGCATTGCCGCAGACGGCCACGGCTAACGTCAATTGCCGCATCTTCCCAGGACACTCTCGGGAGGAGATACGGCACGATTTGGTAAGAATCATTGCCGATCCCAAAGTCACAGTAGGCTACGTGCAGATCGACGGCTCCGTCACATCCACCGCACCCAACGAGCAGCAACTGCCGCCGGTAGCGCTGAGGGAAGACGTCATGAGGCCGCTGCGCGAAATTTCGGCCGAGTTCTGGCCGGGAATGCCCGTAGTCCCCAACATGGCCATCGGGGCTTCCGATAGCCGGTACGCCTACGCTGCCGGCATGCCTTCGTTTGGGATACAGGGAGTCGCCCTTGACAACAATGACATCCGCGCACATGGAAAGGACGAGCGTCTACCCGTGCAATCGTTCGAAACTGGGGTGCAATTCTACTATCGCTATCTCAAAGCCCTGACGTCGGAGAAATGAGCGCCGTGAATGGGCAGCCCGCCCGTGCTTCTATGCGCACTCTGCCAGGTCAGCGACTCGGAGGAAACAGATATGCAAACTTCCACAGTGTTTCTGATCGGATTTGTCCTATGCACAGCGTCGGCTTTTGGTCAGACGGAATCGGAAATACGTGATCAAATCGTGGGCACGTGGAAACTCGTATCCACGGAAGAGACCACGAAGGACGGCACCACTCGCCCGTTCCCTGCTTTCGGGCCGCACGCCAAAGGCTTCCTCATGTACCAGCGCGACGGTCACATGTGCGCTGAACTCATGAATCCCGACCAGGCAAAACGGGCCGACCCGCTGCATCCCACGGCGGTGGAAAGAGCCGCTGCCGCGGATGGCGTCTTCGCATACTGTGGCCGATACGAGATCGACGCGCAGCAAAAGAGGATTGTGCATCTGCCAGATGTAGCTACCGATCCCGGATACGTCGGATCGCGCCAAGTCCGCCCGTTTAGTTTCGAAGGCGGACGCCTGATCCTAAGTGACGAGGAGAAGAACGGCCCCTCGGTTGCGCGCTGGAAACTTGTCTGGGAAAAAGCGCAGTAGTGCCCTGAAACTACCACTTCTCCGTCTGGCACTTTCGGTAAACGACGAAGATGGGTTCACCAAACTTTGAGTTCTCTGCGGGAATACGGTGAAGGGTGCTAGCCGGAGAGGGTGACGCATGTTCGGGAGTAAAATAATAGCCGCTTGTTAAGGGAGGCTGCCTGGTATGCGTTCTTCCCTGGCTCATCCGTATAAGCCTTTCTCTTTGATTCACGTAACCCTCATTGCAGTCCTGACTCCACTGTTATCTGGCTGGACCTGCGGTGCGCTATTCCTTAGCTGTCAAGGGGTGGGTCAATCCCAAGTGACTTCACTCTCGCCGGACACCATGCCAAGCGACGCGGAATCAGTTCTGCTGACAGTGGGCGGAAAAGGTTTTACTCCCCAATCGCAGATCATGTGGAACGGAAACGCGTTGCAGACGACGTTCATAGACTCGCACTATCTCCAGACCACGGTCACTCAGCAGACCTTCGACTCCTTTGGTGGCTCAATGGGGAACAATGTGCAGATTTCAGTGACGTCTCAGGCACCGTTCGATGATTTGGGATGTCCAATCGGCGGGAACTCTGCCACGCTGATTCTAGTCATCAACTAGGGGGAACTCCTAGGACATCGTCGCCCGGCGAAGGCGAGCAGGTGGTGCATTTTTTGAGCGGGTCCTTCGTCACCGATTAACCTCGCTTCGGATTGTTGGCGAGGAGCCATGTTCGGATAAGGTGCTTTTCAAAATTTGATTGACAGCGCCGACATTGTTAGAGAGGCGATGTTTCAACAACCATTGGCGAGAACTCCTTTTCGCTTTCTCGAAGGCGACACAGTTGCCCGCTTGACTTGCTCCTCAACAAGTAGGAGCATTCCCACAGAATCAATATGCTGGAGCAAACGGCAATCTTGTTCCTCTTGCTCGGGATGGCGTTCTCCCAGACCCCCAGTGTCGAAGTCCACTTAGATGACATCAGGGGCAGGGAAGTTAAATGCACGGCCGAAGTTCCTAGGGACTTTGCCTGCGCGATATTCTTCGATGTCGATCCGCCCATTCACGACGGTATAGACATTGCCAGCGTTGTTGGTGGGGAGAGCAATTTCCCTCAGGCTCCTCCTGCGCCAGTGATCCGGGAGGTTTCTCTGATTCTCGATGGCACGCTGTACACCGCCGTGTACGACCCGCCCTTGAAGCGAGATGAGAAATTCTCCGCTCTCAGGAGACACGTTGGCATTCCTGCACGAGTGGATGGTGAAGCCTTATTCGTTAAATGGCCCGGCGGTAAAGAAGCGAAGGCTAAGATCATTCGGCGCGAAAAGATCAATCCCAATCAGCCCCAACCCGCGTGAACCATCCGCGTAAGAGGGTCTACACTCTCCTAGGTCGATGCCCCGCCTCACGGGCGGGGCTTTCTTGTTTGTGAAGAGCGCCACGTTCCGCGCGGCGGCTCCATCTGTTCTGTAATGTAATCGAGAATCGACTGCTGACTCCTCGGTGATGTCACGCGCCGCAACCGCCCCAACATTAGCGGGTACGCCCTTACAAGCCAGAACTATTCGATACATACGGGGCAGTGTAAACCAGTCAACTGGTGAAACATCCCCATTACGCTTCTATGAGAAGGTCATAAAAGTCAAGGCCGACGTGGCGGCCCTCCTTATTCTTTTTTTTCCCGACATCGACGACGCTGCGTCCGGTGGCGTGGAGAACTGTCAAGGGCGCCGTTTTTTGGCGTTCATCTCGACCCTTGACAGTTCGCCACGCGACTTCATAATCGAGCGGGGGACGAAGCGCAACGCAGTTCAGTTGGGCTTCGTCCTTAGTTGATGGGTTTGGATTTTGTTTTTTGTCGCGAGGGCATGCCAGTGTGTCCCCACCCACTCGTCTTAGGATTCGGTATGGCAGTCCACAGAACATAAATTGATTCGCGTCTCTCAAAGTCTTCCCAGAAAATCCTGGCCGGCGCCACCCACATTTGCCCTGCTTCTATCCGCACTCTAAATGGGCCACTTCGGGGCCTCGGTGGCTTTCGGTTTGTGGGCGAATGCGAAATCCAGGCTACCGAAGGCCTCATTGCGCTTGCCCTGAAGAGCCTGAACAGCCGCGAGATTGTAGGCAGCTTCGGTCGTGTCGGGATGGTCATCGCCCAAAACGCGCCGTCTCGCATTCAACGTTTCCTGATATATCTCTTCCGCTTCCGGATAACGCTTCTCGCTCTTTAGGATGCCACCCAATCTCCCCAAGGTGATCAGCGTATCGCTGTGGTCCGGTCCGAGTGTACGGCGCTCGCTCTCGAGTGTCTCCCGAATGAGTTGTTCGGCCTCGGCGTTCTTTCCCTCGTCCCCGAGAGTTTCGGCCAGATTCCCCTTCGTAACGAGAGTAGAGCGATGGTCAGGCCCCAGCGTCTTCCGCTTGGCCGCAAGAGTGCTGCGCAGCAACGCTTCCGCCTCGGAATAGCGCTTCTCGCTGCGAAGAGCCTGCGCTAGATTTCCCATGGTCAACAACGTTCGCGGGTGCTCAGGACCTTGAATGCGAACTTCGATCGCCAGGCTATCCCGATACACTTTCTCAGCCTCAGTGTACCGCTCCTGTTGCAGCAGGATGTTGCCGAGGTTGTCATGTTCCCCGAGGACGATTGGATCTTCGTCTCCCAGACGCTTGCGATCCGCTTCGTAAATCTCGCGAAAGAGTTTCTCCGCATCCGGGTATTTTCCTTCGTAGGCGAAGTCGATAGCGAGGTGCTGCCGGGCGCGGCCTGCCGACTCGTCGTGGGGTCCGTAGGCCCGGCTGGCGATGTCCATTGTTTCCCGGTTCAGTTTTTCAGCTTCGGGAAAGCGGCCTTCATCATCGAGGATGAGTGCCAGTTGTGTGGCCGACTCGAGCGTGTCGCGATCGTTCGGGCCGAACGCCCGGCTGCGAAGTTCCATCGTTTCCCGCGTCAGCTTCTCAGCTTCGGGAAAACGGCTCTCCTCGAGCAGCATGAAGCCAAGTTTGTTCGCCGAATCCAGGGTGTCGCGATTTGCCGGACCGAGAATTCCACGGCGAGTTTCAGTGGCACTTTTGTAAAGCGATTCCGCTTTCGAATAAAGGCCGAGGCTCTCGTAAACCGTCCCCATCACGTGCATCATTCGGGCCTGAAGCTCGGGATCCTTCACCAGGTCGGTCGCGATATCCTTCGACGCCTTATCCAGAATTTCGCGGGCACGAATGTCGTTGCCTCGAGCTTCGCTCGGATTGGAGACCTTGAACATGTCCATCATGAATTTCGTGATACGATCGGCACGGTCACGCTCCCTCTGAGTGCGCCGCAGCTGGACCGTTTGTGCAATGGCTCCGAATAACAGCAGGAGCACCGCACCCGCTAGAACAGCTACGCCGAGGCGATGGCGCCGCACGTATTTGCGGATGCGATAAGCCAGGCCGGACGGACGGGCGACGACCGGCTCATGGCGAAGGTATCTGCCAATATCCGCAGTCAGGTCAGCGGGCGTGGCATAGCGCCGTGCCCGATCCTTTTCCAGGCACCTCAGCGTGATCGCGTCGAGATCCCCACGCAGTTGCCTAAGCAGCGCGGTAAGCTCCGTGCTGCGCTCTTGCGCGATCGTTTTCGATCTGTCAGCAGAGGTTCGCAGTTTCGTGCTCGGGCGCGGCACAACCTCATCCCGCAGGCGACTGCGAAACTGATCATGAGAGGTAGTGGTCAAGTTGAGCGGTAGCGCACCGACAAGCAATTCGTAAAGCACAACTCCTAGGGAATAAACGTCGGTGCGGGTATCCACGTCCACGCCGCCGGAGTCGGCCTGTTCCGGGCTCATGTAGGCGGGAGTGCCGACAATGGATCCTAACTGCGTGAACAGCGTGTCGGCAGTGAGCCCATGCGCTGTCGCCTTGGCAACTCCGAAATCGATAATGCGTGGCGCCGGCTTGCCGTCTATTTCGTTTACCAGGATATTGGACGGCTTCAAATCCCGATGCAGAATGGCCTTCTGGTGCGCATGCTGCACGCCTTCGCAAACCCGGACGAAAAGCTCGAGCCGCTGCTCGGTGGTCAGCCGGTGCTTGTCGCAGTAGGTCGTGATGGGAACGCCGTTGACGTACTCCATCACGAAGTACGGCCGGCCTTGCGGCGTCGATCCGGCGTCGAAAACCTTCGCAATCGCCGGATGATCCATCAACGCCAGCGCCTGCCGCTCCGACTCGAAGCGGGCTACCACTTCGCGCGTGTCCATCCCGGCCTTGATCAGCTTGATGGCTACGCGCCGGCGCACCGGCTCTTTCTGTTCCGCGAGCCACACCTCACCCATGCCGCCTACGCCGATTCTTTGGAGCAAGTGATAAGGTCCGATTACGCCGCCCGCGGACTGGCTGTAATCGATTGCGCTGGTGGTCCCGTCTGGGTTTGCGTCCGGCCCAGCAGTAGGTCCGCCGGAGATGGCGACTTCCTGATGATTGAGGCGCCTCTGTTCAAAAGACATGATGCGCTGGCCTCGGCAAGTGCCGTGTAGTGTATCGCAGATCCGTTTTTCACGGCGCACTGTTACGCCAAACTAGCGAACGAGCTGTCGGGCCGGATAGCCTTGCGCTGCCGCTTACCGGAAGATCGTTTGGTTGCGTCCGGTGGGTCAGGTTGGAACCAACACTCCCCCAAACGGGCTACGGTTCGCAAAATCGGGAAGTGGCGGGATATAACCACTCTGAGGTTCTGAACTCTCCAGCATCCAGCACGGAGGGTACTGATCGCGCTGACCGAACTCCGACCAGCGCAAAGCCAAATGTCCAGCTTCAGATTGCCATGATGACATCATCGCCCGTACCTCGGACTATTCCGTCGTTGTGACGATTATAGCTTTTCCGATGGGTCAGTGAGTGGAGTCGAGAACAGGCGCAGTAGCGGTAGTCTCCCGGTGGCATACGTAAGCACTGCTTTCGCAGGGCGCGCCTCAGTCCGGTTTGGCATGGCTCTGTTTCCTGTTGCCGAGTAGGCCCGGGGAATTTCGCCCCGAGCCTCTCACAGATCCGTGCTTGACCGTCTCCGGTCACACGGCTCGTGCCACCCGTGGAAGGCTGGCGCCTTCCGCCGAGATCATCGGGTTCCTCCTGTTGCCAGTTGACCCATGTCGATCCCGACTGGGTGACCCGCCCCCTTCGCTCCACGAGAATTACCCCGGCTCATCGCTACTACGGAGCAGTCCGCCCCTGTTCGGCACATCGGTACTGTCGGCCTCGCGGGGCTTCCGCTTGGGCCTTCTCCCTTAGCATTACCGACCAGGTTCTCAAGTTCCGTAGGAAAGCCCGGATGAGAGTCACGCCTCCTATACACCGGACATCGCATGGCCAGTAAGTAGGTCTCTTCCATGCTGCTCCCGGAACAAGCGGGACACTCCGGTTTTGATGTCGTCTGAGTTC
>Ga0070712_100001630_pt1 | contig 13741 bp, 4 predicted proteins | sample LARL81metaG_FD_71396 | JGI IMG/M metagenome (GOLD analysis project Ga0070712, IMG submission 71396) | Corn, switchgrass and miscanthus rhizosphere microbial communities from Kellogg Biological Station, Michigan, USA - LAR L8-1 metaG | ecosystem: Host-associated > Plants > Roots > Rhizosphere ...
CTGCGGATCCTGCCCACCGAACTCGTGGTGCTGAGCGCCAGCAGCGAAGCCGATCTCGAGAAGCGAACCGCGGAGATCGTCGCCGCAGTGCGCGCTGGAGAGAGCCTTGCTCGAATCGCGTTCGAATCTGCAGGCGAGTTCGATGCGTTGCAGGCCGCGCGCGCAGGTCTGGTCGCCGCGGATACCAAATCGCTCGAGACACTGGCTGAGCGGCTGCGTAAGGCGCTCGCCGAAGGCGCTAGGGCCCAGCTCAAGGACCCCAACATCGCGGTGGGTTTCGGGCAGGCACGCGAAGGCAAGACGGCGTTCCTCTTCCCCGGCCAGGGGAGCCAGTACGTCGGGATGGGCGCCGATCTCGCACTCGACTTTCCCGAGGCCCTCGCGGTCTGGGATGGGCTCGATGGTGATCTCGCAGACCTTCACGGTGTTGTGTTCCCGGAGCCGGGATTCGACGCGTCCTCACTTGATGCACAGAAGGCCGAGCTCACCGCGATGGCGAACGCCCAGCCAGCCATCGCGACCACAAGCCTTGCGCAGCTTGCGCTACTCGACGTGCTTGGTGTGACCGCCGATGCTGCGGCCGGTCATAGCTTCGGAGAGGTCACCGCCCTCGCGGCGGCGGGCGTCATCCCGATGGAGCGACTCGTCGAAACAGCGCGCACCCGTGGTGTTCTGATGGCCGAAGCGGGACGCGGCAAGGATGGCGCAATGCTGGCGATCGCCGCCAGTGCCGAGGACGTGCGGGCGCTGCTCGATTCGCAACCGCAGTCAGCGGGATCGCTGGTGATGGCCAATGACAATGCACCTCAGCAGGTGGTGCTGGCAGGACATGCGTCCGACATCGCGTGGGCGGAAGCCGCCGCGAAGTCGGCGGGTTGGACGTCGCGGCGTCTACCGGTGGCGTCGGCGTTCCACTCATCCATCGTGGCCGCGAGTTCCGAGCCGTTGGCGACATACCTTAAGACGCTGAAGCTCGGGCAGGCGGGTTTCCCGGTTTATGCGAACGCGACGGCGCAACCGTATGGCGAGCAGGTGGCAGATCAACTCGCCGATCAGGTGCGGCAGCCCGTGAAGTTCCGCGAGATGATCGAAGCGATGGCCCGCGACGGGGTCACGCGGTTCATCGAGGTTGGGCCGGGCCGGGTCCTGACCGGACTTGTCGGTCAGATCCTCGACACGACTCCGCATATCGCTGTGGCCCTTGACGATCCGAAGGCCGGCGGTTTGCGCGGCTGGCACCGCGGGCTGGCGGCTTTGGCCGCCGACGGTGTGGCGCTCGACCTCGTTTCCCTGTTCGACCACTACGACGCGCCGGCGAAGCACGTTGCAGCACCGGCTCACGCCGTCTTGGTGGGAGGAGCGAACCTTGGAAAACCGTATCCGCCGGCGGACGGGAAAACGTCGATCACGCTGAAGCGCGCGCGAATGACGTTGCCGGACGCGCCGTCGCCAGTTGCTGAAGGACCCCAGTTGACCCCAGCAGTTCAGCGCGTCGACGCGCCACTTTCCACGGATGCATGGAGTGTCATCGATCGCATCCAGAAGGAGACCGCGGAGCAGCACCAACACTATCTCGACGTGATGACGCAAAGTCACCAAGCGTTCCTGGACGTGTCCGCGCAGATGATGGCGCAGATCGTTGGCGATCATACCACCGTCGCGCAGGCGCCCATGTCGACCCCGAACGCGGTGCTGGATGTGACGGTGAGCTCGCTCCAGCAGGCGCCGGAGGCGGTCGCGACTCCGGCGCCGCGCCCCCTGCCACAACAGGTCCTTGCGCCGGTCTCCGATCATCGGCCGTCGGAGTCGGCGGGGGATGTGGTGTTGGCGATCGTGTCGGAGAAGACGGGTTATCCGGCCGACATGCTTGGGCTGGGTATGGAGATGGAGGCCGAGCTCGGGATCGATTCGATCAAGCAGGTGGAGATCCTGGCTGCGTTGCAGGCTCGGTTCCCTGGTGCGCCGTCGATTCCGGCGTCGGAGTTGGCGGGGTTGCGGACGCTGCAGGACGTGGTCGATTCGGTCAGTGGCCTGACTTCTGATGACCGCACCGAACATCTTGTGGGAGTACAGCATTCGGCTCCATCATCTTCGCCTTCCGCCGTCCTGTGCTGCACCGAGACGGCGTTTCGGCCGGTGCCGCCAACCGGGTTTGCGATGGCGGGCCTGCGCGACGGCGAGGTCTTCATCACGCGCGAAGACCCGGTCTTCGCAGACGCTCTCGAGCGCGTGATGACAACCCACGGGATCAAGGCCCGGGCCGTCGACGACGTGCCGGACGAAGCAGGCGCCGTCATCTGTCTTGCCGCTCTGGCGGCGGCTCGCTCGCCGGAGGAGTGCGTACAGATGCACGTGCGTGCATTCCACTCGGCGCGCAGCGTAGCCAAGAGCAGCGCGGAGTCACGACTCTTCGTCACCGTGCAGTCGACGGGCGCTGGTTTCGCCGGAGCGGACGTGCCAGTCGGGGTGGCGAGCCTCGTGAAGACCGCCGCGTGGGAGTGGCCCAACGCCTCGGTGCGGGCGATCGACATCGAAAGCCTTGATGCGGAACGGTTGGCGGTGGAGCTGGTCGAGGGCGGCAGCGGCGTTGAGGTCGCATTGCGCGACGACGGCGCACGGCTGGTTGTTGTCGATGATGTCGAAGCCTCGCCCGCGGGAGAGACGATCAGCGTTGCCCAGGGCGGTGTCGTCGTGGTCACCGGCGGCGCACGCGGTGTGACGGCAGAGTCGGCTCTGGCGCTGGCGGCTCGCCACGGCCTGCGGCTGGCGCTTCTTGGCCGCACAACACTTCGTGAGGCGTCGCCGGAGGAGCCTTCCGGCACAACCGTCGCAGAGATCGCCACGGCACTGGTGGCGTCCGCACATGCCCGCGGAGAGACCATCGGCTTGCCGCAGGCGCGCGCGCAGGCGGAGCGCCTGATCGCCGAGCGGGAAGTCCGCGCCACACTCTCGGCCGCGCAGCAGCAGGGCACAGCGGCCAGATACTTCACCACCGATATCACGGATCGGGCAGAGCTACGCAAGGTCCTCGACGAGGTGCGGCAAACCTTCGGGCCGATCGTCGGTGTTGTCCACGGTGCGGGCGTGCTTGCCGACAAACGGTTGGAAGACCTCGACGATGACCAGTTCGTCAGGGTGTTCAGCACGAAATTGGTTGGCGCGGAGGCACTTCTGGATGCGACGTCGTCCGACGATTTGCGGTTCATCTCGTTGTTCTCCTCTATCGCGGCGCGGGCAGGCAATGCCGGGCAATCCGCTTACGCCGCCGCCAACGCGACGCTGGAGACCATCGCGGCGCGGGAGGCTGCGCGCCGAGGCAGCGCGTGCGTAGTGCGCGCATTCGGCTGGGGCCCGTGGGACGGCGGGATGGTCGATGCAACGCTGAGGAGCCGGTTCTTGGACGCCGGGGTGGGCCTCATCCCGATCGACGAAGGCGCGGAGTTCTTCGCAGAGCAGGCGTTGTGTCGTTCATCGGCGCCCGCGGTCGTCGTCGCAGCGCCTGCGGAGGGTCGCCTCCGGGCGACGAGCCTGGAATGGGACGTGTCGACCGAAAACCTGCCGGTGCTCGAAGATCATCAGGTCCGCGGCCGTGTCGTGGTGCCGGTGGTGATCGTGCTCGACGCCGTGCTGCGCGCGGCACGCGGTCTGGTCGCGGAGGCATGCCCTGTCGTACGCGACTTTCAGGTGCTGTCGGGGGTCACGTTCGCGGCAAGCGAGAAGCAGGCTCTCACGCTCGCTTTCGATCCGACGGGCTCGTCGTACACCGTGACCATCTGTGACCGTGAGGGCCGCCCACGGTATCGCGCCATCTTGGATACGGAACCCGATGCGTCCCCGAACGTGTCGGTTCCGGAGATGTCCGGGTCGCCCTGGCCGATGAGTATTGACGACGCGTACGCGGATTACCTGTTCCACGGGCCGCGTTTCGCCGCCATCGAGAATCTGGATGGCTTCGGATCCGCCGGTGGCACAGGGAGCCTCAAGGGCCTGCACTATCTTGGGTGGCCGGAAAGCGACTGGGCGATCGATCCTGCCATTGTGGATGGTGGGCTGCAGTTGGGCCTGCTGTGGGCGAGTGCGCTTGGGCGCTCTCTCATGCTGCCGCAACGCATCGGAAGGGTTGTGCTCAACCGCCCGTTCCCCGAAAACGCCGTCGTGCGTTGTCGTTTCGCCGCGCGTCCCATCAATGACAAACGCGTCGACTACAACGTCGCGTTCGAAACCATGGACGGCGCGCGAGTCGCAGCGCTGGAGGGCGTGGAGTTTTACGCTGCAGGCCCCACGGCGGATGCGTCGGCGTGAGCGGTTTCGAGCCGGTCGCGATTGTCGGACGTAGCTGCGTCCTGCCCGGTGCGAGCACCCCGGAAGCGTTGTTCGAAGCGGCTCTCAGCGGGCGCTGCCTTCTTTCTCCCACCCCGAGCGATCACTGGCGTGGGGTGGCTCCCCAGACGCTGCTCGACAGCAGAGAACCGGGTTTGCGGGTTGCGTCGGCGACCGGAGGCTACGTGCGCGACGCGCCGTTACTGGCCCACATCGCCTCGAAAATCACTGATTTCGCGCGGCTTGACCCGATCGTCCATTGGCTCGCCCATTGCGTGCAGCAGGCGCTGGCCGGCCCGCTCGCGGAGTCGCGGACGGGGCTGATCGTCGGCAATCTGTCCTACCCGACGAGCCTGGGCGCCGCGTACGTGGAAAGCGTGTGGAACGACGACGGCGAAGTTGATCCGCGCAACCGTTTTTCTTCGGGACTGCCGGTGCACCTCGTCGCTGAGGCGATGCAGATGACCGGACCGGCCTTCGCGCTCGACGCGGCGTGCGCGTCGTCGCTCTACGCGATCAAGCTGGCCTGCGACGCCTTGCAGGACGGTGAGGCCGACGTGATGCTCGCCGGCGGTGTCAATGGCGCCGACGATCTGTTCTTGCATCTCGGTTTCACTGCACTCCAAGCACTTAGCCCGTCGGGCCGGTCTCGTCCGTTTCACGCCGAGGCCGACGGACTCGTCCCAGCACAAGGCGCAGCTCTGGTCGCGCTGAAGCGCCTCGAGGACGCCGAGCGCTCAGGGGATCGAATCCTCGGCGTGATCGCGGGGATTGGGCTCTCCAACGATGGGCGTCAGAGCGGCCTTCTGGCACCCGCCGTAGCCGGCCAGAACCGGGCCATGACGGCAGCGTTGGAGCAGGCGGGTCTGGCACCTGCGGACATCGACTTCGTGGACTGTCACGCCACGGGTACAACGCTCGGCGACGCGACGGAGCTCGAAAGCATGCTCGCCGCGTACGGCGAAGTGCCGCTGATGTTGGGTGCGCTGAAGGGCAATCTGGGTCACACCATCACCGTGTCGGGCGCGGCAAGCCTGGTGAATGTGCTGTCCGCGATGCAGGCGTCCGTGTCTCCGCCGACACTGTGCGACAAGCCGACGGCGACGCTGAAGGAGACGCCCTTTACCCTGTCGACCACGTCGACGCCATGGGACGGGACGATCAAACGTGCGGCGGTCAGTAACTTCGGGTTCGGGGGCAACAACGCGCACCTGATCGTCCAGAATTACGTGGGCCCAAGCCGTCCGACGACGCGACACCCGCGGCCCTCGGGCGACGTCGTCATCTGCGGTATGGGTGTGGTGACGGGCGATGCGCGCGACGTCGGGTCGTTTCGTCGTCGTGCGCTTGGTCCCCCGGCGGAACCCACCCCGCTCCATACGGTTGAACTCGATCTAGCGGGGCTTGGTTGTCCGCCCAGCGAGCTCAAGGCCAGCCTCAGTCAGCAGACAGCGATGCTGGCCGCCGCCGCTCAGGCGCTCGAGCACGTCAGCACCGACTCGGAGCGGACCGGGGTAGTCGTCGGCATGGGGTGTGACGCCACCATCGTGCGTCATCGGTTGCGGGTGCAGCATGCCGACGACGACGAATGGCTGGCCGCCAACGAGGACGCCGCCCCGCGGCTGACCGCCGACCGCGTGGTGGGAACCATGCCGAACATCCCGGCCAACCGCATCCACGCGCAACGAGACTTTCGCGGGTTCGGCTTCACCGTGTCCAGTGAGGAACTCTCCGGGATCGCCGCGCTGCGGATCGGCGTGCGCGCACTGCGCCGCGGAGAACTCGACACTGTCGTCGCCGGTGCCGTCGACATGTGCTGCGAGCCGGTACATGCCCGGGCGTCGGATGCTCTTGCGGCCGGTGAAAGTGGGCCGCACGGTGACGCGGCGGTGGCGTTCGTTCTCAAACGGCGCGTAGATGCAGAGGCCGCAGGCGAAGAGATCATCGCCGTCGTCGATACCGAGGGCGTGGAAGCCGTGGCGGATGCGAACTTCGCCGCGGGACGGTTCGGCCGCACGCATGCGGCGAGCGCCGCCACCGAAGTCGCGGCGCGCGCGGCGGCGCTGCGCGCGCGGGTTCGAGTGGATCAAAGCGGGGCGCAGCCGGCGCCGGGCGGCAAGCGCGCGGCAATATGGCTCGAGTCGATAGGAGGCCGCGCCGACGGTATCACCGTGTCTGCGGCCGCCGGATCACCCGAGCCCTTGGCCGTCGGGACCGTTCCCGTCTCGGAACGCTACGCAGGCGATGGCAGGGGCGATCTGCAGGACCGCCTGGCGCGCCGCGAACCGGGTGGAAACGGGCCTGTGCGTTGCTCTTTGGTGGCTGACGGCGAGTCCACGTTGGAGGCACTCCGGCGTGAGGCAGTGCGGCGGCTGGATCGCGGCGAGACGCCTGCGGGCATTGGGGTCGCGTTCACCGACGCCCCGATCGCCGGAGAACTGGCCTTCGTGTTCACCGGAGCAGCGGCGACCTATCCGGGCGCGGGGCGCGATCTGTTGCTGGCGTGGCCGGAGATCGGCGACGCGCTAGCCCCGCGTTTTTCCGGCCTCAGCGACCTGGCGCGCGCACTGTACGGTGCCGGCATTGCAACGCTAGATCCGCGCGCGCAACTCACCGGCGGTGTGCTGGTCTGTCAGGTGCATGCAGAGTTTTCTCGCACGGTTCTCGGCCTCACTCCAAGTGCGGCCGTAGGCCTTTCGTCGGGCGAGACGAACGCCTTGTTGGCTTTCGGGGTCTGGCGCGACCTCGAGGCAATGCTCGACGAGATGGAGGCTTCGGGCTTCTACGGCGAACAGCTCACCGGCAGCTGTCGAGTGGCGGCGTCGGAATGGGGCCTGGGGGATCACGAACCGTCGCCTTGGGAGTGCTGGCGCGTCACTGCGCCCCGATCGTCGGTCGAAGAAGCTCTGGCCGCGGAACCACGCGCCTATATGACCATCGTCCAGGCACCCGACGACTGTGTGATCGGCGGAGATCCCGCGGCGTGCCGACGCGTGATCGACGCGATTGACGGCGCACGTGCGATGCCACTGGGTCTCGACATGGTCGTCCACTGCCGCGCGATGACACCGTTCGTGGACGCGTGGCGGCGCATCCACACCCGGGAAACCTATGGTGTGCCCGTGCCGGGCGTGCGTTTTTACACCAACGCCGGCAACCGTGCGTATACGCCGACGCGGGACGCGGCAGCCGAAGCGATCACGCAGCAAGCACTTGAGCCGATCGACTTTCCCGCGACGGTGCTCCGAGCGTGGGAGGACGGCGTTCGCGTTTTCGTCGAGCACGGGCCTCGCGGCATTCTGACCGGGGCGATTCCGAAGATCCTTGGTGATCGCCCGCATGTGGCGGTGGCGCTGGACGCCCAGGAACGGCGGGGGATTCGCGCGCTCGCCGAAACCGTGGCCAAGCTTTGGGTCCACGGGCTGCCGGTCCGCATCGAAGCTTTCGATGCGCGCATGCAACAGCTGCGCGAGCAAGTTGTCCCTCTGTCGTCGGACAACGCCCGCAAGCTGACGCTGGCCGCCCACCGACCGGACATCGTCTCAACACCCGAGGCGTCCAGGAATGCGCCCGTTCCGATGCCGGGGTTGGACGCTGGAAGTTTTCAACACATGCCACCGGCGCCGCCCTATCCCGCACCGCTCGTCCTCACGCAACACGTTCTCACCGAAAGCGAAACGGGCCCGGGCGTAATCAGCCACAAGGCGGTCGCTGCAGTCAGCGACAAGACGGCCGCTGCGCTGAATCTGGTTGCGTCGGTGAGCGAGGCTCATGCGGTGTTCGTCGAGCGACAGGCGCAGGCGCACGCGTCTTTCTTGAAAGCGCGTGGTGCGCTTTTCGCGGCGGCAACGGGTCGGCAGAGGCAGCTCCCTGCGGATCCGCCGAGCGCTCCCGCGGCGGTGACGCCGGTGACGCAACGGTCGAGGCCACTGCCGCCTGCGGATCCGCCGAGCACGGCCGCGCCGGTGACGCCGGTGACGCAACCGCCGCTATATACCCGCGCCCAACTCGAAGCCCTTGCCGGAGGGAACATTTCGGAGGTATTCGGGCCGCTGTTTGCCGAGCTGGACCAATACCCGCGCCTGGTGCGCATGCCGCAACCGCCGCTGCTTTTGGCCGATCGCGTGATGAGCATTGACGGGGAACCCGGTTCGATGGGCACGGGTCGGATCGTCACGGAGACTGATGTAAGCCCGGACGCCTGGTACATGCACGCCGGCCGGATGTCGCCGGGCGTTGTGATCGAGTCCGGCCAAGCCGACCTGCTGCTCGCGTCGTGGCTGGGAGCCGATTTCACCAATCGCAGCGAGCGCGTTTACCGCCTGCTCGGCTGTGATCTGAAGTTCATGGGCGAACTGCCGCGAGGCGGCGAAACGCTGTGCTACGACATCCACATCGACGGCCACGCGAAAACTGGTGCAACGCGGCTGTTCTTCTTCCACTACGACTGCTATATCGACGATCGGCTGATGATCTCGGTGCGAAACGGGCAGGCCGGGTTCTTCTCCGACGAGGAACTGAGCCAGTCGGACGGTGTGTTGTGGGAGGCTGCTGCGGACGCCCCGCGCGACGGCGCACGGCGAGACGAGCCGCCCTGTGTAACGCAAAAGCGTTCGTTCGACCGCGGGGACGTCGACGCGTTCTCTCAGGGACGCGCGTTCTCGTGCTTTGGGAGCGGCTTTGAAATGGCGGCTCCGCACGTGCGCACTCCGGCGATTCCGGGCGGGAAGCTGCGGCTGATCGACGAGGTCGTTGCGTTCGATCCCGAGGGTGGTCCGTGGGGTCGGGGTTACCTTCGCGCCACGGCAGTCGTGTCGCAGAACGCCTGGTTCTACGACGGGCACTTCAAGAACGATCCCTGCATGCCTGGGACGTTGATGGCAGACGCGGCTACCCAGGCATTGTCTTTCACCATGGCTGCGTACGGCTTCACTATCGACCGCGACGGCTGGCGGTTCGAACCGGTGCCGGATGAGACGGCGCGCTTCGTCTGTCGAGGGCAAGTGACACCAGACTCAGCCCACATCCTCGATTACGAGGTGTTCGTCGAAGAGATCATCGACGGACCAACGCCGACGGTCTTTGCGGCGCTGTTATGTCGCAGTGACGGTTTCAGGGTGTTCCATTGCCGACGCTTCGGGTTGCGCCTTGTCCCGGATTGGCCGGTGCCGTCGGAGGTGCCTGGGCCGGCGCGAACCGTCGGGAACTCGCGCGACGTGCGCGGCGATCGCGGCGCGCTGCTGGCCAGCGCGCGTGGCAGGCTTTCCGATGCGTTTGGCGTTCTGTACGCCCCATTCGACGGCGCACGTCGCGCGCCACGCTTTCCCGGGGAGCCGTACCATTTCGTTTCGCGCATCGTCAGCGTCGACGGCGCGCCGGGGACGCCGGTTAAAGGCGGTGCGGCCGTCACGGAATACGACGTCCCCGCAGACGCGTGGTATTTCGCGGACGCTAATTCTGCGGCTGTCCCGTTGTCGGCACTGATCGAAATTTTGCTGCAGCCCTGTGGCTGGCTTGGTTCCTACATGGGATTCGCCGCCAATCGCGCCGACGATGTGATATTCCGCAATCTTGACGGCGCTGAGGTCGTGCTGCACAAGAAGGCGGGTGTCGGGGTGCTGCGGGTGACATCGCGCCTGGAACGGTTCGTAGAGTCCGGCTGGTCGACAATCGTCTTTTTCGACGTCGTCTGCACGCAAGGCGACGACCTCGTCATGTCGATGAAGCCGGCGTTCGGATTCTTTAGTCCAGCTGCACTCGAAACCCAAGTCGGCCTGCCCGCGGGGCCCGAAGTGGTGGCGGGCCTCTCAGCGGCGGCGCCGGTTTCCCTGCCTTACCAAGCCGATGGATTGTCCGGTGCCCCGTGGCTTGGACGGGGAAAACTGCAGTTGATCGATCGAGTGCACTTCTGGCCCGGCGGGGGGGCAGGCGGTCTGGGACGGCTCGTCGCGGAGGCCGACGTTGATCCCGAGGCGTGGTTCTTCAAGGCCCATTTCTTCCAAGATCCGGTGCAGCCCGGTTCCCTGGGCCTGGAGGCCATACAACAGGCGGCTCGCGCGGCGGCTCGGCTCTCGGGATTGGCAGACGGCGACGGATTCGAGTTCGAACCCGTCGCTGTGGGCCAGCCGTTCAGCTGGAAGTTACGCGGCCAAGTGTTGCCGACCAACACGCGAACCCGAACCGAAGTCGAAATCCTTTCCACGACAAGAGATGACCGCGGTGTCCTGATTCTGTTTGAGGGCGCTTTCTGGGTCGACGATCTCCGGATCTATGAAACGCGTGGAATGGGTGTTCGAGTCGTCGAGCGGTCGTGCGGGCCCAATAGACCGGCCACGATCGCGCGATGAGGGGAATCATCTTGGCGGGGGGGTCGGGTACGCGCCTCCACCCGATCACGCTTGGAGTTTCCAAACAGCTGATCCCCGTGTACGACAAGCCGATGGTGTATTACCCGCTGTCAACGCTGATGCTGGCGGGTATCCGTGACATCTTGGTGATCACGACGCCGCACGACGCGCACAGTTTCGAGCGGCTGCTGGGCGACGGATCGCGGTTCGGAGTATCGATCACGTTCGCCCAACAGCCATCGCCGGACGGGCTGGCGCAGGCGTTCACCATCGGCTCTGGGTTCATAGGGACCGACAGGGTCGCACTGGTGCTGGGTGACAATCTGTTGTACGGGCCGGGCGTAGGTACCCAGCTCAGGTGCTTCGCTGATGTCGACGGTGGCGCGATCTTCGCTTACTGGGTGGCAGAGCCCTCCGCATACGGGGTGGTGGAATTCGATGCCAGCGGAGTGGTGGTGTCCCTGGAAGAGAAACCAAAAGCCCCAAAGAGCAACTACGCGGTACCGGGGCTGTACTTTTACGACAACGACGTAGTGGCGATCGCGCGGGACCTTACCCCTAGTGCGCGTGGAGAGTACGAGATCACCGATGTCAACTGCGCCTACCTGCAGCAGGGCCGATTGCGCGTGCAGGTGCTGCCACGTGGGACCGCGTGGCTGGACACCGGGACTTTCGACCAGATGACCGACGCCGCCGACTACGTGCGCACGATGGAACGACGGACCGGTTTGAAGATCGGGGTGCCCGAGGAAATCGCTTGGCGGCAGGGCTTTCTCACGGATGACGAGCTGCGTATACGTGCCGCGACGCTGGTCAAGTCAGGCTACGGCGCGTACCTGCTGGATCTGCTCGAAAGGGGTAGCTAGTGGCTCGGCTTCTCGTGACCGGAGGTGCCGGTTTCATCGGATCCAACTTCGTGCATTACGTGGTCAATCACACCGACCATCACGTCACGGTGCTGGACAAACTCACCTACGCCGGCAACCGCGCGTCGCTGTCTGGCCTGCCCGAGAGACGGGTGAACTTCGTCCATGGCGATGTCGCTAACGCCGAACTTGTCGACGAATTGGTGGCATCTGCCGATGGGGTCGTGCACTATGCCGCAGAAACACAACGACAACTCACTTGATTACCCGCAGCCATTCTTGCACACCAACGTGATAGGAACGTTTACTCTTCTCGAGGCAGTCCGGAAGCACAATATCCGATTTCACCATGTCTCCACTGACGAGGTATACGGTGACTTGGCGCTGGAAGATCCGTGCAGGTTCACCGAATCCAGTCCGTACAACCCGTCTTCACCGTACTCCTCGACAAAGGCTGGCAGCGACCTGTTGGTGCGAGCGTGGATCCGATCTTATGGAATTGCAGCAACGATTTCGAATTGCTCCAACAACTACGGTCCATACCAGCATGTCGAAAAGTTCATTCCACGACAGATCACAAACATTCTGTGGGGTATTCGTCCGAAACTGTACGGCGAGGGTCGTAATGTGCGCGACTGGATCCACGCCGATGATCATTCGTCGGCGGTGCTGCAGATCTTCGAGCAAGGCCGGATCGGAGAGACATACCTCGTCGGCGCCGACGGCGAAAAGGATAACAAGACCGTCGTCGAATTGATCCTGACCATGATGGGTCAGGATGCTGATGCATACGACAACGTCACGGACCGCACTGGTCACGATCTGCGCTATGCAATCGACGCTACGAAACTGTGCACCGAACTCGGGTGGCGGCCTCGGTATCGTGACTTCGAGCAGGGCCTGTCGGTGACTATCGAGTGGTATCGCGACCACGAGGACTGGTGGGCGCCGGCTAAAGACGCCACAGAAGCGTTCTACGCCCGACTCGGGCAATGACGGAGGAGCGCAAGCGATGACGGAACTCGGCAAGACGTTGCACGCCATAGCCACGCCTATTCCGGGGCTGACGGTGTGGGAGCTGCCCGTTCACGGTGACAGCCGCGGGTGGTTCAAGGAGACCTGGCAGCGCGCGAAAATGGTGGCCGCCGGAATGCCGGACTTCGGGCCGGTACAAAACAACATCTCCTTCAACGAATCAGCGGGCACCACGCGCGGTATCCACGCCGAACCCTGGGACAAGTTCGTCTCGGTGGCGAACGGACGGATATTCGGAGCGTGGGTCGACATGCGTTCCGGCCCAACGTTTGGGACTGTGTTCACCATCGAGCTCGATCCATCGCGTGCGGTCTTTGTGCCTCGCGGAGTTGGAAACTCATTTCAGACGCTCGAGCCGAATACCGTCTACACCTACCTCGTCAACGATCACTACTCACCTGACGCCCACTACCCATCGGTGAACCCTGCCGACGAAACCCTCGCCATCAACTGGCCGATTCCGCTCGAGAAGGCCGAACTGTCGGCGAAGGACCGCGCCCAGGCCGGCCTGGCCCAGCTCGTCCCTGTTCCGCCGCGCAAGACCTTGGTCCTCGGCGCCGGCGGGCAACTGGGCCACGCTTTGCGCGAGGCGTACGCTGACGCGCCTCACGTCGAGTTCGCCGAACGCGCCGATCTCGATCTCGCCTCCGGTGATCTTGGTTCGGTGCGCCCCTGGCGGGGTTACGACACGATCATCAATGCCGCGGCCTACACAGCTGTCGACGCGGCTGAGACTGCGGAAGGGCGTGTTGCGGCGTGGGCCACCAACGTCACCGGTGTCGCCGCGCTGACGCGCGTCGCGGCCGACCACGGCATCACCCTTGTGCACATTTCCAGTGACTATGTGTTCGACGGCGCCGCAACGCGGCCTTACCGCGAGGGCGACGCCGTGGCCCCGCTCGGCGTATACGGACAGACGAAGGCTGCCGGTGATCAGATCGTGGCCACCTTGCCGCGTCACTACATCGTGCGCACGTCGTGGGTGATCGGCGACGGGCGCAATTTCGTGCGCACCATGTTGTCTCTCGCCGCCAGAGGGGTTGACCCGTCCGTGGTCAACGACCAGTTTGGACGCTTGACATTCACCTCGGAACTCGCCCGAGCGATCCGGCACCTCACGCAGACGCGCGCGCCGTACGGAACGTACAACGTGAGTGGTGCCGGGTCGGTTAG
>Ga0070712_100001636_pt1 | contig 13695 bp, 7 predicted proteins | sample LARL81metaG_FD_71396 | JGI IMG/M metagenome (GOLD analysis project Ga0070712, IMG submission 71396) | Corn, switchgrass and miscanthus rhizosphere microbial communities from Kellogg Biological Station, Michigan, USA - LAR L8-1 metaG | ecosystem: Host-associated > Plants > Roots > Rhizosphere ...
AGGTCGCTTTCGTTCGCGCCGACGTGCACGTTTGGGATTATCCGCAAACGGCCTTCGACGTCGTGGTCGAGATTTTCGCGCAATTCAGCCCACAGGCGCAGCGCGCAATAAAATGGCGCGGCATGCGGCGCGCGCTTAAATCTGGCGGCGTTCTGATCGTCCAGGGCTACACGCCTAAGCAGTTGGAATACGGCACCGGCGGGCCCAAGCAACTCGAGAATCTCTACACCCGAGCGATGCTGGAACAGGCATTCGGCGACTTTCGCGACGTGCACGTTGTCGAGGAAGAGCGTGAAATGCGCGAAGGTACGTCCCACGCGGGCATGTCGGCGGTGATCGGCCTGACCGCCATCAAGCCTTAAAGCATGATCCCGAAAAGTGGACACCGGTTTCCCGCCTCCGCGAAGCCTCTCTAGCCGCGCGCCGTTTCATCCGATGCTTCGGCGGGCGAAGCCAGGTCGGAAAAGATCATGCTCAAACAACGAGCTAAAGCGAATATCGAATCGACCCAAAATCATTTCGCTTTAGCGTTATTCGCCAAGGATTTTTTTTATCTCGGCGCGAAAGCCCGGCGCGATGTCGGCACGCGCCAAAGCATAGGACACGTTGGCGGCGAGAAATCCGATCTTGGAGCCGCAGTCGAAGCTGCGGCCGTCGAATTGCAGGCCGAAAAACGGCTGGCTCTGCGCCAGCGCGATCATCGCGTCAGTTAATTGGATCTCGCCGCCGGCGCCGCGCTCCTGCCGCGACAGGGTGTCGAGAATTTCCGGCTGGAGGATGTAGCGCCCGGTCAAGATGAGGTTCGAGGGGGCGCGCTCGGGCGTCGGTTTCTCGACCATGCTGGTGATGGAAAACATTTTCCCTTTGCGCTCGCCGATGCCGACCACGCCATATTGATCGACCCGCTCGCGCGGCACTTCCTCCACCGCCACGATATTCGCGTTCGCCGGCAGCCCGCGCGCCGCTTCGATCATTTGCGCCAGACATCCTTGCTCGTGCTGCACCAGGACGTCCGGCAGCAACAGCGCAAACGGTTCGCGGCCGAGCAGTTCGCGCGCGCACCAAACCGCATGGCCGAGCCCAAGCGGCTCCTGCTGGCGCGTGAAACTAGCCGAGCCCGGCACCGGCAAATCTTGATTGAGATAATCGAGAATCTTGTGCTTTTGGCGCTCGAGCAGCGTCATTTCGAGTTCGAACTGGCGATCGAAGTGGTCCTCAATGACGCCCTTGTTGCGTCCGGTCACGAAAATGAAATGCTCGATGCCGGCCTGGCGGGCTTCATCCACGACAAGCTGAATCAGCGGCCGGTCGACGACCGGCAGCATCTCTTTCGGCATGGCCTTGGTCGCGGGCAAGAAGCGGGTGCCAAGCCCAGCTACCGGAAAGACCGCTTTACGGACGGGTTTCATGGGAATGCGATGGGCTGTGGCAGAACGGTGATTTTGCGAGACAGGCTTTCGTGTCCAAATTATTGTCCAAACTGGTCGCTAAAGGTCAAATCAAGCCGAACCGAGCGACGCGATGCGGTTGTGGCAAATCGTCAAGCGGACAGCAAGGGAAACCCGCTGTTAGTGATTCGATGCACATTGGCGGCGTCGACGCTTATTCTGCCCGGTAAACGAGGCTGCCCGATCATCGGAGACCTGCACTTTAGAGACTTGCAATTTCATGGCTCTCCAAAAAAGCATCTTTCCCGGGCTTGCCGCAGCCTTCCTGACCCTTGCGGCTACGGGCCAGGTACTGGCCCAAGAAAGCGACAATTGGTTGACGCGCCTATTTCAACAGTCGTCATCCAGCACGGTTCCGGGATCTCCATCTGACGGCGCCAACGCCGGAACTGGCTGGAGCGGCCAAGCGGGCGCGTCCGGCAATCCGCTGATGACGGCGGATGCGATACGGGCCGCCGCCGCGGATTTTGGCAATTGCATCGAGCGCTTGTGGCCGGACGCGGCGCGGCGCGGGGTTTCGCGCGCCACCTTCGAACATTTCACCACCGGCCTCACGCCGGACCTGAGCATCATGGACAAGCTCGATGCGCAGCCGGAATTCACCAAATCGACCTGGGACTATCTCGATGTGCTGGTCAGCGACGAGCGGATTTCCCGCGGCCGCGAGATGCTTACGCAGTACGCGCCGACTTTCGCCGCGGTGGAGCGCGCCTACGGCGTCGATCCCGCCATCATCGCCGCGATCTGGGGCGTGGAATCAAACTATGGAACGCTCGGCGGCGACCGCCCAGTGATCCGCTCGACCGCGACTTTAGCTTGCGTTGGACGCCGGCAGGACTACTTCCGCGAAGAGTTTTTATCGACGCTCGAAATCCTTGCGCGCGGCGACGTGCCGGCCGAGCGCCTGGTCGGGTCATGGGCCGGCGCGTTCGGGCCGACGCAATTCATGCCGAGCTCGTTTAAGCGATATGCGGTTGATTTCGACGGCGATGGCCGGCGCGACGTTGTCGACTCGATCCCGGATGTAATCGCCTCGACAGCTAACAATTTGAAAACCGACGGCTGGGTAGCCGGACAGCGTTGGGGCTACGAGGTCGTGCTGCCGCAGAATTTCGATTACCTGTTGGCGGATCGCTCCAAACAAATGAGCTTGCGCCAGTGGGAGGCGCTGGGCATACGCCGCGCCGGCGGCGGATCATTCCGCGATCCCGATGCCCGCGCCTATTTGCTCCCGCCGGCAGGCGCCCGCGGACCCGCATTCCTGATGCTGCAAAATTTCCGCGTGATCATGAAATACAATCCGGCCGAGGCCTATGCGCTTGCGATCGGTTATCTTGCCGATCGGCTGCGCGGCGGCGGTCCGTTTGTCCAGCCGTGGCCGCGCGACGAGCGTGTTCTCACGCTCGATGAGCGTTATGAAATGCAGCAGTTGCTGGCGCGGCGCGGTTTCGACGCCGGCGAACCCGACGGCCTGCTCGGCCCGCGGACCCGGCTTGCTATTCGTAATTTTCAGGCATCGATCGGCGCAATTCCCGATGGTTTTGCCTCAAGCGGGCTGCTTGACCGCTTGCGGCAGCCTTAAGGTCCGGCGGAACCTTTGGGCCAGCCGACACGTTTTCGCTTGGTTTTGCGCACAAGCTTTTTTGGCCGCACTGGCCTAGAATGTCGGCGAAAGATGTGCCTTTGGCAGCGGTTGATGATGATTAACAAGACGACGGCGCACGCACGACGCGGGGCCCTGGTCACGATCCTGGTCGCGATCCTGGTCGCGATTGCGACCGCCGCTGTAGTGGCTTTGGCCGAACCGGCCGCCGCGCAATATTACGGCGACCGCTATTATGGCGGCGGTGGTTATGGCGGCTATCGGTATTACCGGCAAAGCCCACAACGGGACTTCTTTTTTCCGTTCTCGGGCTTCAACCGGCCGGCGCCGGTGGTTGATTCCACCAAAGCGCCGGCGTCACGCAAGCTCGAAGCGCCGCCGACCACCACCGTGGTCGTCGTCGCGATTCGCTGGCCGACTGGCTCGGCTATGGGTTGGACGAGCTTTATGCCGATCAGCCGGAGATCGGGGTGGAGCGAAAGATTCGCGCGACCTCGGGTCTCGTGCGCTACGACGCCAAGAACGAAACGCTCGACTGGCCGGCGGCCATCAAAGACGCGCTTGCGAACGAGAAGCCGGACGCGATCGTGGTGATGCTTGGCCTGAACGATCGCGTGCCGTTGCGCGACAAAAACCCGCCGGCGCCGAACGCTAAACGTGGCGAGCCGGCGCAAAGTGCGAACCAGCCGGCGCCGAACGCTAAACGTGGCAGTGAGCCGCCACCAACTGCGAACCAGGCTGCCAATCAGGCTCCTGCACAACCACCGCAAGATAAGGCGGAGCCGGTCGACAGCGAAGCGGCGGCGCAAGCGGCCCAAGGCGATACGCAGCGGCCGGCGCCCGGCGGCTCCTATGAATTTCATACCGATTCATGGGCGACGCTCTACGCCAAACGCATCGACGACATGATCGCAGCGCTCAAGAGCAAAGGCGTGCCGATCGTGTGGGTCGGGCTGCCTGCCATCCGCGGAACGAAATCGAGCAGCGATTTGAGTTATCTCGACGAGCTTTATCGCGAGCGCGCTGAAAAAGCCGGCATCGCTTACGTCGATATCTGGGATGGCTTTGTCGACGAACAGGGACGTTTCGCCGTGCAGGGCCCGGACTTCGAAGGCCAGATTCGTCGGCTGCGTACCGCGGATGGCGTGCATTTCACCAAAGCCGGAGCTGTAAAACTCGCAAGCTATGTCGACCACGAATTGCGGCGGGTGATGTCGACCCATGCAGCGCCGGTGGCGCTGCCGGCGCCGGAAGCGGCGCCGAAATCGGGCATGGCCGGGGCGCGGCCCGATGTCGGGCCGGTCTTGCCGCTGTCAGCAAAGGAGACAGACAGCGGCGATCTCGCGGGTGCCGCCGGCCGCAGCAATCAGGGGCTCTCGGATCCGACTGCGGTAAAGGTCTTAAATCGCGGCGATCCGCTGCCAGCGCCGGCCGGCCGCGCCGACGATTTTTCCTGGCCGCGACCCTCCGCGAGTGCGGCGCCCGAGATTGCGCCGCAGCCCGCCGCACTGGCGCCCGCGGCGCCGGCTGGGAAGAGCGACAAGAAACCGGCCGAGTCTGCCAAGGACGCAAAGAGCAAGCCGGGCAAAGAGTCCGCCAAAGATTCGGGAAAAGGTTCGGGCGTGACCAGGCCGCGCCGGCCGGCGAACGCCGATCTCGACGGCGCGCCGGTGCCGCCGGCGCCGGTGGGCTCGCGCTGAGACAAGAATAGTTTCGGGTCTATTGGCAGGCCGCGCGACGATGGACGCGCTTATCGCGGCAGCAGGCTCGATCCCATGAGATATTTGTCCACGGCGTGGGCGGCCTGACGGCCTTCACGGATAGCCCAAACCACCAATGATTGACCGCGGCGCATGTCGCCGGCGGTAAACACTTTATCGATCGAGGTCCGGTAATCCTCGGTCGAGGCGCTGATATTGCCGCGCGGATCGAGTGCGAGGTCGAGAGATCTGATCATTCCCTCGTGCACCGGATGCACAAAGCCCATCGCCAAGAGCACGAGATCGGCAGCGATTTCGAATTCGCTCTCTGCTATCGGCTTCATCATGGCGTCGACGCGCACGCAATGAAGTTTTTTAACCGCGCCGCTCTCGCCGGTGAATTTCGTGGTCATGACCGCAAAATCGCGCTCGACGCCTTCCTCGTGGCTCGATGACGTGCGCAGCTTGAGCGGCCAATCCGGCCAGGTCAGCATCTTGTTCTCGTGCAGCGGCGGTTCGGGCATAATTTCGAAATTGGTCACCGACAGCGCGCCCTGACGAAAGGCGGTGCCGATGCAGTCCGATCCAGTATCGCCGCCGCCGATCACGACCACATGTTTGCCGGCCGCCAGGATCGGCTCGCCCGCGATCGGCGCTTCATCGCTGACGCGCCGATTCTGTTGCGGCAGGTAGTCCATCGCGAAATGAATGCCTTCGAGTTCGCGTCCGGGCACCGGCAGCTCGCGCGGTTTTTCGGCGCCGCCCGTGAGTACCACCGCATCATTCTGTGCCACCAATTTCTGCGCGTCGACATTGACGCCGACATGAGCGCCATAGTGGAACACCACGCCTTCCGCTTCCATTTGGGTTACGCGGCGATCGACGTGGCTCTTCTCCATCTTGAAGTCAGGGATACCGTAACGCAGAAGCCCGCCGGCCTTAGCCCAGCGCTCATAGACGTGAACCTCATGCCCCGCGCGTCCAAGCTGCTGCGCGCACGCCAGCCCGGCCGGCCCGGAGCCCACGATCGCGACCTTCTTGCCGGTCCGCTCGGTCGGCGGCTCCGGCCTGAGGCCTTGAGCGATGGCGCGGTCGGCGATCGCGCATTCGATCGATTTGATGGTGACCGGATTTTCGTCGATGTTGAGCGTGCACGACGCCTCGCATGGCGCCGGACAGACACGGCCGGTCACTTCGGGAAAATTGTTGGTCGAGTGCAGGTTGCGCGCGGCTTCTTCCCAGTTGCCGCTATAGACCAGGTCGTTCCAATCGGGGATTTGGTTGTTGACCGGGCAGCCCGGCGTGCCGGGCGCGAGCGAGCCAGTGCCCTGGCAATAGGGCACGCCGCAATTCATGCAGCGCGCCGCCTGAGTGACGAGCTCTTTCTCCGGCAGCGGCAAAACAAATTCGCGCCAGTGCCGAATGCGTTCGGCGACCGGTTGGTAGTCGCGATCCTCACGAGGATATTCGAGAAAACCGGTGATCTTGCCCAAAGGCGCTCTCTATTGTTGGCAGCTTTATCGGCGGTCTTTGTGCGAGGTCACTCCGCCGCAATGGCTGCGGCCTTGAGCTCGTTGAGCGCGCGGCGATATTCGACCGGCATGATCTTGCGGAACTTCGGATACCAGCCCGCCCAGTCGTTCAATATCTTGGCCGCAACCGCCGAGCCGGTAAAGCGGGCGTGACGCGTGATCAGATGATGCAGCCGGTGGCCGTCGAAGCTGCTCAGGTCCGACATGATGTCGACCAGTCCGTGCGCTTCGAGATCGCGCGCGTGGTGGAACACCTTGGCGTTGATGTCCTCCTCCTCCGGCATCGGCTCGAGATCGACCATGGCTAGATTGCACCGTGACGAAAAGCTGCCGTCCTCGTCCAGTACATAAGCGATGCCGCCCGACATGCCGGCGGCAAAGTTGCGGCCGGTCGGTCCCAGCACCACGACGACGCCCCCGGTCATGTATTCGCAGCAATGGTCGCCAGCGCCTTCGACGACGGCGATCGCTCCGGAATTGCGGACCGCGAACCGCTCGCCGGCCATGCCGCGGAAATAGCACTCGCCGGCAATGGCGCCGTACAAAACGGTGTTGCCGACAATGATCGACCGCTCCGGCACGATTCCCGCATTGGCCGGGGGCCGCACCACGATCCGCCCTCCGGAAACCCCTTTGCCGAGATAGTCGTTGGCGTCGCCCTCAAGTTCGAAAGTTACCCCGCGGGCCAGAAACGCGCCGAAGCTCTGACCGGCCGTACCGGCAAAGCGCGCCACAATCGTGTCCGGCGGCAGGCCTTCGTGGCCGTACCGTTTGGCGACTTCGCCGGACAGCATGGCGCCGGCCGTGCGATCGGTATTCTTTATCGGAAATGCCATGCGCACCGGCTCGCGGCCCTCGAGCGCCGCTTGTGATTTCGCGATCAGCTTGCGGTCGAGCACGTCGCGGATCTTATGATCCTGCCGCTCGCAATTGAAAATGGCGACGCTGGCTGGCACGTCCGGCTTCATGAACAGTTTCGAGAAATCGAGGCCGGTCGCTTTCGCATGGGCGATCAGTTCGCGGCGATCGAGCATTTGCATCTGCCCGATCATCTCGTTGAACGTGCGGAAGCCCAGCTCGGCCATCAGTTCGCGCACTTCTTCGGCGACGAAGAAGAAATAATTGATGATGTGCTCGGGCTGGCCGCGGAATCGTTTGCGCAGCACCGGATCCTGGGTGGCGACGCCGACCGGGCAAGTATTGAGGTGGCATTTGCGCATCATCACGCAGCCGGCGGCGATCAAGGGCGCGGTGGCAAAGCCGAATTCGTCGGCGCCAAGGAGCGCGCCGACCACCACGTCGCGGCCGGTGCGGATGCCGCCGTCGACCTGCACCGCAATGCGGCCACGCAGGCGATTGGCAACCAGCGTCTGATGGGTCTCGGCAAGTCCGATCTCCCACGGCGAGCCGGCATGCTTGATCGAAGTGAGCGGCGAGGCGCCGGTGCCGCCCTCGAATCCGGCGATGGTGACGTGATCGGAACGCGCCTTGGAAACTCCCGCCGCGACGGTGCCGACGCCGACTTCGGATACGAGCTTGACCGACACGTCACCCTGCGGGTTGACGTTCTTTAAGTCGAAAATGAGCTGGGCCAGATCCTCGATCGAATAAATATCGTGATGCGGCGGCGGCGAGATCAGACCGACGCCCGGCGTCGAATGGCGCACCTTGGCGATGATCTTGTCGACCTTGTGCCCGGGCAATTGCCCGCCTTCGCCCGGCTTGGCGCCTTGGGCGATCTTGATCTGCATCACGTCGGAATTGACCAGATATTCCGCGGTGACGCCGAAGCGTCCCGACGCGACCTGCTTGATGGCGGAGCGCATGGAGTCGCCGTTCGGCAGCGGCTTGAACCGGTCGGCCTCCTCGCCGCCCTCGCCGGTATTGGACTTGCCGCCGATCCGGTTCATGGCGATGGCGAGCGTGGTGTGCGCCTCGCGCGAAATCGATCCGAACGACATGGCGCCGGTCGAGAAGCGCCGCACGATGTTCTTCGCCGGCTCGACCTCTTCGAGCGGAACCGGCCGGCAGCCATTTTCCTCAGCCGACTTGATGCGGAACAGGCCGCGGATCGTGTAGAGATGCTGTGACTGTTCGTTGATCTGCCGCGCGAACTGTCGATACTTTTCGTACGAATTGCCGCGCACCGCGTGTTGCAGCGCCGACACCGTACCAGCATTCCAGATGTGCTCTTCGCCGCGCACCCGCAATGCATATTCGCCGCCGACGTCAAGCATCGATCGATAGATCGGCGCGTCGCCGAATGCATCGCGATGCCGCCGCACCGCTTCCTCGGCGATCTCGGCAAGCCCCACGCCTTCGATGCGGGTCGCGGTGCCGGTGAAATATTTGGCGACGAAGTCTGACTTCAGTCCGACCGCGTCGAAAATCTGGGCGCCGCAATACGACTGATAAGTCGAGATGCCCATCTTGGACATCACTTTCAGCAAGCCCTTATCGATCGATTTGATGTAGCGCTTGATGATTTCCTTGTCGTCGAGCTTTTGCGGCAATTCACCTTTCATCTCGACGAGGGTCTCAAACGCGAGATACGGATTGATCGCTTCGGCGCCGTAACCGGCGAGACAGCAGAAATGGTGCACCTCGCGCGGTTCAGCGGATTCGACGACGAGGCCGACCGACGTGCGCAAGCCCTCGCGGATCAGGTGGTGATGCACGGCGGCGCAGGCCAGCAGCGAGGGAATCGGGATGCGATCGGCGCCGGCGCGGCGGTCAGAGAGGATGATGATGTTGACGCCATCGCGGACCGCGGCTTCGGCCCCGTCGCAGAGTTCATCGATCGCCGTTTCCATCCCGGCGGCGCCGGATTCCGCGGGCCAGGTGGCATCGAGCGTCAGCGACCGGAAATGATCGCCGAGATCGGAAATCGAGCGGATTTTCTCGAGATTGGCGTTGGTGAGAATCGGCTGATGAACTTCGAGGCGCTTCTTCCGTGACGAGCCTTCGAGGTCGAACAGATTCGGCCGCGGGCCGATGATCGAGACGAGGCTCATCACCAGCTCTTCGCGGATCGGGTCGATCGGCGGGTTCGTTACCTGCGCGAAATTCTGCTTGAAGTAAGTGAACAGCAGCTTCGGCCGGTCCGACAGCGCCGAGATCGGCGTGTCGTTGCCCATGGAGCCGACCGGCTCTTCGCCGGTGGTCGCCATCGGCGTCATCAGGAGCTTGAGGTCTTCCTGCGTGTAGCCAAACAGCTGTTGCCGATCGAGCAGCGACAGGTTGGAGATCGGCGCCGCCTCCGGAGCGGGCGGCAGATTCTCCAGCACGATTTGCGTGCGCTCCAGCCACTCCTGATAGGGATGGCTCCGCGCCAACTGCGCCTTGAGCTCCTCATCCGGAATGAGGCGGCCCTCGTCGAGATCGACCAGCAGCATCTTGCCCGGCTGCAGCCGCCATTTCACGATGATGTCCTGCTCAGGCACCGGCAGCACGCCCATTTCGGAGGCCATAATGATGCGATCGTCCCGCGTGACGAGATAACGCGCGGGCCGCAAGCCGTTACGGTCGAGCGTGGCCCCGATCTGGCGTCCATTGGTAAACGCTATCGCCGCCGGGCCGTCCCAGGGCTCCATCAGCGCTGCGTTATATTCATAGAAGGCGCGGCGCTCCTCGCTCATCAGCGGATTACCCGCCCAGGCCTCCGGAATCATCATCATCATTGCGTGCGCGAGCGAATAGCCGCCCATCGTCAGAAATTCGAGCGCATTGTCGAAACACGCGGTGTCGGACTGGCCTTCGTAGGAGATCGGCCACAATTTGTTGATGTCGGCGCCGAATTTCGGCGACGACACCGAAGCCTGCCGCGCCGCCATCCAGTTGTTATTGCCGCGCAGCGTATTGATCTCGCCGTTATGCGCGATCATGCGGTAGGGGTGCGCCAGCGACCAGGTCGGAAACGTATTGGTCGAGAACCGCTGATGGACCAGCGCCAGCGCGCTCTCGAAGTCCGGATCGTGCAGATCGGGATAATAGGTGCCGAGCTGATCGGCGAGGAACATGCCTTTGTAGATCAGGGTGCGGCATGAGATCGAGACCGGATAATAATTCGACGTGTTACGGGCGCGCCTGCCATAGAGCGTGCTCGAAATCGTCTTGCGCAGAATGTAGAGCCGCCGCTCGAACTCCTCTTCGGAGGTGCCCTTCGGATTGCGCGCGATGAATACCTGCATGTGCACCGGTTCGGTCGGCTTGACCGATTCACCGAGCGTCGAATTGTTGGTCGGCACGTCGCGCCAGCCGAGAACGGCCATGCCGTCTTGTGCCGCCGCTGCCGCATAAGTGTCCATGATCTCGCGGCGCCAATCGGCGTCGTGCGGCATGAATAATACGCCGACCGCATAATGCCCTGGCGCGGGCAGCTTGATGCCGAGCGCGGCGGCCTTCTTGGCGAGAAATTTATGCGGGGTCTGCACCAGAATTCCGGCGCCGTCGCCGGCGCGAGGATCGGCGCCGACCGCGCCACGATGCTCGAGGTTGAGCAGAATCGTCAGCGCGTCTTCGATGATCTTGTGCGATTTACGTCCCTTGATGTCGGCAATAAATCCAACGCCGCAGGAATCTTTTTCCAGCGTCGGATCAAACAGGCCGAAACCAGACGCGGTCATCGTCCACGCGCTCCTCGCGGGACCCCGAAACGCGCAGTATCGCGGGTCCGGCGCACGACAGCCCGCGCAGGATGACTACATCCCGCGCCAGGGCGATTAACTCATCCAGGAGGCAACCCTCGATCCGCTCAACGGCCGCTGGTTGCTAGTTCTGCCGCCGTCCGGCGCGCCCTCGCCACCCGGCAGCCGATCCGCGCGTCTCGTCGGATTGCAACCGACCGCGCACTTTCGGATCATAATTGGGACAGCAATGCTGTCCTATGCGAAACATGGCAAATTCCCGGCGCTAACACAAGCCGCACAGGTCGAAAGCCGGCGGGAAAAGCGCCCTTTCCGGCCCAACGACATCGCGCTCCCCCTGTTCCGCGCTTGTAGTGGATCATGGGATGGAATGGACTGCAAATGCGCCGCGTCCGTTCCTCCGGGACGGAGGACGTACGGGGGGAACCAGCTGGTCTGCCGCAGGTGTGGCCTTGCGCCGGCTAAAGAAGCGGCGCAGAAACGGTTCGCGCAACCGTCACGCCTCGCCTTTCGCGCAAGTGCAGTCCCCGCTATGTTTTCGCCAAATGAATTTTGCCAGCGACAACACGGCGCCGGTCACACCCGCCATTCTCAATGCGCTGGCCAAGGCAAGCCGCGGCTTCGCGCGCGGCTACGGCAATGACGATTGGACGGAGGCGGCCGAGCGCAGGTTCGGCGAGATCTTCGAACGTGACGTGGCGGCTTTCCTGGTGCCGACCGGCACGGCGGCCAACGCGTTGGCGCTGGCGCAAGTCTCGCCGCCCTGGGGTGTTGTTCTATGTCACGCCGAGTCGCACATTCTCACCGACGAATGCGGCGCGCCCGAATTTTTCGGCAATGGTCTCAAGCTCGTCGGCCTCCCCGGCGCGGCCGGCAAAATCACCGTCGACGGTCTCCACGAGGCGCTCGCCGGCTATGGCGGGCACAGTCCGCATCAGGTCATTCCATCGGCGCTGTCGATCACCCAGGCTACCGAGGCCGGCACCATTTACCGGACCGACGAGATCGCCGCGCTCGCGCAAATCGCGCGGCAGCGGTCGCTCTCTGTCCACATGGACGGCGCCCGCTTTGCCAATGCGCTGGTCCGGCTCAATGCCACGCCCGCCGAAATGACGTGGCGCAGCGGGGTCGACGTGTTGTCGCTTGGCGCGACCAAAGGCGGGGCATTGGCGGCCGAGGCTGTAATCTTCTTCGATCCCGCCGCGGCGGCCTTTTTCGGCGAGCGCCGCAAGCGCGGCGGACATCTTCTGTCGAAGCATCGTTTCATCGCCGCGCAGTTCCTGGCCTATCTTGCCGACGATCGCTGGCGTGATCTGGCCCGCCACGCCAATGCGATGGCCGACAAATTGGCGGTAGCGCTGACCGCAATCGGCCTGCAACCGGTCTGGCCTGTCGAGGCCAATCTCGTCTTTGTGGTTGTGCCGCATGCGCTGGATGCCAAGCTTAGGGCGGCTGGCGCGAGCTACTATGTCCGCAATAGCGACAGTTTCAACACCGGTCCGGACAATGTCCTCATACGGCTGGTGACCTCGTTTGCCACCGTTGAGGAAGACGTCGAACGCTTCGTGGACCTCTGCGCCAGATTCGATGCGCGCCCAAGGACGCGCCCAAACGTGCGCCCAAGGGTCGCCCCAATTTGAGGCTCATCTCTGCGGCGGCGGACATTGCGACGGGGGAGGGGATTGACCGTGCTGAGACGCTCCGGAATTGCGTTCGCGTTTTGCATACTGTCCGCTGTCTCCAGCTTTGCCCAGTCTTCACCAAGCCCTTCACCGTCGACGCCGCAGATGCCGTTGCGCGGTTTTGTGCCGCCCTATGAGATCCTACGCACGCTAAGGGCGGCCGGTTTCCAACCGCTGGCGCCGCCTTTGCGCGAAGGCACGACTTATGTCGTCCGTGCGCTCGATTATCGCGGCATCCCCATGCGGGTGGTCGTGGATACTCACTCTGGCGCCATCCGCGACGCCAATCGTATCGTTGCCGGTCCGGGACTTTACGGCCCTTATATGCCCGGCCCCTATGCGCCAGCGTATTATGGCCGGGTCGCAGCGCCAGCTTATCCACCCCCTGACGACGTCGAGCCCGGTTACGGGCGGCCGCCTTATATCGGCGCGTCCGAACAACCACCCAGCGATCGGCATTCTTCCGGGCTTGGTCTCGTGCCATTGCCGCGGGCTCGGCCCGCCAGTCTCGCTGCGCCTATGAATGAAAAGCCAGTCGCTCGACCAGATGTCGCAACCACCGCGCCGGCGGTGCCGCAAACTGGGCCATCGAGCCGGCCCGCCAAGGACGCCGCCGTTCCTGCGATCAACGACTAGAGCATTATCCCGAAAAGTAGACGCCGATCATGTCAAACAACAATCTAAAGCGAAATACCGGGTCAATTTAAAATCATCCCGCTTCAGCCGCAAAAAAGCGCCCCGGATTTCCGGGGCGCTTGGTAATCGTCGCTAAAGACCGTTACGCGGCCTTCTGGTTCGCGATGACGGTCGGGCCGCTGGCCTTGCCGTTGATCGGGATCGAGCGCGGCTTCTTCGCCTCGGGGATCTCACGCACCAAGTCGACGTGCAGGAGACCGTTTTCGAGGCTCGCGCCCTTCACCAGCACAAAATCAGCGAGCTGGAACACGCGCTCGAAGGTACGCGCCGCAATGCCCTGATAGAGCACGTCGCCGCGCTTCTCTTCTTCCTTGGCGTTTTTTTCGCCGCGGATCGTCAGCGTGTTCTCCTTCGCCACGACCGAAAGCTCCGGCTCATTAAAGCCGGC
>Ga0070712_100001639_pt1 | contig 13688 bp, 13 predicted proteins | sample LARL81metaG_FD_71396 | JGI IMG/M metagenome (GOLD analysis project Ga0070712, IMG submission 71396) | Corn, switchgrass and miscanthus rhizosphere microbial communities from Kellogg Biological Station, Michigan, USA - LAR L8-1 metaG | ecosystem: Host-associated > Plants > Roots > Rhizosphere ...
GAACAGAAGTGGGTGGAGATCGCACAAGTGCTGTCACCGGGGGTTCGTCCGCAAGATAATTTCTTATTCACGACAATTACTGATCAGGATCACAATCGTTTCAACCATTTGATCTCCCTGCTGGCAGCTGCAGAAATCTTTGTGATGGCCGTTGCCGCGTGTTGGTCGAGTAGCTGGCGACGCCGCGATCCACAATCATGGTGGACACTCATTTCTTGGGGAACGGCCACAACAGCGTTAATGTTTTCGTTTAGCTTTGTTCTTTATCGCATTCTCCCCGAATTGCGTTTTGTTCAGCTCCCCCTGCGCTGGCTGCTTTGCCTTAACGTGGCTTTTACTCTTCTGCTTGCGATGGCATTCAAATCGTGGTTACCGCGTATCGCCGCCTGTTTGCTGATGCTGATAGTTTTGATTTGGGTATGGCATCGAGTTCAGCCTCCATGGTGGGACAATGCCGGCGACATCGCCGAAATTCAGGATAATCAGCTGACGGGCGCAGGCTACGAAGGGACAGATGAGTATGTGCCCACGGGCGCCGACGCTTATGAAATCAAGAAGGATGCGCACCGGGTCATCTTTGAAGGAGACGGGGGATCAAGAATCCACATCGGTCAATGGTCGGCGGAATTGAGGACCTTCACCGCCAGTGTAAGTGCTCCTGGCAAGTTCGTGTTGAAGTTGTTTAACTATCCGGCGTGGAGCGTCGAGGTGAACGGACGGGCAGTACAAACCCAGACAGTCGAAGCCACAGGTCAGATGATCGTTCCTGCAGACGTTGGAGATAATCAGGTTCGCATCATCTTCTCCCGTACGGGTGACAGAATCGTTGGCCAGTTAATCTCTGCGGGCACGGCCATCGCGCTGCTTGGCGGGCTCTTTTACGTGAAACGCAAATTCTTGGTTCCGGAGAACTGACGCATGCTGCGTGTTCTGATCGCTACCTCGAATTCCGGAAAGCTCCGCGATTTTGCGGGAGCAGCTGCCGCCCAACACATCGAAATTGAATCCATTCCCAACTTTTCTTCAATCCCCAGTGTGGTCGAAGACGGTCTGAGCTTCGAGGAGAATGCGCGAAAGAAAGCGGAAAGCTACAGCCGCTACGCTCCGGGCGAAATCGTGTTGGCGGATGATTCAGGCCTTGAAGTTGATGCTCTGAGCGGCGCGCCCGGAGTACATTCGGCGCGCTATGCGGCTGATCAGCCTCATCTCGCAGATGAAAATACCGACGACGAGGCTAACAACGCCCGGCTGGTTCGCGAGCTGCGAAAGATCGCTCCAGGACAACGCGCCGGACGCTTCGTGTGCGTAATTGCAGCCGCTCGTGACGGGGTAACGCTAGGCCAATTTCGCGGCGAAGCGGAAGGAATTATTCTGGATGTTCCACGCGGAACGAATGGATTCGGCTACGATCCGCTTTTTTATTTTCCCGCAATTCAAAAAACTTTCGCGGAATTATCCGCCGAAGAAAAAGCCCGATACAGCCATCGCGGAAAAGCCTTCCGCGAATTCCTTTCGTGGGTCGCTACTGGTGGGGCGAATACTTCTCGTCAGCCTTGAATTCACTGGCCACCAGGGCACTGACGTCAGGGTAGTAAATATTGCTCCAACACGCTGGGCGCTTAACATACCGGTCCTAACGTCGCCTGCATGCGCCCGGCTCATGCCCGCTACCATTGTAGACACTACGGCGACTTGCAGTTCGCATACTCTCCCGAATCTGCATTTGCAACTCGTCCCTTCGAACTCTCGAAATATTGTGGGGCTCGAGCCAGACCAACATTCTCACCGGAGCCCGCGTAAACCAAGCCTGCTTCGTCAAGGTGTCGGCTTGTTTCCCTCATCCCTTCGACGCCCCAATCCAGGGCTGATTGTTTGCAGCAGGCGATAACACGTCAAAACCCATCTTTGCCAGGTCTGTAGCAACGGCGGGCTCAGCGATCAGCGTTACATCATCGGGCCCAGAGTATGGATACCCGTGAAACCCACGCAGGTCCAAGATTGAAGTTTCCACGTTGCCGTAGGTGGCGTCTGCCTGCTGCAGGATCTTGATAGTGGCGATTCGGATCGAAGACTGATTGGTCTTTTATTACAGGGTCAGCAGAAATCTGCGATTGTATAGCCTTGCAGCCGCCAGAATCAGGTAATTGATCGTCTCGATTTTTCCCGCGGATTTCCGACTCATCCTCGCTCCCAATTTGTTCGAGTGAGTCTACATCATCACGAGGACAAACCCGTGCTCAAGCGATTTGTTCGCCATGATCTGGAACTCAGCAGCTGAAGTTGCGTATCGAGCACGTCTATCCGCGGCCGAGGCTGGCAAGCCAAGCGTGATTTGGAAGGACACAAGACAACGGGCAAGTTGCTGCCGATGGCTTTAGTTTCTCGTCCATCGCGAGATCTGTTGCGACGTGTACGAGCAACCTGCCAGTTGTCGGCTTCCTCTAAATGAGCGGGAGAATCTGCATGACGGCAGCTAAGAAATCCGGGTCACGCAAGAGCTCGAGTTCACGTAAGTACGGAAAAGCCGCAAGCAAGATGGTGGCCAGCGCCATGCGCCGGAAAAAACGTGGTACGCTCAAGTCCGGCAAAGGCGGCAAGGGTGGGCGAGTGAAGAGCCGGAAACAGGCCATTGCTATCGGCCTTTCGGAAGCTCGAAAAAAGGGCGCCAAGGTGCCACGCAAAAAGGCCTCGTAAATAAGCACAACGGATACGCTCACACAATTTGTTTTTTGGTGTGAGCGCAGCCTCTCATCGCTGCGTTGACTCTGCGAATATGCTGGATTGGCAAACCAGTTTTATCGGCCGCGAAGCGCACTCCGAATAATCCGCTGGGTGACTGAATTTCAGGAGGCACAATGTTGAACACTAAGAATCTGCTTCACTTTGGTTTGATTATGGCTGCGCTGGCCATTTTTGTGCCACGCAGCGCCGCCCAAACATTCTCATGTTCATCGGATGATGGAAAGCGGCACTACTGTTCCACCAACGGGCCGGGCCGAGTTCGGGTTGCGCAACAGCGGAGCGAATCTCCATGTCGCGAGGGCTATAGCTGGGGCTCGGACGACCGTGGCGTTTGGGTCGATCACGGTTGCCGCGCTGATTTCACGGTCGAAGCAGGCCGGTACGGGGATCACGATCGGGATGGATATCGTGGCGACAACTATGAAGGACGGGGACAAGTGATCTCCTGCTCGTCCGATGACATGCACCGGCACCATTGCCAGGCGAATACGCGTGGCGGAGTGCGGCTGGTAAAACAAAACAGCGATTCGGCTTGCGAGCAAGGCCGGACCTGGGGCTATGATCGACGCGGAATCTGGGTTGATCGTGGCTGCCGCGCTGATTTTCAAGTTGAGCGCTAAGTTGGAGAGAGCGTATGCGCCGGAGGCAGACCAGCCAGACATGGTGGGCGGTGCATCACTGTCACTCGGCAACCAATTAAAAGCCCAGACAAACTGGGAAATCCTTGATTTAGCGTCGGTTGTGGATATCTAGGGCTTTCAGGTCATCTCCGGCTCGAAACTGTCCCAACCGACCCTGATCCTAGCCATAATGCACAAATCGTGCACGGTGTGCACGTTTCTCGTATTTAGGGGAAATGAAAGCTCGCATCTTCGAAGTCGCTCGACTACTAACTTCCAAACAACCTGCAACCCTGCTGGTTTGATACCTTGACACTCTTTACATTTGGGTGAAAGAGCGCAGAATCGCCTTGTCTGTACGTGGATGCAATGTGAAGTTCCCATCCCCAGCCTACACGCTGGCAGCGGATCGCCGTTCTCCTGACCACCTTCCCGGGGCCAGCACGATCAGGGCTACACCGATTATGACGAGAGCAGCAACGCCCAGCAGTTCTCCACGTGGGATCAGATTAAGGAATGCTTGCATCCCCATAAGTGCGGCGTGGGCAAAGCTCGACCATGCCGTAAACGCGATTAGGCTGCGATTTGCCGATGGGTCACCGGCAGCCAAAAGCAAGAAAATGCCGAGTGTGACATAAAGGCTAAGCATCATCGCCAACGAAGGTTCTTGCCTCACGAACATCATCAAGGGATAAACGCCAGCCGAAAACAGCAATCCCACCACGACCAACACAACTTTCAGCGCCCGTTCTCGAAGCATCGTGCCCTCCTGTCAAATCACGTAATGCGGATACAGCCTGACATCAACGCTCATCCCGCCGCCACCGAGTTTCTCCACGATGCCGTATTGCGATGGTCTATCGGATCATACGCAAGAATGCTATGGCGGCAGCCTGCCCAAGTTAATAAAGGCCGGGGGGGTTGGCCCTATTTCCAAAAAGTTGCTGAGTGCAGCATTTATGCTCTATGCACAGGGGTTGCTTCCATTTCTATTACCACTCAGCGTGCTTCTATTTGAACCCGACGCGAGCAGCCGCAGACGCATGCTGTGGTTCCTCGTCGTTGGGGTTTTGACGGCTCTCTATATACTTTGGGCTCTGACTGCATATCCAACGCTGATTTTCGTCAAGGGCAACAGCATCGTGTACATCAATCAGGCCACCAACAATACTGTCGTTGCGGTTTTCTATGTCATAGCAACATGCGGCTCGCTTTTGTTTTCGAAGGTGAAAGACATGGTGATCTTCGGAGTGGCAAATCTGACGATACTGCTGGCCGTGATGGTGGTGAAGCGATACGCATTCACCTCGCTTTGGTGCGCCTATGCCGCGGTTGCGAGTGTAATTATCCTGGCATACTTTTGGAAGAGCAGTGGGATTAGGCCATTTAAGTATGCCGCGTAGAAGCGCGGCGGCGAAACCGGGAGCACAAAATTGTCCTGACCCTAACTCTACCAAACCGGAAAACTATGTTGTGAATTACACACGGCGCGGGCCAACCATGGACTTTTCCAGTGCGAAACGCTGGCCGACTTACGCTCGGTTTTTACCTTCTGCGCGTTCCCCAGGCAAATGCGTCTGAGAGGTTATCTGTCTTTGGCGGATGGTCTACGCCCCAAGCGGTAGGGATACAAGGGAACCGGAAATATTCACTGCGTCAGTTGCTCTTGCCATTGAGTAAGATCAAGCAAAAACCAAGGAGAACAACGAATGAAGAAGTCAGCACAATGGTTGCTGGCCGGTATTGTTGTGCACTGGATTGTAGTGGTCGCATCCGCGCAATCTGGACAAGATTCCGGGTGGCCCAACTATGGCAATGACCCCGGTGGCATGCGATATTCCTCGTCTCGCCAAATCGATCGCACCAACGTCACTCGTTTGCAGTTGGCCTGGACGTACAGGACAGGTGCCATGGAACAGGAAACCGAACTCAGGCGCAAAGCCGCTTTCGAAGCTACTCCTATCCTCATTGAAAACAAACTCTTCCTCAGCACTCCGTACAACCACGTAATTGCGCTTAATCCGCAAACGGGATCCAGGCTTTGGGAGTACGATGCACACGTAAACCTCGTACAAAATCGCTCCGAAGTGACTTCAAGAGGAGTTTCCGCGTGGCAGGACTTGAACGAGAAGGCGGGTCGTCGCTGCCGTCTTCGTATCTTCCTCGGAACCCTGGACGGACGCCTCATTGGTCTCGATGGCGGGACAGGAAAACCCTGCCTCGCCTTCGGTTCGAAGGGGGAGGTTGACCTTACCAAGGATGTGGCACTGGCACCGGAATGGCAGGGAGGCTATGAGGTCACTTCTGCTCCGGCCATATACAAAGACCTGGTGATCGTTGGCTCTTCTATCGCAGACAACTGGAAGGTGGACACCGAGCGTGGGATCGTGCGCGCTTTTGATGTGCGAACCGGCAAAATGCGCTGGAGTTGGAATCCGAGTCCGTGGGCGGACCACACCAAACCCCGTACCGGGGGCTCCAATGCCTGGTCAACTCTTTCCGTTGATCTCGCAAATAATATGGTCTTTGTTCCGACCGGAAGCGCCGGCCCGGATTACTATGGCGGTATCCGCAAAGGCGACAACAAATGGGCAAATTCTGTCGTAGCGTTACGCGCATCCACTGGCGAATTCGTCTGGGGGTTCCAGGTGGTCCACCACGATTTGTGGGACTATGACGTTGCCGCGCAGCCATTATTGTTCGCCTGGAAAGACGGCACTCCGGCGGTGGCTATCAATACCAAGATGGGCCATGTCTTTGTGCTCAACCGCCTTACTGGAGTTCCGCTGGTTCCGGTGGAGGAGCGGCCTGTTCCCCAGACGGATATCCCGGGTGAACAAAGCTGGCCGACGCAGCCGTTTTCTACCATCTCACTTGTACCGGAAGGATTTTCATCGAGCGATGCATGGGGAAGAACTCCAAATGACATCAATTGGTGCAAGGGCAAGATCAAGGCCTCGCGGTCCGACGGCGTTTTCACGCCGCCCAGTCTACAAGGGACAATTGTGTTTCCGGGCAATGTGGGTGGAGTAAATTGGGGTAGCGCGACCTACGATCCGCAACGCCATCTTCTGGTCACCAACACCAACCGCCTCGTCGCCTGGGTAAAATTGATTCCGCGCGAGAAATTCGACGCTGAAACCAACAAACAGCAGGACAACCGAATTTACGGCGAGTTCGGGGAACAGAAGGGCGCACCCTACGGCCTTTATCGTACCTTCTTGTTTTCACCGAGCGGATTACCTTGCAATGCGCCTCCGTGGGGGACAACCAAGGCGGTTGACCTCTACTCTGGCAAGCAAGTCTGGGATGCCCCCCTAGGTACACTCGTTCCCGGCGAGCAAACTGGTTCTATCAATCTTGGTGGGCCAATGGCGACGGCAGGTGGCCTAGTTTTCACCTCCGCTGCGACGGATCTGTATCTGCGCGCTTTCGACATCGGGAGCGGAAGGGAACTCTGGAAGTATCAACTGCCCGCTGGTGGTCAGGCCACCCCGATGACGTATGTTTTGAAAGGCAAGCAGTACGTCGTCATTGCCGCCGGGGGGCACGGAAAACTCGGCACGAAGCTAGGGGACTACGTTCTGGCGTTTACTCTGCCATAAATATTCGAGGGCCACATTCCCGTTTCACCTGACGGACCTGCTTGCGCATTTCCGGCGAGCTCGGTACTGGTTCTCCCGCTTGCTCCACCGGCTCCAGTTGATCTTGCCACTTGTACAGAAGACGCCGATGTACACCGAGCTCTCGCGCCAGCTCCACGATGTTATCGTAGCTCAATCTGACGCGACCGGCCAGCCAGTCTTTTGCCGCCTTCTCAAGAGGCCAGTTGGTCACGTCGGTCGGAACGCGTCCCTCGCGCTGCGCCTGCATGACTCGATGCCGCTCCTTTCGCGCTGCCTGATACGACGTTGTGTGAGTGGAACACTCCTTCCAACGCCTCCCAACCTTCAGTTTGAAGTGCCAGATGCCGCGGCGCTTGTGTAGGCCATCCTTATCCTTATCGTTCTGCTTGGGTTGTTTCAGATTAGTTTCCGCGTCAATCATTGTTTTTTCCTTTCTTGCCGCTGCCCTTCGGTCTACCGCCGAGCCTGCCCCATTCCTGCATTCGGCGGACAAATTCCTTCTTGCCCCACTTTTTCTTGCGGGCCTCCGCGCTCTTGCGTCCCAGGAGGCTTGCTGCCTTGTTTAGATCTGTCACGGGTGGCATTATAACCTAACGTTAGGTTGATTGGACGATTAAAATCTCTTAGCCAAACCCTCGTCGGAGCCCCGCCCAGGTCGTTGACTTGCTGCCGCTGTCCGCCTACTATGGGGCGCGCCCCGGTGGCTCCTTCGTCGATGATCGGCCAAACCATCTCGCACTATCGAGTTGTAGAGAAGCTGGGCGGAGGTGGTATGGGCGTGGTTTACAAGGCCGAGGACACCCGGTTGCATCGCTTTGTCGCCCTGAAGTTCCTGCCGGATGACGTCGCGCGCGATCCCCAGGCCTTGAGCCGCTTTCAACGGGAGGCGCAGGCTGCTTCCGCCCTGAACCATCCCAATATCTGCACTATTCACGACATTGGCGAGGAGAGCGGCCAGGCGTTCATTGCCATGGAGTTCTTGGATGGCCAGACACTGAAGCACTTGATCGGCAACCGCCCACTCGACCTGGAGACGCTGCTGTCACTTGGCATCGAGATCGCGGACGCGCTGGACGCGGCGCACGCGGAAGGAATCGTTCATCGCGACATCAAGCCCGCCAACATCTTTGTCACCAGGCGCGGACATGCCAAAGTGCTTGATTTTGGGCTGGCGAAGGTCACGACATCGGGCGGAAGAGAGCAGAATGAGGCCACGCGAACCGATGCGGCTAAAGCGCAACTGACCAGCGCGGGTTCTGCGGTCGGCACTGTTGCCTATATGTCGCCGGAGCAGGCGCGGGCAAAAGAGTTGGATGCGCGGACTGATCTGTTCTCGTTTGGAGCAGTGTTGTACGAGATGGCGACGGGCACACTGCCTTTCCGCGGCGAGAGTTCTGCGGTCATCTTCCACGAGATTCTGGATCGTGACCCTGTTCCTGCAGTAAGGCTGAATCCCGACCTTCCGCTCAAGCTGGAAGACATCATCAACAAGGCTTTGGAAAAAGATCGCGAGCTGCGCTACCAGCACGCTGCGGATATGCGGGCCGACCTAAAGCGGCTGAAGCGGGAAACAGAATCGCGGCGGGGCGTACCAGCTAGTTCGGGTTCGGTCGCGGTCACACGGGAGAGCGGCTCTCAGGTCACCCCTCAGCCGTCACCAGCATCCGGTTCCTCCCCTGTGCTTGCCCCGTCTCCGTCGTCGGGCGCGGTGAAGGTCGCCGAAGTTCCGGTAGCGGGCAGGAACCTCCGGAAGATTTTGATCCCGGCAGCCGTGATACTGGTCTCGGTGGCAATCGCAGGAGCGTTCTACCTCCGCTCGCGCCAGACTGCGCACCGCCTGACCGAGAAGGACACCATCGTCCTCGCCGAGTTCACCAATACCACCGGCGATCCGGTCTTCGACGGTACGCTGCGGCAGGGGCTGTCGGCGCAACTGGAGCAGTCGCCGTTTCTGAGCTTGCTTTCTGACCAGCGGGTGGCGCAGACGTTGGCGCTGATGGCCCAACCCAAGGACTCACGGCTTACACGCGAGTTGGCCCGCGAGGTCTGCCAGCGCACCGCTAGCGCTGCCAGCATCGAAGGCTCGATTTCCAGTCTGGGCAGCCAGTATGTCCTGGGGCTAAAAGCGATGAACTGCCGCAGCGGCGATGTACTGGCGAACGAGCAGGCCACGGCCAGCGGCAAGGAGCAGGTGCTGAAGGCGGTGGGCGAGGCAGCGACGAAAATACGCCAGAAGCTGGGCGAGTCGCTGGCTTCAGTGCAAAAGTATGACGCGCCAGCCGAGAACGTGACCACGCCATCGCTAGAGGCGCTGCAGGCTTACGGCCTGGGCTTGCAAGCGATGACGGTGAAAAACGATTATGCTACTGCCGCTTCATTGTTCCAGCGGGCCGTCAGCCTGGATCCCAACTTTGCCATGGCCTATGCCCGGCTGGGAACGAGCTACAGCAACCTGGGCCAAACTGCCCGTGCCGCCGAGAATACCCGGAAGGCTTACGATCTGCGCGAACGGGTAAGCGAGCTCGAAAAGCTCTACATCGCCTCACACTATGAAAATTTCGTCACCGGGAATCTGGAAGCAGCGCGCAAGACCTATGAGTTGTGGGCGCAGACCTACCCGCGCGATTTCGTTCCACCCGGCAACCTGGGCGCCATCTACGGCAATCTGGGCGATTACGACAAGGCCCTCGCTAGGGCACAAGAGTCGCTGAAACTCGCTCCCGGAAGCGGGCTGTCTTACGCGAACCTCGTCAGCTCGTACTTGCAGGTCAATCGTCTGGACGAAGCCAGAGCCACGGCGCAGGAGGCGCAAGCCCATAATCTGGATAGTCCTCAAATTCACTCTAGCCTTTACGGCATTGATTTCCTGCAACACGACGCGGCAGGAATGGAGCGTGAGGCAGCTGGGCTGATGGGAAAGCCCGGATTCGAAGACAGCATGCTTGGCAGCGAATCCGACACTGCCGCTTACGGAGGGCAGTTCTCCAAGGCACGGGGACTAACGCGGCGCGCGTCCGACTCGGCCCAACGCTCAGATGAAAAAGAGACGGCGGCGGGCTACGAGGCCGTATCTGCCGTGCGCGAGGCGTTGGTGGGCAACATGAGTCAGGCAAAGCAGCAAGCACAAGCCGCACTCGCGCTCTCTAATGGCAGAGACGTTGAGGCTGTATCTGCCATCGCGCTGGGTCTGGCCGGCGATTCCGCCCAAGCCACACGGCTGGCCGCCGACCTAGCCAAAGGCTTCCCCGAAGACACGATCGCGCGGTTCCACTACCTGCCCATGATCCATGCCGCCGCTGCTCTCCAAAGCGGCAGCGCCACCAAGGCAACCGAGGCGCTTGCTCCGGGTGCTCCCTATGAACTCGGTTCTCCTGCTCAGACCTTGAGTTTTGCCCTCTACTCCGTCTATCTGCGTGGTCAGGCTTATGCAGCAGCGCACCAAGGCAGCGCAGCCGTAGCCGAGTTTCAGAAAATTCTCGACCACCCCAGTGTCGTACTAAACGAGCCAATCGGCGCACTGGCGCACTTGGGCCTGGCCCGCGCCTACAGCCTCTCTAGCGACACCGCCAAGGCGAAGAGTGCATACCAGGACTTCTTCGCACTCTGGAAAGACGCCGACCCCGACATCCCCATCCTGAAGGAAGCCAAGGCGGAGTACGCGAAGCTGCAATGATCACTCTTAGAAAGAGGGGCGCATCCTGCCATACCCCTCCGATCAGGCACACGTCCCTAACCTCTTCGGGCAGCGACAACACAGCCAACCGGGCTACCGTATCGTGTTCGGTACGATTCGGTGAACGGCTCGACAGTCCCAGAGGCTAGCCGGTAGGTGCCGAAAACTTATGCGCACCGCTCGTGGCGCGACAGTCAGCCGTGAAGGTCTGGCCAACTTTCCCTTCGACCCCTCGGGCGATGCTGTGAGCAAAGTTTTGCTTGTCTCACCCTTGTCTTGTTCTGGTACTTTTCTTCCGCTTCTAACAGCAGCCTGTTTCCGCGTCATATAATCCCTGCAATCGGCTAGGGTCGCCCCCGAAAGGCGGGCGCATCCCAGCCCGCCTGCCGACGTTGCTGCCAATTGGAGATTCAACGTGGGAGGTGGTCCAGGTATCAACTGCGCGAAAGTCGTCGCGACAACGTGGAGGAAAACCCCGAGCCACGAATTGGCTAGCTCGGCTCGACAAAACAGCGCGGAACCTGCGTCCCACCGGCAGTTGGCTTCAGCCTTACGACTACTTTGTCCTTACGCGTTAACCTCATCTTCAACCTCAGGATCCGGATTTGCGGAACCTACGAGACGGACACGTTCGAGGTGGGAGGGAACCTACCTGCAACAACTCGACAGGCAGGAGGCCCTTCTCTCCGAAGAAGTTCCGCGGGCTCTTGAAGGGCTCGAGGCCAGGCAACGTCGCGAAGTTGCGGCGCTGGTTTTCACCCTGACCGTTGAACTCGAAGAACATAGCAAGTGGAAAGTGGCTCCAAAAGAGATCGAAAAGCAGCGTCGCGATGTATTGCGCCTCGAACGCAGGCTGCAAAAGAACTTGGGAAAACTGGACAAGATTATTGACGAGCGACTCGCAATGGTTAGAGTGGATCCGCGTATTGTACGCGAAGCACGCGCGTCCTCTCCCGCTAACAAATGGAAAATATTGGTGGGCAGTGCAGGACTCGAACCTGCGACCTCCTGCTTGTAAGTACTGGTCGCACGAGGAATCAACGACTTGCACGGAGAGCTACGAGTTGTGACGGAGTGTCACAGATGCCTTGTCCAGCAAGGCTTTCCAGCTATGCCGCGACACTCCGTCACACTCGGTAGGGTTTGGTGGTGGGCACAAAACTGGGCACGGGTCGCCCGGCTTCTGCATTGCTGTCACAATCGCCTCCGATCATCGGTGGCCCATCCCCCAGGCCCCGAGTTGTCCAGCCGGGAGGGGGTAGGGTGGCGGGTGCATGCTTACATCTTCCCCAGCACGAATTTTTTTTTAGCTCCCAAACCGCCAGGCATCATGCTGCCGTAGGAGAATCCACTTCGTGATAGCCAAGACGTGATTGCACGCCGTGCTGTCGGATGCTGACAGTACTGTCAGGTAGACCCTAGGGTAGGGCCGAACAAACGGCGCACGCTGGTGCTAACGCCTGATCTACGTCAACTAATGACGTTGTCTTCTGGGGCTGACACGGAGAGTAAAATCGGTTTGGTCAGGGAGCACCCAGAACGGACATCCTCTACTAAGTTACGAGCTTGCGTCGAAGGCGAGAGATCATCGAGACTCGCTCTGTACGGGCTTCTTGAGACACGAATTCGTTACGTGGTAATTACCGCATACTCCACAGAGTGGTAGGGTGCCACCCAGATTCCGCCGTTCCAACCACGAAGTTACATTTAACCCACGAACTCTAAGACTGCTCATGGCCTTAACGAGAGCTGTCCGTTCCTCATCGGTTCCATTGTGGTCTTGAGAAAGCACCAGCCGCCTTTGGTGTATTTCAGATTCGGCTTTCTGAAACGCGGTACTGCATCTTCGTCCAATCAGTTTCGAGCAAGGCCGCTTCATATGACTCTTCCCAGCTATAGCTGGTCGGCACTGCGAACTGTCGGGAAGGATCAACTAGCCTTTGACTGGTTTCCATTCTGACGCTCCGTAATTCTGCGTAGAGTATCAAGCGTAGCCAATGCGTTCCCCAGCGCGGCTTGTTCGCCATTCGGCGATTTCGAATGCCCGTCTTCGATGCGATCAAGAACGGCATTTCGAGCGCGGGCGATCAGCTCCAGCAATGTCACGGGGTTGGTTTCGAAAAAAGCAGCTTGGTATAGGTGTCGCCACTCAGGGACAAAGGGGCTGTGCTCAATATTGCTCATTTTTCGTTTTGTGTCCTTTGTTTGTAAAGCGATTACATTCCGTACTGAACGTTATGAACGGGCTCCCAACGAAGTCCATTTCGTCCTCCTCGGTACGAGGAACGATATGCTTCTTTATTGTGTTAATCAGTCTCAATGGGAGCGGTTGACGCTTTTCGTAGGCACGCGCTAGGAGCGAGCGAAGCAGCTCAAGTTGCTCTTGTTCAGACATGCCAGTTCCTTTGCGTGTATTAGCAAAAGGGAAGATCACTTCGCGTAAATTAACAAAGTGGGCCCCTTTTACCGGCACACAACTGCATTGAAAAGATCTGATCCGCCGCTCAAGAGGTGCTTCAGAACCGAAGCGTGACACCGCCAGTAATATCGAACTCGTTGAGATAGTGGGAGTTCCCAGTTACCCAGCACCCGCCCCAGAACGGGTCGCACCAATATCCACCATTACTCGTTGTGGTGAGATAGGTTGGAGCATATCTAAACTGGCCCCGAAGCCCAAAATGTTTACCCATGTTGTATTTTGCGCCCGCACCAAGCGCAAAAGTAAAGCGGGTCGACCCTTGGACGCTGCTCCGGTCCGTAGAAAGGGAGGTTGCTCCGAGGCCAACTAAGAGAAAGGGCCTCACCTTCGACTCTCGGCCCTTCGCGTGAACGAGGAAATTTCCCATGTATTGGTTCTGCGTCAGATTGAACACTCTGACGCTGGTGCCGCCGCCTATCGGTTGGGCTGTGGTGTCGGCATTGTTGTGGTTCCATTGAAACTCGACGCTGCCGAGCTCGCCAAGTAGATAACCCGCTGTGACGCCATAGTTGGTTCCGTTCTGAACTTCGATGCGATGAAACAAGGTA
>Ga0070712_100001641_pt1 | contig 13683 bp, 13 predicted proteins | sample LARL81metaG_FD_71396 | JGI IMG/M metagenome (GOLD analysis project Ga0070712, IMG submission 71396) | Corn, switchgrass and miscanthus rhizosphere microbial communities from Kellogg Biological Station, Michigan, USA - LAR L8-1 metaG | ecosystem: Host-associated > Plants > Roots > Rhizosphere ...
CGCCGCACCTCCGGCGCCACGACTCACCAGTGGTAACTGCCTTCGCTGCGTTACGACGGCCCGGCCGGCGGTCCTCGCCGGCTGGGCCGGTTCGTACCTAGCTGCAACCGGTGGGCGACGCTCGCAGGCTACGCTCGCCAGTAGAGGATCAGCTACGACGAGAACCCGTGGAGGCGTCATGAGCGAGCAGGACCCAGAGGAGCCGGCCGAGGAGTTTCACCGCGACCGCCGTGAGCACGGCGGCATTCCCGGGCGCCTCGATGATGACCAGCTTGCCCGGCTGACCGAGGAGGAGCGGGTCGAGGCCGGGCTCGACGACTACGACCCGGACGAGGTGCCGCCGGCGACCGATGCGCCGCCGGAGCCGGACATCACCCGGTCGGACGTCTTCCAGGAGGCACGGGCCGAGATCCGCCGCGAATACGACAAGGATGAGCTGCTCGCCGAGGGGCAGCGGGATCCGTACCCGCCGACCCGCTACGACGAGTGAGTTGCCGCCGCCGCTATCTCGCGGCGGCGCCGCGGTTCCCCGCCACCCGGTCCAGCCTGGTTGAATCTCAGTGTGCGAGCGTGGCGGCGGGGGAGGCGGGCCGGTGTCCTGGCGGCCGGCCTGATCCTGACGGCCGCCGTCATGACGGCATCCCCCGCCGTGGCAGCGCTGCCGCCGTTCCCCGGGCTCGCCGCGGTGCCCGCCGAGGTGCGGCACGCGGGGGGGCTGCGGGTGAACGCGTGGGGCGGGGGGCTGGTGGACGCGCGCACCGGCGTGGTGGTGTGGGGCAGGGACTTCGGCGTCGCCCGGCCGATGGGCAGCATCACCAAGGTGATGACCGCGCTGCTGGTGATCCGCGCAGGTGACCTCGGCCGGGAGATCAAGGTCACCAAGGGTGCCATCCGGTATGTGCACAAGCGCGGTGCCAGCAGCGCCGGGCTGATCGCCGGGGATGTGCTGACCGCGCGCCAGTTGCTCGAGGGGATGCTGCTGCCCTCCGGCTGCGACGCGGCCTATCTGCTGGCCACCAGCTACGGCCCCGGCCGGAACGTGTTCATCGCGAAGATGAACGCCGCGGCGCGGGCGATGGGACTGGCCTCGACGCATTTCTCGCACTACGACGGCATGCCCTACCCGACCGAGCACTCCACCTACTCCTCCCCGGCCGATCTCATCCGGCTGGGCGAGCAGGCCATGCGCCTGCCGCTGTTCCGCCGGATCGTGGCCCAGCGCAGCTACCACCTGGCCGCGGCGCCCGGGCACCACGGTTACCTGTGGCTGACCACCAACGCGCTGCTCGGCTCCTACCGCGGCATGCTGGGCATCAAGACCGGCAACACCGACGCCGCGGGGAACTGCTTCCTGTTCGAGGCGCGCTGGGGCAGGCGCACCCTCGTCGGTGTGCTCCTGCACGTGAACCCGACCAGAAACGGCGCCGCCCTGTTCACCGCGGCCCGGCACCTACTGAACTGGGGCTTCTACCGCGTCTAGCGGGGCCAAAGCCCTGTGACGAAGGAATGGGGCTTTGAGCCATCGGGGGGTTCCGGGGGGTCGTCCCCCCGGGCCAGCACAGCTAGGGTTTGCGGGCCACGCCTGCCCACAGGGCGGCCGGGCTGGCCGCCTCGGTCTCGCTGGTCGGCCGCCACTTCGACGCCTGCACCATTCCCGGGTCCACCAGTTCGAGCCCGTCGAAGAACTTCGCCACGGCCGGGTTGTCACGGAAGGTGACCTTCTCGGCCATCATCTTGTTGAGGCTCTCCGCCATCCTGGCCATGGCCTCGGCGTTGATGTCCTTGGCCGGATGGGACATCGCCAGGTAACTGCCCGGCGCCAGGGGCTCGAGCAGCGTTTCGACTATCCGGTACGGATGGTCCTCGTGGTCGAGGTGCTGCAGGACCGCCATCAGCATCAGCGCGACCGGGCGATCGAAGTCCAGCAGCCGTTCCGCGCTGGCCAGGATCCCCTGCGGATCCCGCAGGTCGGCGTCGATGTAGTCGGTGGCGCCCGCCGGGTCGCTGGTCAGCAGCGCGCGGGCGTGGGTGAGCACGACCGGGTCGTTGTCCACGTAGACGATCCGGGCGGCCGGTGCCACCGACTGGGCGACCTCGTGGGTGTTGTTCCCCGTCGGGATGCCGGTCCCGATGTCCAGGAACTGGCGGACACCGCAGTCCCCGGCCAGGAAGCGAACCGCACGGGCCAGGAACGCCCGGTTGGACCGTGCGGACAGCCCGATCTCAGGGAAGGCCCTGATCGCCTGCTCGCCCGCGGCCCGGTCGGCGGCGAAGTTGTCCTTGCCGCCGAGCCAGTAGTTGTACACCCGGGCGACGTGCGCCACGCTCGTGTCGAACGGCAGCGGAGGGCTGCCGTTGACCATCTCCTCGGGACTTCCACCCGCCATTGACCGCCTGCCTCCGGCGCCGTTGCATTTGCCTGCATAGCGTACCGCCGACGGGGAGCGGCACCGGAATCATATGGCAGCGGCGGCACCCAGGCGGGAGGCTACCCGCGCGCCGGGTGAATGGTGCCGTGGTCGAGCTGATGGTCGAGGTTGACCGCGGCGCTGATCAGGGACAGGTGGCTGAAGGCCTGGGGGAAGTTGCCGAGCTGCTCGCCGGTGGCGCTGATCTCCTCGGAGTACAGGCCGAGATGGTTGGCATAGGTGAACATCTTCTCGAACGTCAGCCGGGCTTCCTCGAGCCGCCCGGAGCGGGCCAGCGCATCGACGTACCAGAACGTGCACAGCGAGAACGTGCCCTCGTCGCCGGCCAGCCCGTCGGGGGAGGCGGCGGGGTTTACCGGTAGACCAGGCTGTCCGAGACCAGTTCGCGGTCCATCGCCTCCAACGTCCTCGGTGAGGTCGGAGCTGCCGTCCACCCGGTACATGATCTTCAGCGGGTGGCCGGCCTCCGCCGTTCTCTCGGCGGCCCGGTCCCTGAGCCAGGTCGCGAACGCGGCGGCCTCGTCCAGGTAGCCCAGGCCGAGCAGGGCAAAGACGGAAAAGGAGCCGTCGCGTACCCAGGTATACCGGTAGTCCCAGTTGCGCTCCCCGCCCACCTGCTCGGGCAGGCCAGCCGTGGGCGCCGCGACGATCCCGCCGCTCGGGGCGTAGGTCATCAGCTTGAGCGTCATCGCCGACCGCGTCACCATCTCCCGCCACCGGCCGGTGTAGGCCGACCGGCCCAGCCAGCCGCGCCAGAACTGCGCGGTCTCCGCGGCAAGCCGGTCCGCCTCCTCCGGCGTCACCCAGTGGGGCGGCTCGCCCGTCGATTCGATTACCACGCCGCCGGTCTGGCCCTCGCGCAACGTCCGGGTCCAGCGCAGCCCGTCGACGTGCCGCTCCAGGCTGACCCCGACGTCGCTCGCGGAGGTCCCGGGCTGGCCGATCGGGTGCACGGCGAGCTGCGTGTCGCGGGAGGAGAACAGTGCCCCGCTGTCGGTCAGATCCAGCGTGTGCGGATCGCGGCCGTAGCCGAACCGCGGCTGCAGGTCCATCGCGAACCGCATGGTGCCGCGTACCACCTTGAGCTGGCGCACCAGCCGGTGCCGGCCGGTCGCCGCGCCGTGGGTGACCGGCATGAAGTCGTGGACCTCCCCGACACCGTCCGGGGTCATGAACCGGGTGATCAATATCGCGGTGTCCGGGAGGTAAAGCTGCTTGCTGACATAGTCGTCCCGGTCCGGTGCCATACGGAAATGGCCGCCGCGGTCGGCGTCCAGCAGGGACGCGAAGATGCTGGGCGAGTCGAACCGGGGACAGCAGAACCAGTCGACCGTGCCGTCCCCGCTGACGAGCGCTGCCGTCTGCAGATCGCCGATCAGCCCGTGGTTGCTGATGCTGGGATAGCGGTCCATGCCTTCTCCCGTCCACTGCCCGCTTCGGTCACGGCCTCTACTGTTCGCGGCTGTGGGCCAGCGGCAATACCGTGTCCAACACCGCGTCCAACGGGTACGCGCTCAAGATCATGACCGTCGTCGCCGTGGTCCTGCTGCCGTTCGTGGTCGCCTACCAGGCCTGGTCCTACTACGTGTTCCGGCGGCGCATCAGCGCCCGGGAGTTCGCGCCGGGCTCATCCGTCGCAGGTGAGGCGGCTGACTCCCGGCTGGCGACATCGATCACCAGGTTCAGGGACCGGCAGGGGTGGCCTCGCCGGGGACGCCAGATCCGGCGCTGCAGCCGCAGGGCGAACGCGCCCACGACGATGAGCAGCCCCACGTTCAGTAGCAGTTGCCAGGTGGAGCCCAGCGCGCGTGACCAGGACTCATAAGCAAGCGACAGGCCGAGCGCCGCGGCCGCGGGAATGGTCGTGACCGAGATGAACACGCCGATCAGGGCATTTGCCCTGGACTCGGTCAGAGATCGAACTGCACCGCGTCACCATCCGGCCGGCGGGCCGTTCCCTTCAGCACCACGAGGTTCAGCACACCGGCGTGCGCGGTCAGGGTTTCCACCAGGCGGCCGGTCACCTCGGGCGGGCTGGCGATCCGGACATGCAGCACCTGGAAATGGTCGGCCGGCGACGATCGCCGGGCATCACCCACCCGGGGTTAGGGGGGACGGTGCGCCGCGCCGCCGGGGCGGCGCGCACAAGTCAGGTCTCGTCCTGCAGGCGGCGTACCTCGAGGACCTGGACGCCGAAGGTCTCCAGCCTGGCCAGGAGCCCGTGCAGCGCCGCCTGATCCTGGAGCGGGCCATGCACCACCGTCTCGACCTGGTGCACAGAGGCGCTAAGCCGGTCGAAGTCGAGCAGGGCTTCGGCAGGGAGGACTCCGGCTATGCGGATCTCGTAATACACGGACGGCACCGCAGGCCCCCAAGGTTCGCGGGAAATCGCCACAGTCATCCCACCCTGCTCCCGCAGGGCAGTTGGCACCCCACTCGGTACGGGTGATACGGCGCGCCCCCCGGGAGCCGGGTTGGCTCACCCTGGTGAGATCGCCGGAGGGTGATGACGGGTCACCCGGGTGCATGCGAGAACGGTTACCAGGCGGGCTAGCCCGCTAGGCGAGCGGAGTCGGCCGGCGACTGCCCGCTCGCCGAGGTGGCGAGGCGGTGGCGATGGTGACCAATGTGACCATTCCCGAGACCGCCGGCTCCGGGCGGCAGACAGCGGGGGCTGGCGATCCACTCCTGGCGTCCAAGGTCACGGTGCCTGGCGTGCCCGAATGGCTGATACCGCGGCCGCGGATCCAGGCGCTCATCGCCCAGGGTGCAGGCGGCCCCGTGACCGCGCTGACCGGGCCTCCGGGGGCGGGCAAGACGATGGCCCTCGCCCTGTGGGCCGCGGGCGGCGGCGCCGCGTGGGTCACCATCGACGACCACGACAACCAGCCGAGAGTGTTCTGGTCTTACGTTCTGGAGGCACTGCGCCGGGCCGGTGTGCACTTTCCCAGGACAATGTCCGCGGCGGTGCGCAGGTATCCGGTGGACCATGAGTTCCTGCTCCGGTTCGCCTCGCTGATGGCGGCCCAGGATCCTCCGGTCACCCTGGTCCTCGACGATGTCCACCTGCTGACCAGCGTCAAGGTGCTCGAGGGGCTCGCCTACGTGCTGAAGCACGCCACCCCGGGCCTGCGGCTCGTGGTCGCCTCGCGGATGGATCCGCTGCTGCCACTGCACCGGTACCGGCTCACCGGGGAACTCACCGAGATCCGGGCGAGCGACCTCGCCTTCACGACCCCGGAAGCCTGTCTGCTCATGGCGCAGCACGGCATCGGGCTGTCGGAGGAGTCGCTGGACCGGCTCACCAGGCGCGCCGAGGGCTGGGCGGCGATCCTGCGCCTGGCCGCGATCTCGATGGACGGGCACGCCGACCCCGATCAGTTCGTCAAGGAACTGGTCGCGGAGGACAGCGCGGTCGCCAGCTACCTGGTGGAGGAGGTGCTCAACGCCCAGCCGCCGCACCTCAGGAGCTTCCTGCTGCGCACCAGCATCCTCGACCGGATCAACGAGGAGCTTGCCAGCGAGGTCGCTGGCGGGGACAGGGAAGCCGCCATGCTTCCCGACCTCGCGCACGTGAACGCGCTCGTCCAGCGGGACGAGGGCGGCTGGTACCGTTACCACTCGCTGTTCGCGGCCGTCCTGCGGCTGAAGCTGCGGCGCGACGACCCCGGCGGCCTGCAGGACCTGCACCTGCGTGCGGCGAGATGGTTCCGCCGGCACGGCTACCTCGGCGAGGCGGTACGGCACGCCGCGGACGCCGGTGACTGGCAGTTCGCGGCGAGCACGGTGGTGGACGAGCTTGCCCTGGGTGAGCTCATCGATCCCCAGGGCAATGAGGTGCTTGCCGACGGCTTCCGGCACATGCCACGCGAGGTCCGGTGGACGGCGCCGCAGCCGCTGCTTGCCGCCGCGGCGATCGACCTTGCCCGCGGCGAGAACGCCACGAGCCGCGCCTTCGTCCGTGCCGCCGACGGCCTGCTCGCCAAGCTGCCCGCGGACGCGGAGGCACCGTCCAGGCTTGCCGCCTCGCTGATCCGCGTCGCCCTCGCCCGGAGCACCGACGACGTCGGCGCTGCCGCGGCCGCGACCGAAAGCGCGGCGGCCGCGATCGACGCCGTTCCCCGGCTGCAGTTGGCCCGGCGTCCCTGGAACCAGGCGCAGGTGCTCGCGGGCCGCGGTGCCGTGGAACTGTGGTCGGGCCGCTTCGACGAGGCCGTGGCCATCTTCACCTCGGGTGTGGTCCCCGGCCGGGCCGCACAAAGCGCGACCGGGCGGGCCGACTTCCTCGGGCATCTCGCGCTGATCGAGGCGCTGCGGGGCAGGCTGAGCCGTGCCGAGGAACTGGCCGCCGAGTCGGCCACCAGGCCGGGGGACGGCGCCGACCGGCCGGTGAGCGTCTGTGGCGCCGCCGCAGAGGTGGCGCTCGCCTCGGTGCACGTGGAACGGAACGAACTGCCGCCAGCCCGCCGCTGGCACAAGCGGGCCGAGGACGCCCTGCGGACCCGGCCGGACAAGCTGATCGGCGTACTGGCCAGCCTCGTGGCGGCCAGGTACAGCCTGGCCGAAGGGCGGGGCCGGGCAGTTCTGGACATCGTGAGCCGGACCAGGGAGGGCTGGTCACCGCCCGCCTGGATCGATCAGCAGATGCTGCTGCTCGAGTCGTGGGCCCATACCGCCGCCGAGGACTACCAGTCCGCCGTCGAGGTGGCTGTGCGCGCGGGCCCGGAATCCTCACTCGGAGCCACGGTCGCGCTCGCGCGCGCGCTGCTGGCATCCGCAGACCGGCAGGCGGCCGCGCGCGTGCTCGCCGCCGCGCCTTCCGGCACAGATGCCGCCACCGGGGTACGTATGGCGGCCTGGCTGGTCGACGCGCGGCTGAACTATGGCGCGGGGGATGCCGCGCGCGGCCGCCGGTCACTCGAACATGCGCTGCGGCTGGGCGAACCCGAACTGTGCCGGCTGCCCTTCGTGATGGAACGTGACTGGCTCCGGCCGGCGCTGCAACGGGATCCGGAACTGGCTCAGGCCTACCGCCGCGTGCTGGAGCCGGACCTGGTCAGGCCCGGCTGGATGGAGGTCAGGCAACCGGGGAACAGGGAGGCGCCGGTGATCGTGGAGCCGCTGAGCGAGCGCGAGCGCGAGGTGCTGGAGCACGTGTCGGCCATGGAGAGCACGGCCGAGATCGCCACCGAGATGTACATCTCGGTGAACACCGTCAAGACGCATCTCAAGAGCATCTACCGCAAGCTCGCAGTGACGCACCGCGGCGAAGCCGTCCGCCGGGCAAAGAAACTCGGCCTGCTCTGACCTGGTTCGTCCCCGCGCCGCACGGGCGCCGGCGCGGGGACGGATTAGTCAGATCGCCGGGGCTGCGCCATACCGGGCACGCGGCCCGCGCGGGCCGCACCGCGCGGCCGGTTCACCCTGGCTGGCGCCTCACCGGGCGCTGCCCAGGGCGGTCTCCGGGCGCAGCACATCGGGGCCGAGTTCATTCAAACTGACAATATGCAATGCAAATTCCTGAAGCCGGTCGATCAGGCCATATAGTTCCGACTCATCGCGTACCGAGGCCATAATGCAGGTCCAGCCCCGGCCAGACTCGACCGAGAACCCGTCCAGGATGCTCGTCAGCAACTGCTGGCATTCACCCCGGAGGATGATCCGGTACCGTTGGCGATGGTTCGCAGACCCGCTCATGGCTTGTTCCTTCGATGGCACGAGGCGCGGCGACTGTTTGCCTGCGCTGCCCCGGGACGTCTGGACCTACTCCCTTTTTACACATTGACTGGGTGAGAAATCTGCCCGATCTCCGGTTCACCCGGGTGATCTGACGGCGTTAGATTCCCAGTCGTTTGCCGCGCGCCACCGCGTCGTGCCGCGAGGAGACGCCGAGCTTGCGGTAGATCGCCTGGGTGTGCGTCTTGACGGTGTTGGCCGACACGTACAGTTCGTGCCCGATCTCGCGAAGCGAGAGCGTACCGCCGAGCATGCGCAGCACCGCCGCCTCGCGCTCGGTCAACGGCTCGGTGTTGTCCGCCTCACGCGAGGGACGGGCCAGGCGCCGGTCGAGATCGGCCAGGCGTGCCTGGAGCATCTCGGTGCCATCAGGCAGGGCGGCCAGCACCTCCCGCGCCTCCTCGGCCAGTTCCGCCGCCCCGGCGACATCGCCAAGCGCCAGCCGGATCCGGGCCAGCAGGAAGGTCGGCACGATCGTGCTCCAGGGCCCCAGGCCGGAGTTCTTCCTGCGCAGGTCCAGCACTGGCTCGAGCTCCCGCAGGGCCTCTTCGAACCGGTCCTCGGCGGCGTACACCGCCGCGGTCGCGGCGTAGGCCATGACGGTCTGCGGCATCCTGCCGAGATCGCCCTTGATGGCGAGGTCACGGGCGGCGTGCGCGCATTCCCGTGCCCTCGGCACCCTGCCCTGCCCGACCAGGACCATCGCCAGCACGGCCATGGCGAACATGCGGATCAACTGCAGGGACGCGTCGCTGTTCACCGCCTCCTCCAGGGGCCGCGCCGCGGCCTGGAGATCGCCGTTCAGGAAGTGGGAGAAACCCAGTGCGCTCCTGGCCAGGGCGAAGTACGGCGAGGCCGGGTCTTCCTCGATCGAGGCCGCCGTCAGCGCCGCCTCCAGCATCACCGGCAGGCCGTCGAAGCCGAACGAGGCCCGCAGCAGCGCCGCGGAGGACTGGAGCGAACGCATGCCGTCGGGAAGCGGCCCGTCGTAGCGGCCCGCCTCGATCACCGGCGGCCAGCGCCGCACGCCCTTCTGGTCGCCGGAAAGGGCGGCCGCCCAGGCCGCGCAGTGCGCCGCGAGCGGGTAGCCGGCGATCCGGTCATCGCCGAGCGCGCGCATCCACCCGGACACCGTCGCCGTCCTGCCCTTGTCGACGTAGGCGTGCCAGTAGCGGGCGATCAGCGCGACGGCCCTGCTGGCGTCGCCCGCGGCGAGCGCGTGATGCACCGCCTCCTCCGCCGACCCGGCCGCCTCATGCCAGGCGCTCGCCCGTGCGTGCAGGGTCGTCACCAGCGCCGGTTCGGTCCGGGCGAGCCGGCTCCGCAGCAGTTGCGCGAACAGGTGGTGGTACCGGTACCACTGCCGGTTGTCGTCCAGCGGTACCAGGAACAGGTTCTCCCGTTCGAGCATCTCGATGATCCCCGCGGCGCCCGCCGATCCGGTGACCACGTCGCACAGCGGGGCGCAGAACCGCGTCAGCACCGAGGTCCTGGCCAGGAACTCCTGGATCTCGGCGGGCTGGCGGCTGAGCACCTCCTCGGCAAGAAAGTCCACGATGAACCGGTTGTTGCCGGTGAACTGCCTGATGAAGGCGTGCGGCGACGGGTGGCCGCGCAGCGAGATGGCGGCCAGGTACACCCCGGCCGGCCATCCCTCGGTCCGTTCCACGAGCTGGCTCAGGTCAGGCTCGCTGAGCTCGACCCCGGCCACGGCAAGCAGCAGCTCCGCGGCCTCTTCAGGGGTGAACCGCACCTCGCGGGCCCGTACCTCGGTCATCTCCCCGGCCGCCCGCAGCCGGGCCAGCGGCAGCGGCGGATCCGCCCTCGTGATGATCACGAGCTGAGCGCTCGGCGGCAGGTGGAGCAGCAGAAACGCGATCTGCTCGTGACAGCTTCGGTCTCTGATCACGTGGTAGTCGTCGAGCACGAGGACCACCGGCGCCGAGATCGCCGCCAGTTCGTTCGCCAGCATCGGCAGCACCGGCTTCGGGAACTCCGGGGCATGCGCCCGCAGTTCAGCCAGGATCGCCTCGCCGTCGATCTCGGGGCAGGCCCTGGTCAGCGCGCTGACCACATACCACCAGAGCCTGCCTGGGTCGCTGTCGCCGCGGTCGAGCGAGACCCAGGCGAACGGCCTGGTCTCCGCAGCGCTGGACCGCCACTGCGCGACGAGGGTTGTCTTGCCGAACCCGGCCGGCGCGTCCACCAGCACCAGCCTCGCGGTGGTCTGTGCCAGTTCGTCGATGAGCGCCGACCGCTCCACCCACTCGGCCCGGACCCCCGGCGGATAGAGCTTGGTCTCGACCGGCGCATCCACCCCCGCCAGGGCAGAGGACATCGCAGGAAAAGCGCCAAGGCCTTGCCCCGGTTGCCCTCCTGTGCCGAGTCGACCGCCATGGTGCACTCCGTTGAGGGTAATAAACGAATCACGGTTTGGCTAGGAATGATGTTCCGTGTCGCTTCCGGCCATTCCGCGGTGCGCGGGTGCGGTGCCGCTAGCCCGATAGGCGAGTTATATAACGGACAGTTATGTCTCGTTGCTTTCGGTGACTTGCCTGGCGGCGGGGTCACCCGTACCGGGCGAGGCGGATCGCGGGTTTCGCCGTCACTGTGGAAGGTGCCTGAGGAGGTGGCAATTGCGGTGACGATCGGTGCCAGCGTCGCCCTCATCATTATCGGCGCGATTCTCCGGTTCGGCGTGACCTGGCAGCCCGCGCACGTGGATCTCCAAGTCATCGGGGTGATCCTCATGGTCGCCGGGGTGCTCGGCCTGGCTCTTTCCCTGCTCTTCATGGTGATCAGGCGGAACGACCGCCGCTCGGCGCAGGTGTACGAGGAGCGCCGCTACAACGAGCCCCCGATGTGACTCCTGCGGCTCAGGTGCCGGTCACCTGGGGGGCGGTCGGCCGCGGGGTATCACCCGCCGGGGGTGGAGCAGTGCCGCCTCCTGACTTGATGAACTGAGCCGGATTCCATCCAAGTAGAAGGAGAAAGAGACGTCATGTCTGACTTGATTGCCATCGGCTACCCCGATGAGGCCACGGCCGAGGCCGCCGCCGAGGAGGCGCGCAGGCTCGCACGGGATCTCATCATCGAGCCCGACGCGATCGCGTCGATCGTCCGGGACGGTGAAGGCAAGTACCACGTGCACACCAGCCACCACCCGGTGGGCGCCGGCGCGACGTGGGGCATGTTCTGGGGCCTGCTGTTCGGCCTGCTGTTCTTCATCCCGGTGTTCGGCATGGCCATCGGCGCGGGCATGGGCGCCCTCATGGGCAAGGTCACCAAAACGGGGATCGACCGGGAGTTCCAGGACCAGGTACGCGGCATGCTGCAGCCGGGAACGTCGGCGCTGTTCCTGATGGTGGAGAAGGTCACGCCGGACAAGGCCACCGAGGCACTGAGCAAGTACGGCGGCACCGTGCTGAAGACCTCGCTGTCCAAGGAGGGCGAGGCCGAACTCCAGGAGGCCCTGCACGGTGGGGCTGCCGTCCAGTAAGGACCGCGTCCGGCTGCCCGTCCGGCATGACCACACGGCCGGGCAAAGGCCTCGTCGCCGACCGGGCAGCCGGCGCCAGTGTCTCGTGAGCCCATTTCTATTGAATCGCTTTTCCGCGGTGCGCACTCCCGGCGCTTTTCAGCGTGCCCGCCCCGGGCCCCGCGGTGCGCAACCACACATTTTCCCGGTGCGCGTGCCGGTAATCACATTCCCGATCCGCAATTAGCGATCCGCCGCCCCTATCACGGGCCGTACACGGATGGATGTTACAGCAATGAATGTCTGGTATTTGGGCCTGGGAATCCTATATCTGGTTTTGATAGCAACCCTGGCCGTCATGACCTTCCGCAAGGGTCACTGGGTCCTAGGCCTGATCGGCTTCATCTTCCCCGTCCTGTGGCTTATCGGCGCGGTCCTGCCGAGCAGATACCGGCACGGCCGGCACTGACCTCGTGGCGGCCGGCCCGGCAGGGGGCCGCCCCGGCTGGGCCGGTTCCGCCGGGGCCGGCTGGGGCGCCGGGATGAGCCACGCCGACGCCACGTAGGCGACCACGACCGCGACGATCACCACCGGCATGACGGCCAGGCCGTCCGCGGTGAGCAGCACGGTGGCCAGCAGGACGGATGTCATCGGCAGCCGGAGCATCACCGCGCACATGGCACCGATTCCCATCGCGGCGCCCGGTATCGGCGTCAGCCCGGGCAGGTGCGACAGCGCGATCCCCCCAGCGGCCCCGACGAACATGGCCGGAAAGACCGGGCCGCCGCGGAAACCGCTCATCGACACCGCGTAGGCAACGCCCTTGCAAGCGACGAGGAGCACCACCGCGCCCGCCGTGTAGCCGGCGCTATGCACGATCAGTGGGCCGAGCGAGTCCTGGCCGGAGAACAGGACATCGGTCGCGTTCTTGCCGGTGGCTGCCGCGTACCCGATGGCCAGCCCGGCGACCGCCAGGCCGGCCACTACCGTGGCCAGGATCCGGTACTCCACGTGCGGCCGCAGCGCCAGGGCGAGCCTCTTGATCCCGGCCCCGACCAGGGCGGCGGCCATCCCGATGACCAGCGCCCAGCCGAAGTCGGCGCCGGTCAGCGTCCCGACGTGCGGCAGGCCGGGGATCGCCAGCGAGAAGGTGCCGAGCCCGGTCCAGTTATCCAGGCCGAGGAAGATGAGGGAGCCGATCCCAGCGGCCAGCAGGCCGGGCACAAGCACCAGTTCAAGCGTTGCCCCGCTGATCCCCGCCGCCTCCATCAGCAGGAAGGCGCCGAGCAGCGGGGAGCCGAAGAGCGTGCTGATGGCGGTGAAACTGCCGGCGGCGGCCACCATGGTGATGACCTGCGGCGGAGCGTCCTTCCTTGCGAGCCGGATCGCGCAGGCGCCCAGGCCGCCGCCGAGGGCGATCAGGGGCGCCTCGGGCCCGAGTACCACGCCCAGGCTCAGGGTGGCGAGTGCGGCGAGGGCTATGCCCGGGAGGTCAGCGGCGCCCGGCGGCGGCCCGCTGGCCTGCAGTCCGTCGGCCGGTGAGTGTCCTCCGGTCCCGGGCAGGTGCTTGAGGGTGAGCGCGACCAGCAGCCCGGCCAGCGCGAGCGGGAGCAGCGGCCACCACAGCGGCGCCCCGTGGAAGCCCAGGCCACTGGGCAGGTCGGTGAACACCCACTGCTGGAGCTTGGCGACCAGCGCGAGGAAGCCGTAGGCCACCGCGGAGATGGGCGCGCCGATGACCGCCGCCAGCACCAGCAGCCTCAGGTAGCTGCGGGAGCGCAGCAGCGCGACGGGATCGGGTGTCGGCGTCGTCACGGTTCCTCCCGCGCGCGGCTCACAAACCGTACTCGGCGGTGATCCGTCCCTGTTTGGCGGCGTCGGCCAGTGCCTGGTGGTCACGCTCGTTCTGGTCGGCGTACACGCTCGCGAAGTCCGCGATGGCCCGGTCGAACACGTCTGAAGTGCCGAGGTAGGCGGCGATGGCGATGCGGTCGCCGGAGCGGGCGTGGGCCCGGGCCAGCGTCCAGCCGCACACCTCG
>Ga0070712_100001642_pt1 | contig 13681 bp, 7 predicted proteins | sample LARL81metaG_FD_71396 | JGI IMG/M metagenome (GOLD analysis project Ga0070712, IMG submission 71396) | Corn, switchgrass and miscanthus rhizosphere microbial communities from Kellogg Biological Station, Michigan, USA - LAR L8-1 metaG | ecosystem: Host-associated > Plants > Roots > Rhizosphere ...
TTCAGGATGGCGCCTACGTGCTCGTCGTGCTCAATCATGCGAGCGCGCACGACATCCTCCTCGGCTCGGCCTTCGTTCACTGCCATCTGAAGGTACTTCGGGTTGGGATGGGACCAGACGTGAATCGCTGTCGAGTTGAACCAGAGAAAGAACGGCTTGCCGCTCTTGCCGCTCTTATCCATCCATTTCAACGTCTCGCCCAAAACCTCCGCGTCGAAGGTTTCCATGCGTTTGCGTGTGAGCTTGCCGGTGTCTTCAATCTTCTGCTTTCCCACGCGCCCGAACTTCGGATCGGTGGTGGGGTCGTCAGTATCTGTGGCCCAGGTGTGCAGAACACCTCGCGGGCCGAACTTCTTCAGATACTCGGGGTTCTTCTGTCCCGGATAGTCCAGTTCCTCGGGCTCTTCTTCCGCATTCAGGTGGTACAGATTCCCATACCACTCGTCGAAGCCATGATTCGTGGGCAGGAATTCGTTTCGGTCTCCGAGATGGTTCTTTCCGAACTGGGCTGTCGCATAGCCTTGCGATTTCAGCACCTCAGCTAGAGTTGGATCCTCCTTCTGAATGCCGCGCGTCGATCCGGGAATTCCCACTGTGGTCATGCCAGTTCGAATGGGCAACTGGCCCATGATGAAGGCTGCGCGTCCAGCAGTGCAGCTAGGTTGACCATAGTGATCGGTAAAAAGAATGCCCTCCTTGGCGATACGGTCGATGTTAGGAGTCCAACCCATCATTCCATGCGTGTACGCACCGACGTTCCACATTCCGATGTCGTCGCCAAAGATGACGACGATGTTCGGTTTCTTGTCTTGAGCATGTGCCAAGGAAACCATCAGGAGCACTAATGCCGCGACCCAGTTCATAGGGCTCATGAGGCCGGTTCTGTTGCGCATCTGAATGTCCTCCGAAAGTGTATTTACCGCGATTCATTTGAATGGTTGGGACCCTTTGCGTCTGTGACACAGCGAAACCCAAGATGATTCGTACCCGTAGAGATCTCGCCCTTGCCTCTTGTACCGATGATGTAGCGGGAGCAGTACTGATCAGTGCAGAGAAACGACCCGCCACGCTGAGCTTTCTTCCGCTGGCTTGGTTCCGAAGGATCGAACGAGGAGTCTGGTCCTTGAGGATTGCGCGCCACAAGACCTGTGGCTGACGACTGGTAGTAATAATCAGGACGATACCAGTCGCTCGTCCACTGCCAAACATTTCCCGCCATGTCGTAAAGTCCGTACTGATTCGGTGGATACTGAGCCACTGGTGCAACTCCGGCGAATCCGTCTTCGCCCGAGTCGTCTATCGGAAAATGTCCCTGGTGAGTGTTTGCCATCCACTTGTTATGTGGGCGAAACTCATCGCCCCACACGAACGGCTTCCCTGCCAATCCTCCACGGGCGGCAAATTCCCATTCCGCTTCCGTTGGCAATCTCTTTCCAGCCCATTTGGCGTAGGCTTCGGCGTCGGGATATGCAATATGCACGACTGGATAGTTATCTTTGCCCTTAATATCGCTGTGCGGCCCTAACGGATGACGCCAGTTCGCGCCGCGTACATAGCTCCACCATCGGAAGTGGTTGTCGAGAGGCACCGGATGGTCCGGCGGCGAAAAGACCACTGACCCCGCAAACAAGTTTTCTGGTGGTGCGCCCGGGAATTCCCCTGCCGTTGGGGTGCGCTCAGCAATCGTTATGTAACCGGTCGCTTTGACAAATGCAGCAAACTGGGCATTCGTGACGTCGGTCCGGTCCATGAAGAACCCGTCGACGTACACCCGATGAATCGGACGCGCGTCCAGAGTCGCCTGCATCCCAACCTCATCCATATCGGGCGGATCGTTTGCACCCATAGAGAACTCTCCACCTGGAATCCAAACCGTGCCGTCGGGAGTTTTCGCAGGAGCTGTTGCCACGCTGGCCAGGGTTGGCTGAAAAGCTGTTGGAGCGCCGCCAGTTGCCGCGAGTGCGTTAGACGCATCGGAATCGCCAGAGTGGAGCATCCATGAAACTGTCACGAATGCGGATGCTCCGATGACAACGGCCCACACGAGCGGCCGCTTTGGAGTCTGACTCCCCCTTCGGGACAAGTCAGGCGCGCGCAGGCCTTTTTTGATCTTGTCTACCATGCGACAACCCATTTGCAAAATCACCATTGCTTGAACTTTAACGACTCCAAGTCCGTTCCGATCCAGGCCCAAGCCGCGCTGTGCTCACCGGCCATTTCCGCCAAGCCCCGCCCTAAGCATCGGACTACCGGGGCGCTGCAACTACAACGTAGGTGGTACTGGAGCCCGCAAACTGGGGCTGGTACCACGTACTGCCGCACTGCTGGTACGCAAGCCCGTTCACTATGATCGTGGAGCACGACGGTGGAAGTGTGTTGACTATTGATCCAATCACCGCGGCTGTGACCATGGTGGCGGCGGTCACTGCCGCCGCGGTCGCGACAGGGTGGTAACAGCAACCGCCACCGTAGTAACCGCCGCCGTGGTAGTAGTTATCGTTATGGACATTGACGTTGACGTTGCGGTTCGAATTGACGTTGACGTTGCGGTTTGAATTGACGTTGACGTTGCGGTTTGAGTTCACATTGGTGTTGCGGTTCATGTTTTGGTTCTGGCTGCGATTGACGCTGGTTCGCGCACTGCCGCGAGAACCTCCGCCTCCTCGATTTCCCGCGATGCAGGGGATGCCCGAGAGGGTAAGGGCGAGCGTGAGGAAAAGAATTTGTCGCATGGATCGGATCATGTCAGGCCTCCTATCGATTTCCGCTACCAGCATCGGCGGCGGCAAGAACGATCTTCCGAGCGCCAGTTGGAGGGTCAAAGGTGAAAGTCGCCTCGTTGAAAGACGGTGCGAGATTCCAGGTTAAGACTGCAATGTGTTGTGGCCGCGCCTCGTCGGTCAGCGTGGTGAGGACAAGCTTTCGCGGCAGGGGATAGTCCCCGAGTTGGATCCAGACCTGCCAGTCGAGACCGTCCTGACGAAAGGCGTACTGCTCGCACGTTGTGCCCTCGACTGTGCTCGGCCCGATGACCGTGGCGCTCTTGATTTTGTCAATGCCCGACTTCGGGCCTCCCCAGTAGAAGAGGTCCACCAGAGGCAGCTCGATGTCATACTTCTCGTCGAGTTCCTCCATGAGCTCACCAACTGTGGCTGGGGCTGGAACCGTAGCATAGTAGTTCAAGAGCACGGCCAAGACCGTGAGGTTCTTTCCGTCATACAGGTACACACGATGGAGATCGTCCGCTGTCATCTCGACGCGCAAGCGATTCGGCAACTGAGCGAGGTAGTCGGTGTTTGCTTCGTATTGGATTTTCTCGCCGTCCTCCAGCACATCATCGGTGCTCGTCGAGGCTCGTACCTGGAATGTTTTTAGAGTGCGAAGGTAGTCGCCCATTCTGTTGAGTGCGGCGATTGCATCCGGATCGATAACCGCCGTCGCACCGCGCGCGGTATCGGTAGCCTGGGGACTCTTCGGGCGTGGCGATCGCGCCCATCCCGGTGCTGTCGCTAGGGCGAGCGCCGCGGCCATCATCGCTAGGTAAATCGATCGTTTCATTTGTGTCTCCTTCTTCTTCACGTCTGTCCGTGTGGTTCACCTCAGGCGCGATCCCTCAAGCAAACCCAAACAACATGCCACTTATGTGGTTGGCTTCCCGAGCAGCAGAGTTAACGTCCGTTGATTTGTGGAGAATATGCCCAAACAACGACCAAAGAAACACGCAGAACTACGCGCTTTCGTGCAGGAATCTACGCGATGTGGAGAATCATCGAGCAAGCGTTTCGAAGCGAATTGAGGGCATCTTCGAACGCGTAGATTCCGGATCGAAAACAGGGGTAAGTCCGCATACACCGGGAATCAGCAGCCCATAAATTGGGTCGGTATTTTGATGAGCTTTCCGTGAGTGCCCAAAAAGAGATTGAGGATCCCGAGGGCAACTGTGCTCAATCCCTCGCGCGCAGGCTGGAGCAACCCTCTTCTTGTGTGAGCCCTACGGCTACGATGGCAAATAAAACCCAGCAGTGACGATTGCCCCTAAGACAGATCTCCGACCTTATGAACACTGTGATGTTATGCCGCGATCCGGCTTATACAATCATCTTCATTACTTGATGTACTAACTCCGGGGTTGGTGTACCGAGGATAATGACCGGGATGAGCGGAACGGCGGCCTGGACGGCGAGTTGTACAACAAGCCTCTTGGAAATTGGAACCATCCTCATGGCGTCAACGAGGGCATAACTGCTTCCCATATCGGCGAGTGATTGGATATCGGCCGCCCCCAGCAGGGGTTCTGAGGCAGGGGTGTTGTAGTGCACCCATTTTCGATCGAACGATTCGGTATACCGACTAGCCAACCTACCATATTCACGCAGGCCAGCCCTTCGAACCTTCGCCAACTTGGGTGCCAGGAGCGCGAGCGGGAATAATCCCACGATCAGTGACAGGCCAATGAACCCCACGATTAGGGACTTAAAGGAGCTCAGCGGTTCGCCTTCCCACACAATACTGTTGGCCACGCGACCTGCAAAAGAACACCCCGAGGCGCAGAACAGGATTCCGAATTGCTTCTGCACGCCGCCGAGAAAGCTGAGGCCCGCTGCACGGTCTGGATGGTCTGGCATGAGAACCAGGTCCAGACGGGTGATTCGCCACAGTAGGGCCGCCCAAACGCAATAGCGAAACCCCCAACGGTAAAGAACGAAGCGCATCAGCGGGGCGCTAAAAGCCGCATACCACCATCCCGCTGCCGTCAGCCCTCGTGCCCTAGTGTGCCAGCTAGCGAGCGTATCGGTTGTCCATTCATGTTGGAACACGAATACGGGGAAGAACGCCAATGCAAACAGTAGGATTTCGGGAATCCATGAGTCTCTCAGCCGTTGCACGTTTCGCAGGATGCTCTCGAACTTCGGCAGTTCCTGATCCCGCACGAACCGGGCATCCACGAATTCTGCAACGCCCCGGCGAATTGCCGGGTCGATGACAATCTCCGCTAGCAGTAGGAGAGGCAACCCGAAGAGCAGGCGCCCGTATATCGAAAAGTCAGAAAGGAAGGGAATCTGCACTTGGCCTCCGAAGGCCGCCCCATCCCTAAATGAAAACAGCAGAAGCGGCACCCATGTCAACGCTATGACCGCCACCATCCTGTGCAGAATGTTTGGGAGACCGTGGCGCATAAGGCCGAGCCGAAGCAGGAGATCGTATACCGGTCCCCCAACGACGATGGAGAAATTTTGCACCAGAGATTCCACGACCTCGTGCTCACAATCGCCGCGAGTAGGAGACGGTTCTAAACTCGGACGAGTCTGATGGGGGAGTTCTGGATTTGTTGCCGATGCACTCATCGAGTTTCCTCCATATTTTTACAACTTGCGATCCCTAGCCATTTTTGACTCCTCGGCGCTTCGCACATTCCATCCGATCAAGAGATCGCATGATGGCGATCCTGTTTTGTTTTGAAGGATGGTAAACTGCAACTCGAGAAAGGTGTCGAAAGTGGCATCCACGTCTTGAAGACAATTGCCGATACCGATGCAATATGGGATTAGGACAGTGATTTCCCGAGTCCGCCCGCCTTCGAGTCTCGGATTCGAATTTATACCTGGCACTTTCCTATCTCTCGAGGCGACGCGAACGTGAAACTTCGCTGTTTTGACCACGCGGCGCATACTTCACAGTTCTTTCGGCGCTCACTCCCACTAAGAGTCATCCCACATCAAAACCCCAGGGGATTGGTTCCTTTGTCAACGTCTCTTTTGGCTTGCATACCAACCATGTAACGCGAGCTGTATTGATTCCTGCGGGGGAACGAGCCTCCACGTTGCATTCTCTTTGCCTGCCCGGGCTCTGAAGGATCGAAGGGAGAACCCGGTCCGCGAGTTGCGCGTTACTATGCAAGTGCGCAGCCTTCGTAGCTTGATTTCAGTGAACCATAGACACAAAGAGCGAGCCGGTGAATACGCAGAACTACGCGCTTTTGCACCGGAATTTACGCGCTATGTAATGCGCAAAACTCATTGGCCATGAGCACCGTGACTAACACTAGAGCCAAGTCGCGCACCGCCGTCGCCACATTGCTTATTCCATCCGGACGCGGTGCAGGAACGCTCGAGCGGTAACCCGAGCGGCCCCCAATCGGGTAGTTTCCGGATCGTAAACACGTAGAACTCCCCGTGGACCAAATATCATCGGCCACATAAAGTGAGACGTTATTCCTCCGAGGTGCTCGTCCCGTAAATCCGGAGCAGCCTTGAGGAGGTGGTTACATCTGCGGCGCGCGCTTCTCGCGCCTCCAGTTGCGGTATCGCAGCCAAAGCGTCGATCTAGGCTTTCCCACAAGGCACAAGAGGGTGGCCATCGTGGAAGAACTCGTAATGATTGGGTTTACCGAAAAACTCCGAGCAGTGGAGGTCTTACCGCAATTGCAACGGCTGAAATTTGACTGGAGCGCTGATCTGCGAACAGCTGTCGCCGTGGAAGTTGAAAAAGATGGAAAATTGAGGCTGTACAACAGTCAGTTACTGGATGCTGGGTCTGGCTTGAATGACGCACTCCAATGGAAAGCCATCCTCAGCGCAATTGTTCCTTTGCCCCACATGCCAGCAGAGAGCCCAGCCGCAATCGCCTCACAAGTTCGCCTCATCAATGCCGAGGGAAGCAATTGGCTAAAGGGTGTTTCGCTTGACCCTGATTTCATCCGCAACGCGGCCGCCTTATTGCGACCTGGAAACTCGGCCATCCTTGCGGTTCTTCGTGACGCTGAGTCCGCGTTGCGGTTGCTGTGGGGATACAGCCACGTCGTGTTGCACACCAGCTTTACCGCATCTCGCAGACGGAGCGAGCCTGATCCCTAACAACAGATCTGTCGTATGACAGTTCCGTGAGTCTCAGCCTCTGCGCGAATGAAGGGTCGGTTCTCCTTTTTCAGCTGCCACGCCTAGCAAGGTTATATGAACATCCGAACCGTCATACTGAGCGCCGTACTGCTTGCTGCGCCTCTCTTCGCGCGAGACAAAACTGATGTGCTGGTAATGAAGAATGGCGACCGCATGACCTGCCAGATTAAAGGGCTCGACTCCGGTGTGCTGTACGTCAAATTCGATTACATCGACGGCACTATCTCAGTTCAATGGTCGAAAGTGGCCCATCTTGAAAGTAATCAGTTGTTCATCGTGCAGAAGGAGGACGGCTCCGTGTACACAGGGAGCCTAAACACTCCTCAGACTCCCGCTGGCCAGCCAGTTAAAATTCAGGTCGTGGAAACTCCGGCGGCTGAAGTCACGATCGACAGAACCCAGATCGTCAAAATGCATGAGACCTCCGACCGGTTCTGGCGGCGATTCAACGGCGAGATCAGCTCCGGGGTCATTTATTCCAAAGGCAATCAATCAACCCAGTTCAACATAGGCTCTGCGGCCGAATACGTTCGAGAACGCTGGAGTGCTGGGGCCAACATCAGTTCAAGCCTTTCTTCCAGCAGCGGCTCCAGCGTTTCCACCAGGAACGATCTGCAGCTGAACGCATCCCGCTTCTTGCGCTGGGACGACTACTTCTACGCCGGCTTGGGCAATTTCCTACAAAGCTCGGTGCAGGGAATCAGATTGCAAACCACTCTTGGCGGTGGCATCGGACGTTACTTGAAGAACACCAACAATGCCTCCATCTCGGTCCTCGGAGGCGTGGGATGGCAGAATACGGATTACAAGTCGTCCGTAGTCACGCAAGGTCAGCAACAGCTCGCGACGGCCGTGATTGCCGCGGACGTAAAGTTCTTCAAATTCAGCAAGGCCAACCTGAGCGTAACTGCCAACTTGTTACCCGCCATCTCCCAACCCGGCCGGATTCATTTCAATACCAACGCGACATGTTACGTAAAACTCTTCAGCAATCTGAAGTGGAATCTATCTTTCTACGGCAACTGGGACAACCAGCCGCCGGCCGATTTCTCGGGCAGCGACTACGGAACTAGTTCAGGCGTGAGCTGGACATTTGGTAATCGATAAGTACGACGCGCGACTAACGAATCGTGGAAACAGCGCCGCCTGTCGCAGAACAGCGTGAGATAACCATTCGTATTAGTCGTATTAGTTAGAAGGTTGGTGAGCGACCTGGATCCTCCTGTGGGGCACTTTTGCCTTTGCCCTGGGCAACCCATCCGGCCTTCTGGATATGAGACAAAGAGCTCCGAATTTGCACGCCATCGACTTTTCGCACTATTGCGAGCAACAGCGGGAGCGGAGGAGGACGCGCGAAAATGCTACAAACTGAACTTCAGGGCCAACTGGCCAACGCGTGCATTCACAGACGTACTACTGATTACGCCAAAGGTCGGCGACGTGAAGTTGGTGTCGGGATTTGCGAACTGCGGATGGTTTAGCGCATTGTAAAACTCTACACGAAATTCAAGGCGACTCTTTTCATGGGGCCAATCAAGCGCCACTGTTTTCGAGAGGGCGACATCTAGGTTCGCCTGACCTGGACCGTCTACGATGCCCGTGGCGCTGTTTCCGAATGCCGTTCCGATGCCATCTGCTCCGATCACCGGCGGAGTCGTAAAGCAGGCCGCGTTGAAATAACCGTTCAGTTTCGATTCGATTGAACCCCCGCGCACTAACTGGCTCCGTGTGCAATTGCCGGTCAATTGAGCGCGGTCTTCGCTGATACCGAAGACGTTCGTAGAATTTGTGTCGGCGATAGTCAGTGCGGTGCCGGATTGAATGGTTGCTATGCCGTCTAAGGACCAACCACCTAGGATGGCACGCGCTACACCCCGCTGTGGACTTGGCAGCATCCACGTTGCACTGAAGGCCAGTCGATGAGTGCGATCAAAACTCGTCCGCCCCCAACGCTGTCTGGGTGAGTTTTGATCTCCCTGTGTGGGAACAAATCCTGCCGACGTCCCGTTGATGTTAGCGCCGTCAGTGTCCAACGTCTTGGAGAAAGTATAGGAAGCCAGGAACTGAAGGCCTTGGCTTAATCGCTTCGTGAGACTCGCTTCGAGCCCGTTGTACCATGAACTGCCCTCGGTTTCCACTGACCCAAATGAATCTGCGGGAACACCAGGAACCGGAAGTCGCAGAGGGATATTTGCTACCGTATTAGTGATCTCACCCCTGATGGGATGGACTACGGAAGCGTCCAGGGCCTGATTCAAGGAGCGGAAGCGCTGTAAGTGTGTGGCCCGCGTGCCCACGTATCCGATTTCCAACAACCAACCTTTACGCACTTCTTCCTGGACGTTTAGTGAAAACTGCTGGACCAAAGCGGGACGAAAACCCGGGGCGACTGTGTTGATTGTTGACGTCGTTGTAGAAGAATAAGGGACGAACAAAGGAAAGGATGCCGCCGTGGGGAACGGCTGTGGGAACGGCGCTTGAAACGTTGCATCGGCGTTGGCTGCTCCGAAAATCACCCGAGGCAGGGAGAACGGACTACCGAACACTGATTGAAAGAAAGCATTACCAGTTGGGCGGGAATAATACATGCCATACCCAGCCCTGAGCACAAGCCTTCTCGTCCTCGGCCAGATCTGCCAAGCCAAGCCTATTCGCGGTGAGATCGTGTTTTGCCCGCCGCCATCATTCGCAAATTCATTGTTCGTGCGTAGCACACCAGGTGGGATAGAGCCGGGGAAATTGGCGGCCACCATGTACCCCGCTAGACTCCCGCTCGGAGGAGGATTTGGATCGGTCCGGGCGATGTCGAAACTCGAATTTCTGCCCAACCTGTCGCCAAATTGGCCCACACGCTCGTAGCGCACGCCGAGATTCAGTGTCAGAGCCTTGCTGACTCTGTAGCCGTCCTGCGCAAACGCAGAGCCCTCCCACGCCCTGTACTCGCGCTCCATTAGGCCAAAATCGTCCACCGATGCAAAGACATTGCTAAAGGTTCCCGTGCCATTGCCATTGGCATTGAGGCCGAGCAGAAAATCTGGCCAGCTCAAAAACTGCACGAATGATCCCAATCCCACGATGTTGACATTGTCCTGTAATCTCGTCACTGATCCCCCGAATCGCAGGGTGTGGGCCCCGCGGACGAAGCTGAGATCATCTTTGAATACGAAACTGTTCTGCGCGAACGTTCGGGGATACCCGGACGCAATACTGACGGAACCAACAATATTCAGACTAGGCAGTTCGTTTGCGTCATTCATCTCGCCTTCTGCCACGCCAAGGTCAGACCATGCAAACGGAGTGATGGCCTTGGTACTCGCTCTGCTGCGCACATATCCAACCCGCGCCTCGTTCAACCATGAGCTATTTAGCGTGTAGGTATGAGCAATAGAAAAAACTCGAAAGCTTGACCCGAAAGGACTCGGGAATCCACTAATGTTGGCCGATGGATTTAGGCCATTGCCGGGAAACGTTGCTGTTTCATTATCATCTGCAAGGAAAAATCGGCCTGTGAGTTTGCTGTTCGGTGAGGCGACATAGTCCATATTGGCCGAAAGCTGGTCTTCGCTGAAGTGGCAAGGCTGAGTTAACACCGAAAAGCCCTGACTGTCGAAGGGCTTCGAGGTATCTAATGTTTGTGGCGTTGGAATGAGAAAACTTCCGTCTGCCGCTTTGAAATTCAGGAGTGCCAGAGCGACAGAGTTAATGTTTGATCCGTCGTCTTTGATTGCGATTCCACCGAGAGCACCTGCCATACCGCCAAACAACCTTCCTAGTTCGGGTCGCGTTCGGTCATTCGTAATGGGCGGCGTACTCAGGGCGGCTGTGCAAGCGACCCTGGCTTGCCCAGCAGCCAGTCCGTTCACTTGGCGCGTTCCTTGGTAGGAACCAAAGAAAAATAACTTGTTCGCTTTGATCGGTCCCCCAATTACGAACCCAAACTGGTTCTGTTTGAGGGATGGTCGTGGCTGACTAGCTTGGTTGTGGAAGAAATCATTGGCGTTCAGGACGTCGTTGCGGAAGAACTCAAAGATCGTCACGTGGTACGCATTGCCACCCGACTTTGTAACGACGCTGACGTTGGCGCCCGCATAGCGACCATACGCTGCGTCATAGAGTCCTGTCTGCACTTTAAACTCCTGAATCGCATCCGGATTGGGGATGGGGATTCCCCCGCTTCCAGACCCATTACCCTGCACGTCGCTCACGCTGACTCCGTCCAATTGCCAGTTGTTGTCGTAGGACCGGTCTCCATGGACAAAAATTCCGTCATTGGACGCATTGATTTGCGCTAGTGCAATTCCGCCTAGACCAAGCTCCCCCGCGTTCATAACTCCCGCTGTGACCCCCGGCGAAAGGCTGGCGATTTGCGCAAAGTTTCGCGTGACCAGCGGAAGACCGCTGACCGCGGTTTCGTTGACCACCCTCCCCAAAGCGGAGCTGTTGGTTTGGACCATCTGAGGATCCGCGGTTACATCCATTTGCAGGTCGACAGTAGCAAGTCGGAGATGAAGGTCGAGCCGGACCGTTTCGGTTACTGTGATGTTTATGTCTGCGCTGCGAGACAGATCGAAGCCGGTTTTGCTCGCCTGAAGCTGATAGTCGCCCGGCGGAAGCAAGAGGAACCAGAATCTTCCCTCTTCATCTGAGGTGGTTGACCGGGATCCTGCCGTGCCCTGGTTAACGATATTGACGACTACACGAGGGAGAACGGCACCCGATGGATCAAGTGTTACGCCGGTCAAGGCACCGGTAGAACCTGTCTGACAATGGACGCGATCGGAGAAGGAGAACGTGATCGCCATCATCGCGAGGAGAGCCAGGCAGCCGCCGGGCCGCAGAAGACCCCTGTTCGTAGATCGGTTCGACATCAGAAAACACCGTTCTCTTGATCCGGACGTTTTGAGTCAGCGGCTTGACGCTTTTTTTACTGAAAGTTGAGGGGCCTTGTTAACGTGGAGGCAGGCGCATGTTTATAAGTCCATTTCGCCCTCAAGGTAACTAGTAGTTTTGCCAGTATTCAGAATGGTGGATGACTTGACAGCATTTCATCAAATCGTCGCCCAACGGCGCACCACTACGGGGTCGTGGAACAGCGATCGCGTTACAACCATCGGTAATGATGTGTTCGAGGTGGTTACTTATGGTGAATCACGTCATCGCTTCGACCCAGTTTCGATGGGGGAGCCATCATGCGCTCGAACCCCAGATCCTGAGTGTTCAGAGAGCGCCAACGCTCGTCCTGATCCTGCTTGCCTGCGGTTTGTTGTTACTGGCCGCTCCCGCGCCGCCGGTCAAGCCGGTCCGGCGCGTTCTTATTATCTACGACGTAGGTTCGTCGTACCCCGCCATCGGGCTAATTGACAAGGGGATCCGCGCAGCACTGGAGAATCTGCCATATCAGATTGAGATCTATACCGAGACTTTGGAAGTAGTTCTGTTTCCGGACGAGGGATCCCAGCAAAAATTCCGCAATTGGTACATCAAGAAGTATCAAGATCGGAAGCCAGACTTAATCATCGCTGCTGGGGCTTTTGCGATCAGGTTCATGACGGCCTCGCGCAAGAGATTCTTCTCGGGTACTCCGGTTGTCTTCCTTGGGGATTCCGAGGGGCTAGCTGGCAATCCAACTTTCGACAATCAATTCGCCGGCGCATGGATGGTTCCGGAACCGGAGAAGACTCTCGACGCGGCGATGAAACTCCAGCCCGGGACCAAGCACATAGTTGTGGTCGGTGGGGTGGGCGAGATAGACAGGGAAAACGAGGCTATGACCAAAAAGCGCCTCCACAACTACGAAGCCAGTCTCGATTTCACATATCTCACCGATCTGGAAATGCCGTCTCTCCTCGAACGACTAAAGCGCCTGCCAAGAAATACGATCATTCTTTACACCAACATTACGGAGGACTCTGCTGGAACGAATTTCGTCCCTGCCACCCAATCGCTTCCGATCGTCGCGGCTGCCGCGAATGCCCCAGTCTTTTCCATGTATGACTCACTCTTCGGGCACGGCACTGTGGGCGGTTATCTAGAAAGTTATTCCACGCAAGGTCGGGTTGCCGGCGAAATGGCTGTGAGAATTCTCAAAGGTGAGAAACCTGAGAACATACCCATTGTAAGAGGAACCAGCGTTTACATGTTCGACTGGAGGCAACTGCAACGATGGGGCTTTTCGGAACACGATTTGCCGCCAGGAAGTGTTGTTGAGTTCCGAACCCCTACTGCATGGGAGCAATATCGCTGGCGAATCATAGCGATCGGCGTGGTCATCATCACGCAGGCCCTTTTGATTGTCGGTTTGCTCATCCAACGATATAGGAGACGACGTGCGGAAGAATCGTTGCGCGATATGACTGGACGATTGCTTCAGTCCCAGGATGATGAGCGGCGGCGGATCGCCCGTGACCTGCATGATGGAACCGGACAGCACCTGTCAGGGATTGCTCTCAGTGTTGGCCAGGTTCTCGCCGATTTTCCCCGAGGTCATGATCGCTTGCGCCAGCTACTGCAGGACTCTCATGTGGCAAGTCGCCAGGCGCTCGATGAAATTCGCGCTGTCTCCTTTGCACTCCATCCACCGATTCTGGATGGTCTTGGCCTTATCCCAGCCTTGCAATGGTATCTGGACGGATTGCAAAAGCGAGCCCATTTCGGCATTGACTTCGAAGCTCCGGCAAATCTGGCGGACATTAGCCCCGACGGCGACCGAACTTTGTTTCGTATCGTGCAGGAAAGTGTCACCAATGTGCTTCGTCATTCTGGAGCTACTGCAATGAAGATAAAAA
>Ga0070712_100001646_pt1 | contig 13671 bp, 10 predicted proteins | sample LARL81metaG_FD_71396 | JGI IMG/M metagenome (GOLD analysis project Ga0070712, IMG submission 71396) | Corn, switchgrass and miscanthus rhizosphere microbial communities from Kellogg Biological Station, Michigan, USA - LAR L8-1 metaG | ecosystem: Host-associated > Plants > Roots > Rhizosphere ...
GGCGCGACGATGAACATGACCCAGGCGCAGAACCGGTTCCTGGTCACGCTCACGCCGGGCGAGGCCGCCGTCTTCACCGACGGCATGGACTTCCCGCTGCTGGCCCGGATGCCGGACGGCACCGGCCGGGAAGCCGCCGGGCCAGCGGCCGTGGCGGCTGGCGGGCTAGCGGCCGTGGCGGCTGGCGGGCTAGCGGCCGTGGCGGCTGGCGGGCTCGCGGCCGGGGAGACTGGGACCGCCACCCCGGCCGGGGTGGTCCGCCCGCGCAGCATCACCTGCGGCGCCGACTGCACCGGCCGGCCGTGCACGCTGCGGGACATGCGGGTCGCACAGCGCGCGCTGGACGAGTACCCGGCGATCAGGCTGTGGACCGAACTATCGGTGGTGGCGCACCTGACCGGCTGGCCCATGCCGGTGCCGCGGACTGCGCTGCTCTCGCTGCTGCAGATGATGCCGTCCCGGCTGCGGGACTGCGCCATCTCGCACGGCGTCGACGCGGCCCTGGCCGTCCGGGTACCGGTCATCGCGCGGCGGGTGAGCCCGGTCGGCCTCGCCTCCCACGTCAGCACCGCGATCAGGTCCCGGATTTCGCGGGGAACCTGGCTGTGCCAGCGAGAAGAACCCACGTGGCTCGCCCCCGCCTACCAGTGGACGCTGGTCCTGGACGCGCTCAAGGCGGCCGACCGGAAGCACCCGGGAGCCGGGCGGCACCCGCGCAGCGCCGAATGGGAGCGGACGTACGGCCAGGCCATCACCGGCGACACCGGCGCGCGCCAGGTGGGGACGGTGCAGCGCTGGTACGACGGCGCGCAGCGGGACGGGTGGGAGGTGCGAGCGGTGGCCTTCGGCGTGGACGGCTTTCCCGGCGTCGAACGGGCCGTCGGTGCCCGCGCCGAGGACGACGACTTCGAGGAGCGCCTGACCAGCTGCCTCGGCCAGTTCGTGGACTGCCGGTGGCCGCGGCTGTACCTGACCGCTGACCCGCTCGGCGACCCGCCGGAGCCGCGGTAGCACAGGTATCACCGGGTCGGCTCAGGTTGTGGGAACGGACTCTCCAGGCACATCGCGTTATCCACAGCGAAATCCACAGAACTGTGCATGGGATTGCAGTGGCACTCTGCATACTGGGCCGTTACGGACAGAGTTATCCACAGGCAGTACTTGTGGAGAACGCGCTCAGGGGGCGGGCAGCAGCTCGGGTAGCCGCCCGGAGGACGCCCCGGACCGGGACCGTCCCCGCCGGCCGGACACGCAGAACCAGACGAACGCGGCCGCGGCGAGCAGGCGGACGGCCGGCGTGAGCCAGGTCCCGTTGAACTGGGCCACGTCGTAGAGCCAGTGCGGCTCGGCCGGGCTCTGCACGGCCTGGGCGTAGACGGTCGCGCCCGCGAACAGCCGGACCACGACCACCCAGTCCAGCCACGATGCCGGATACAGGGCGAGCAGGCTGACCGCCATCACGTCGTACCAGGGCCGCTGGAACGCCGTGAGGAAGAGCCACGCCAGGCTCAGCGCCAGGGCCGGGGCGACCGCCGGGCGGCCCGGGACCAGGTCCGGGAAGCGGAGCAGCGCCACCACGGCCACCGCGGCGAACAGCAGGTAGGCGACGAGCTGGAGATGCGGCGGGGAGCTCCACACGCTGAACTGGGTGTACCCGAGCACCGGCCGCCAGAAGAGCTGGTACATGGTGTCCCACGTGACCCCGCCGCTCCGGCTGACGAGCACCTTGACCGCGGGAGCCCCGGCGGCCAGGTAGGCCGGGACGACCACGACTCCGAAACCGGCCGCCGCGGCCGCTAGGGCGCGGAGCGAGCGTCGGCAGGCCCAGGCCACGGCCAGGCCGAGGAGCGCGTACTCCACCTTGATCCCGGCCGCCACGCCGATCAGCAGCCCCGCCGCGGCCGCGGCGCCGAGTCCGATGGCCGCCCGCGGACTGGCCTGATCCGGCGCGGGGTCGTTCGGCCCGGGCTCGTTCCGGGGCGGGCGCGTACGCAGCGCCGCGATGCCCAGCAGGCCGAACACCGCGGCCAGGCCGTCGATGTGGCCGCCCGCGACCACCTCCCATAGCAGCAGCGGGTTTACCGACCACAGCAGGTGGGCCCGCAGGCGCATCCCTGGGTCCCGGCGGAGCAGGCGGTCCAGGACCAGGATCATCGCGCCGAAGGCGAGCGCTTCCTCCAGCTTCAGCCAGAACGTGATGCGGGCCAGCGAGGTCCCGCCGAGCTCGGCCGCGCCCCACTCGGCCGCCGTGGCCGCCGGCCCGTACACCGAGACCGCGTTCATCCAGCTGGGCGGGATCTCGCGGGCCGGTATCTGCCGGCCCACCGGATCGCCGGACCGCTGCAGTTGCAGCGGTGTCATGACGTACGGGCTGTGGCCGGTCATCGCGATGCGGCCGCTCGCGGCGTACGAGATCGCGTCCGTCGAGCCCGCGGGCGGGAGCACGGTGAGCATCGCCACGGCCAGGAACGCCGCGGCCAGTACCGGCCGGACCGGCGGCCGGGCGCCGCGGGCCACCGCGACCAGGCCCGCGATCACGCCCGCGCAGCCCAGCGCCATGGCGGCCCACAGCGATACCGTCACGACCGTGGCCGTCAGGTGCAGCGCGTGCCACCAGGGCGGACCGGCCGCCCCGCGCACGGCGGGCACCGTCACGCTCGGGCCCGCGGCCGAGATGATGGCCATGATCAGGATCGAGGCGGCGATGGCGGACGCGGCCAGCCAGCCGATCAGGCGGGTACGTCCGGGCGAGGCCGCACGGCCCGGCTGGGCCGCCGCACCGGCCCCTCCGCCCCCGTCCGTGTCCGCCACTGAATCGCCCGCCTGCTGGTCATCATGGGTTCGTCACTAGACGGTACCGGATCGCGTGCGCGCCGGTCCCGGCTCCGCCGCCAAAGCCCGCCAGATCGGTCAGAAGCGAGCACCCGGCAGAAACTCCAGGCGCCCGCGGCTGCTGTCGCGCTTCCGCCGCGTGGCGGTCAGCACGACGAGCGGCGCCGCGGGCGCCTTCTCGCCATGTCCGGGGCTCGCTGGCTTCCGGGCTCGCTGGCTTCCGGGCCCGCTACGTGCCGGGCGTGGTGACCCGTCCGTTCACGTCCGAACGCGCGGCCGCGTCGCCGGCCGTACCGTCGGCCTGCGTCATGCCGTCGTCATCGGGCGATTCGGTGGCGTTCTTCGCCTCCGCGGTGGCACTGGCGTAACGGCGCCGCATGGTGACGGCCGCGCCCGCGCCGGCCGCGGCGATCACCGCGCCCGCGCCGAGCAGCCAGCGCCAGTCCAGCAGCCTGCGCATCCCGGTCTTCTTCGGCCCGTCCGGCCTGACCTGGCGGGCGGTCTCCATCAGGGCCGACGACACCTTCGGGGCGACGGTGGTGGTGACCGCCTCGGCGGCGTCCTCGATGCGCGGCGCGGCCCATTCCCTGGCGCCGAGCACGGCGTCCTCGATGCGCGGCGCGGCCCATTCCTTCGCGCCCTGAACGCCTTGGCGGACGCCCTGGACCGCGGTCGTACCCGCGCTCTTCGCCACAGGTATGGCCTGCACGGCCACATCCTTGGCCCGATCTTTCGCACTTGCGGCGGCGGCGGCGGCCATGCCGTCGGTAGCGCCGTTAGCTTTCATGAGGGGCACAGTTAACCTCCCGAGCGTGATCCCGTTATCACAGACTTCCCGGCTCGGCAGGGTTCAACCATCGCGCACTACCGGTACGGTGATGACAGGAGGGAATTTACACCGACGAAATGTCCGGCTCTTCAGATGCCCGGATAAGGAGTCAACCGCATGACAGACACGCTGACCGCGACGCTGCGCACGAACCAGGGGACGGTTGTCGTACGCCTCTTCCCTGATCACGCGCCCAAGACGGTACGCAATTTCGTGGAGCTGGCCGAGGGCGACAGGCAGTGGACGGACCCCGGCACCGGGCAGGCCACCACGGGCAAGCTATACGACGGCACCATCTTCCACCGGGTCATTCCCGACTTCATGATCCAGGGCGGGGACCCGCTCGGATCCGGCCGCGGCGGCCCGGGCTACGAGTTCGGCGACGAGATCCATCCGGACCTCAGGTTCGACCGGCCCTACCTGCTGGCCATGGCGAACGCGGGACCTGGCACCAACGGCTCGCAGTTCTTCATCACCACCGTGCCGACGCCCTGGCTGAACGGCAGGCACACCATCTTCGGCGAGGTCATCGACGGCGCCGACGTGGTGGACAAGATCAGCGGGGTCAAGACAGGCAGCCAGGACCGGCCGGTCGACGACGTGATCCTCGAGTCGGTCACGGTAGAACGCGGCAACAGCGCTTCCTAGCTGATCGGACCGAACCGTGAGCACGCCTAGCGATCCCGGGCCTGGCGCACCGCGTCAGCCGGACGGGGTCGCCCCGACCCCCCGAGACGTTCGGGATGGTCGTCCCTCCGGGAACCAGCAGGGCCCCGGGGGGGAGCAGGAACTCCCGACCTGCTACCGGCATCCCGGCCGGGAAACGTACGTCTCCTGCGTCCGGTGCGGGCGCTACGCGTGCCCCGACTGCATGCGCTCGGCCTCGGTGGGCCAGCAGTGCGTGGAGTGCGTGGGCGAAGGCGCGCGCAGCACCCGCCAGGCGCGGACCACCTTCGGCGGCCGCCCGGCCACGGGCGCCGTCGTCACCTGGACCCTGGTCGGCATCAACGTGGCGATTTTCCTGGTCACCTGGGTGCGTCCGGGCATCGTCACCCACCTGGAGATGCTCGGGTACGCCTCCTACGCGCAGGGCGGCCCGCCCCACGGGGTGGCGGCCGGCGAGTGGTACCGGCTTATCACGTCCGCGTTCCTGGCCCCGGCGACCGGGCTGGGCGGCCTGGGCTTCCTGGACATCCTGTTCAACATGTGGGCGCTGGTGTTCGTGGGACCTTCGCTCGAGGCACTGCTCGGCCGGTCCCGCTTCCTCGCCGTGTACCTGCTCAGCGCCGTCGGCGGCGCGGTCATGTTCTACTACCTGGCGCCGCCGTACGCTGCCGCAGTGGGCGCCTCGGGTGCCATCTTCGGGCTGTTCGGCGCGTGGTTCGTGGTGTCCAGGCGGCTGCACCTTGACACCCGCGGGATCGTCGTGCTGATCGGCATCAACCTGGCCCTCAGCTTCTTCTTCCATAACGCCATCGCCTGGCAGGACCACATCGGCGGGCTGCTCACGGGGGCGCTGCTCACCGCCGCCTACGTGTACGCGCCACGCCAGAACCGCGCCGCCGTCCAGCTCGCCGCCACCGTGGCGGTGGCGGCCCTGATCGCGGTCGCGATCGTGATCAGGAACGGCCAGGTCACCAGCGGCGTCCTCTGACGGACTACGGGCGGGTCATTTCCATCTGGTGGCCAGGGTGACACCCACGATGATGAACCCGAAGCCGATCACGAGGTTCCACGCGCCCAGGCTGGACAGGCCCGGGACCGAACCCTGCGAAAGGTAATACACCACGATCCAGGCCAGCCCGACGACCAGGCTGACCACGATGGCCGGGCCGACCCATGGCGCACTGACCTTCCGCCGGGCCGTCTTCGGCGGCGGCGGGGTGTAGACCGTCCTCTTGCGGACTCGCGATTTGGGCACGACGGCCTCCTGCGTAGCAAACCTGGCCAAGGATGGTAACTGAGCCAGCGATCAACCCGATGATGCGGACCTAAGCGTAGCCGCTCCGCGCGGCAGCCGGCGCGATCCGCGTTTTCCGAATGACTTCCGCACGGCGCGGGTGACTGGTCGATACCGTTTATTCTCTCTTAGTGACCAAAACCGTCGTCAGTCGCGATGAATGCATGGGTCGTGCGACACGTTATCCGCACCGCCGGAGAGATCCTGCTCACCGTGGGAGTGACCGGGCTCCTCGTCCTCAAGGGCCTCAGATCCCGGGGCCGGGGCCGGTCCCGGCCCCGGTGCCGGTGCCGGTGCCTGTAGGGGTCGGGGTCACGGTGGGCGTGCCGGTGCCGGTGTCGGTGGGGGTGGGGGTCGCCGCCGGCTGGACCAGGATGGTCACCGTGGTTCCCGGTGCCTCGGTCGTGTTAGCCGTCGGGTTCTGCTGCCACACGTTGCCCGGGGTGGTGCCCGCTGGCCCGGCCACGGTCTGCACGTTCGTCTTGAAGCCCGCGCTCTGCAGCGATGCCTCCGCGCTCTGCTGGCTCAGGCCGACCACGTTCGGAACGCCGGCCGCGCCCGAGACAAAGATGGTGACCTTGGACCCGGGCTCGACCATGGTGCCGCCCGCCGGATTCTGGTTCACTACGGTCCCGGCAGGCTGGGTCGACGTGGTGTCCTGCTGGACGGAGACGTTGAAACCGGCGTTCTGCAGCTGCGTCTCGGCCGCGGCCTGCTGCTTGCCTTCCACATTGGGAACGCCGACCTTGCTCGGCCCGGACGAGACGTACAGCGTCACCAGGGTGTTCGCCGGGACGTTGTTGCCTTCAGGCGGATTGGACCTGATCACCCGCCCGCTCGCGACGCCGCCGCTCGGCTGGTTGACGACGGTCGAGCGCAGGTGGGCGGCCGTGATCTGCTGCCTCGCCGTGGCCACCGGCTCGTTGTTCACCAGCGGTACCGCGTACGTCTTGCCGCTGCCGGCTAGCAGATAGTAGGCCGCCGCGCCCACGACACCGAGCACCAGGACCAGGCCGAGCACCCACGGGATCCAGCGGCGGCTGGTGCCCCCTCCGTCCCCGCCCTGGCCCGCGTAGTCGTAGTCTTCGACCGGCGGGATCTGCGACGTCGCCCCGGCCATCGTGCCGGGCCCCATCCGCTGGGTCTGCGGGTACATGTCCATGCGGGTTGGCGGCGCCGCCGCCAGAGGCAGGCCGGACGCGGCACGCTGCAGGTCGGCGCGCATATCGGCGGCGGTCTGGTACCGGTCGGCCGGGCTCTTGGCCATGGCCTTCAGCACGATCGCGTCCGCCCACGGAGGGACGTCCGGGTCCACCCGGGACGGCGGCACCGGGTTCTCCCGCACGTGCTGGTAGGCGATCGCGACCGGCGAGTCGCCAGTGAACGGGGGCCGGCCGGTCAGCAGCTCGTACAGCAGGCAGCCGGTCGAGTACAGGTCGCTGCGGGAGTCCACCCGCTCGCCGCGGGCCTGCTCCGGCGACAGGTACTGCGCGGTGCCGATCACCTGGGCCGTCTGCGTCATCGTGGCCTGGGCGTCGCTCATCGCCCGGGCGATGCCGAAGTCCATGACCTTGACGTCGCCGTTGCGGGTCACCATCACGTTGCCCGGCTTGATGTCGCGGTGCACGATCCCGGCCTGGTGGCTGTAGTCCAGGGCGCGCAGCACCCCGTCGATGATCTCCAGCGACCGTTCGGGCAGCAGCCGGTGGCCCTCCTGCAGCAGGTCCCGCACCGTGCGCCCGTCCACGTACTCCATGACGATGTACGGAACCGGCACGCCGGTGGCCATGTCCTCGCCGGTGTCGTAGACCGCCACGATCGACGGGTGGTTCAGCGAGGCCGCCGACTGGGCCTCGCGGCGGAACCTGGCCTGGAAGATCTGATCCCTGGCCAGGTCGGTGCGCAGCGTCTTGATCGCGACGATCCGGTCGAGCCGGATGTCACGCGCCCGGTACACCTCGGCCATGCCGCCGCGGCCCACCACGCCCTCCAGTTCGTAGCGGCCGCCGAGTAGACGGGGCTGTGTCATATCTCGCACTGTGCCAAACCACCCTGCGTGTTTTCTAGTATCTCTCTAAGGAGCCGGCGGAGCTGTCGACGACGATGACGCAGTCGGTGACCCCGAACTGGTCGTGGTCGGCGAACCGCCCGCCGAGGTCGAGGTGCTCGCCGATGGTGAGGTCGTGGGGGACGATGTCGGTTTAACGGACTTGGTCGGCTTAGGGTTGCCAACTGGGCTCGGCACTGTGACCGAGGGCTTGACCACTAGACTAGGCCGCGGCGTCGGCCGGGGATGCTGACTGGCCCGATGTGTGGGCGAGGAGGCGGGCGAGCTCAGGTGCTGGGCCGTGCCGCCGCCCCCGCCGGCGCCGGTGTTCTCGGAGAAATGTCCGGTCAGGTACAGCCCGGTGGCGACCGCGGCGGCGCACAGGGCGGCGGCCGAGCCGGCCGCCACGAGGTGGCGGCGCCGCCGTGGCCGACGCGGGAACGGGCCGCTTGGACCGTCCCCGCCGAGCAGCGGCCCAGTCGCCGCCGCAGGCAGATCCGCCCTGGTTGCGCCCGGGTAGCCGGGCGCCGCGGATTCGCCGATGGTGAGCGCGTCCCGCAGCATGTCGGCGCGATCGGCGACCGCCCGGACGCTGGCCGGGCGGTCCTCCGGGGTCTTAGCCAGCATGTGGTAGACCAGATCGCTGACGGGCGAGGGCACGTCCGGCGGCAGCGCGGGTACCGGCTCGTGCTTGTGCGCGAACGCGATCGCCAGCGGCTCGGTGGCCGTGAACGGCGGGCGTCCGGCCAGGCATTCGTACGCGACCACGCCGAGTGAGTAGATGTCGGACGCGTCGGTCACGTGGGCGCCGGTCGCTTGTTCGGGTGACACGTACATGGCCGTGCCCATCACCATTCCGGTCTCGGTCAGGTGCGACGCTTGTGCCGCGGCCACCGCGGTGGCGATGCCGAAGTCGGTGATCTTCGTGATGCCGCCCGCGGCCACCAGCAGGTTACCCGGCTTGATGTCCCGGTGCACGATGCCGGCTTGATGCGCGGCGTCAAGCGCGCGGGCGGCCTGGCCCATGATGTCCAGCGTGGCGTCCGGGGAGAGCCGGCCTGCCCGGGCCAGGATCGCGGACAGCGGCTCGCCGTTGACCAGCTCCATGACCAGGTACGCGCCGCCGAACTCGGCGGACTCTCCGTAGTCGTAGACCAGCGCGATACCCGGATGGGACAGGCTGGCCGCGTACCGGGCCTCGGCCCGGAACCTGGCCAGGAACGCCTCGTCCCCGGCCCGCCCGGTCGGCAGCAACTTGACCGCTACCGCGCGGTTGAGCAGGTTATCCTCGCCGCGCCAGACCTCACCCATACCGCCGGCCGCGATGCGGTCGGTCAGCCGGTACCGGCCGGCCAGAAGATAATCGCTCACTGATGCCCCACGGCTTGCTCGTACGCCTTGATGACCTGCACAGCGATGGGTGCGGCCGCCGAGGCGCCGTAACCGCCGCCTTGAATTATGACGCCGACGGCGATGTCCGGGTTGGCGAACGGGGCGAAGCCGGTAAAGGCCGCGTCATTCAGGCTGACCTGGCCGGTCTCGGCCGTGCCTGTCTTGCCGGCGATGTCGACGCCGGTAACGTCCTGCCGGAAGGCGTACGCGGTGCCCTCGGGCTGCTGCACCACGGCATGCATCATCTGGCCGACGCTGTCCGCGACCGATGGGGAGACCGGCTGGCTCAGCGTCGACGGCGAGGTGGTCTGCACCGTGCTCAGGTCACTCGCGGTCACCTGCTGCACCAGGTAGGGCTTCATCAGCGTGCCGCCGTTGGCGATGGCGGCGGAGAACATCGCCAACTGCAGCGGCGTGACCGTGTCGCTGAACTGGCCGATCGCGGAGAATGCCGTCAGCGCCTGGCTGGGCGGTATCACATAGTTGCTCTTGGCCACGGGCAGCGGGACGGTGAGGTTCGCGTTGTTCATCCCGAACTTCTGCGCCATATCGCTGAGCACGGGCGCGCCGAGCTGCATGCCGATCTTGGCGAAGGTGGTGTCGCAGGACTGGGCGAAGGCCGTGATCAGCGGCGCCTGGCCGGTCCCGTTCCCGCATACCTCGCCCTGGTCGTTGTGCAGGACGTGCTGGGTCTGCGGCAGGGTGAGCGTGGTCGGCGAGTCCACGTTGGTGTTGACGGAGGTGTTCGGACTCTGCGTCAGCAGCCCGGCACTCGTCACGATCTTGAAGGTCGAGCCGGGCGGGTAGGTCCCCTCCAGCGCCCGGTTGAGCAGCGGCTGCGCCTTGTCCGCCAGCAGCTGCTTGTCCACCTGATTGAGCTTGGCGCCATCGTGAATGGCCAGCACGTTGGGGTCGAAGCTGGGGTAGCTGGCCATGGCCAGGATCGCCCCGGTCTTCGGGTTGAGCGCTACCGCCGCGCCCGGCTTGCCGAGCGCCTTGAGCGCGTCGTACGCCGCGGCCTGCGCCTTGGAGTTGATGGTGACCTGGACCGTGGCGCCCTTGGTCGTCTTGCCGGTGACCAGGTCGATGAGCTTCCTGACGGTCAGCGCGGAATCGTTCCCGGACAGCAGGGAGTTCTGCGCCTTCTCGATCCCGGTCTCGCTGTAGATCGTGTCGTAGCCGGTCACCGGCGCGTACGCCACCCCCTTGGGGTAGTAGCGCGTGTACTTGATGACGTCGTTGCCACCGCTCGGCTTGGACGCCGCGATGGTCACGCCGTCCGAGGTGACGATGCTGCCGCGCTGGTACTGGTTCTGGGCCGCGTAGAAGGCGCGGGAGTTACCCGGCTGGCTGGCCAGGCTGGCGGTGTCGAAGCCCTGGATGTAGTTGACGTTGACGAGGAGCAGCACGAACATCACGAGGACCGCGATCGAGATCCGGCGCAGCGCCCGGTTCACTTCAGCGTCACCACCTGCGTGAGTCCCTCCTCCTGTATGGGCCGCGGGGGCGGGCGCCGGGCGCTGTCGCTCACCCGGGCCAGCAAGGCGATGAGAATCCAGCTGCCGACCAGCGAGGACCCTCCTTCCGAGAGGAACGGAGTGGTGATGCCGGTCAGCGGGATGAGCCTGGTCACGCCGCCGACGATGACGAACACCTGGAGGGCCAGCATGAAGGACAGACCGCCGGCCAGGAGCTTGGAGAACGGGTCCTTGACCGATATGGCTGTCTGCAGCCCGCGCTGCACGATCAGCCCGTAGATCAGCAGCAGGGCCATCAGCCCGGCCAGCCCGAGTTCCTCGCCGAACGCGGTGAAGATCAGGTCGCTCTGCACCAGCGGGGTGATGTAGGGCTGGCCGCCGCCCAGGCCCCGGCCGAGCAGGCCGCCGCTGGCCATCCCGTACAGGCCCTGGACCAGCTGATAGGCGTTGTTGCTCGGATTCTGCCCGGTGAACGGATGCAGCCAGATGTCGAACCGCTCGCCGACGTGGCCGACGAGCTTGCTCGCGGCGAGCGCGCCGATCACGAACATGCTGAAGCCGATCAGCAGCCAGGAGGTCCGGGAGGTCGCGATGTACAGCATGGCGACGAACAGGCCCATGAAGACCGCGCTGGTGCCGATGTCGCTCTCGAAGATGAGCAGCAGCAGGCTGGCCGCCCAGGCCAGCAGGATCGGGCCGAGATCGCGCGCGCGGGGCAGGTCGATGCCGAGCACCCGGCGGCCGGCCAGGGCCAGGACGTCCCGCTTGACTACCAGGTAACCGGCAAACGAGGCGGCCAGGGCCAGCTTGGCGAACTCCTCCGGCTGGATGGTGAAGCTGCCGAACCTGATCTGGATCTTGGCCCCGTATACCTGGCTGATCGAGGCCGGCAGCAGCGCGGGCAGCGCCACCAGCAAGATGCCGATGGCGCCGAGCGTGTAGGTGTACCGCTGCAGTACCCGGGGCTCGCGGATCACGATGAGCACCGCCACGAAGCACCCGATGCCGATGGCCGTGTACAGGATCTGCGTATCCACCGTCGACGCGCTGATCGGCGGCGGGTGGCCCTGCGCTCCGAGCCGGTACATCATGACGATGCTGAGGCCGTTCAGCAGGGCCGCGAGCGGCAGCAGCAACGGGTCCGCCCACGGCGCGAAGCGCCGCATGACCAGGTGCGCGGCCAGCACGATGGCTATATAGGCGGCCATGTACTCGAGGATCCCGGCGGGCAGCGTGCCCTTCAGGCTGTAGCCCACATTCGCGAAGGCGAACGCGACCAGCGCGAAGGCGAAGGCGAGCATGATCAGCTCAGTGCGCCGCCTGCTGCGGGACACCTGGGCCATCGGACCCGTCGGGTCAACGGCCGGCGAGGGGGCGGTGAGGCTGCTCACGGGCTTCCCGTGGCCGGCGGGTGATCGCTGGCCGCGATGCCGAATGCCGTCGGCGGCGGGCACATGGCCCCGGCCGGGGGAGGCTCGGCGCCCGGGTTGGCCACGGCGGCCGGCGGCTTCCTGTGCTGCTTGGTGGCCTGCGCCGCGGCGGCCCTATAGGCCTTGAAGGCGTTGTCCCTGGCCGTCCAGGCCTGCCGGTCCAGGTACGCCTGCTGGCACGTGCTGACCGCTTTGTGGACGTTGGCCACGATGGCCCGGGCACCGCTCAGGTTGCTGGCCGCGTCGGTGGCCACGACCGTCTGCCGGTAGGGCGCCGGCACCTGGGCGAGCGGGATCCCGGTCTGCTGGAACGGATGGGACAGGCTGATCCCGGCGATCCGCTGGTTGACGCCGCGGTAGATGACCACCTGGCCCTTGCCGTCGGCCCCGACGTAGTACTGGTCCTGGCTCCACCGCCAGGCGATATATCCGCCGCCGACCACCACGGCCAGCAGCACCACCAGCGAGGTGGTGACGATCGGCCAGCGGCGCCGGGCGCGTCTGGGCTGGGCGCGGTGACTGCGCCGGGCCCGGATCGCGGTCAGGTCGGTGCCGTCCTCGCTGTCCAGGTCGAGCGGGATGGCCGTCGGGTCGAGGTCGTCGACGGCCACCATCGGCTGCGGGCCGGTCGTGGACGGCAGCCCGTTGGTCTCGTAGATGCCGGTGTAGTGATTCCCCAGGCCGCCCTCGGCCGGGCCGAACCCGCCGCCGGCGGGGCCCGGGCCGGTGCCGTCGGTGCTCAGCCTCGGGTCGTGCAGGTTGCCCGCCGCGCCCGCCATGACCGGGGTCGCCGTCGGGGCTACCTGGGACGTAGCCGTGTCCACTACGTCGGCCACGATGCAGGTGATGTTGTCCGGGCCGCCGCCGTGCAGCGCCAGCTCGATCAGCTGTCGCGCGGCCGCCTCAGGATCTTCGACGCCGGCCAGCGTGTCGCGCAGCGTCTCGTCGCTGACCACGCCGGACAACCCGTCCGAGCAGAGCAGGTAGCGGTCGCCGGCCTGACCGTCGTGCACGGACAGGTCGGGTTCGGCGACCGACCGGCCATCCAGGGCCCGCAGCAGCAGGGAGCGCTGCGGGTGGGTGGAGACGTCGTCGGCGCTGATCCGGCCCTCGTCGACCAGCGACTGCACCAGCGTGTGGTCGTGGGTGATCTGGTAGAGCTCCCCCTCGCGGAGCAGGTAGCCACGCGAATCACCGATATGGCAGATCGCCGCGTGGCCGTCAGACCAGAACAGCGCGGTCAGCGTGGTGCCCATGCCCTCGACCGCCGGGTTGGCGATGATCATCTCCTGCAGCCGGGCGTTGGCCGCGGCCACCGCCGAGGACAGCTCGGCCAGCATGTCCCCGCCGGGGGGCTCGGAGTCGAGCTTCGCCATCGCGGCGATGGTCAGCGAGCTGGCTACTTCGCCCGCGGCGTGACCGCCCATGCCGTCCGCCACCGCGAGCAGGCGGGGCCCCGCGTACGCCGAGTCCTCGTTTCCCTCACGGAGGAGCCCGACGTCGGAACGTACCGCGTAGCGGAGTACAAGTGTCATCTGCGCAGTTCCAGAACGGTCTTACCGATGCGGATCGGCACGCCCAGCGGCACGGGCATCGGCCGCGTCACCTTCTGCCGGTCCAGGTAGGTGCCATTGGTCGAACCGAGATCCTCGACGATCCACTGACCGTCCTGCGGGAAAATCCGGGCATGTCGGCTTGAAGCG
>Ga0070712_100001647_pt1 | contig 13671 bp, 12 predicted proteins | sample LARL81metaG_FD_71396 | JGI IMG/M metagenome (GOLD analysis project Ga0070712, IMG submission 71396) | Corn, switchgrass and miscanthus rhizosphere microbial communities from Kellogg Biological Station, Michigan, USA - LAR L8-1 metaG | ecosystem: Host-associated > Plants > Roots > Rhizosphere ...
ACTCGAGCCCCAATAAACGATGGGGCTTCAGCCCCTGGGGGGTTAATCCAAAGAGCCTCGGCCCCTGAATCAGAAACTCCTACGCCGCTGCGCCCTTTCGAAACGACTGGATGGCTTCTTCTTCGGTGTCGTAGACCTCGAAGATGGTCAGCAGCTTCGTGACCTGCAGCAGATCGCCGACGCGCGGGGTCAAGTTGGACAGCTTGATCGACGCGCCCGAGTTGTGCGCCGTGGTGTAGAGAGAAACCAGCGTCCCGAGCCCGCCCGAATCGATATACGCTACACCGCCCAGGTTCAGGACCAGTTGCTTGGTCCGGGTGAGCAGTTCCTTCACCGTATCGCGCAGTTGCGCGGACTCTTCGCCGAGCACGATGCGGCCATCACAATTCAGGACCACGATGTCCTGAACCGTACGAGTAGTAATTTTGAGTTGCATGGGAAGCGCTCCTTACGCGTTTCAGAACAATGTCCGCCGAAAAGCCTACGCCATCCCGCGCGGTCGCGCAAGGGCTGGAAGGCGCGATTCTACTGCCCTTTTCAGGCGCAAGAAGTCTCGCCCGCTGAGCGGCTGAGCTGGCCGCGCATCACGTATAATCATCACTTCTCTTTCATGAGCTATCAGGTTCTGGCGCGCAAATACCGTCCGCAGAAGTTCTCCGAGGTCATCGGACAGGACCACGTCACCCGCACCCTGAAGAACGCCATCGAGCAGGGCCGGACTGCCCACGGCTATATTTTCAGCGGCCACCGCGGCATCGGCAAGACCACCATCGCCCGCATTCTGGCCATGGCCCTGAACTGCCGCTCGACGGACCACCCGGTTCCCGAACCCTGCGGCGTCTGCGAGTCCTGCACCGAGATTCGTGCCGGCAATGCCGTCGACGTCATCGAAATCGACGCGGCCACCAATCGCGGCATCGACGAGATCCGCGAATTGCGCGAGGCTGCCCGCTACCGCCCGGCGCGCGACCGCTTCAAAATCTATATCCTCGACGAAGCTCACCAAATTACGGACGCTGCCTTCAACGCGCTCCTCAAAACTCTGGAAGAACCCCCCGGCCACGTTGTCTTCATGCTCGCGACCACGGCGCCGGAAGACATTCCGCAGACCATACGCTCGCGCTGTCAGCATTTCAGCTTTCGCGCCGTGCGCTTTGAAGAAATCATGGGCCAGCTGCGCAGTCTCATCGGCCAGGAGAAGCTCGAAGCTGACGACGACGCGCTCGCCCTGCTGGCCGAAGCAGGCGATGGTTCGATGCGCGATGCGCTCTCCATTCTTGACCAGGCCATCGCTTCGAGCAGCGGGCGCGTCACGTCGGAGTCGGTGCGTCAGCTAGTAGGAGCCGCACCCTCGGGTGTGCTCGAAGAAGTGATGCAGGCCGTCTCGCGCAGCGCGAGCGAAGAAGTGCTTCGCCTGGCCGACCACCTGATCAGCGAAGGGCAAAACCCCGCGCACTTCGCGCGGCAGCTGGTGCGCTTCCTGCGCAACGCAATGGTCGCCAAGGTCGCCGGCAAGGACTCTTCCCTCCTGCAGATTTCAGGGGACGAGCGAGCCCGGGTAGCGCGCATCGCAGAGCTGTTCAGCGAAGAAGACCTGGCCCGGCACCTGCAAATCATGCTGCGGACTTTCAGCGAGCTGGGCTACCGGCAGGAGCAGCGCTTCCATCTCGAGCTTGGGCTCCTGAAGATGGCGCACGCGCAGCGCCTTCTGCCGATCGAGCAACTACTGAGCGAAGCGGGAGTCACTGGCACGACACCGCAGACACGCCCAGCAGGCAGGCCATCGATCGTCGCCGAGAATCGTGGCGCAGCACCTCCGGCGCAAGCGCGCGGTAACTTCGTCTCACCCTTCGCGGCCGATTCAGCGCGCAAGGTTTCCAAGCCGGAGATGTCGGCAGAGTCCGCGTCCCCGAGCGGTCCGCGCATCGTATCCAACACACCCGCGCCGCCAGCAGTCATCATGGGAAGCGCAGTGCCCGATCGCGTGGCTGACCCTGCGATTGAACCGGAGGTCACCGCTCCCCCACCGCACACCGAACCTCCAAAGCAAGCCGCGGTAAATGTAGATTCGGTCCGCAATGCTGTGCTCAACGCGCTCGGCGAGGCAGGTCATCGCATGCTCGTCTCGATGCTCGAGACCGGCGAGTGGTCCATTGAAGGCAGTGAGGTCGCGGTGAAAGTCGCGGCCTCGGCGACGGTGATCGACATGTCGCTGGGCGCCGATGCGAAGCGCCTCGCAATCGCAACCGCTAGCGGCTCGCTGGGCAAGCCGGCGAAACTGAAAGTGCTTCCCGGTGGAACGGCGCAAGCGGTTGCACCGCGCACCAGCGCAGCGAGCAATGGTGGAGGACGTGCGCGCGCCGAGCAAGACCCGATCGTGAAACGGCTGCAGGAAAAATTTGGCGCTGAGATTCGAACCATCATCGATCAGCGCGACAAAAAGTAGCGAGCGTGCCATGGGCGGATTCAATCTCCAATCACTGATGTCGCAAGCCAAACAGCAGTACGAAAACCTGCAGAAGAAAATGCAGGAGACCGTGGTCGAGGCCACTGCGGGCGGAGGCACGGTCCACGTCAAGATGGACGGGCGCAAGCAACTGCTCAGCCTGAAAATCAATCCCGAAGCCGTGCAGGCCGGCGACATCGAGATGCTGCAGGATCTGATCACGGCAGCAATCAACGAAGCCGGACGGCAGGTGGATCAGGCCATGCAGTCTAGCGTGGGCGGAATGCTGGGCGGAATGGGCATTCCCGGAATGTAAGAATTAATTGCGCGTAACGTTCCACGTGGAACACCTTCTGTGGAAAGTGACATGAAACGCAGAAAATTTTCAAGCGCTTCCCGAAACGGGCCAGCGTTTGTCGCTTTTGGCCGCGATTTCAACAACGAATCTGAAAACTTATGTCGAAATTTGCCGAGCCGATGACCCGGCTCATTGATGAATTGAAAAAGTTGCCCGGCATCGGGAGCAAGAGCGCGCAGCGTCTGGCCTTCCATATCTTGCGCTCCAGCGACGAAGACGCCGAGGGCCTCGCGACGGCGGTGCGCGACGTGAAGGCGAACCTGCGCCTGTGCTCAGTGTGCAACAACATCACAGACGTGGACCCGTGCGTGTACTGCAGCAGTCCCACGCGCAACCAGCGACTGGTGTGTGTGGTCGAGGAGCCAACCAACATCGCGGCCATCGAGAAGACCAAGCACTTCAACGGGGCGTATCACGTGCTGCACGGGTCACTGTCTCCCTTGCATGGCGTTGGGCCAGAGCAGTTGCGGACGAACAACTTGATGCGGCGCGTCGAGGCCGGCGATGTGGATGAAGTGATCATTGCGACCAATCCGACGGTGGAGGGTGAGGCTACCGCAACCTATCTGTCGCAGCAGTTGAAGCGGCAGGGGTTGAAGGTGACGCGGATCGCGATGGGGATCCCGGTCGGAAGCGACATTGAGTATACGGACGAAATTACGATGTTGAAGGCCATGGAAGGCCGTCGCGAGTTGTAGTGTTTACGAAAGCTCACCCAGCACCTGAAGCGGGGAGCTTTAAGAGGTATTGAATCAAACCCCGATCCTCCGAGCGCGCTGGTCAGAAAACCCAACCATTTTGAACCGAGGAAGTAAGGAGCAGTCTTAAGAGGGATGGCGGTGACTGATATCACCTCCATGCGTGAGGCGGTTTGGGGAAGAACTCATCATGCGCGCCTTCAAGGTCGAGCTTTGACAAACACCCGCGGTCCCGCAAACCGCCAGCGATAATTGACGTAAAAATTGTCCATCCCACTCATTGACTTGGTTCTGAGACCGCCTCCGGGTCTGTAGCTGCTTCTGTCACTCCTAACAGTTACTGATTCACCCAACACCTTCTAGTCTGGTAACGCGCATGTTTGCGCCCACTCATGTCCCTAAATAGTAGTAGCTGAAATCGAGAGGACGTTCCACAGTGAATATAAGTAAATCGAATTTCTCTCTGCTCTGTTTCCTTTTAAGTTTCCTATTGCTTGGCATTATCCCTGTCTTCGGGGCCGAACGCTTGTGCGATGTGTCTTTCGAGGACTGCCGATCCCAGCTTCTGAAATTGATTCAGAACGAGACTGTGGGAATAGACGCCGCTTTCTGGTTCATGGACGACGCCACCCTTTCCAGTGCACTCATCAAGAAATTTCAGTCGGGCGTTCCCGTCCGCGTTCTTATGGACCCGCGGGCCGAAGATGCGCACCCTCCGAATACCCAGATACTTCTGCAAATGGCCTCTGCGGGTTTTCCCATGCGAAACCGCACGGCCGACGGAATTCTTCACTGGAAGATGATGCTGTTCTCTGGTCAGGGAACGGTCGAATTCAGCGGCGCAAACTTTACCCCGTCCGAGATGCGTCCCTACACGCCCTACGTGAACTACACCGACGAAGCGATCTACTACTCGGACGATCCCTCGGTGGTGAACAGCTTCCGCACAAAATATGACGATTGGTGGACGGACACCACCAATTATGCGGATTACGCAAACATCCATGGGCCACTCCAGCGGCTCTATCCTACATATCCCATTAATCCAGAGTTGGACTTCCTGCCATCATCCCTTCCGAACATGGATTATGGCAGCCGAACCATGTCTGCCATGGCCGCGGAAAAGGTCAAGCTCGATATCGATATGTTCCGCATCACCAACCAGCAGATTGCTGATGCAGCGATCAAAGCTTTCAATCGCGGAATTCCCATCCGCATGATTGTGGACTCTTCGGAATATCGCAATGTGGCGCGTGTATGGGATTCATTCAACATCGATCGAATGTTTATGGCAGGTATCCCTCTGCTGACTACGGCGCACACCGGCCAGAATCACGAAAAGTCATTGATTCTCTATGGTCAGAACATGACGATCTGGGGATCATCGAACTGGACTTGGCCATCGTTCAACTATCAGCAGGAACATAATTATTTCACCAAGAAGCCGCTGTTTTTCCAGTGGTTTCAGAATCAGTTCGAGCGTCGGTGGGATTCAAACACGGAATATAAAGCTTTCGTCCCCATCGGGCCAGGTGCACCAAAAATCAACGCGCCGGCGACCGGCGCCACTGGAGTGCCAACCAGTGTGACCTTATCGTGGCAGGGAGGTCCGTGGGGTCAGCTATACGACATCTACTTTGGCACAGCCAAAAATCCTCCCTTGGTAGCGCAAAACGTCGACACCGGCGCGCCCGAAGATCCCAATGGCCCGCCCACTTACGAAACATACAAAGTTTCCGGACTCACGCCGGGGACAGTGTACTACTGGAAGATTGCCACCAAAACGATGGCGAATCTGACTGTCATCGGCCCGGTATGGACGTTTACTACTGGCGGTACTGCTCCGACTAGCGGCGGCGCAAGCGTAACAGGTATCTCTCCTGCAACGGGTCCTAGTTCTGGCGCAACCGCGGTGACCATCACCGGCACGAATTTCTTGGCCGGTGCCAACGTCACCTTCGGTCAGTCGACTGCTAGCGGAATCAAGATCGTCAACTCCACCACCATAACGGCAGTGGCGCCTCCACATGTGGCTGGCACTGTCGGTGTTACGGTGACTAACAAAGCGGGTGATGCCGGAACACTCCCGTCCGCTTATGTGTACACCCCACCCACTCCACCATCGACAGCTCCAAGGTTGAACGTTATTCACCCCAATCATGGTTCGGTGAGTGGCGGCGATGCAGTGGTTATCACGGGAAGCAATCTCGTTGCGGGCATGACCGTCACCATCGGGGGTAACCCTGCAACTGTCACCAGCAGCAATTCGGTTTCGATCAAAGCAACGACTCCAGCTGGCAATGGCGTCGCTGATGTGGTCGTTACTAATCCCAAGACGGGACTGAGTGCCACCCTCAAGGGTGTCTTCACCTTTGCCGACGCTCCGGAACCGCCCAGCGCTGAATCCATCACGCCCACCAGCGGTTCGATCAATGGTGGCACCCCATTCATGGTCAAGGGAGAAGGCTTCTACAGCGGCGCAGTAGTCACCGTCGGTGGCGTTCTCTGCAACACGATCATCGTTCTGGATAGCAACACGATCACCGCGGTTACCCCGGCGCACGCGCTGGGTGCTACCGACGTGGTGGTTAAAAACATGGACGGCCAAACGAGCACTCTGACGGGCGCCTTCAGCTATAGCGCGGCGCCACCGCCGAGTATCAGCAGCATCAGTCCAAATACGGGAGGCGTTGCTGGTGGGACTAGCATTACCATCAATGGCTCGGGCTTCGTCTTCGGGGCCAAAGTCTTTGTGGGGAGCTCGCTGGCGACGGTTCAAACCGCGACGGGCAGCTATATCTACGCCACGGTTCCATCGGGCACCCAGCCGGGGCCAGTGAACGTAATTGTTACCAACCCCGACGGCCAGAGTAGTTCCGCTGGAACGTACACCTATCAGTGATAGTGAATCGCAGTAGCAAGACTGACAACACAAGCCCCTGGCTCCGCCGGGGGCTTTGTGCTCTCAGATTTCATCGTTGTCATCAGCTTGCAGGAACTTGCGGATTCGCCGCACAAGCCCGCAAAAGAAGGGAAAGCTGCGCTCGAAGCGTGAGGACACGATCGCAGGCGTGCTTATCTCCATGACTAGGCTTGTCGGTTGTGACGTCGGGTTCGATCGCAGCCTAAAGCAGAACGCTTTAGTCGGTGGGGTATGCAGCACTAGCAAAGACAAAAGCAGTGAGCAGCTCGAGAACGAGTCCGGCTGCTCACTGCTTTCGTCGTCGTGAAGGCTTGCTAATTTACGTTGAACGACACCCATGCAAAATTGTGGTCTGACGGCCTGACGCCTTTGTCATCGGCCGTGCCAAGTTTGACGGTCACGAGTCCCGCAGTCCCTGCAGCCCTCTGATCCGGGATGCCTCCTCCGGTCACTGAAACCCCAGTGGCGCCCTTGGAGTACAAAACGTGGTCGATCCGGCTTCGTCGCGTCCGGGTATCCAGGCTGACAGGGTTGTCTGCATACGCCGACGCAGTGCCTTCGCTAACCGCTTTGTCCCACCCGCCGAAATACTGCTGGAGCAGGATGTCGATTTCCGGAGTGCCAACCTGTGCATTGAAATCACCAGCGACAATCCTTGGCTCCGCAAATTTCGAGGCAAACGTAATCAGTTGATGCGCTTGAACTTGGCGTTCTCCGCTGGCGCCTGCTGGCCATTGAAAATGTGTAGCAAAGAAGCTGATCGGCTTACCGTTGACTTTCACGGTCGCCTCGACGATCGGCATCTGGTAGCTCATGAAATACTGCGCCGAACTAACGATAGGCCACTTCGACAGCACCATCACTCCTTCTGGACAACCAGCGTACTTCGGGGCGTAGGCGCTGTACCACGTAAGACCGGTCTTCTGCTTCATCAGCGCCGTAATCAGCGCCGGGTCGTTCCAGCCACCAATGACCTCCGTAAGAGAAGCGACGTCGGGATTCATCTTCACGAGCCAAGTCGCGACTCGGTCCAGATTCAGAACGTTATCCGTGCCATGCCCGCCGTAAGAAATATTGGCTTGTACCACGCGCAATTTGGTGCTGGTGGCAGTTCCCGTCACACTGACAACGGTCGCCGCACTGGCCAACGTTCCCGCGCTATCGGTGATTGTGAGTTTGGCGGTGTAATTACCCGAGGTTTGATATACGTGAGAAGGTAACTGCGCCGATGAACTCTGCCCGTCGCCGAAATTCCACGCGTATGAGGTAACGGAACCGTTGGATAACGTGACCTTCGGAGTAAAGGCTACTGCCAGAGGCGCCGCTCCGCTTGCGGAACTCGCCTGAATGCTGACTGTTGCCGACGTGAGTACCGGCAGATTGGCAGCCAGCACGGTCGCATCCTTCACCGCTTTGCCGGGAGCGGTCGTAAGAAAGGTTTGGGGAGAAAGCACAATCTGGTCGATCGAAAGGCCATCTTCCCGCACCTGAACTCGAAGCGTATGGGTGCCGGTGGTTTGAAAGTACAAGGGGGTGCCCGCGCCGCACCATCCGTTGTCAGACCAGCCCCATGCCGACTCCGCAGCCCCATTGCACGCTTGCAGGACTACCGTCTCCGCTGAGGTGGTTCCGATGCGAGCGGTCGCCGTACCCGCCGCGGTCACGCTATCGGAAAACTGCACATAAACGGAATCATTGCTGGTGGCGTTATTGAGCGACTTCGATCGAATCCACAAGTGGTAGGGCAGGCCGGCATAGGCCGGGAACTTGATTTCAAAGTAGTTCGCCGGTTGGGCGCGTGGCGCCAAAACCTTCGGAGCGCCGAGATCTGGGGTCCCGATGAGAAACCCTCCAGCCGCGGTGGCATCTGCCTTGACCGCCCAAGTTCCTGCCCGAACTGGCGCTTTTGAGGCATACAAAACGACGTCATTGCTGTTCGCGTGGGCGTTCGCGACCCATGCAAAACTCAGCAAGATTGCGAACGCGTACGACATGAATTTGGGGGAAAGTACCATCTTTTCGGGCCTCCAACAGAGATTGGCTTGACTTTCCAACGTGATCCCCACGAAGGCGTCAATGTGTGCACTTTTTGTGGTTTAAGGTTTGTAACGCAATAGTTTCCGACTACTCCCCGTCGTTGGTCGAGATCACGAAGGTACATGCGCTCGTCCCTCAATCAACGTGGCTCATCCTAGTCCGGCGATACGAACAGGCCTTCAGCGAACTCTGGTTCAACACGAAGCCGATCGCCATCAGGATGTAGGAAACGGTCGATACCGGTCACAACAGACCCCGACCGTTACTTGCGACGAAGAAGCAGGTGCGAACGAAAGATCGGCCAGATAGTCGTTCGCACAGCGAGGCCCAGCGACTAACTTTCCTGGGCGGCCGATTTCTTTGAGATCCCGGCCCGAGCAAAAACAAGAAATTTACAGATGGCCGGGAAGTCTATCACAGCCAACTGTGAGAAACGCAAGTGGTTGTCCGCGACGCCTGGAGATCGAAGCCTCGCAGGTGCGACTCAAAAGTTACCATCCTTGATCGTTTTTTCCTGCAAACCCAACCCTGACAAAGGCTAGCTTTTGCAGGATGATCATTCTAAAGTTGCCAGAGGACACCGAGGGAGTCTGTGACCACTGACCTTGACCGCCAAAAAAATCATAGCCTGACGGCGAATGTTTCGATCGCAAGTGCACAAATGTCTCTGGGCAGGAGCTCGAGAGCCGGTTAGGTTGTTCGCGTCTTCAGACCAAGAGACTATTAATGACATCTTCAATACGAGGCGAAGGAATCACGGCGCCCATTCAGCCACGAACCGCGACACACGAACCTGCAGCGTCGGTTGATGTATCAGTAGTTATCAGCACCTACAATCGATGCACTCTTTTGGCGCGGGCATTGGAGTCACTGCAAAATCAGGACACTGCTGACGTCTCCTACGAGATTCTCGTGGTGGACAACAATTCAACCGACGAGACGCGCGCCGTCACGCAACGCATGATAAATGCCACTCCTGGAAGATTGCGCTATGTTTTCGAATCGAAACAGGGGCTATCGTATGCGCGCAATGCGGGAATTGCCAGCGCACGAGCGAAGATTATTGCCTTCACGGATGACGACGTGCGTGTCGCCAATAACTGGGTATCGCGAATCAAAGCTGGCTTCGCTGCGGAGCCCAGTGTGGATTTTCTGGGCGGCAAGGTCTTACCGCACTGGGATGAGATACCGCCTGTATGGCTGACTCGGGCGCACTGGACTCCTCTCGCGCTGCTGGATTATGGAGATCAGCCGTTCTTTGTGGACGCGGACCGTCCGATTTCCCTGATCGGAGCCAACTGTGCTTTTCGAAAAAGCGCCTTCGACCAGGTGGGCCTGTTCCGTGCCGACTTTCAGCGCGTCAAGAACGGCGTGGGCTCATTGGAGGATCACGAACTGCTGTTGCGCCTCTGGCACGCTGGCCGCAAAGGAATATACCTGCCCGATCTGACAGTCACCGCCGACGTCCAGGCCGACCGCCTGCGGAAAACTTACCATCGCGAATGGCATACCGGACATGGGCGCTTTCACGCCATACTGCGCTCGGAACTGCTGGAACGCTCCAAACTGGGCAAGATTCTGGGCGTCCCCGCTCATCTCTATCGCCGAGCCGCGAGCGATGCGGTTCGATGGACGATCAGACAACTTCTCGGCCAGCGGGATCAGGCCTTCGGATACGAAGTTCGAATGAGGTTCTTCGCGGGTTTCGCCGGCAGCCGTTGGCGCGAATACCTTCACTGTAAGAATTCGCCAAAGTCGGCACAGGAATAACCTCGTGATTGCCGATAAAGTCGGCGAGCTATCGTTTCGAATCCTTAGTGGCTCGATAGAAATGTTTGCCGTAGAAGAATCCGGCTAGCGCCCAAAAGCATAATTCGCTGGCGAACTTCTCGGAAGGGTCCGGGTGGGCCTTCGCGGGCGGCCTAAGAAACTGCAACGTAGCGCGAGCAGCCTCGCCAAAGAGGTACCGTGGTATCCCCAAAAAATAAGGTACCGGCTTACGGTGCTCCCGGTCGAGAATCCCCGATGAGATCCCCCGGCGAAGGCACCAGTGCCGGTAATAATGTTTGGTGAGCCTTTGGGGATGGATATAGTGATAGATGACTAGATCAGGCAAATACAACCCCTTGGCGCCTGATTCGATCAGCCGCAAATACATATCACTGTCCTCGTCGGCCAGGTAGGTATCTCCGTGGGGTCCCAAAACCGTGGAGTACGGCATCAACTTCTGCAAGGTTGACCGCCGCATTACTGCATTCCCGCCAGGCAGGGTGGTGTCCGTGCCGTATGGGCGCCGTTCTGGGCCTAAATTGAACGCCCCGATCACGCCCGAATATCGGCTGGGGAGCCATGAGGGCGGCGGCGCGCCCCAGCGCGGCACATACGGGCCTCCGATGAAATCCAATTCGTCATCTGCGAAGATTTCATGAATCCGCACAAACCAGGAACGGTCAATTTCCTCATCGTCATCGATCATTCCAACCAATTCGCCGGAAGTAGCGGCAATACCGGTGTTGAGAGCGTGCGATTTTCCCGGATTCGGTTCGAACAAGTAATTCAATCGCCCCGCAAATCGGGCCTTAAATGAATCCACCACCGATCGTGTGTTGTCTCTGGAATTGTTGTCGACGGCCGTGACCTTCACCTCAAGGCCTGCGGGCACATCAGCCACGAGAAGACTCTCAAGAGCGCGCTCCAGCAAAGAGTGCCGATTGTATGTGGGCACAATAACGTCCAGCTGCATAGCGGACTAAACTAACCTCGCCCTTCGGAATGATTGGATCGCTTCCGTGCAGTGATACTTCGTGATCTGCTCCCCGCTTCGCCTTGTAGAAGCTCCGCACCTTGCCTGGCGAACTACCTCCAGCTCCGGTACCGCGAGCGCTGGCGCGGATGACCGTCCTTCCCCCCGCAGCCCTAATCGCTTTGGTTGACTGGGTCGTTTTGCCGAATCAACCGTTGCGCACGATTCCTCCTGTGAACCGGAGGTTATCGTCAGTGGAGAAGTCCGTCCAATGCACTATTTTCCAGAGGGAAACTCTCCGAAGTAACTGGTTTGCCATGCCTTTGGACGATTCCACGTACGATACAATATTACAATAGAGGGTTCCCCCCATTTGTTTACACCCTCGTTTTGATCACCGTGTGCAGTTTTCATGGTCCGGCCTTACCTACTATGGCGACGACAGAATTAGTAATAAAACCGCGTAAAGGATGGCAGCCCATTGACTTCCGAGAGGCCTTCCAATACCGGGAGCTTCTCGCATTTCTGGTTTGGCGGGACATCAAGATCCGGTACCGTCAAACTCTTTTGGGAGGACTTTGGAGCGTCCTTCAGCCATTACTGGGCACGCTCATTTTTGTGCTGGTCTTTAATCGTTGGGCTGGTGTCCACAGCGACGGGCCTCCCTACTCCCTGTTTGCATTCGCAGGTTTGGCGCCCTGGACCTTCTTCTCCAACTCCGTCTCCAACTCGAGCAACAGTTTGATCGCGAGCCAGCAATTGGTTTCACGCGTGTATTTCCCGCGCATTTTCATCCCCTTAGGCACCGTAGGTGCGTTTCTGTTGGATCTAGCCTTGAGCCTGGGAGTTCTCGGCTGCATGATGATCTACTACCGCTGGCCGTTGTCCGCGAAGGTTCTGCTGCTCCCCATATTTGTTATCGGCACCCTCATGGCTGCCTCAGGCATCGGTTTTGCGTTCTCCGCGTTAAACGTTCTGTTCCGTGACATCAAGTATGTAGTGCCATTCCTCATCCAGATGGGCCTATTCGTTACACCCGTCATTTATCCGGTGCGCTACATCCCTTCGCGCTGGCAAGCACTGTTTGGGCTGAACCCGATGGCGGGCATGGTATTGGGATTTCGCTATTGCCTGCTTGGCAGTCCCGTCTACTGGCCCCTAGTTCTCACGTCGCTCTTGGTTTGCCTGATTTGCTTTGTGGTTGGCCTGATGTTGTTCCGGCGCATCGAGCGCCTGTTCGCGGATGTAATTTAGATGTCAAACGTAATTGAAGTCCGCAATTTGTCGAAGCAATATCGAATCGGAGGTATGAAGGCTCGGAACGAGACCTTTCGGGAATTTCTTGTCAAGACGCTGAAACGCCCGCTGCGCGCCTTTTCCAACAGGGAGAATTCCCGCGGCGATCAGTCTTTCTGGGCGTTGCGCGACATAAATTTTGATATTTCGGAAGGCGAGGTAGTTGGCATTATCGGGCGCAATGGCGCCGGTAAAAGTACGCTTTTAAAAATTATCTCTCGCATCACCGATCCTACCGACGGGTATATCAGGGTGCGCGGCCGCTTGGCGAGCCTGCTCGAAGTTGGCACTGGATTTCATCCCGAGCTCACGGGACGGGAAAACATCTTTCTGAATGGCGCGATCCTGGGCATGACTCGTGCGGAAATACTCTCAAAGTTCGATGAGATCGTCGCCTTCTCAGAGATAGAACGATTCCTGGATACTCCCGTGAAGCGCTACTCGAGCGGGATGTATATCCGGTTAGCCTTCTCAGTGGCCGCCCATTTAAATCCCGAAATTCTAGTCGTGGACGAAGTATTGGCCGTGGGCGACATGGCCTTCCAAAAGAAATGCCTGGGCAAGATGAACGACGTCAGCCGCAGCGGACGGACTATCCTTTTTGTTTCACACAATATTTCGGCGATTGAGCATCTGTGCAAGCGCGGAATCGTGCTCACTCAGGGCCAATTGGCGTTTTCCGGGACTGCCAAAGAGGCCGTTCACTATTACATGCATACAGCGATGGGAGATGGTGACACAGGAACGTCCGGCAACTCTGTTGATCTTAGTCAAGCACCAGGCCGGTGGGCGCAGCGTCGGCCATTGCTGCGGCAGTTGGAGTTTTGCCTGGAAGACGGCAAGTCATTGAAAGCTGGGGTACGTATCGGGGCGCCGCTCACGATTCGCGTGCACTTTGTCCTCCCGGTCCCAACCTCCAGCTTCGACATTGGCTTGGGATTCGACAACCTCCTTGGCCAGCGAGTCTTTACGGCGCATACCGCGTTTGAGCCTATCCGTGGTCACGACCAGGTCACGGGACCGCAGGTCATCGAGTGCGAAATTCCCAGCCTGACGTTGGTTCCCGGAGAATATGTTTTGCGTGTGTGGATGGATATCGGGCAGGCTGAAGTCGATAAGATCGATAATGCAGCACGCTTCGAAGTCATCCCATCCGATTACTACGGTACG
>Ga0070712_100001648_pt1 | contig 13670 bp, 13 predicted proteins | sample LARL81metaG_FD_71396 | JGI IMG/M metagenome (GOLD analysis project Ga0070712, IMG submission 71396) | Corn, switchgrass and miscanthus rhizosphere microbial communities from Kellogg Biological Station, Michigan, USA - LAR L8-1 metaG | ecosystem: Host-associated > Plants > Roots > Rhizosphere ...
GCCGAGGGCGAGACGCCCTCGGGACAGCCGGCAAGATGCCGGCGCTACACTACGCCGCTGTTCCTACATGCTCTTCGATCTTTGCCAGTAGCTCTTCGACGCTCGGGACGTTGCCGCCCACGCGTCCGTAGAACTCGACTGGACGCCGTCCTTCGACCGCCAGCTTCACATCTTCGAGCATCTGGCCATTGCTCAATTCCACCACCAGCAACTTCTCGACATGCAAGGCGGCCTTGGCCAGCTGTTTCGTCGGGAAAGGCCATAGCGTAATGGGCCGGAACAATCCAACCTTGATTCCCTGCTTGCGCGCTTCGTCAACTGTCGAGCGCAGCACTCGGGAGACAATTCCGTATCCGACTACGATCAGGTCGGCATCGTCGGTGCAGTATTGTTCGCAGCGCGTTTCATGCTCTTGGGCTCGGATGTACTTGGCTTCCATCTTGCGCTGATGCTCTTCCAGTTCATCCGGCTCGAGAACGATTGAACTGATCATGTTCTTGCGCGTGCCGGCAGTTCCCTGCACTGCCCAGGGTTTTGGAGGCGGAACAATCTCGCGATATTCAAGGTCGAGCGGCTCCATCATCTGGCCGACAAAACCGTCGGTCAGCACGATGGCGGGATTGCGATAGTTGTCGGCAAGGTCGAAAGCGAGGATTGTGAGGTCGGCCATTTCCTGCACGGACGCCGGAGCGACGACGAAGTTGCGGTAGTTCCCGTGGCCCCCGCCTTTGACGATGGCGAAGTAGTCGCTTTGCTCGGGCGCGATGTTGCCCAGGCCCGGCCCTCCGCGCATGACGTCGACGATGACACAGGGCAGCTCTGCCCCCGCAAGATACGAGATTCCTTCCTGCATCAGGCTCAATCCAGGGCCGGAAGAGGCGGTCATGACACGCTGTCCGGCTGATGCCGCGCCATAAACCATGTTGATGGATGCTGTCTCACTCTCGGCTTGGACAAAAGTGCCGCCGACTTCGGGAAAATACAGCGCCGCGGCTTCCGCAACTTCGCTCGCCGGAGTAATCGGGTATCCGTAGTATGCGCGGCATCCAGCCAGTACCGCACCTTTGATGACGGCAACGTTGCCTTTACAGAGCTGGCGCATGTTCGCCTCCTGTTTGTGCTTCAGTCATCACCACTTTCACTCTGGGAGGAGGAGCCAGCCGGTACACTTCGATTGCCCCCGGCTCGGGACAGCAATAGAAGCAGATGCCGCAGCCGGTGCAATCGTGTCCGGTATAGCGTGCGGGGTGCACGCCGTAGTGGCTCAATTCAGAGGAAAGTTCCAGGCACTTGGGCGGGCACGACTCGACGCATAGCCCGCAACCTTTGCACTCTTCCATACTGACTACAACCTTGCCACGCGCGGGGCCCGCCATAGATTGTCTCCTTGCTCTACCTCGCCCCAGCCGGCTGCGCCGCCTGAGGATGTTGCAGCCACTTTGTTTTAGCGCAGTACTCCCACAGTTGCGCGCGGAAGTCCGGATGCGCAATTTCAATCAAAGCTTTCGCCCGCTCGCGAATCGACTTCCCATGCAGATAAGCCACTCCAAACTCCGTCACTATGTAACGCACAAGGCCACGGGACGTTACTACCCCCGCTCCGGGATCGAGTTGAGGAACGATGCGGGAGATCTTTCCGCTTTTTGCCGTTGATGAGATCGCGATGATCGGCTTGCCGCCCTTCGAGCGCGAGGCTCCACGCAGGAAGTCGACTTGCCCCCCGATTCCGCTGTAAAACGTGTTGCCAATCGAGTCAGAGCAGACTTGGCCGGTGAGATCGACCTGGATCGCCGAGTTAATGGCGACCATGTTGTCGTTTCGTGCGATCAACCCGGGATCATTTGTGTAGGCCGTCGGATGGAACTCGAAGATGGGATTGTTGTCCATGAACTCGAACAGTCGCTTCGTTCCGAGCGCGAATCCGAGGATGATCTTGCGCGGTTTGAAATTCTTGCGCGCGCCCGTGAGAACTCCAGCTTCGATCAGCGGAATAACGCCGTCCGATACCAGTTCGCTGTGAACAGCAAGATCTTTGCGATCCATCAGCATAGGGAGAACCGCGTCCGGGATACCGCCAATGCCCGTTTGCAGGACAGCGCCGTCGCCGATCAGACCGGCTACATTCTTGGCAATCGCGACCTGCAGGTCGGTGACAATCGGCCTCTTCAGCGCGCACAGCGGACGAGACGATTCGACGAACGCATCGATGTCGTCAACATGGATAAAGCTGTCGCCATAAGTGCGCGGCATGTTGTCGTTGACTTGCGCCACGACGTGCTTTGCGACTCGCGCAGCGGTCAAGGTGGTGTCGACGCCGACACCGAAGCTACAGAAGCCGTGAGAGTCTGGCGGGGATACTTCGATCAGGGCAACGTCTACCGGCATCTGCCCAGTTTCGAACAGCCCCTCAATCTCACTGAGATAGATGGGAGTGTAGTCGGCACGGCCGTCGTTGATGGCATCGCGCACGTTGCCGCCGATGAACATGGCGTTGTGGCGGAAGTGGCCCGCCATCTCCGGCGCCACGTAGGGGGCGCAGCCCATGGTCATCATGTGAACGATTTCTACATCGAAGAGATCGGGCGCCCGCCGCATAAGCGCCTCGACAAGAGTTTCAGGCTCGGCACATCCCGGCTGAATGTAGACGCGCATTCCGGACTTTACGCACCCCAGCGCCGCGTCCGCCGTCTTGAGCCGTTTTTTGTATTCCATTTCCCATGACATCGACATCCGGATTCAATCTCCTAGCTAGCCCGCAATTCCCCCACTTCATGCGGATGGCGGGCAACTTCGTCTTCATACCCCACGGAGGCATAGTATATGGCCCGGTCGAAGAACATCTCGAGCATTTGTAACAACTCCAACTCGCCCATGATCTCGACCGCCCGGTCAATCACAGCTTCACTCTTCAGGAACTCCCAGAGATTTTCTTTCGTGAGAACAAGCGCCTGGATGACCTCACTCAGAGGAACACCCTGGCGGGCGCGGCGTCCGCCAATCTCGCGATAGCGATGCTCAATATCCAGTTCGTTCTTCCCCAACAACCACTCGCCCAAGTGCCGGTAGATCTCGTACACTCGCTCGCGTAACTCATGCGCAGGAACATTGCTGAAGTGAGTTATTTGGGAACTGAACTGTACTTTTTCTTCCAAGCCCCCGGCGAGCGCATCGGCGTGAGATTCGATCAGACGTACCAGTCTGTAGGAGAACATCATACTCACCCCCTCGTCTTTAGATAACGAGCCCCGGCTTACCCCCCGATCTTCATAGTCGCATCATGATTGGTCCAACCCTCGACGGGCAATTTCACAGACTCCACCACCGGCTCAATGGTTTGCGGAACGGTGATGGCGCGCGAAATCATGCACACCGATTTTGTCCGGCGCAGGAGCTGCAGGCCGGTTTCACACTGGTCATCGGAATGTACTTTCAGTCTGGGGCGGATCAGAATTTCGTTGAAATTGCATCCCGCGCTGCGGCTGCGGCGGACGCATGCTTCGATCTCGACTTCAAGATCAAGGAAGTCGAACTTGGCGCTGCGCGCGACGTCGTGGAAAGTGGTGGTGAAACAGCCCGCCAAGGCGCATAGCAGCAGCTGCTCCGGAGTCCACCGGCCTTGCAACCCCCCCAACTCCGCGGCCTCCGAGAAGTGGATCGTGTTGGGCGAGGACTCGCACTGGGCCAGTCCGGTGCGGCCTGACGTCCACCAAGCCGAGACGCGATATGTATATTCCGCAGGCATATTCTTACTCCCGGCTGCCGGAGGCGACGTCTCTACGACGACAGGGAGAAGATCACCGTGATGGTGGTCTCGACCTCGACCGGCTGGCCATTCAACAAATAGGGTTTGTACCGCCACTGTTTCACTGCAGAGATCGCGGCCGGCACCAGCATCGGATGACCGCTGACCAACTGCAGGTTCTCGATTTCACCATTCACACTTATAACGGCAGTCAATACCACGTCACCTTGCACGCGTGCCGCGCGGGCAAGTGGCGGATACGAAGGCTCGGCACGATGAATCAACAAACCCTTAGTCACGCCCTGAGAGATTCGTACCCGTTGCGGGACGACCGGCTGCAGTTTCGGAACATTAGCTAGACTGGAGGTCGCGTTCACAATGCCTCCGATTACGCCACCAAGCTGGCCTCCAGGAATTCCGCCGGGAACGCCACCGACCACGCCGGACGTAACAGCCATTGGGGGTGGCGCCTCTTCTTCCCTGATCATCTGCACCTTCTGCGGAATGCGCGTCGGCGTCCGCAGCTGCCCATTGTTCAGTACGTCAGTCTGGATCTGCCGCACCACTCTCTGCACCTGCTCTGCCGCAGGCGGGGGAGGCGGGGGAGGGGGCGGAGGCGCGACCAAGAAGGTCAACAACTGAGCTTTAGGCAGCGTATCGGTAAACATCAAAGGAATCAGCAACATCATGCCTACTGCCAAGCAATTAAGAATGAATGACGTGGTTGTCGCGAAGGCATGACGTTTGTTTTGCTGTCCGAAGTCGAGAATACTGTCGGCAAACATCGGCCGCATGGCAATCGCTCCTCCGGAGACGATCGCCGACTTTGGCAGAACTGCCGCTCCCGGACGGCTTACTGGTTTCGTTTCTTTTACTTCTGGCTCATGAATTTCAATTGTGCCCATCGGAACCTCCCTGCCTCCTTGCACCGAGCCGCCCTGAGTCGGAGACAGGCGCGCGGCTCATTTTCCAAGGACATCTTCTTCTAAGCGGATCAGAGGGCAAATGGCGCACATCACGGCACTTTGTGAGCGAGATCACGGATTAAGCGGGGCAGGTGGAACTTTAGTAATTGGAACCGGGATCGCTGAGTCTAGGGAGGGTATGCTCAACCGATTACTCGTAGCGCAACGCCACCATTGGATCGACCTTAGTCGACCGGCGGGCAGGCAACAAACATGCGAACACCGCTAAGCCGATCAGGATCAGAGCGGCACTTATGAACGAAGCTGGATCCGCGGGCGATATGCCAAACATGAGTTCGGCGAGGGTTTTTCGAAGGGCCCACGCGCCGACCAGACCGAAACCGGTTCCCACAGCGGCCATGCCCAAACCTTGTTTGAGAACCAGCCAAAGGATCTCTGCTCGCTGCGCGCCCAGTGCCATTCGGAGACCCATTTCATTTGTCCGCTGGACTACGATATACGAGACGACACCATAGACTCCGATGGCAGCGAGTCCAAGTCCGAAAGCCGCGAACAGAACCAGCAACCCAGTTGTGTAGCGACGATCGGAAGTCTGCCGCTGCATGATCTCATCCATACTGGAGGCTTCCGCGAACGGCAGATCGGCATCCAGCAGGTGCAGTTGTTGACGGATCGGCGGCGCCAGTCGGAGCGGATCGAGCGCCGTGCGGACGATCAGATTCTTGAAACCATAGTTCAGGTCGGGCGTTTGGCGGAACAGCGTTGTGAGTTGGGGTAAAGGCGGCAGGGCCAGACCTCGGTTCATCGTGTCGCCGATGACTCCGATAATAGTGAAGCGGAGGTTTGGTGCGGTCGACGAAACCATCGGCTGGGGGAGGCCCAGCTGAATCTGCTTGCCGATCGGATCTGCGTCCGCGAAATAGGTATTGGCGAAGGTGCGGTTCACCAGCGCGACGGGCACACTCGTCTCCGTATCTGCATCAGAAAAGTCACGGCCTTTAAGCAGTGGAATCGCCAGTGTGTGCAGATAGTGCGAGTCGGTGACGTTGAATGTTGCCGACGGCATGTCTTCGAGGCGGGATGCCGGTCGGCCGGCAATCGTAAAGGACTGCATCCACTCATCGTCTGGCGGATAAGCTGCACTGATGACCGCGTCGCTCACGCCAGGCAACTGGCGCACACGCGCCGCATACTCATCACAAAAGCGAGTGATGCTCTCCGGGTTCGGATAATGGGCGGATGGCAAAAAAAGATGAGTCCGCAACATGTGGTCAACGCGAAAACCTGGCTGTTGGTTCTGCAAACGCAGCAAACTTCGAGTTAAGAGTCCGGTGCCGACCAAAAGCATCACGGCGAGAGCCATTTCGCTGGCGACGAATATCTGACCGAGCCTTCTTCGGCCCGCTGATGTCGTCGTGCGCCCGCCTTCTTTAAAAGCGTCTGACGGATTTACATGCAGGCTAAGCCACGCGGGAAGCGTTCCAAAAAGCAGGCTGCTGAAAATGGAAATCCCAAATCCAAACGCCAATACGCGCAGATCGATGTCAACGGCAGCTAGCTGCGGAAGTTGGCTCGGATGGAACCGCACGATGAGTACGCAGCCACAATATGCCAATGCGCAGCCAACGGCTCCTCCCGACAGTCCTAACGTCAGATTCTCAATGGCAAATTGCCGAACGAGCCCCCACTTCGCGGCGCCCATCGCCACTCGCACTGCGATCTGGCGAGTGCGGCCGGAGTTTCTTGCCAGCAGTAGATTGGCAACATTCGCACAAGCAATGAGCAGAATGAGAATAACTGCGGCCATCAAGAGCAGAACGGTCGGACGCAATCCGCCCTCTTGATCCTGCTGGAGCGGACGGAGAATGACTCCAACGCCGTGATCCGCTGGATAACGAACCGCGAGATTGTCGGCAATTCTCTTGAGGTCGGCCTGCGCTTGCTCAATAATTACTCCTTCTTTCAGGCGGCCGATCGAGCTGAAGTCGCGATTCCCACGTGAAGTTTCATCCCAGAGCGTGGCGTACGGCGTGAAAGGAGTCCACAATTCGATCTCGCCATGTGGCCCACTGAACCACCAATTGGGAAGACCTGGCGGCATTACGCCGATGATCGTATACGGCTCATCGTTAATTCGAATCGACTTACCCAGAACCGACGGATCACCATGATATTTCGTCTGCCAGAACCCATAGCTGACGAGTACTTCGAATTGATTTCCCCATCGCTGTTCTTCGTCGGTGAACAGGCGCCCGAACAACGGCTTGATATCCAAAACTTCGAAGTAGCCGCCAGGTACCAACCCGACAGCGCGCTGCTCCGGCGCAGTCGATCCGCTCACGAGGCTGACATTCTTGCGCCAGGCATCGAATGCGACGATTCTTTCGAACGTGTGATTGACTGCAGCAAAGTCGCGCACGTCCAGCGGGGAAGGTCCCGCAACGGCTCCATTCTGCGTGGACAAAACTCGAACCAGCCGAGCGGAGTCGTGAAATGGCAAAGGCCGCAACAAGATCGCGTTCATCACACCGAACATCGCAGTGCTGGCGCCAATTCCAAGAGCCAACGTCCCAAGTACTAGGACGGAGAACGCGGGATTCTTATGGAGCTGCCGCAACGCATATCGAAAATCTTTTCCCAGTCCAGCCATCTCAGGTTCCACTCCTCAATCGCATAGCCGCAGCCCACGCCCTGCACGTTGCTATTACCATCCGATTGGTTCGTCTCGCGCAAGACTTGTGCCAATCGGATCACACATAATTCTTTGATAGCAAAAGGGTAATGACATCTCTCACCGACAAAGGTTTTTGAAGATGTCCACTGCCGGACCATCGATGTCCGGAAGCGAACAATCAAACATGGGGAGGCCCGGTCGGCAAAGCCCGCAACCGGCTGTTCCATATAAACAGCCGCAATGCGCTCGGTGTATACTGCCTCCTCTTCTTCCCTACAGCAAACCTTCCTATGCCTATTGCGATCCAATGCCGCGATCTCCGCAAGACGTATGACGGAAAGGTGGAAGCCGTCCGCGGATTGAACCTCGAAATTGGAGGCGGGGAGTGTTTTGGACTGCTAGGCCCCAATGGGGCGGGCAAAACCACCACTATCGAGATCTTGGAGGGACTGCTGGCGCCGACGTCAGGTCAAGTCTCGATCCTGGGACACAGCTGGAGTGAGAACGAGCGCGAGATGCGGGAGTGGCTAGGTATTTCGCTGCAGGAAACACGGCTATCCGAAAAACTCAGTGTGCGCGAGACCATCGACTTGTTCGCCAGCTTTTATCGGGAGCCGCGCTCAACTAATGAAGTGATGCAACAACTGGAACTTACCGAAAAAGCAGATTCCTGGGTCGGCAAACTGTCGGGTGGACAGCGGCAGCGGCTTGCCGTAGCGACGGCTCTGGTGTGCAATCCGAAAATCCTGTTTCTGGACGAGCCCACAACTGGCCTCGATCCGCAGAGCCGGCGGCAGTTATGGGACATCATTCGTGTATTCCAGAAGAATGGCGGCACGGTGCTGCTGACCACGCACTACATGGACGAAGCCGAAAAACTTTGCGACCGGCTGGCAATTGTCGATCATGGGCAAATCATCGCCGAGGGGTCGCCAATGGATCTGATTAATCGGCTGGGCGGGCATCATGTGGTTGAATTTTCTGTCAGCGGAAGTCATGATGGCACCGCGTTGCCAGCATGGCGCGGACTGCCCAGCGTGGAGTCGGTGCGCGAAGATGACGGACTCATTGCTTTGAATGTGAAGCAGCCTCACCTGACGATCCCGGCATTGCTCGATGTGATCGAGAAGCAAGGGGAACAACTCCAGCATCTCACCACGCGACAAGCAAGTCTGGAAGATGTATTTGTGAATTTGACTGGAAGGCACTTGCGGGAGGAGTGACACGAATGCCAATTGCAGATTGGCGAACTCCGATTGTTGATTTTTGATTGTTGAATGAAGACTTTCGCATAGGGGAAAGTCACCTTTTGAGTCGCACGAATCGATTGATTCCGATCATCGTCTTGTTTCTGGGCACCGCCACCTGGTCCCAAAGTTCGGCCCCCAGCATTTTTGCTCCGTTTGAGGCATGGAAAAGCGCGGTGCTGGCTGGAGACGCCGGTGCACTGAAGGCGTTTTATAGCGTGGATCCTCCGATCCAGGTCCGGATCAACACAGTTGAACGCGACGCTGAGGCGGACATTGGTTTTTGGCTCGCGCTGAAGCCGCACAACATTAAGGTGGAAGTCGTTCGCAATGAGTCTAGGCATGGACATATCAGCTTTATCTTTCGGGCAGAAGTTGAGTCCAGCCTGCAAAACGGACAAACCGTTTACCTCACCGATGATCAATCCTGGCAGAAACAAAACGGCCAGTGGCGTTTGATCTCGGTCGAGCGCACGGATGCTCCGCGACTCAAACAGCCTTCCAGCATGAAGAAGGACATCTATCCGGCGAATGCCGACGCGCACGCCGAGATCAAAGAAGCAGAAGAAAGAGCGACCAAGGCGCACAAGCGGCTGCTGTTAGTCTTTGGAGCGAACTGGTGCTTCGACTGCCACGTGCTCGATCTTGCCTTCCAGCGACCCGACCTTGCGCCAATCGTCGAGGCAAATTATGAGGTCGTACACATCGATCTCGGTCCGGAAGAAGAGAAGAATGCCGACCTGGTGAAGCAATACGAAATTCCTCTGAACAAGGGCGTCCCGGCAATCGCAGTTGCTGAGAGTGATGGAAAGCTCGTAGTCAGCCAGAAGAACGGAGAGTTTGAGGATGCACGGGCATTATCGCCCGAAGCGTTGGTGGAGTTTTTGAACAAGTGGAAGCCGGGAGGAACCAATTTTTGATTGATGATTTTTGATTGTTGATTGAAAACCTCCTTGTGCCCGCGTCGCAGATTATGGATTCAACAATCAAAAACCAACAATCAAAAATTTGCAATTATGAGCGTTGCGCAGGAAACTCCGATTCAAACCGAAAAGTCCCCGCCAACACCTCCGCGGCGTAACGGGCGCTGGTCGGGCTATTCGCAGCTTTTGATGGCGCGCATGCTCGAGCTCAAGCGCGAGCCTGAGGTCGTGTTCTGGGTCTTCATCTTCCCGCTGCTGCTCGCGCTCGGATTGGGGATCGCCTTCCGCAATAAGCCAGGAAATGCAGCTTCCGTTGCGATCGTTCAATTTGCTGGATGGCAAGATGCGCGGAATCTGCTGGCTCGCGCTCCGCATCAGGATCAAATCAAAGTGAACGTACTGGACGAGAATGATGCCCGCCAGGGATTCCGGCTTGGCAAATACGATCTGGTGATCGAGCCAGACTCAAAAGGCGGATTCACTTACCTCTACGACCCCGCGCGACCCGAGAGCGCTTTGGCTAAGGCCGAAGTCAATGATGCAATACAGGCGGCCGCGGGTCGCAAGGAGTCCGTAGCGACGACGACCGTAACCTCGTCAGAGCCTGGCTCGCGCTATATCGACTTCCTGATTCCCGGACTGCTTGGCATGAACTTGATGAACTCCGGCATGTGGGGTATCGGGTTTGCCTTGGTCGATATGCGGCAACGCAAATTGCTGAAACGCTTCGTCGGCACACCAATGCGTCGCTCCGACTTCTTGCTGGCTATGGCGTCTAGCCGGCTGATCCTGATGATTATCGAGGTCGGATTGCTCCTGGTCTTTGGAGTGCTCTTCTTTCATATGCGAGTGCTGGGATCGGTGGGAGCGATCGCATTAATCGCTGCGATCGGATCGCTTACGTTCGGCGGAGTCGGACTTCTCACCGCAAGCCGCGCCCAGAAGATTGAAAGCGTCAGCGGGCTTATCAATCTGGTGATGATGCCGATGTGGATCTTCTCGGGCGTCTTCTTTTCTTACGAGCGCTTCCCTACCATCATGCATCCGTTCATCAAGGCGCTGCCCCTCACTGCATTGAATGATGCCTTGCGCGCTAGCATCCTGGAGGGAACGCCGATTTTGCATCAATGGCCGCGTTTGCTCGTGATGATTGTTTGGGGCGGGGTTTCGTTCGCGCTTGCTTTGAAGTGGTTCCGCTGGACTTAGAGATTTCCGCCACTGGCGTTCGAAGACATAACCGCAGAGATCGCTGAGACGGACCCGGATCAACTTACACGCTCGTCTTGGCACCCTGCAGATTCTCTTTCGCGAACTCGGCGGTACTATCTTTGCTGCACTGCTTGCAGCACTGACTTATACGCCTCTGTCCCAGAGGTGGTCGTCGCTGCTGCTGCCGATGCATTCCTTGCAGCCATACGCGCCGCCAGCGCTTCGAGCATATATGTGTCGTTCTGATAACCGGAAATTTCTTGGAGAGGAATGGGGGAGAGCTTCCACATCCCAGCGTCTTCCTGCTGCATCTGCTGCAGCCAGCGCGTGAATGCTTCCTTTTGAAAGTCCGCGCGTTCGATGATCGCCAGGACCGCGAGTGCCAGACGGTCCTGCTCTCCATGCGTATATATGACGGTAGCGCTCGCCAGCCGCTGCGAGATGGCGTTCAGAATTCGTTCTTGTTCGGGTGTGGTTAGCGCCGGATTCTCCGCAAGCGCTTCCAGCAAATCGGCGGTGTGTGCGGTGGCGTGAATCCATCCGACCTTCACTTCGTAACCGCGCAGATCTCGCTCCTGATTGAGATAGGTTAGGGCGTCTGAGAGCAGTGCATGATAGCGATCGACACCGAGGAATGGCGATTTGGCGTCGCGAGCGGCTATTTCCGACAAACAGAGCGCTGAAAATGAACGCTGCAGTACCGAGTCCTTCCCGGATTCTCCGATGTTCTTTCTTAGGTTCGCGCGCCATTCGTCGGAAAGTGAAATCAAATCCGCGTTGGAAAGCTTTCCCGCGCGAATCCAACGGGTAAGGATGCTATACGCCAGATCATCGCGCAATTCGGAATCTGGAGACGCCAAAAACCCACTCAGTTCGTGCGCTAAGGCGGATGCTGATTCTCCAGCGGGCACCGCATATTGTTGTTGGGCAATACTCTCCCAGAATTGACGGTCATGGGCGGAAGCCGCGACCGCGGCGAGCATGAATGATAGAAACAGCAGGGATCGTGGAATCATAGGTTCGATTGTGCGACGGTTAGACGAATCAAACTACAAAAAGCTTCACCCCGGCCGGCCGCGCTCACGAATGGCGCCATGAGGTCTAACAGAACGTTCGATTCACTTCCGTGTCTCGGTGTCTTCGTAGTGATGAGACTACTTTTGCGCTCGGGCCATGTCTCGGATCTGATTGAGGTACCCGACGTAGACCGGGATGGGAATATCCGGCGAATCCCCATCGTTCAGAAAGTGCGTGAGCCTTATCTCGATGGGAATTGAGGCTATCACTTCACGGAAGCGCGGCATCTGGAGGTATTTGACCTTCCAAATCTCCAGCATCAGGGAGCGAAATTCTTCACTGATAAATCCCATCTTGCGGTCGCCGAGGTAGATGGCATCGAACTGACGTTTTGACAACGCTGACCGGAGAGGATCACCAAGAGCCGATAAGAGATAAATCAAGTGAAACAAGTCTGCCAAGTCGCCCCACAGGACCTTTTCCTCATAGGCGGTAAAGCGGAACTTCCTTTCATGCCGTTGCTGGACAGTGCGTGGATGATCACTCAGAAGCAAACCTTGCCGGCCTAACTCGTTACGGAACCAAGCGAGGCGCCCTGGCGTAAGATTGTGTCTTAGAAACTCAATCGCATAAGCATTCGATAAATACGCATTCGGATCGTCGTCTAGCCTTGCGAGCCATGCTTTCCAGTCATTCTTCTGTAGCGCGTCTAACAATTCGAAGATCTGGGAAACAGTTACACCAGGGTGATACTTCATGGCCTGCCAGAAGTGCTCGGTGCTGTCGTAGGTGACGCCGTATAGCTCGATTCCTTCATCGATTGGATACCAATTCGAAAGGACACGGCCCGGAATTGACGGAGAAGCGCTCCAGCAATTCAGCGAATGCTTCCACTCTTCTTGCAGAGCAAGAAAATCGTCAGCATACCCGGGCGGAATAGGTTCTTTGATTTTTGTCAGCGCGCCTTCAAGTTCATTTCTCGTGTGCGTGATGAGAATTTCCAGAGGACGCTCGTCCACCATCGAAATGATGCGGCTTTCGACTGCCTCGCGCAGCAGGTCGCCTGCAAGGTGCCGCCGCTTTTCCTCCGGGACGCGTGGATCTCCTTTCCACCGCTGAGTTTGCGATTCGATGTATGGAAAGGACTCGGCAAGAGAGTTGAATTCGATGAAAGTGTGGAGGGCGAATGTAACTGGGCGACCATCTTTTGTAATAACTGTGGATGGCGTGACTAGTTCTTGCAGCGAAAGGGTCTGTGCGGCCAGCGAGATATTTAGTAGTGGAATGATGGCAACGAAGATTAGGATTTCCCAACTGAAGGAGAGTCCGAATGCGGGTTTAGACGGTCTCTTGGGCTGATGAAATCTTCGGCGTTGATGCATTCGACAATGGGAAGAAACTTCAGGAGCGGTTCCGCTTGAGGCCTCATTCGCAGATTTGCGAAAAGTAACGAATGAGGCCATCTGCGGTGCTTGCGAAAAAGATACGGCTACTACTTGGCTTGCTTGGCCTGTTTCCGCACTTTGGCCCAGCGTTGCCGTTGTGCCTCTGCGATCCGCTCACGGGCTTCCTTACTCAGGACTCGTTTACCTCTCCTGAATCCGGCGCCGCCTGCGTGACCGAGGGCATCTAATGCCTTCCCTACCCGATCCAGTTCTTTTTGGAGTCGGGAGTACTCACCTCTCAGGGAAGTGACTACCTTGTTCAGGTTGGTCATTTAGTTCCCCCTCATAAGTTAAAGCCTGCTACAGCAGTGAAGAGTATACACACTTGCGATCGACGACGTCTGTGAACGGGCCAACTAAAGCGTTTTGCTCTACGAAAACTGGTTTCGGAAGAATCGATTTCTCATGCAGTGATGCTCGGTAAGAATCGCGGCACCTGTCGTACCTTAGTTGCCTGTTCAAACGAGTAGGCCAGCTTGATGAGAGT
>Ga0070712_100001649_pt1 | contig 13666 bp, 15 predicted proteins | sample LARL81metaG_FD_71396 | JGI IMG/M metagenome (GOLD analysis project Ga0070712, IMG submission 71396) | Corn, switchgrass and miscanthus rhizosphere microbial communities from Kellogg Biological Station, Michigan, USA - LAR L8-1 metaG | ecosystem: Host-associated > Plants > Roots > Rhizosphere ...
ATAACTTATGGCTATGCATAGTATATCAGAGACGCATTACCAAAAGCATCTTTCATAGGTTTCACCGGAACGCCAATAGAAAAAGCAGATAGGTCAACTCCTGCGATATTTGAGGAAGAGAAACTAGCCACTGGCAAAGATTTCGAAAATGGTTGAAAAGGGGGTTCAACTCTGCTGATATTATCATCGACAGCTTAGACAAATACGTACCCGGACTAAGTTTTGTAGGAGAGTCTAAGAAGCAGGTCGATAATCTAACACCCAAAGAGGGATAAATTAACAGAAAAGTACGGGCACCTATAACGGCTTGGGCTACCGTATATGTCGGCCTCCTTCTTCCTGTAGAAGTGTACATGATTGTTGGAAGGCTTGCTTTTGGGCCTAAAATCTTCGGAGATGACAATTGAGGGATCTTTTAGAATTACAAGAGGAATCAGATCCCCATGATGTGATAAGAGAAATACGGTTAGCGATGTCGAGGTCGGGCCTGTAATTTTTCATCTTAATAATCCATACTAAGGCCATAATACTTGTGATACCACACTGTCTGAAGGACTAATTGCTACGGTGTATAAGTCAAAAGCCTTTAGCAGGAGCTTCGTTTGAAGTTTTTAGCACATGGTGGCGGTGGAATCGAAGCAAACGATGAAGGTCCAACTATTGCTAGCGTTGACCGTGAGCAACGTCTAACTTATACATACCCTCATCCAACCAATTGGGGTGCATTTGAAGTAGTTAGCCTAGGTACGGCCCAGAACCGACACAATGCGTATACTTACTTTTTACTGCCATCGCATAATGACGATAAGTGTATGGTTATCACTTGAGTCCACCTAAGAGAAGACGACCAGATCCCTGCTAGATAGCGCCCAGTTGGCAATGATTAGGCGACTATAACATCGATGTAGACTGTATTATTAGTATGAGTTAGACTTGCAGCACAGGTTTCGCCGGCAAGCAGCACAGGTTTCGCCGGCAAGCAGCACAGGTTTCGCCGGCAACAAAGTTTTAATAAATACAGATCTATTAGATATGTATAATTCAACTTGCTTTCTTAAAAGTGGCACATAGTTTAGTTTATTCGCTTCAAACATGTGAGATTTACAAACAATAAAATTACCCCTTGTATATCGTTAAGGAATAATTTTGGCAGGAAAACAATCGAGTAGGTAAGCAAACTGACTTAACGATAAGGAAATGGGTGTGGGCATATGCCCCGTATGTGGCAGACGGGGTAAGCCTAAGTGGTAAAGCCCAGAATGCTATAGTCAAAGAACTTCGTAAGTGAGGGCGTAAATTAAGGTATGCAAAACAGTTAGTTTATACTCATTTTGAAGGCAGCAATAGAAATGACTTTTGTTTTACCGATACTGTAGAAGAAGCTCGGAAGGACGAAGTATGGTTCACGTATCACATAAAGTAAGTAGATATCATGTCTCTAATCCTTTTTATCTCTACATGTGAGCCTATAGGAATCCTGTTGAAAACGGAGCATAAAATATTGACAGAATCCGAAGAGCATAGAATAATTAAGTATGCCGTAGCGAAAGGACTCGTAGAAATTGGCTATATGGCCGGCGTAGAAGTGCCCCGTCCAGGGGGCGGCTTTTTCGACGTCTATGGCAGGAAAGGAAATAGCGAGATTAAGGTTAAAGTATTGAAAACCAATGTACCCGAATGGCTAATTGTGAAGGTCAAAGAGGGCATACCACAAGTGTTAGAGACATCAGAAACAGGTGGGAACGGCAATAGCAAAGTAAAATTATCTGTATCCCTGCCTTAATATACGGTTCGGCCAAGGACACAACAACAGCGACAGTTTGCCAAAACAGATTCGGAGCACGTCGAGATATCTAAACTTAGAGTGTTTATACAAACCTTTAACAGTCTCTCCGGATGCGAGTGGGAGGATGTCAATGAGTATGACCTTACAAGAGAGTTAATTAAAACTGGTGAATTTGATGACGAGCAGTTAATGGAAGATTATATTATGAATGCTATGGAAATTGACGTCATATCCAGGAAGTCTTTTAATGATATTATATTAGTGTGCCCAAATAAATGGACAAGTTTGAAGCGGGCCCGTCGGGAATCGAACCCGAGACAGCCGGATTTCTTCCAACAGATAAAAGTCCGGTACTCTACCTGGCTGAGCTACGGGCCCTGGTACACTTAGGCTCAGACAGAGTATAATTTAATTTTATAGATATAACCGAACTGGTCAGATTTTGATAATATTATTTCAAATAATAATAACTCAGCTTTTCGAAAAACCCTTTTCACTAGATCAAAACATTTTAATTTGTTTTTAGAATGCGTCCATATATGCCCGGGTAGTATAGAGCGGCTGGGTCGTACTCAGCTTCATACATTCCGGTCCAGTATGGGGGACTGTCACTCCTTCGACCCGGGTTCGAATCCCGGCCCGGGCGTACGTAATTTTTTTATTTGAAAACTGGGACTTCAGAAGCGATTCTTGTATAGGTTTCATAGTCTCTTACAGCAATAAAAGACAAGGTCGTATTTTGTTCAAAATCATTATCTAGAATTTGGCCATTCATCGTGTAAACTTTTCCGCCGGATTCGTTGACAACTAGATAGGCAGCAGCCATATCGGTAATTCTTATTTTGTTTCTAAAATCTAAATAAGCATCTAGAAATCCTCTTGCAAGGTAACATAATTCCAATGCGTTTGCCCCAAAATGGCGGGCGTGTTTAAATTTAGACAGAAGATATGAGAGACTGCTAAAGACCTCATGCGAGACTCCGGATATATTCATGCCCACAACCATATCTTGCAAAGTATCTCCCGACTTGCGGGTATTTTCAAGCCTTTCTCCATTCATGAACGATCCCTTGCCCTTTGAGGATGAGTATATATCACCTGTTCCCAAGTCCATGACAACAGCATCCGTGATTGAGCTCATTTTATAATCAGTGGCAAAAGCTAGGGAGCAGCAATAAAAGGGAATACGGCGCATCGCGTTGGTAGTGCCATCAATGGCATCCATAATTAGATAACCCGAATCTCCTTTGATAAGTCCGCACTCTTCTCCGATTACAGTTGGCCTAAAGTGGTATTTTTCTATAGTGTCTAGCACTGCCTTTTCGGCAATAAGGTCCAGTCCAGTTGAAATGTCACCTCCGGCACCTCTGCCAAATTCGGTACAAGCTTCCTTAGTCCCAGCTATTTGGTTCGTCTGCTTTAAGACCTCAGATGCTGATTCCTTCAATATATCAAGTACTGCCATAGATGAATCTAGCGATCCGATACTACCTATAAACCAAAAACTTGCATTATATTGGCTAATTATAGGATAGTCGTACTCAGACTGATATCTCTTTTTCGTCGCTTTTTTTCTTGCCTTTTAATAATTGATAAAGCCAAACTTTCAACGCAAGATAAACGCTATAACCGCTGAATTTGCTCCTCATTAGTTATTATCACAAAACATACATTATAAACTTTTTCAAATTAATCGTACCTGAATAACCAGACAGCACTTAAGTTGCTTATGTTATCATTGTTTAGCAATAAACCTTAACAAATACAATATAACGTGAAAAATAGTGTGTTCTACAAGCACTATTAATCTTCAGTAGATGAATTAGTTGAGAATTCTAATTTATTACGGATTAATGTTTCAGGACAAGGGCAAGTCTACATAGTTAAATTACAATTGAATGAGAAGTACAGGACTAAGATAATGCTGAAGACAAAAATATAACCCCACTGCTCGACCACAAGTTGTCTATCCCGTTCATTCCATTTCATGACTGAATTATTTGGGTCGTAGTTCCTTAGTCATGATCATTCCATAAACATGTAACGGTAGTTAAAATGCGGCTTGTCTGCTTCATAAATTACTCGAAGGATAAATACGAACGGCAGATTTGGTGCGGCCTTAATTCCAACAAAATTTATGTTGAATGGTTTCAGACTCACTAGACTAGTTCTGGGCCTTTGGATAGGCGTAGAATTAGTCTAGACTTTGATATTAAATCTCCATCTTTCATAACTAAGAGTAGTCGAGCAAGCAAGTAAGATGCTTAATCTGTTGCAATTACAGATCATCATCTTGATCAATTTTGTGATTATTTTGATTGTCATCGCTAACGTCAAGTCCCGGAAACCATCTTTTTATCACTTTTTCCCAGTCTATTCTTAGTGATAGATATATCAATAGTCCAAGAATAGCGATACTAGCTACTGTCACTAGGATGAGCATAAACGGGTCTATGCTCCTAGAAATGACTTTTTCAATAAACGGCCTACCTAAATAAACTGAACCCCAAACAATTATTTCGTTTAGGATAAATTTGCCCAGAAAAGTAGACAGGATAAACTTCCAGGGAGAATATTTTACAAGCCCAAGTGGAATATAGACTAAGTCATCTGGAATAGGAGTCACCGCTGCGACAAAGGCGCCCAATGACCCGTATTTTGCAACCAATTTTTGTAGTGGATAAATGCGTTTCTTGGTTTGTTTACTAAATGCTCCCCTGCCATAATAGCTAGCATAAAAGATTATTGATTTTGCCAAAACAGCACCTAGTGCGCTTGATAATGATATTAGATTGGGATCTAATGCCTTGTTAAGAGCAACAGCAACAAGAACAGGAAAGTAGGGAATTGGAACAAATACTATAATACTACCAATAAAACTAATTACGAATACACCGAGATATCCGAGATTCTCAAAAACCGCTAAGAACCCGGCTAGGTCAAGCAAATATTAAACCTCGTTCTGTCCCATATATTTACATTGGATTACGCATTTCAGCAACCAGATCGTGGTGGCTCGTCGGCTGAACGAATATGAATTGTAATAGCATATTAGTTAATTAGACTGTCTAATATGCCCTTGCAAAAAGTACCCTAACGCTAGGTTTTTGTCGACAGAAAACACACTCAATATTTTCCATGATTGAATCATCGTCCTCGGGTATGATTCTGATATCTGCTCCTGTTTGTTCCTTAATCTGCGTCTCACAAAAGTCTCTGCCACACCACCCTGCGGTTATGAATCCGCCCTTCTCTGAAATTATTTTCTTAAAAGTTTCAAAATCGAATGCAGAAGTGGTATTACTCGAAAGAAATTCCTTTGCCTTTGTATACAGGTCGTTTTGAATTTGATTCAGCAAGCTACATATTGTTTGAACTAATTCGTTGCGTCCAATAGTTATTTTTTCCCTTGTGTCTCTTCTAGAAATTTCCAGCTTGCTTTTCTCGATGTCCTTAGGCCCAACATTTATTCTGAGAGGTACGCCCCTCAATTCCCAGTCATTGAACTTCCAACCAGCAGTATATTCATCTCTTTCGTCAATTTTAGCTCTGATGTTTGCCTTTTCCAAATCTGCAAGAACATATTTAGTATGTCCCTTTACGAGTCCTTCATCTGCCTTCTTGTGTATGGGAATTATAATTACTTGGATAGGTGCTATTTTAGGAGGTAAGATTAATCCCTTATTATCCCCATGAATCATGGCTACTGCCCCTATCAGACGCCATGATGTACCCCAAGAGGTCTGCCACGCATATTGTTCCGTGTTGTCCCTTCCCAAATATTTTATCCCGAATGGTTTAGAAAAATTTTGACCAAGATGGTGGGATGTTGCCATCTGCAAAGCTCTTCCGTCGCACATCAAACTTTCCAATGAGGCAGTCGATACTGCCCCGACAAACTTTTCTTGATTGCTTTTGAGGCCTTGTCTAACAGGAATAGCCAAATATTCCTCTATCAATCTTTTGTATAGCCCTAGAATGAGGTTTACCTCTTTCTGGGCATCATCACTGCTCTCATGCACTGTATGCCCTTCCTGCCATAAAAATTCAGAATTCCTTATTAGCGGCTTCGTAGCCTTTATCTCTGCCCTAAGAGCGCTATTCCAGAAATTTATCTTGAGTGGCAGATCTCTGTAGCTAGAAATCCACCTTGCAAAAGCCCAGTATGCTATCGTTTCAGAAGTGGGTCTAAGGGCGAGGCTTTCGGACAGATTGTTAGTACCAGCTCTAGTTACCCAGAAAACTTCTGAATTAAAGCCTTTAAAATGCTCTTCTTCTTTTTTTAGCAATGCCTCGGGTATCAAGACTGGTAGAAAGCCATTCTCATGGCCTGTATCTTTTAGATATTTATCAAAAGTTTCTCTAATTGACTCCCAAATGGAATATCCATATGGTCGTAAAATAAGCGCCCCTTTTGTTGATCCGTAGTCCGCTAACCCACTCTTGAGGACAAGTTGACCATACCAATCACTAAAGTTTTCTTCTTTTCTTACAGTCAGGCCAATTTCCTTTCCGGAACTCAATAGTTACGTCGCATGGCATTTGATTTATGAAGCTTTGCTCAGGTAGATTACAATGGATCTCCTTTACAATAAACTTGTCCCGTTATTCTGCTATGAAAATTCTTACAAACGTAGCACTGGATAAATCCAACCTCCTTCTCAAGAACAGGGCAGTCTACGGCTTCTAATTTCATCCGTTTCAGCATTTTGGGGCTAACACCTTTCAACTTCAACTTTCCTTTGTCGTCCATCATTCCAACACTATGCAATTCCGCTTTAGCCTGGTCGGTTAGTTTCACTGACTTTTCTACCTGTTTCACTGGAACCACGTATTTTGATTCCGATGTATCATTCATGGTGCAAAGAAATACTGCGGTAGTATAATACTTTTGTCACCTACAATCCATTCAGCTGGCTAGTGATGTTAGCTAGCATTAAAATGGTGAACTGTACCAGGTTCGTTTTAACAAATGATTCTTCGACAAGATTAATATATCATAATAGGCGCTTTGCCAATAAGCGCGATATATGCTGATTATCTTCGATGTTGAGGGTGTCCTTTTAAATGCAGAGTATCTTCCGGTTCTAGCTCAAGTCTTTGGTCAGGAAAAGGAAAAAGAGATTTGGGATATTACTAAGCAAGGAATACGAGGTGAAATAAATTGGGAGGAAGGTTTACGGAAACGTGTGGCTGCCTTGCGAGGTATACAATTCGAAAAAGCAAAGCAAATAGCTGAAAACCTGGAAATTATGCCTGGGGCTAAAACATTATGCTCTGCATTAAAGAGAGCAGGTTGGAAATTGATTGCTGTGTCTGGTGGCTTTACGATAATTACTGATAGACTGCGGGATGAACTCGGACTAGATAGGATATTTTCCAACGAACTCCTATTCAAAAATGGTAAGTTGGATGACGTACGCCTTACTGTGACATCAGATAAGGCGATCGCAGTAATCCCTGTGATCAAAGAAATGAAGTATTCCAAAGAGGATATAGTTGTAGTAGTCGATGGGGCAAACGATTTAAAGCTCTTTGATCTATCTGGTTACACTGTTGGATTCTGTCCTGTAGACAAGGTGAAGGAAAAGGCTGACGCCGTCATAGAGGTTAGGGATTTATCAATTTTGCTGCACCTATTGGAGAAAAAATTTGGCGAGGCAGTTTTAGTGGCCAAGTCTTAATTAAATAAAAATTTATAGTACTAAATTGGGTTACATGCTTGGTTCCAAGAATAGAACTAATCCCAATTAGAGTCGAGATAGATGTTTGCGCGGGCGAGGACCTGTGTGAACTAATTATGCGGACAATAAAAGGAATTGGAGAATGCATTAAAGACGGCGACATTCTAGTTATTGCTCACAAGATCGTATCAAAATCTGAAAATAAGTTTGTAAATTTGAAAAATATTGAGCCATCGGAAGAGTCAAAGAAACTGGCAAAGATAAGCTATAAAGATCCCAGATTAATCGAGCTTATTCGAAGGGAATCCAATGCTATTGTCAGACACTCTGGAGGAATTATAATAGTTGAGACGAAATTAGGATTTATCTGCGCAAATGCAGGAATAGATCAGAGCAATGTTAGTGTCGAAAGAGACTTTGCTCTATTGCTACCAGAGAACCCTGATAAGTCAGCCGCCTTACTAAGGAGTTATATAAGGAATAAATGTGGAAAAGAAATTGCAGTCATCATAAGCGACACTTTTGGAAGGCCATTCAGAGAGGGTCAGACTAATGTAGCCATTGGGTTAGCTGGAATTGAGCCAATAGAAAGTTACATAGGAAAGTCAGACATATTCGGCAAGAAGTTGAAAGTAACCGAAATTGCCGTAGCAGATGAAATTGCTTCAGCAGCAGAATTAGCTATGGGAAAGACTAGCAGGATTCCAGCAGTCATATTAAGAGGATATTCCTTTACGAAGTCGAATACTTCTAGTGCTTTAAGCTTGATCAGAAATAAAAAAATGGACCTTTTTAGAGATTGGGACGAAAAATCGTGATACAAGAGTTAAGTTTCTAAACCTTTAATATATTGAAATTGCTATTAATTTTGCTAAACTAAAATGAACAATGCTAGTGATGACCTTACAGACAAAGTTATTGACGTGCGGGGTCTCTTCTGTCCAGAACCTGTATTCAGAACTAAGATGGAGATGGAAAGATTGCATATCGGAGATAGAATAAAAATAGTCGCAGATGATCCGGCCTCCGAAGAAGATATTTCTAGATGGGTAAACAGAAACGGACATGAATTGCTGTCCGTAAGAAAGGCAGACAACGATTTAGAATTTATCATAAAAAAGGCTAAGTAGATTATGACTTCCCTGACCAGTTCAGATCTGATCGAACGAATCGGCAATACACCGGTTATAGAATTAAAATCATTTTCGACTAGGAATATAAAATTTTATGCGAAGCTAGAATGGTATAATCCGTATGGTTCCGTGAAAGACCGAGCTGCTTATTGGATGATCAAACACGCAGAGAATGACGGCATTTTGAAAAAAGGCAAGAGCATTATTATTGAACCGTCTTCGGGAAATACTGGAATTGCACTGACCGGAATTGCCAGCGCATTAGGATATAAAGTTGAGATAGTAATACCTGATAAGGTTAGTACTGAAACCAAGGATATTTTGAGAAGGTTAGGTGCCACGATACATGAAACTTCTGATGATCTGTGTCCCAGGGTGGGAGCCGGAACAGATCAGAGTATTGCCCTGGCGAAAGCGATATCTAAACCAAGACCGGATGTCTACTACATGCCTAATCAATATGATAATGAAGCCAACTTTATGGCACATTATGAAAGCACGGGTCCTGAAATTTGGAAACAGATGGACGGACGCTTGACTCATTTCTTTACTGGATGTGGAACTGGGGGGACCATTACGGGAACAGCAACCTACCTGAAGGAACAAAATAGGAATGTTAAAGTCATTGCAGTGCAAGCCCAGAAAAATCATTTACTCCAGGGACTCAGAAATTTCGAAGAATCTGCTATGCCAGATCTTTTTATACGTCGACAACAAGTTGTTGATGCTTGGTTTACTGCAACGAACGATGAGTCTTTTCATATGGTGAAAGAATTGGCATCCCGGGAAAATCTACTCGTTGGACCGTCTTCAGGAGCAGTTATGGCATCGATGCTAAATGTAGCAGATAAATTCGATAGTGGAATAATGATCGGCATATTTGCTGATGATGGAAGAAAATTCAAAAGTCTCTATGCTGAGCATGGTGTATTTAATCTTACAGAATATGAGCGCCTGTTGCGCGCTAACACGTATCTTCCTGAGACGGCCTGCCCTTATTCACGTAACTAGCTTTTTTTCTCTGTGAGCAAATTCATCCTTGCTAGATGTTTCTTTTCTGTCAACCATTTTTCGATGTCTAGAGCAGCCATACAGCCGAAGCCTCCCGCAGTTATTGCCTGTCGATATCGGTAGTCGTGGACATCTCCAGCCGCAAAGACACCCTTTACACTTGTAAGCGTGTGATCCTTCAAAATTATGTAGCCTTTGTCATCTAAATCTAGCTGTCCTCTGAAAATTTCGGTATTGGGTTCGTGTCCAATAGCCACAAATAAACCTCCAGCAGGTATAGTTTGTTCCCTGCCGGTTATCGTGTCCCTGGCTACGATACTTTTAATTTTTTTATCTCCAGATATGTCCGCTATTACATGATTCCAAAGGAAATCAATTTTCGGATTTTCGAAAGCCTTTTCCTGAAGAATTTTGCTCGCACGCAGCGACTGTTTTCTATGCACAATTTTAACGGACTTGCCAAACTTCGTCAAAAACGTTGCCTCTTCTATTGCAGTATCGCCGCCTCCAACTACCACTATATCTTCCCCTTTGAAGAATGGTCCATCACATGTTGCACAATATGATACTCCCCTTCCTGCAAACTGCTGCTCAGCCTCGATACCCAGCTTTCTGGGAGAAGCTCCGGTGCAAGCCAGAATTGCTTCACCTCGAAGCGATTGAGAGTTAGTCTCTATTTTAAAGGGATTATTTGTAAAATCCACTTTGGTGACTTCATCATCCAGAAAGACTGCTCCAAATCTTTCGGCTTGTTGTCGCATATTCATCATGAGTTCAGGACCAAATATGCCGTTTGGAAATCCTGGGTAGTTTTCAACCTCACTGGTTGTCATTAACTGGCCGCCAGGAAGTGATCCAGAAATCACCAGCGTGCTGAGCTTTGCACGAGAGGTGTATATTGCAGCGGTGTAGCCTGCGGGGCCTGAGCCGATTATTATAACATCATAAATCTTTACTGGCTCTGTATCACTGTCTTCATGTACTTCATTGGCTCCAGACATAACGTTCTGAAGAGTAAGGATCCATCAACCTGTTATTAATTCGTTCGGAATTAGTTAATCTGAGATTTACATACCTAGAGCTAGACTACTTATGGGAAAAAACAGAGGCCGGAATTATAGGTCTGATGGACTGACCTCTAATTCTGGTTTCACACTAATATCCCGGAGTTTCTCTACTGCTATCTTAGCGGCCTTCTTGCCAGATAGAAGCATGGAGCCGAAAGTTGGTCCCATACGTGCCAGTCCGTGGGTCTCGGTTACGGACATGCCTGATATAATTAGGCCCGGGAATACCTCACCGGTCCGTTCTACTACCAGATCCTCGCCACCATTTACCCACATTGGCTCCATACCTTTCCATTTTATGTATCCGCGATCCATCAAACGCTTAACTGCAACAGAGTCATGTCCGGATGCATCAATTACGATTTTGCTTTCCAAAGCTATCGGATCAACACAGGTAACGTTTCTGGGTAACGCAGAGACGGGCATCCAATTTATGACAACTCCAGATACCCTTCCATTTTTCAAGACCAAGTCATCAAACTTTGATAATTGCAGAAATCTTACGCCTGCATCGCATGCAGCCGCTATAAGCTTTGAACATGCATGAGGGCCCCATGTTGCATATAACCCTTCATTCACCTTCCTGTACGGAACGCCAAGTTCATCCCAAATCTTTTGAGCAGGAGCGCGTACTGTGACGGGGTTCATCATATATCCGCCTACCCAATAACCCCCGCCTAGATAATTATTCTGCTCAATTATTAGAGATTTTACTCCGAGTTTAGCCAGCTCCATTCCGGCTGTAAGACCAGATGGCCCTGCACCGATGATGATCACATCTGAATCAGCATAATCTGCCATCGTTTCGCCAAACATTGCGACAATAGTCCTGGTAATGTCCTTCTCCCCAACCTCACTAAATATCTTTGTCATATGAAGAATCAAATAGAAATATTATAAATACATTATTAAATTTAGCTTCGGCGGTGATATGAAAATAACTTGTACTAAGTTCCCAAGAAGGCTCGCACCAATACGCACCAATACGCCTATTGGATGAATCCTTTATTATCTACAGCGCTGACACTCCAACCTTAGAGATCCTCTGCGTTTTTAGAAACAGCGCCGTTTCTTACCTTGATATCCATTCTGTTTATCAAATCAAGTAGATTTGTCTTATGGGAATTCAGGTAATCCTGTCCTTTATCTCTAAGACGTATTAAGAATAGCCTCAGGTCCCGATGTTCGTCAAAGAATTGTTCGACGATTATATTTCCATGAATTGCAGGATTAATTAACTGCTCAAAGCTCTCCATTGTTTGTCTGATATCTCCTTTTTCTATTGCTTCCCTTGCTTTTGAGAGAATCATGCTGATATCATGCAGCTGCTCTATAGGAGCTAGCATCTGTTGGTTTTTCCTTAAAAATCCGACTTTTTTTGTATAGCCGACCTTTTCTGCTATCTCTTTAGTAAGTTCATAATATTCTTCTTTTCCCCTAAATGGATAGGTTCTCTCCTTACGAACAACCAATCCCTTTATGAGAAGTCTATTCATCGCGTCCTGGATTTCCTCCTTATCCATACTTGTTGTCCACACGATTTTGCCTACATGATCATGGCCCTGTCGTATGGATTCCAAAACTACAACCTCTATTATACGTCTAAATCCATCTTCGTTCCTAGCATTCTGTAGGTCTCGATCGCTTACTGCTTTTTTGGCATAGGTGATATCAATCTCGATGGAACGTTTTAGCGCCTCTAAACCATCATCAACCCTTCCACTAAGTATCAAGAAGCATGCTTCGTTGTACCAAGACATGGCATCTGTAGGATCGAAATCGATCGCCTTTTCGCATGCCTCGATTGCCTTTTCATAATTTTTCATCTTATAGTAGGTAAGCCCCTTTAGATTCCATGCCTCTGGGTTAGTGAGATCTATTTCAAGGGCCCTATCATAAGATTGAATCGAAGCTTGATACTGTTCCAGGTGAAAGTGTGCATAACCTTTCTTTATCCACGCGTCCACATAGTTTGGATCTACTCGTAGTGCCAGTTCAAAACTTCGAACGGCGTCTTCTAACTTATCGTTCGCCATCTGGCTCACGCCTCTTTTGTATAGCTCATTTTTTTGAAATTCAGAGTTATTGTAAGAAGCACTGTTATCGTGATCAGAGGGCTGCAAAGTATTTTTAGGCTTCCTGCGAAGGAACGGGCCCATCAATATGGCTAGTTCACATCGCAGATAAATAGATTTGGGCTAATCTACTGAATTGACGATTCCTACTATAGGATACTACCCCTTCGTCAAGGTCCCTTCGAAAACTGAACTCTGAACGGGTCTTAATAGACCTGAATTCCAGACTTGATACTATTAGAAGAAATGGACCGGAGTATAAAATCCAAGGATACTTTCAGATACTGCAACATTTTCGAATGGAGCTAGGAATTTAGGGTGAGGAATGGATGTTAAATAGATTAACACAGCCGGAACTGAAGAACATACTAGAATTGTCAGAATGATTAACCAGACTGCTGTCATTTTTTCAACCATTAGCCAGATTTTCTTGATTACATATATAAATTTTCTATGAAGCCTATATCGGATATAGGATTATAAATGACTGAAGTAGAACCCTGCCCTAGATGCGACTACTCGAACATGAGGGAAAGGACCTCTTTAGGCAGTACGGGATCAAGGTGCCTCGCTCCGCATTGGCTAATTCAGTCGACGAAGCGGTCCGATTTGCCACGGAAATTGGCTATCCTCTGATTTTAAAACCACAGCTGACAGTAGGAGGCCGCGGAAAAGAGGGTGCCATTATAAAGTGTACTACAGAGCGAGATATTATAAACAAATTCGAGAGCCTAATTTGTAATAGGATTAAAGGGGAACTGCCTAGGGGGATACTTTTAGAGCAAGCCATTGATATTAAAGAGGAATTATACGTTTCGTTCTTTCTGAATAGAAGCAAAAGATGCTTTTCTGTTATAGCTTCTGCTGAAGGCGGTGTAGAGATTGAGAGTACAGAAAACAAGATAGTAAT
>Ga0070712_100001653_pt1 | contig 13657 bp, 7 predicted proteins | sample LARL81metaG_FD_71396 | JGI IMG/M metagenome (GOLD analysis project Ga0070712, IMG submission 71396) | Corn, switchgrass and miscanthus rhizosphere microbial communities from Kellogg Biological Station, Michigan, USA - LAR L8-1 metaG | ecosystem: Host-associated > Plants > Roots > Rhizosphere ...
CTGGCTTGCGAGAGCGAAGTGGGGAGATCTGCATTTTCCTGTTGCTTTCCCAGAGGAACTCTGTCACTCTCCTTTGGGAAACCCAAAGGACGGCACGGATGAAACAAAAACCCGATGTGCAGCAGGGAACGCTGGCTTTGATGGTTCTCAAGACGCTGGAAGTATTGGGTCCGCTGCATGGATATGGCATTGCCCGCCGGATCGAGCAGATCAGCGGAGATCTGCTGACGGTGAATCAAGGAACTCTGTATCCAGTGCTGCTTCGACTGGAGCAGGAAGGGTCAATCGAGTCCGACTGGGGCGCGTCTGAGAATAACCGCCGCGCGCGTTATTACACTCTGACGCGTGATGGGCGCCGGCAACTAAACGCCGAGGTTCAGGACTGGAACCAGACGACGGAGATCATTGCGCGCTTCCTTTCGGCGAAGGCGGAGGATTTGCCATGAGAGCCATAAAGCGGTTATGGACGCGGACGCTCAATTTCGCGAGAAGGACGTCTGGCGACCGCAGGCTGCGAGAAGAAATGGAGCAGCACGTCGCCCTTCAGACCGAAGAAAACATTCGAGCCGGCATGAATCCCACCGAAGCCCGCAGGCAGGCCATCCTCAAACTCGGCCCTGTTGAGGCCGTTCGCGAGAGTTATCACGCGGAAGAGGGCTTGCCGAAAATCGAAACCGTGCTGCAAGACTGCCGGTATGCGGTGCGTGTGTTGCTGAAATCTCCGGTTCTCAGCGTGGTAGCAGTTTTGACCCTGGCGCTGGGTATAGGGGCGAACACGGCAATCTTCAGCTTCCTCGATGCCGTCATGCTGCGCTCGCTTCCGGTGAGAGATCCACAGCGCCTGGTCAAACTCGGTGTGGAAGATTGGGGCGGCATCACTGACAGCTTTGCGTGTACGGAACTCTTTTCGTATCCGTTCTATCGGCAGTTCCAACGTGACAGCCAGGTCTTCTCCGACACGGCCGCACTCCTAAGCATGATGAATGACGTCCACGGCTTTGTTGGCGATCGCAAGGACTCGGAATTGATACATGTCCAAACGGTGTCCGGGACATACTTCCAGACGCTCGGAGTCGGTCCGCAGATTGGGCGCGTGATCAACGAAAGCGACGATTCCACTGAGGGCGCTCACCCCGTGCTGGTCCTCAGCGACGCGTTCTGGAAGCACCGACTTGGCGGCGATCCCACGGTCATCGACCGCAAGATCAAACTGGGCGGCACAGTTTTCAATATAGTCGGCGTAGCACCGCCGGAGTTCTTCGGCACCAGAGTCGGCGCCGCTCCCGATGCCTGGGCGCCACTCTCGATGCTGGCGTCTATTCCTCCCGGCTGGAAGGGGCGCGAAGAGAACTTCAGCGAATCCCTTTACATTCTCGGGCGCTTGAGGCCGGGGGTTACGATTGAGGAAGCCACGGCGAATACGAATATCCTGTTTCCTCAAATCCTGCACAGCTTCCCGGATGCCAAACTCACGCAAGCCAATGTAGAACGTCTAGCCCGCACTCGCGTGCCACTGAAATCCCTGGCTCGCGGCATTTCGTACCTGCGCGACGCCTACTCCGAGCCCTTGAAGGTTTTGATGGTCATCGTCGCACTCGTTCTCCTCATCGCCTGCGCGAATATTGCGAACTTGCTTTTAGCCCGATCTACATCGCGAGCGCGTGAACTGGCGGTGAGGCAGGCTTTGGGTGCTGCAAGGATTCGGATCATTCGACAACTCCTGACCGAGAGCCTAGTGCTCGCCGTTGCCGGAGGAGCGCTCGGCATCGCGTTTGTCGCCTTCGCGAATCGTCTTCTCCTGCACATGATCTCCTCGGGACCAGAGACGGTTCCTCTCGATGTCACACTCAACCTGCGCCTGCTCGCCTTTACCTTCGCGGTCACGGTGTCCACAGCGTTATTGTTCGGAATGCTCCCCGCGTTTCGGGCAACGCGATTGGAGCTGACCAGCACTCTCAAGAGCAGCCGAGGCAACTCGTCCCATGGATCGCGCACGCCACTCGCCAAAGTTCTGGTGATCTCGCAGGTCGCGCTCTCCCTTGTGCTCACCGTGGGTGCGTTCCTCTTCCTGCGAACACTCAACAATCTGAGCCGTCTGGATGTCGGGTTCGACAGGCAAAATGTGTTGCGCCTGGACATCGATTCCGCGTCGAGCGGTTATGACGGGGACGATCCTCGGTTCAAGGCGCTCCTCCGCGAAATTGAGGAGAGGGTAAGCTCGTTACCCGGCGTGCAGGCTGCCAGCTTTTCTTCCTTTACGTTCGCGCAGGGTACCTGGAGCAGCGCAATTGTCGTGCCCGGCCAGCAATTCAATGGGAAAGTGAACGTGATGCACAACATCATTGGTAACGACTACTTCAAGGTGATGCGAATTCCCCTGATCGCCGGACGCCAATTCGGGCCTCAAGATACCGCTACTTCGCAGCCGGTCGCGATCATCAGTGAAGCCACGGCTAGAGATCTGTTTCCATCCGGCTCGCCGATTGGACGCACCTATTCCATCGGCTCTCCTGATGGGATGGAAAAGCCGGTTGAGAAGCAGGTGATCGGTATCGCAAAAGACGCGATGCGTGTGGTGGAGACACGCGATTACATGGACTACCTGCCTTATAGTCAGCACGGTTGGGGGTTCGGCGACTTCGAGGTTCGCTACTCGGGCAACTTCGCCGCCGTCGCGGCGCAAGTGCAACAAGCGATCCATGGGATTGATCGCACGTTGCCGATCTCGAATGTCACGACGCTCGAGGAAGAGGTTGCTAGCTCATATTCCAATCAAGCTATCATCGCCCAGCTGTCGACTTTCTTTGGGATCGTCGCCGTGTTTCTCTCATCAATTGGGCTGTACGGCATCATGTCGTATCTTGTCAGCCGCAGAACCGGAGAAATCGGCATTCGGATGGCGCTCGGCGCCGAGCGAGCTGAGGTCGGATGGCAGGTGATGCGGGAAGTGCTTATTTGGATTGTCGTTGGAATCGCCGTCGGACTGCCCGTCACGCTGGCAGGCGCACGCCTGGTTACAAGCATGCTGTATGGGCTGAGTGGCTCGGACCCGTTAAGCCTGATCGCAGCCGTAGTCGTGCTCGCCTTGGCGGGGTTGGCCGCGGGATACTTACCCGCGCGCAGGGCGTCGCGAGTAGAACCGATGGTTGCGTTGCGCTACGAGTGACTTTTGCCACTTATAGCTGAACCGGTCATTCTGACAAGTCGCGCCAGTGTTGATGGAGGAATCTGTTGTACGCTGGCTGCATTGGCGCTGCGTATCCTCGCTTCGCGAGTCGTCGGAATGACAACCAAAAAGGCGCGCAACCTGGAATGACAACGTGTTAGGGATTCAGTTCGCCTGTTTCTGGTTCTCGTGCAGGCCGGCGACGAGCAGCGGCTAAAGCCGCTTTTCCGGAGGCTCGAGACGGCACGCCTGAAGGCGTGACCTGATACAAATCTGCCCTCGTGCCCTGATACGACCCTGCCCCTCCCGCCCCGGTACGAATCGCCCCTTCTGCCCCTTACGACCCTGCTCTTCCTGCCCCACCCGAACCTGCCCTTATGACTTGTGTGGTTGAGGTTGCTCGGCTTTGCCTTCGCGAGACAGCGGAGGGCGGCTGTCTCCACATGACGTCTATGGGAAGGGTTCTTCAGATCAATTCAGACCGCTTCAGACCTTCTCCATGGACGTCACTTGCATTCGGGGGCATGATGGCGACGCTTCACCGATGGGACAAACTTCTGAGGGGACGACATGAAATACACCAGGTTCTTTGCCCTGACTTTCCTGCAGTTGTTCGATGCAGATCGCTTCCAGCGGTGACCAAAGAGATGGATCGTCTGCGGGAAATCGAGCCATGCCGCATAGCGAACCCGGCTGGCTCGATACCGGGCAGACGTTGCTTGCCTCACAGTAAGCCTAGGCGCAAGCGGATGTGTTAAGGGTTCGGTGGTTGGGGAGCCCCCGAACCCTTCACTCTTTCACAGAAATTCGCGAAAAATCACTCACCCTGTTGTCAGAGCACTTTCCACGAAAGTTTGTCGCTCGTCTGTCTTCGCTTTGCAAGTCGTCGGGGATGACAACCCTAGATATTCTGAAGCAACGATCGATTATGTTCGCGAATAGTGCTTCGCATATTCCGGAACGGCCCGCGCCGGGTCGAGTTGCGGATCGTTGATAGGCTTGCCCGCTCTCATCTCCAGCGGCACTACGCCGGCCCACGTAGGGAAGTTCATATCTTCGGCATCGTCAATGGGCGGGCCAGTGCGTACTTTTGCGGAAAACTCCTCGATCGGGACGCGCAATAATGAGGTTGCTTTCAGTTCTTGTTCGTTCGGTTGTCGGCTGTCGTCCCAGCGGCCGCGCAAAATGTGCTCGGATAGCGTGTGCAATCCTTCTAGTTTTTCTTTCGGATCATCCACAAGTGTTGCACTCCCCAGGATTACCACCGAGCGGTAGTTCATCGAATGATTGAAGACGGAACGGGCGAGGACGAGTCCGTCGAGGAGAGTGACCGTGACGCAAACCGCGGCGCCTTCTTTCAGCTGGCGCAGCATGCGGCTAGCGGCCGAGCCGTGGATGTAGAGGTTCGCGTCTTTGCGGCCGTAGGAAGTCGGGATGACGAACGGCTGGCCATCAACAGCGAATCCTACGTGGCAGAGAAATGCTTCGTCGAGAATGCGGTAAACCTCTTCGCGGTCATAGACGCCACGGTGCGGTTCGCGGACGACACGCGTCCGCGCGGTGGGGATTTGATTTTCAGACATTTGGGAACGAACTCCGGCAAGCGCCAAGGATGGATGAAGAGAGAGTGTAACACTTGGTGCAAATTTGGAGGCCGATCCGGGGCCGCACGATTTTACTATTCCGAGCTAAGGAGGAATTTGCTTTCTGTACGCAGCGTCGATGGCGCTAGCGAACAACAGATTCCTCCTTTGTCGCTTCACGACTCGTCGGACGGCAACCGGAATTTCATGGAATGACGGTGTTATGAAATGAAGCGGCGGATGCAGGCGTCCGCCGCTCCCATCAATTAGAAAACGTAGAACGGCATATAGGTGGATAGCGTGCCGCTCGACGTGGTCACTTCGATTTTGCCTGTGGTCGCGCCGGTCGGCACCTGCGCTTTCAAGTAGGAATCCGACATGACCTTGAATTGCGCCGAGCTTCCATTGAAAGTTACGCTCGTCGTTCCCGTCAGATTATTGCCGAGAATGTTGACGATCTGTCCGACTTTGCCGAAATCGATCTGCGCTCTCACAAACGGACCGAGGCCCATCGACAAGGTGAAGAGCGTGCCGCAGCCACCCTTGCCAAAACAATAGGTACCGCCATTGAGGAACGTGGAACCATAGAAAGTTCCGTCTGTCGCTTGCAGCAGGCTGGCTTCGGGGAGTCCGCCATCAGGGCAACTGCCCTGCTGTGAGCAGAAGCTGTGAAGCACGTTCAGCGTGCCTTGCGGGGTAAGTTGGAAGACTGTACCACAGTTGCTTCCACCTCCATTTCCCGGGCAATCGAGCAACGGGGAACCGCCCGCTGTCGTGGTCCCGTATAAGTTTCGGTCTGTGCCTTCGATCACGCCGCCGACCGGTTCTTGTCCATCGGTGCACCCTTGCTGGGAACAGAAGCTGTAGACCGTCCTGTATTTGCCCGACAGAGTGAGTTGATAAACTGTGCCGCAACCGCCGACGCAGCCGGTGCCGCCGTAATAGGTAGTGCCATACAAATTCCCGTTGCTGGCCTGAATCAGACCGGACCACGGGCTATAGCCGTCGGTGCAGGTAATAGTCGAGCAGAACTCGTGAAGCGTCGTCACTTTGCCCGACGGAGTCATCTCGAAAGCGACACCGAAGTTCAATGGCCCGCCGGCAAAAGTTGTTCCATAGAAGTTTCCATTCGATGCCAGCAGGAGTGGCGCGTAGGGAGTCGAGCCATCAGGGCAGGACTGATCTTTATCGGCGCAGAAGCTGTGCAATGTAGTCAATTTACCCGCACCGTCGATCTTGAAGATTGTGCCCAAGCCGGATGCTCCTCCAGAGGAGGCTGTTCCGTAGAGACTACCGTCGAGACCGAGTACCAAGCCCGCCCAAGGAAGGCTGCCGTCGGCGCATCGGACCGGAGAGTTCACGGAACAAAAGCTGTACAAGACCTTGAACTGTCCGGCCGTCGTGATTTCATAGATCTCGCCAGAATCATTGGCTCCTCCATATGCAGTCGTGCCGTAGAGATTGCCATTCGCCGTTTGGTGCAGCGACCCGTACGCAATGTGGCCATCGGTACAATTGGTCTGCGAACAAAATTTGTGTACGGTGTAGAGGTTCCCTCCGGGCGTGATCCGAAAAACGTTTGTCTCGCTCACTCCGTAGAGGTTCCCATCCGGCCCTTGAATCACGCCATTTGTGACGTCTGCCCCATTATTTCCGTTGAACGTCACAATCGTGTTAAATGTTTGGGCCTGCGCTGCGACGGAAGCGACGATCGACACAGCGATGGCGCACGCGATCGTTCCTAACCGAATCCGATTCATAACTTCTCCGTGCGTTGGTCGTTCCTGATAAGTTTGCGACGAAGTAGGTCGAAATCCTGGGTTGAACCTAGAAGTAGTCTTGCCGTGCGAAGGATCGCGAGAAGCGGTTGCGACCAGGCGAGGCCAAAACTATATCACCGATTGAATCTCCCGGTATGCCATTAATGTGAAGGCAGCGTTAAACTTTCGCCATGCTCGCGAGATTGATCCATGCACCTCTTTTTGTTTTCCTAACGGTGTTGTACCCCGCCGCCCAGAATGCCGTCGACATGAAGCCTTCGCCGCAGCAGGTTGCGTGGCAGGACATGGAGATGGGAGCGATCATTCATTTCGGGCCGAACACATTTCTCGATCAGGAGTGGGGCGATGGATCCGCGGATCCAAGAGTTTTCAATCCGAACACGTTCGATCCCGAGCAGTGGATGCGGGCGATCCGGGCAGCGGGGATCAAGTATGTGGTGTTTGTCGCCAAGCATCATGACGGATTTTGCCTTTGGCCTACCGAGCAGACTGCCTACAGCGTGAAGAGCAGTCCGTGGGAAAACGGGAAGGGTGACGTGGTGCGGCGCGTGGAAGAAGCGGCGCGGAAATATGAATTGAACTTCGGCGTCTATCTCTCGCCGTGGGACCGGCATGAACCGCGCTACGCGAATTCCGCGGAATATGACAAGTACTACACAGCCGAACTCGACGAACTCACTCAGCACTACGGACCGCTGGTGGAATTCTGGCTCGACGGAGCAGGCAGCGGAGGCCATGTTTACAACTTCGCGCGCTACGTAGAGGAGTTGCGTATGTCTCAGCCGAATACGCTGGTGTTCGCCGATATGGCTCTGTTCGAGTACGGAGACATCCGCTGGGCGGGCAACGAGGATGGAACGATCTCAGAAGAGAACTGGAACGTGATCGACCGGCACGGATATTTGCGGTGGCGTCCGGCGGAGGCTGATACTCCGCTGCGAAAGCTGCACTGGTTTTGGCATCCGAATGATGAAGCGAGTTTGAAGAGCGTTGCCGAGTTGATGGATACGTATGAGAAGACAGTGGGACATGGCGGACAGTTGATGCTCGGTCTGGCGCCAGATCGTCGCGGATTACTGGCGGAATCAGATGTGACGCGACTGGAGGAATTCGCAGCGGCAGTACGTGAACGATGGGGTCACAACTTGATGGCACAGCGGTCTTCGGTCGGCGGCGAGTCTGCGCTCGCGCTGGATGGCGATCGGGATACGTTTTGGTCAGCACCGACTGGGTCGCGGCACGCGATGCTTGACGCTAATTTCTCGAAGCCGGTCACATTCGATCATGCGCTAGTCATGGAATGGATCAACGAAGGCCAAAAGGTGGAGAGGTACGCGATCGAAATTTTCAAAGACGGTAAATGGGTGAGCGTGGCCAGCGGGCAATCGATTGGACATAAGAAGATCGATGAATTTGCGGCTGTGACGGCGCAACGCGTGCGGCTGAATATTTTGTCCTCGGTGGGCGAGGCGCGGATTCGCGAGTTCCAGATTTTTGCGCCTTCGGGCGGGCACTAATCGTTTCTTCGGCAGCCAGTTCCTCAGTGTTTACGGAGCATCATTGCGATGCCGCGGGTGAATGGCGGAGTCTTCAGCAACTTCTCGCCGCCATCGTGATGAAAGTCTCCGCCTGCTCTTGTTCCACCTTGCACGACATCGAGCCAGGAAATTTCGTATTCCCCGCGGGCCAGACTCAGAACAATTTCTGCCGGAGCATTTCCGTCCACATACATCGCATAGTCGCCTTTGATGGAAGACAGCATATGTGTCACAACTCCTGCGGCGTGCTTCACGGTTGTGCAATCCGGATGCATTTCCGCCAGAGGTAGCCCACGCAGGAACTCGCTCAGAATTCGCAGCCTCTTCCGCACCTCAGGGCTCCCTCCTCCAGGACCGTTCGCCTCCAGGTCTTTTCCATCCTCATGACCGACGCTAAATGAATAGTCGAGGTGATCGAAGATGCCTCCGCCCGACAGCATGAAATTCCACGCCTGCCGTGCGTACTTGTCGTCTTCGCGGCCGAGGAATCCGGTCTCGTCGTAGGAGAGCGCCTTGCCCAGTCCATCGTTCAGTATGGCGGCTTCGGGATACGCATAGTGGAAGTTGACGATGCTCACTCCAGGCAGCACATCGCGCACGGGATAAACGAAATTGCAGCAGTTCTGCGCGATCAAATGCTTGCTCCCGAGAGTTGACTCCTCGCTTGTGATCCACTCGGCGACACGTGCCTGCCACGCCATAGTTGCCTCGTCTGGCAGATCCACGGAATTCGGATACTGATCCCGCCCGCTGAACAAATAAGGATTCACCACGTTGGCGAGCACAGGGCGATCAGACCACGGCTCGTTCGCGATCTCGAAAATCACATTGGGATATGCGCTCGCTTCCCGTACCAGCTTCCGCGCGTATTTCTCCTGATGTCCGAGAATGTTGCCGTTATCAAGCGTATTCAGCTTCTTCCAATCGATCTCATCCGTCTGATTCACGTTGTTCCTGCGATTGAAAGGAGAAACGTTCCACTGCAGTTCGCCATACTGCGAAGAGAAGAAGGTAATCTCGACCACGATGCCGCGCTTTGAGGCGTCAGTCAAAAAGTCACGGAGCCGTGAAAAATACTCCGGATTCCATTTCTGCAAATCAAATTTGTTTCCACCGCCTTCATAGCCCGGCTGCGGACTTCGGGCCCAAGGCGCGATGAATCGTCCTGACCCGGGGGCGAGGTCGTTCCGCAAAATCCCGAATGATTTCGCTGGGACTTCTACATACGACCCGCCGAACAGACGGGTGTAGTTCATGCCATCGGCGGAGACCGTCCCGAGATATTTGTGATAGTCGAAATCTCCATTCAGCACGGCGCCATAGTGCTCACCGCTTCCAACGAGCGCCACGGCTTGGCCCTTGTACAGGAAATAGTGCGGATTTTGCGGGTGGAGAGAAATCGGAGATTCCGGTGCCTGGGCGCGAGCAGGAAGAAGTAGCCACAACAAGGAGCAGGTAAGTAGAACAACTTTCGGACCACGCACCCAACACCTCCCGGAATGCGAGTGCGAACTCGCAAGTGGGAACAGCATACCGCCGTCGATCAAAGTTTTGGGAAATCGGGCAGTGGGTTAGTTTGGAACATTGGTTCGTATCAGGGCATCGCTTTCAGCGATGCCGCTCAAGGCGGGCGGAGTCAGCGGCTTTAGCCACTGGCCTTGCTCCGTTGCGCAAACAGCGGCTGAAGCCGGACTGATCTAGCACGCGTCTGCGGCATGCCTGAAGGCACGCCCTGATACGAATCTCTCAAACGGACCCATTATTGGAAATCACTGCTAGAAGGGCTTTACTACCAGAACGTAAACAAGGACGACGATGCAGAGAGTCAACACGAGCAGCGAAACCTTCTCAACCCTCATCGTGTCTTTCTTGGTTGTCTGCTGTTCCGCCATCACGAGACCAGTTTGCGGCAGAAACGACAATTTGAAAATGGCTCTGCCGTGGGTGGCACGGGCGTAACGTCACCAAAGTTTGGCCTGCAAAATCAAGGGTGTACACGATATCCCGCTTCAGGAAGTCTCAGGAACCGAGCCGTTTCGCCAAATCCGATTGTCCGTTGCGCCTCAACAACTCCAGCAAACCCTGCATGACGGCCGGCTTGTTTCGCGCATAGGCTGCCATGGCTTCGGCATTCAGGTTGGCGTCAGAAACTTTTCCCAGGCGGAAATACGAGTCGCAGAGCATGTAGAGCAGTTCGGGGGTTGTGGTCTTCGACTTTGCCAGCAAGTCGGCCGCGTCGACCCAGCGTTCCTGGTGGTAACGGACTTCGCCCATCTCGGCGATCGCCAGCTGATAGCTAGGATCGTTCGTCAGTTCCGCCTGGAATTCGCTTTCGGCCCGGGCTAGATCGCCGTTCTTGAGGGCGAGAATTCCTTCATAGGTGCGGGCCCCGCGAACATTTGGCTGGATTTTTAGCGCGTGATGCAGGCAGCGTAAGCCATCTTCGCTTTTGCCTGAGAAGAGATACAGCTTGCCGACGAATACATAAGCATCCGCGACAGTCGACGAGCTTCCCTTGAAGTTTTCCTGGTAGAGATTGAGAGCGGCGTCTTCCTGGTGGTCCGCGAGCATTTTCTGCGCGCGCGGCTTGATAGCGTTCTCGCGCTGCTCGTTAGCAGTGGAACGAACAAACGTCGCGTGTTCCATCATCAACTGATGGAGGGCAGCCTCGTGCTGCGCATCGTCATCACGGCCCATGCCGGCGTAGGCGCGCGAAAGATAGAAATGTGCCAGCAGTCGCGTCGGATCAAGCCGCAGGGCGGATTGCAGTTTCTCAACAGCGGCAGGATAGTTCTTCACCTCCACTTCGCATTCACCTGCACCCAGCAAAGCTTCTACGTCGTCGGGCTTTAACGTGAGAATCTTATTGAACGCAGACTCGCCCTCGGTCCAGCGGGCGAGTTTCACGTTGGCTGTGGCGAGCAGCCGCAGGGCTTGCAGATCGTCAGGATGGGCTTGCACTGCCTTGGCTGCGTACTCGGCCGCTGCGGGAAGGTCCATCAACTGCAAATCGGTTACGGCAATGTCGTAATCAAGCCGTGGCAGGGTGGCATCGGCTTGTTGCGCTTTGAGGAGCCAATGCAGCCCTTCGGAGCAATCTCCGCTGCTGCAGAGCAGTTCGCCGTATTTCTGCCAAACCGACGGGTTCTTGGGATCGATCTTGAGGCTTTGGCGAATCGCTGTTAAGGCCTGTTCATCCAGGCCATTCAGGTGATAGGCCTGCGCCAGATAGTAGTACGAGTCTCCGTCGTTGGGGCTGACCATAGTACTGCGCTGGAGCAACTTGATCGCCTGCTCGATGTCTCCCGATGTGAGTTTGTAGACGCCGGTTTTCAGCAGCAGGTCGGGATCATTCGGCGCCACCTTCAGCGCGTCTTCATAAACGGCCGCGGCTTGGGCATTCTGCCCGGATTCCTCCAGCAGCATGGCTTTGAGCTTCAGTGCCGGAACGAACTTTGGATCGCGTGCCAGTAACTGCTGCGCGATGCTCATCGCCTGCTGCTTATCTCCGTGCTCGGCGAGGCTCAGCGCTTGATGAACCTGACGCATCATAGCTGGGTCGGCAGGTGGATGCGTGTTTTGCGCAACGATCGGGGATGCTAGAACTGCTGAAAACCCGATTTGCGCCAGGATGAAGCGCGCTTTCCTCAGTTGCTGAATGCTCTTCATGCACATGCGACTTCGATCGCAATAACACTTTGTCCTTCCGAACCGGCGAAGCCGGTGAGGAACCCGCTATTTGCATGCAGCGTCGATGCTGCCGACCTACAGCAGATTCTCCGTCGTCGATTCGCGACTCGTCGGAATGACCAACTTTCAAAACTCAGGGCAGCTTCGATTTCTCCGCGGCTTTGGTTGCAACCACGCCCTCGCCCTCGCGTACCACATAGAACATATCCGCGGCGAGGTTCGTCAGTACTTCACGCCTCCCATCGGGCCAAAGGACTTCTGCCTGATCGAGGCGCGCATGATTACCAAGCCCGAAGTGTATCCGCAAGTCGTGCTGCGAGAGATAACTTGCTCCGCCCAGCACTTCGCCGAGTTGAACCAGGTCGCCCGCGATCGCACGGACACGCGCATTCAGGGCGAGGCGATTGCATTTTGTTCCTTCCAGTTGAAAGCTGATCCAATGGTTCTTTGGGCCGCCTTCAGGCCGTAGAATCATCGGCCCGCCGAACAAGTTCTCTACTACCGCCTCGATCTTGCCATCATTGAATAAGTCGCCGATGGCAATCCCCCGGCTGACCTGCTCCTGTTGCATGGCCTGTCCAACCTGGCGGCTCACATTCCGGAAGGTACCATCATGCTGATTGAGGAATAGGAGTTTCGGCTCGCGATAGCTGGTCGACCGATGCAGGCTGTCGACTTGCGGATAAACGTGGCCGTTCACCAGAAAAAAATCGAGCCACCCGTCGTTGTCGAAATCGACGAAAGCGTCTCCCCAGCCGACGTAGCCCTGGGTTCCGCGCGCGATGCCGGACGCAATCGAAGTATCCGAGAAGTTCATGGCGCCGTCGTTGCGGTACAGCGCGGCATACTCGATATCGAAGTGCGACAAGAGCAGCGAGAGGCGTCCGGTGTGCAGAAAATCGCCAAGAGCCACGCCCATGTTGGCCTGCTCAAGTCCATCTTCATTGGCGGCCACCCCCGAGGTGAGCGCGACATCTTCAAACTTCCCTTTTCCGTCGTTCTGATACAGATAATTCGCCTGGCTGTCATTGGTGACGAACAGATCCAAGTTTCCGTCATTATTAAAGTCGGACCAGATGGCGGTCAGCCCATAGCGACGCTCGGGATCGTCTACGGCGGCTTTCTTCGAAATATCGGTGAATGTTCCGTCGCCGTTGTTGTGATACAGGCGATCGGGGAGTCCCTTGAGGCCGCGCGGGCCACACTGCACATCCAATCCCAGATACTTGCAAGACTTGCTTGATCCAAACACCGGCAGATCGTCGAGATGGAAGTCAACGTAATGCGAGACGAATAGATCGACATAGCCGTCATTGTCGTAATCGCCAAAGGTCGCGCCCGTGGCCCATCCGGAATCGCTGCCGAGTCCGCTCGCTTTCGTGACGTCACTAAAGGTGCCGTCTCCGTTGTTGCGATAGAGGACGACGCCGTGCATGCAAGTCACGATCAGATCGGGCCAGCCGTCATTGTCGTAATCTCCGACGGACGCGCCGAAAGCCCAGCCGGGAAAGCCGACTCCGGCTTTATCGGTGACGTCCGTAAATGTGCCGTCGTGATTGTTGTGATAAAGGGCACTACGGGATTTCTGATTGTGGAGCGCCATGTCGACGGTTTGGGAGTTGGTGAAGTAAATGTCGGGCCAGCCGTCGCGATCGTAATCGATCAGCGCGACCCCGCCGCTCATGGATTCCGGAATATACCGAGCTTCCGGGCTTGAGACGTGCTCAAAATGAATACCGGTGGACGCGGTGATATCGACCAGTTGCGGATAGTTCGCAAGTTGGCCGGTTGTTTTTTTCTCTTCTTCGGCTTTGGCCCGCTCTTTGGGCGAAAGCGGTGTGGACGTCCCCATCTGGGCCACGGCTGATGCTGCTAGCCATAGAAGGACCAATACGAGCA
>Ga0070712_100001657_pt1 | contig 13629 bp, 15 predicted proteins | sample LARL81metaG_FD_71396 | JGI IMG/M metagenome (GOLD analysis project Ga0070712, IMG submission 71396) | Corn, switchgrass and miscanthus rhizosphere microbial communities from Kellogg Biological Station, Michigan, USA - LAR L8-1 metaG | ecosystem: Host-associated > Plants > Roots > Rhizosphere ...
CTCAGGTCGTCGTCGTGCTCGACCTCGATCGCGAAGCGGTCTCGCAATGGTGTGATCAGGGCCTTCTTGACGGTGGCCACGGTGTCCCCGTCGCGCTCGATCTTCATCGTGTCGCGGACTCGGAGCATCTTGTGTTGGATCTTGAAGAGCTCGTCGCCTGCGGGGCTCTCGAGAATGAACGTCTCGCGCACGCGCATGGCCTTCCCATTGACCTTGAACGCGCGGTCACCTGCCTCGTTCTCGATCCAGTAGTCGTCGCCGATCGAGAACAGCTTCTCGCGCATCTGATAGCGCGTTCCAACCTGCTCGTCATGTCTGTGCAGAAATCCCATGTTCACATCGTCCACCCCTATCTGAACGCTCGCGTCGTACATTCCGGGTGAAGCGTGCCGCGGGGCGCGCTGGACCCGTTCGACGAACAGGAGCAGATGTGACTGGCAAAGCTGACTTCACCGAAGAGGAGTGGAAGCTCGTACTCGAGGGGCCGCCCTCGGCGGGCTTGATTGTGGCCGCGGCCCAGCGAGGCGGGACGTTCCGCGAGGCGTTTGCGCTCAGCAAGGCGTACGTCGATGCCCGCAAGGAGCACGGCGAGAGCGAGCTGCTTGACGAGATCGCGTCTGCCAAGCCCGAGATCGACCGCCACCGGCTCGGCTCGCCCCCCGAGCTCAAAGACAACGGCTTGCAGATCATCCGCGACGCGGTCGCGCTCGTGGAGGCCAAGGGCACGCCTGCGGAGGTCGAGGAGTACAAGCGGTTCGTCGTGACGCTTGCGCACAAGGTCGCAGCCGCCCACAGCGAGCACGGCACCGACGTCAGCCCGGCCGAGCAGGCCGCGATCGACGAGATCTCGGCGACCCTCGGGACTTGACGCCGATGCGAACATACGTTCGTGACAAGCGACGGGAGCGCCTACACCCGGTTTCGCCGCGCACTTGAGGCCGGCAACGAGCTGCTCGTGATCGCCGCCGCGCGCGAGCTGCCGCACATCTCGCTCGACGACGCGCTCAGGATCTGCTTGGTGTTCCGCAACGGAGACCGGCAGCGCTACGAGCGCGCCGCCGTGCGGTGGCTGGGCAGGTTCGCGCTCGAGGCGCGCGGCGTCACGATCGACACGCTGCGAGCCGCCGCCGACGCGCTCAACCAACTACCGCGCGACGCGCCAGCGGCGATGGAGCGCCTACAGCGGATCTGCTTCGAACACGGGCTCGCCTGACCCGGGCATCACTACCGCGAGGCACGAAGCGGCAACGGCGAGGCGGGCTTGAGCTCCTCCAGCACGAGCAGCGTCATCACGCGGGCAGCTCCGCCCCGCGTCGACAGCCTCACGAGCACCCGCTGAAGCTCGGCGACCTCGCGGGCGACGACCATCAGCATCGCGTCGGTCTCCCCCGTCACCCAGTCGGCTGAGATCACCTCCGGCATCGCTCGCACGGCTTGCCGGAAGCGCCGGTGATCAGCGTCGCCGTGGCCCTGCAGCGTGACCGCGACGTACACCTGTAGCGGGAAACCGGCGGCCGTCGAGTCCAGTCGAGCGGCGATTTTGCGGACGATGCCGGACTCCTTGAGGCGGCGGACGCGATGCAGCGTGGCCGCGGGCGAGAGCTCCACCAGCCGCGCGAGCTCCACGTTCGGCCGGTCCGCGTCGGCCTGCAGCTCTTCGAGCAGCCTCAAATCAATCCAATCAAGCGAAATAGCCATCTCACAAAATATTTGATCGTGTCAGACCGGAAATGTCAAATTCTGCCGGTGCGTTTAGCGATTTTTGCCGATCATGGTTCATGTGATGAATCAGAACCGTGCCGCCGTCTTCTCCCTCGCCGCTGCAGGCGTGCTGTGGGGGCTCAGCGTGCCGCTTTCAAAGCTTTCGCTGGCGTGGTTGACGCCTGGCTGGCTGACCGCCGTCCGGTTTGCAGCGGCCACGCCGTTGCTCGCGTTCGCGGGCCGACGCGGCCTCCGCCAGGCGCTGACGCCGCGGGTTGCGGTGTCGGGCGCGATCGGGTTCGGCGCGGTGATCATGCTCCAGAACGCCGGAATCGAGCACACCAGCGTGAGCCACGCCGCCGTGCTGGTCGGCGCCGTACCGCTGCTCGTCGCGCTGATCGCCGCCGGCCTCGGCCAGTCCTCAACGCGGGCGCTCACCTGGGTCGGATACGGGCTCGCGCTCGCCGGAATTGCGTTCGTCGCCGGTCACGCCGGCAGCGGGGCCACCGGTCCGGGCGACCTGCTCGTCCTGGGCTCGGCGGCGCTGTCGGCGGCGTTTATCGCGGTTCAGCCGCGAATGCTCGCCGGCCGTGACGCGACCGCCGTGACCGCCGTGCAGTTCGCCGCTGGCGCGCTTGTCGCGCTGCCGATCGCCGCCCTGACCGAAGGCGCGCCGCACAGCCCGGCGCACGCCGGATCGGTGCTCGCGGTTGCGGCCCTGTCGCTGGCCGGATCGCTGGCGTTCCCGCTGTTCGCGTTCGGGCAGGCGCGCGTCCCCGCCGAGCTGGCGGGCGCGTTCGTCAACCTCGAGCCAGTCGTGGGCGTCGCCGTCGGCTGGATTGCGTTCGGCGACAGCGCCGCCATCGGACAGCTGTTCGGAGCCGCTGCCGTTCTGCTCGGGATGGCGCTGAGCACGGTGCCTCCCGACGATTGGGCGCGCTGGACGGCCGGCTGGCAGGTCCGCTTGCCCCACGGTCTGCGCGTGCTCACCAGCCAGCGCGGGCGATAGCCGGGCCCGCCTGAGGCGCAGCCGGGCGGCCCGTTAGGCTCCGGCGTCAGCGATGGCGACTGGGAGATGCCTGTGCGGAGCGGTCCGCTACGAGGTGCGGGGGCCGCTGCAGGACGTCCTGATCTGCCACTGCGAGGAGTGCCGCCGGTGGCACGGCCACATCTCGGCGTTCACCGCGGCCCGTCGCGGGGATCTCGTCGTCGACGATGAGCTGGCGGTGCGATGGATCGACAGCCCCGCCAGCGATGCCGACGCCCGCCGCGGCTTCTGTGGCACGTGCGGCTCGAGCCTGTTCTGGGAAGCCCCTGGGCGCGAGACGATCAGCATTGCGGCGGGCACGCTCGACGGTTCCGTCGCGTTGCGCGTCACCGGGCACATCTTCGTGTCGCAGCGGGCCGGCTACGACGAGCTGCCCGATGACGGCCTCCCCCGCCACGACCGCGGGGGCGTGCGCTAGCTGCATCGAATTTGACCCTCGGCTAGGCCGGCGCTGGAAGGTCCTGCCCACTCGGCTCGTCAACATGGGGTGCCGACCCCATTCATCCCACACGCGCGACGGTGCACGATCGGGAAGCTCGGCGACAAGTGAGCCAAGGAGTCACCGATGATCGACGACCGCCCGCCTCTCCCCCAGCTCGAACACCGCCCGTTCTTGACCGACAGCGGGCTCGAGACAACTCTGATCTTCGTCGACGGGATCGACCTGCCGGAGTTCGCAGCTTTCCCGCTGCTCGAGACATCCGACGGGCGCCGGCGGCTTCGCCACTACTTCGAGCGCCACGCAGGCATCGCGCGCGAGGCGAGCTGCGGCTTCATTGCTGAGGCCCCGACTTGGCGCGCCAATCCACACTGGGGCAGAGCGCTGGGCTACGACCGCGACGAGCTCGACGCCCTCAACAAGCATGCGATCACGCTCCTGGCCGATCTGCGCGACCGCGACGGACGCGGGGCCGAGGACTACGTGATCAGTGGCTGCATCGGGCCGCGCGGAGACGGCTACGACCCGTCCTCATTGCTGTCTGCCGAGGACGCTGAGCGCTACCACGCGCAGCAGATCGAGTCGTTTGCCGACACGCAGGCGGACCTTGTGTCGGCGATGACGCTAACGCACGTCGAGGAGGCGATCGGCGTGACGCGGGCCGCTCAGGCGGTCGGGATCCCCGCGGTGATCTCGTTCACGCTCGAGACCGACGGCCGCTTGCCTTCGGGCACGACGCTCGGGGACGCGATCGCCGAGGTCGACGAGGCGACCGACTCCGGCCCTGCGTATTACATGGTCAACTGCGCCCACCCCACACACTTCGATCACGTCCTGGCCGATGGCGGACCGTGGCTCGCGCGTTTGCGCGGGATCCGCGCAAACGCCTCGTGCAAGAGCCACGCCGAGCTCGACGAGGCGACCGAACTCGACTCCGGCGACCCCGTCGCCCTGGGGTCGCAGTACGCCTCACTGGTCGCCAGGTTTCCGCAGCTGACGATCCTCGGCGGCTGCTGCGGGACCGACGAGCGCCACGTCGAGGAAATCGCACGCACCTGCGTCGTCGCTGCGTGGCCGCGCAGCGACTCGATCTGGGTCCGCCGCGCGCACCCGTGCGCCTGACCGAGAACTCAGCCCACAGATGGATACTCGCCCCCATTCCAACCCGGTGCACCGTCGGCGATCGTGGTGCTCATACCAACCAAGGAGACTCAGGTTGACCGCCATCCACGAACACCACGCTCACGTCGACAGCCCCGCGATCGCTCCGGAGGCCTCGGCCTCGCCGCTTCGCGTGCTGGTCGTCGACGACCACCCCGCGGTGCGCATGGGCCTGCGCGAGCTGTTCGAGGATCAGCCGGACTTCGCCGTGGTCGCCGCAGTCGACTCGGCCGACGCGGCGATGGCGCTCGCCGAACGTGAGTCGATCGATGTCGCGGTGGTCGACTACCAGCTCGGCTCTCGAAACGGCCTGTGGCTCAGCCGCAAGCTCAAGCGCCTCCCGCGGCCGCCGCGCGTCGTCATCTACTCGGCCTATTGCGACGGGCCGCTGGCCGCGACAAGCGTCGTCGCCGAGGCCGACGGCCTCGTGAGCAAGGGCGGCGTCGGCGCCGACTTGTGCGAGGCCGTGCGCGCGGTAGCGCACGGGCAGGTGCGGCTGCCCACGGTCCCGCCCGCGCTCGCCAGTGCGCTGCGCCGCCGGCTGGACGCCGAGGAGCAGGCGATCTTCGGAATGCTGCTGGCAGGGATTCCCTCCGCCGAGATCTCGATGATGCTGAGCATCTCGTCAGCAGGCCTGGAGTCGCGGCTGTGGACGATGCTGCGCAAGCTCGAGGCGCTTCCCAGCGACTCAATCTCCATGCGCCGCACCCGGCCCCACAACGGCCGGCGCCGCGGATCACCCATCTGACGAGTGCTTCACTCACGCAGTGATGAGCGCTGAACCTTCACAGCGAAAGGAACGGCGCCGATATGTGCCGCTGCTCTACCGCGTAGCAGGCGTCAACGCCCTGCTGTTGTTCATCGCCGTGGTCGTCACGATCGCGGTGCTGGCACCCAAGCGCGTCTCGTCCCTGCACACCGACGAAGAGGCCATCGTGCTGGGAGTGGCCCTGGTACTCGTGGTCGCGCTGAACGTCTACCTGGTGCGCCGCGTGGTCCGTCCGCTAGAGGCGCTGACGTCGCTCGCGCGCCGCGTCGACCTCACCGAGCCGGGCCAGCGGATGCCGGCGGCCGCCCCCACCTCCGAGGCCGGCGAGCTGACGATCACGTTCAACGAGATGCTGTCGCGGCTGGAGGCGGAGCGCCGTGAGGCAACCGGACGCGTGCTCGACGGACAGGAGGCAGAGCGTCTGCGGATAGCACAGGAGCTGCACGACCAGATCGGCCAGGAGCTGACCGCCGTACTGCTGGCGCTCGCGCGCGTCGAGCGTCGAGTCCCCGAGGAGCTGCGCCAGAGCGTCCTCGAGGTCCAGAACGCGGTGCGCGGCAGCCTCGAGGACCTGAGGCGCATCGCCGTGGAGCTGCGGCCCGAGGCGCTGGACGACCTTGGGCTCGAAAGCGCGCTGGCCGTGCTGTGTGAGCGCTTCGCCGAGCGCTCGGGGCTCGAGGTCACCCAGCGGATCGCTGCCGGCCTGCCGATCCTGACGCCCGAGGCCGAGCTCGTCGTGTATCGCGTCGCGCAGGAGGCGTTGACGAATGTCGCGCGCCATTCCGGCGTGGCAACCGCCCAGCTGGAGCTGACGCACCGCGAAGACATGCTCACGCTGACCGTCACCGATGGCGGCCGCGGACTTGGGCAGGGGCATCAGCCGGGAACCGGTATTCGCGGGATGAGCGAACGGGCTGCGTTGATCGGCGCAACGCTCGTGATCGAGAACGCCGGTGCTCGCGGTGGCGTTCGCGTACGGCTCGAGGTGCCGCTCGACGAGGTCCAGGAACTCAGGGAGTTCGAGTCCGTCAACGGAGCCGTCCACCCCCAGGAGATGGGCGAGGCCCGATGACTCCCCTGAAGACGCGCATCCTGCTGGCAGACGATCACGCGGTCGTGCGCCGGGGCCTGCGGCTCGTGCTCGACGGAGAGCCCGACCTCGAGGTGCTCGCCGAGGCCGGAGACGGCGCCGAAGCGCTGCGGCGTTCGCTCGTGACGGATATCGACCTCGCGATCCTCGACATCTCGATGCCGCGGATGACGGGTCTGCAGGCCGCGCGCGCGCTCCATCGCCGTCGCCCGGAAATGCGGATCCTGATGCTGTCGATGCATCAGAACGAGCGCTATCTGTACGAGGCGCTGAAGTCCGGTGCCGCCGGGTACGTGCTCAAGACCGTTGCCGACCGCGACCTCGTCGAGGCCTGCCGCGCGGCGATGCGCGGCGAGCGGTTCCTGTACCCCGGGGCCGAGACGCCGCTGATTCGCGAGTTCCTGCGCGGCGCGCGCAACGACGAGCCGCTTCGCGAGGACCCGTTGACGCCGCGCGAGGTCGAGGTGGTCAAGCTCATCGCCGAGAGCTACAGCACCAGGCAGATCGCCGACGCGCTCACGATCAGCGAGAAGACCGTCGATCGCCACCGCGCCAACATCTTCGAGAAGCTGGCGATGCACGATCGCGTCGAGTTGACACGGTATGCGATCAGGCGCGGCCTGGTTGAGCCCTGACTCGCCGCCCGTAGCCGACTTTTCTCATGAATCTCTCAGGTTCGAGTTCGATAATCGGTGCCGATGGTCGGCGAGCAGGAGCAGTTGCGGGTGCTTGTCGTCGACGACGAGCCCAACATCGTCGATGTCGTTTCGATGGCGCTTCGCCACAACGGATTTGACGTCGAGGCCGCTGCCTCCGGGTCAGGCGCGCTGTCCAAGGTTCGCGAATGGCGCCCGCACGTGATGGTGCTCGACGTGATGCTCCCCGACATGGACGGCTTCGAGGTGGCAAAGCGATTGACCAACGACCGCGCCGGCGTCCCGATCCTGTTCCTCAGCGCACGCGACGCGACCTCGGACAAGGTGCGGGGCCTGACCACCGGCGGCGACGACTACGTCACCAAGCCGTTCAGCCTCGAGGAGCTGGTGGCGAGGCTGCGCAATCTGCTGCGGCGGTCGGGCGCGCTGCGCGAGACCTCGGGACGGCTGGTGTTCGCCGACCTCGAGCTCGACGAGGAGACGCGCGAGGTCACGCGCGGCGGGCAGCCTGTCGAGCTGACGGCGACCGAGTACCGCCTGCTCAGGTATCTCCTTCTCAATCCGCGGCGCGTGCTCACCCGCGCCCAACTGCTCGATCACGTCTGGAGTTATGACTTCGCCGGCGACGCGCGTGTGCTCGAGACGTACATGAGCTATCTACGCAAGAAGGTCGACAACGACAGCGTGCCACTGCTGCACACCGTGCGGGGCGTCGGCTATTCGCTCCGCCTGCCGAGGGACTGAACGATGTCGCTGCGCACGCGACTGCTCGCCGGCGTGTTCTTCCTCGTGTGTGTGGCACTCGTCGTCGCCGCCGCGGCCATCTACACCGAGCAGCGGTCGTTCTTGTTAAACCACCTCGATCAGCGAACGATCGCAGCCGCCACGCCGATCTCATACCAGCTCGGAGTCGACGCCCGAACGCTGAAGCGTCCCGCCGGCAAGGGGTCCGGTGACCACGACGTGGTCTCGGGCGTCAGCTCGATCGGCAAGGGTCTGACTGGCTTCCTGCCGTCCGGGACCTACGGGGCGCTTGTCGACCCGGAGGGGCGGATCCTTCGAGGCCCAGTGACCGTCAGAAACGGTGAAGCGCACCTTTCGCCGCCGGCGTTTTCATCCACCTTCCCGGTCTCTCGCCTGGGCCCCAACCCGACGCTGTTCACGGTCAACTCCAAGCGCGGGTCGGGCCTTCGCTACCGCGTAGCGGTGCTGCCGCTGGACTCCGGGACAGGATCGGTGATCGTCGCGATCCCCCTGACGGAGGTCGACGAGACGCTTGACCAGCTGCTGCTGGCCGAGTCGCTGGTCGTCGGCATCCTGCTGCTGACGCTGACGGGGATCGGCTGGATCGTGATCCGGATCGGCCTTCGGCCGCTCGAGCAGATGGAGCGCGTCGCGGATGAGATCGCAGACGGCGACCTCTCGCGGCGTGTCACGCCGGCGACAGCGCGTACCGAGATCGGCCGGCTGGGGCTGACGCTCAACAAGATGCTCGGACGGATCGAGGAGGCATTCGCCGATCGGGCGCGCAGCGAGGAACGTCGAAAGCGCTTTCTCTCGGACGCCTCGCACGAGCTCCGCACGCCACTCGCGTCGCTGCGCGGCTACGCCGAGCTGTTCCGGATGGGACCAGCCCAGGATCCCGTGGCGCTGAAGCGGGCGATGGCCCGGATCGAGGCGGAAGCCGCACGCATGGGGGCATTGGTCGACAACCTGCTGCTGCTTGCGCGCCTGGACGAGGTTCCGGAGGCGCAGCATGTGCCGGTCAACCTCTCAGAGCTCGCCGCCCAGGCGGTCGCCGACGCCCGAGCGATTGCGCCCCAGCGCGATATCTCGTTGCACGACGGCGAGCCGCTGACGACGATGGGCAACCCCGACGCGCTGCGTCAGGTGCTCGCGAACCTGGTGAGTAACGCGCTGACGCATACCCCCGACGACACCCCGGTGTCCGTGAACCTACGACGGACGGGCACCCAGGCGGTCGTCGACGTCCGCGACCGCGGCCCCGGCCTGCCGCCTGACGCCGACGAGCGGGTGTTCGACCGCTTCTGGCGAAACGACGAAGGACGCACTCGCGGCCGAGGCGGCGCGGGCTTGGGCCTCGCGATCGTTCGTGAGATCGTGCAAGCGCATCACGGCACGGTAGGCGCGGCCAATGCCGCCGACGGCGGCGCGGTGTTCACGGTCCGCCTCCCGTTGGCACCGCGCTCCGTGCATCCGGCCGACGGTGACGGCACCCCCGCACCGGTGCTCGGCGCGGTCGTCGGCAGCTGAGACCGCGCGTCTGCGCCACTCGGCGCAGAAGGCTCAGGGAATTCTCAGCGTCTTCCAAAGGTCGGCTCAGGCAGGCGGCCGATAGTGGGCGCATGACCACGGTCGGACATCTGGTCACGGGGGCGGCGCTGGCTGGGACCCGTGCTCATCCCGCCACTACGAGCGGGCCGGTGGTGCTCGCGCTGATCGGGGTGGCGCTGGCGCTGTCGATGCTGATGCTGCGCTGCCTGCCACGGCGGGGGCCCCGCGCCGACCGTCACACCGACCACGACTTGACGGCGGCGCGCGCGATCGTCGAGCGGCATGGACACGATTCGATCTCACCGTTCATCCTCAGGCCCGACAAGTCGTTTGAGTTCGCCGGCGGAGCGGTGCTGGCCTACCGGGTGATCGGCGAGACCGCGATCGTCTCAGGCGATCCGGTCGGGCCCGACGAGTCGATCTCCGTAGTGCTCGGCAAGTTCCTCGCGCTCGCGCGCGCCCGCAGATGGCGCGTCGTTTTATGGGGGACGTCCGCCCGCCACCTGGAGCGCTATCGCAACCTCGGGCTTGGCACGATGTGCGTCGGCGAAGAGGCCGTCGTCTACCCCGAGCAGTTCACGCTGGAGGGTCGGCCCGTGCGCAAGCTTCGCCAGTCGGTGCACCGGCTCGAGCGCCGCGGCTGGGAGATCATCGACCGCGACGGCCGTGATCTCGACGCCGCGCTCGAGCGCGAGATCGACGGACTGGAGCTCGCGTGGCGAGCCAAGCGATCGCGCCTGATCGGCTTCGCGATGGGGATGGGGTGCTTCGAGTCCACCGTGCGACCGGCCGATCTGTACCTGCTTGCGCGCTCTCCAGACGGACAGCTCGGCGCGGTCATGCACTTCATCTCGCACTGCGGAAAGCTGTCGCTGGACACCATGCGCCGGGTCGGCGACACCCCCAACGGCGTCAACGAGGCGCTGGTGTGCCGAGCCCTCGACATCGCCCGGCGCCGAGGCGTCGCCGAGGTGAGCCTCAATTACGCCGGGCTGGCACACCTTGTGCGCGTCGCGCCTGCCGGCGGAGCCGTCAAGCGGCTGGCCGGGGCGCTGATCGTCAAGCTGCTCGGCCGCCGCTTCCAGATGCAACGCCTCGTGACGTTCAACGAGAAGTTCTCTCCCGCCTGGCGCCCTCGCTATCTCGTCTTCCAGTCGCGCCTGTTGCTACCGCTCGCCGTGCTGCGAGTGCTCCAGGCCGAGGGCTACGTCCGCCAGCCGCGGTGGTCCCGCGCGGGCGACGGCTCGCTGTCGCTGCCCCGCCCACTGCCGCGTACGCACGCGGAGCGTCCGGGCATCGGAGATGCCCGGTAGATGCTGTTCCTGGGCCTGCGGCGCACGATCTCGCTCGTAGTCGCGCTGACGACGACCGTCGTTGGCCTGATCGGCGCCTGGAGCTACGGCCAGGCTTACTCCCAGCACCGGGGCTTCGAAGTCGTGTTGAAGATCGCGCGCGCGGGGACCGGGCGGCTGCTCAACATCGACTACTACTCGAGCGCGCTGCACCGCCGGGCCTACTACCTCGTGTACCTGCCACCCGGCTACACGGCCTCCAAGCACTACCCGGTCCTGTACCTGCTTCACGGCATGCCCGGCAAGCCGCAGGTCTTCGTCAACATCGCCAACCTCGACGTGCGCCTGGACAACCTGCTCACCGAAGGACAGTTGCGCCCGATGATCATGGTGTTCCCCGACGGGCGGATCAACGGCAATGTGTACTCGGACTCCGAGTGGGCCAACACGCCTTCGGGTGCCTACGCGAATTCGGTGCTCGACGTGGTCAAGAACGCCGACCGGCGCTTCTCGACGATCCGCCACCGGCAGGACCGCGTGATCGGCGGGTTCTCGGCCGGCGCGTACGGCGCCATCAACATCGCGCTGCACCACCTTCGCGTGTTCGGCTCGGCCGAGGTGTGGTCGGGCTACTTCACCCAGACGCGCAGCGGGGTCTTCGCCAACGCGAGCAGACAGGTGTTGCTGAACAACAGCCCGCTCGACTACGTCTCGAGCATGAAGGCCGAGCTGGCTGCCAACCCGTTGCGGGTGTTCATGTTCGTCGGGCGCGACGACGAAGCCAGCACGCAGATCGCCCCGATGGCCAGGGCGCTGAATCAGGCCGGCGCGCATGCGACGTACGCGATCTATCCGGGCGGCCACGACTGGGATGTGTGGTACCCGCGCCTGAACCAGATGCTGATCCTCGCCTCCCACGACTTCTCCAAGCCGCTCACCGCACCCCGGGGCACGACGCGGCGCCGAGGCCGAGCGGTCGTACTCGGCGCCCACAGGCGGGGCCCACCCAAGCGTTCCCGCGCCGTGGTTCGCAGACGCCACGCGCGCGTGGTCGCGGATCGCGGGCCCCGCCCCATTCCCATCCGGTCGCAGCGAGCGTTCGCTCCTTTGACCCGGCGACCCCCTGAAACCCTGCGTGGCCCGCCGAATCGGCTGGCGCTGGTCGGCGCGCTGCTGCTGGCGCTCGTGTCGGCCGCCGCGATCAACATCGGTTTCCTGCTCCAGCACCGCGCGCTTACGGCCCAGGGTGGTGAGGGCTCGCGACCGCTGGTCACGATGCTCTCCAACCCGACATGGCTCGCGGGCCAGGCAGTCGGCTGGGTGGGATTCTTGGGACAGCTGCTCGCGGTCGCGCTCGCACCGCTGTCGCTCGTGCAGGCGTTCGCCGCCGGCGGGCTGGCGATCTCGCTGCCGATCGCCGCTCGGATCTTCGGCCAGCGGGTGACGCGAAGCCAGATGCTCGCGATCTTGCTGATGGCGGTGGCGCTTGCGTGTCTGCCGATCGCGCTGAACGCGCACAGCAGCCTGCATGGCGGGACCTTGTTGCTGATGTCGCTGGTCATGCTCGGGATCGCGGCAGCGGCCGGCGTAACGGGCGGACCGGCGGCGCAGGCGATTGCCGCCGGGTGCTCATATGCGGTCGCCGACGCCGCGATCAAGGCGATCTCGACGGACTGGCACGCGCACGGTTTCGCCGCGATGGCGTCGGTCTGGACCGTGTTTGCCGTCGTCGGGACCTTCGGCGGCTTCCTCGCTTTTCAATCGTCGTTGCGACGCGGCAGTGCCGTCGTCGCGATCTCGCTGATGACCGTATTCGCCGCACTCGGTGCGCTCGCGTGCGGCATCTACGCATTCGGCGAGGCGCTGGGCACCAGGCCAAGCGTGACGGTCGTCCACTTGCTCGCGATCTCGCTGATCCTCATGTCTGTCCCACTTCTGGCAACGGGACAGCAGCGGATCGCGGGCAGTGGACGAACGTCGGCGCCGACCGGGGATACCTGGCGGCGCCGAGCCGTGCCGCGCTTCAGCGCCTTCCTCGGGGGCACGCTCCGGGGGGTCGCCGCGGCGGTGCTGGTGCTGTCGTCGGTGTTCGTGGGGATCGGTCTGCTCTATGCGATCCGCGGCCAGGGCTGGGTGCCGGCGGGACCGTCGGTGCCGGACTCGCTGCCCCTGCTCGCGCTCGCCCACCACGCCGGGCAGCCGCTTGCGCGGGTGGCGCTGGCATGGGTTGCGGCGGGTGTGGCGTTCGGTCTGCTGACGCGCTGGATCGCCCCATGGCGGCGAACGCTAGTCGCCCTGCTGCCGACGCTGATTTTGCTGGTGCTCGCGTCCGACGCGTCGTTTGCGCTGTCCGAAAACCTGCGGCTGAGCGCCGTGCTGTCGAGCCGAGTCCCTCCATCGGGCGCCTTGTTCGAGGCCCTGCTGTTCGCCGCCGGGGCGGCCGTTCCGGGCTTGGCGGTCGGACAGCTGCCCAAGCTCCAGGCCGCTCGGGTCCGCGGGCTCCTGCCGCGCGCGCGGCGCGTCGGAGCGCGGCCCGCTTAGCCGCGCGCCTGGTTGCACCAGCGACCCGGGGCTATACTGACGCCCTCTTGCGGCTGTAGCTCAGTTGGCTAGAGCGTCTGCTTGCCATGCAGAAGGTCGAGGGTTCGAGCCCCTTCAGCCGCTTCAAGAAAAGCCCCGCTCAGGCGGGGTTTTTTGATGCCGCATTCGAATTCAGCCAACAGCGGGGTGGGCATATTGGGAGACTCACTACGAACTCACTACGAGAACTCTCGTTGGGAGCCGCGCCGTGGGGACGCCAACCGCCACGCCTGGCGCTCAAAGTCCACGCGCTGCTTCCGGGGTCCGAATGCGACCCCGGGGGTCGCGGACAAGCGAGCGACCGCGGCGCTGCGCTTCAGGGGCGGCGTCGCGAAACGAGCGGCCCGGGCATGCTTGCCCGCTGGGCGGCGCTCCTGGTTGAGAGCTGGCTGATGACATCGCCGTTGTAGATCGCGCGGGCTTCGACGAGCGTGCATCCAAGCAGCTCCTCGAGGATCTCGACCGAGCCTCTGCCCATATCGAGCACCTGCTGATAGACGGCGAGCGTCAGGGTCGCGTCGGTGTGGCCCATCAGGTACATGGCCCGCCGCGGGGGTACGTCGCACGAGGATCGAGGCAAACGTGCGCCGCAGCGAAT
>Ga0070712_100001659_pt1 | contig 13620 bp, 11 predicted proteins | sample LARL81metaG_FD_71396 | JGI IMG/M metagenome (GOLD analysis project Ga0070712, IMG submission 71396) | Corn, switchgrass and miscanthus rhizosphere microbial communities from Kellogg Biological Station, Michigan, USA - LAR L8-1 metaG | ecosystem: Host-associated > Plants > Roots > Rhizosphere ...
TGAAGGATTCGGTGTTCCTCACCGCGGGGCTCGTGGGTTCGGCGGTGGTGAATGCCGCCAAGGACGAGATCGCCGAGGCACGCCTGCCCCTGGTCAATGCCTATGCCAGCCCGCAGACCTGGGCGCGGCAGCCCCGCGACAAGCTCAGGTATGTCTTCATCGACTATCCGGACTATGCCGACGAGGCCGACTATCTCGTCACCTATTCGGTGACCAAATTGGGGGCCCAGAAGCTGGCGGTGTTCTACCAGAACGACGACTGGGGCAAGGAGGTCATGGACGGCGTGAGCCGGGCCATGAAGACGCTGGGCGCGAAGGCGACCCTGGCCGTGGCCGTGCCCTACGAAGTGTCCGACCGTGAGCTGGGGAGGCAGGCGGTCAAGTTCAAGGAGTCCGGGGCCGACACGCTCTTCCTGGCCGCCCTCAACACTCACACGGCGAATCTCGTGCGCGAGATGGCGAAAGTCGGATACCGGCCCCGCCTCGTCGGCTCCTTCACCATCGGCGACTCCCAGGTGATGTACCGGCTTCTCGGCGAGCTCTGGGAGGGTGCCTACTACACGGTGATCGGGGCAGTGCCGGGGGAGCCGGAGACCAAGATCGTGCTCGAGATCCTCATGAAGTACGAGCCGAGGCTCCAGGGCCGCGAGGCCACGGCGCTCACCGGCGCCGTGAACATGATCCTCGCCGTGGAGGGGCTGAAGAAGGCCGGCCGTAGTCTCACGCGCGACGGCTTTGTGGAGGCCATGGAGGGCATCAAGGGTTTCACCATGCTCGGCTTGTCCGCGCCCGTCACCTTCGGCCCATACCACCACCACGGGCTCAACGCCGTACGGCTCATGCGGGCGCAGAAGGCCGCCGATCTCTCCTACGTGCAGGTCGCGCCCTATCAGCCGTTCAAGCCTCTCTTCTGAACCCTCCTCCAGGAGGAGCTGAGGGATCGGCCGTAAGTAGCCGGATTGCCTTTGCGTGGAGCTTCGGCTAGACTCGCTGAACAGTCGTTCATTCGGGCCGGGGGAGACACCATGGAGCGTCAGATCGCGTATGACAAGCTGGCCCGCGAGGACCGCTTCGTCCGCATGCGGGCCCGAGAGGTGGCGGAGGCCAAGATCAGCCAGGGGCTCGCCGCCTTTCCCGAGCTCACGTCGCGCGAGTCCATCAAGGAGCGCGCCCACGGGATTCTCGTGGGGGAGATGCAGGCCATGGAAGGCGCCGGCCGGACCGTCTACGACTTCCCCGACGCGCCGTGGGAGTTCACCATGGACATGGCGCGGCAGGTCTGGGACGAGTCCCGCCACGTCGAGATCTACATCCGCCTCGTCGAGCACCTGGGAGGCTATATCGGGGAGTTTCCCGAGACGACCATTCTCTGGCGTTGCGCCTGCGCGGAGGACGCGGCGGCGCGGGTGGCCGGCGTCAACCGCGGTCTCGAGGGGTTGGCCTGTGACGTCTTCAATCAGCTCGTGTACATCGGCAAGAAGATGGGTGATCCCATCCTCGAGCGCGCGGTGGATTTCGTGCTCGCCGACGAGATCACCCACGTGCGCATGGGCTCGAAGTGGCTGACCCGGCTGACCGAGAACGATCCGGAGCGCCGCCGCAAGGCCATCGAGTTCCAGGAGACCATCGACGAGCGCTTCAACCTCGGGGGCGCCCGCCAGCTCGGTGATCACGAGATGGTGCCCATCTCCATCGCCACCGAGGCCCGCAAGCTCGCCGGCTTCACCGACGAAGAGATCGAGCGCCTCATCAAGACGACGCAACGGTCCCAGGTGTACTGATCCACCCAGGCTCCCATTTCCATGCAGATCCTCGACGGACATTTCTCGGCGGATGACTCCGCCCGCCTTTGCCGCAACTACCGTTACGCCTGCGAGCGCATGACCCGGATCATGGCGGGCTGGATCGCTCTCACCCCCGAGCTCTCGGCCAAGCTTCTCCTCGGCCGCCACGTCTGGGACAGCGCCCAACACGCCGACGCGTGGGGCCGACGGCTGCCCGAGCTGCGCGCCCACGCCCAGGAGTCGCAGCCGCCAAATGACGCCTTCATCGCCTTCATGGACGCGATCGAGGCGCCGGAGGAGCCCGGGCGGACGGCGGAGCGACTCGCGGGAATCTATGGGGTGCTCAAGCCCCACCTGCTCGCGGTTTACGAAGAGCACCGGGGGCAGGCCAACCCGGTATACGAGCCGCCCACCTGCAGAATTCTCGGGCGGTGCATCGAAGACGAGCGGCGCCACATCGCGGCCGGCCAGACCATCATCCAGCACCTGGCCGCCACCCCCGAGTCGCAGTCCCGGGTGGCCACGTGGCAGGCGAAGCTGGAGCGCCTGCTCGAAGCCGCCCAGGGAGTGACCGGAGGGGGACTTCCTCCGATCATCGCGCGGCCGAGCGGGGAGGTGCCCCTCTCCGACGACGCGCGCGAGTTCATCAGCCTGGAGCGGGCCGGTCTCATGTGGGCGATTCCCGAAGACCTCGAGACGGCCATCCGGGCCTTCGGAGATGCGCTGGTCGCGGGCGACCGCACCGGGCTCCGTCGGTTCCTCGACACCGATCCCGACGCGGCCATGGCCGATGCCCTCAGGGACGGCGGACTTGTCCGGCACACCCTGGTCGCCTTCGCCAAGCTCGGTCGTCATCGCATCGTGAAGTACCGGCTGGAGGGGCAGAACCGGACGGCCACCGTCAATGCCCGCTGGGAGCAGCGCGGGGGCGGATGGCGGGTGGGTGCCGTGGATCTGGTCAAGGTCGAGCAGAGCCAGCCCGCCTGAGCGTGATCGAGAGCGTCCTCGTCGCCAATCGAGGAGAAATCGCGCGCCGGATTCTCCGCGCGGCGCGCACCCTGGGTGTCCGCTCCGTGGCCGTCTACTCCGAAGCCGACGCGGACTGGCCGCATGCCCGCGAGGCCGACGAAGCCGCTCTCATCGGGCCCGCCCCGGCCCGCGAGAGCTACCTCAATGTCGAGCGCATCCTCGAGGCCGCTCGGCGCACGGGCGCCCAGGCCATCCATCCCGGCTACGGCTTCCTCTCGGAGAACTGGCGCTTCGCCAAGGCCTGCGAGGAGGCCGGCCTGGTCTTCGTGGGCCCGTCCTGGCGTGTCATCCAGCAGATGGGAGACAAGGTTGGCGCGCGCCTCCTGATGCGGCAGGCCGGCGTGCCCGTGGTGCCGGGGAGCGAGGGCCCGGTCGCCTCGGTGGACGACGCGCGGCGAGTGGCGGGCGAGATCGGGTATCCCCTCATGCTCAAGGCCGCGGCGGGGGGCGGGGGCATCGGCATGGTCAAGGTCGCCGACGAGGCCGCGCTCACCCAGGCGTATGCCACGGCCGAGCGGCGGGCGCAGGCGGCGTTCGGCTCGGCCGCCCTCTTCGTCGAGCGCTATCTGACCGAGCCCCGGCATGTCGAAGTGCAGATCTTCGGCGATGGTGGCGGACGGGTGGTTCACCTCCACGAGCGCGAGTGCTCCATCCAGCGCCGCCATCAGAAGCTCATCGAGGAAAGCCCGGCCCCGCGGCTCTCGCCCGCCGTGAAGGAACGGCTGACCGCGGCGGCGGTGATGGGGGCCCGCTCGGTGGGATACGTCAATGCCGGCACCATGGAGTTCATCGTGCAGGGCGAGGAGTTCTATTTCCTCGAGATGAATACCCGGCTCCAGGTGGAGCATCCCGTGACCGAGGAGGTGACGGGACTCGACATCGTGCAGGCGCAGCTCAGGGTGGCGTCGGGCGAGGCCCTGACGTGGAGACAAGAAGACGTGGTCCAGCGCAGGGCGGCCATCGAGTGCCGCATCTATGCCGAAGATCCCGCGAAGAATTTCATGCCCTCGCCGGGCACCATCACCCGCTGGGTGCCGCCGTCGGGTCCGGGCATTCGAATGGAAAGCGGGGTCGCGGAAGGCTGCCAGGTTTCGGTACACTACGACCCGCTGCTCGCCAAGCTGGTGGCGGCCGGCGCCACGCGCGACGAGGCGATCGCCCGCATGCAGAGGGCGCTCGAAGCCTTCGTCGTGGAGGGGCTCAAGACGGCCATCCCGTTTCACCGGCGCGTGATGGCCAGCGCGCCATTTCGCGAGGGGCGCACCCATACCCAGATGGTCGAACAAGGAGCGTTCAATGGCTGAGGACGTCAAAGCGCATATCACCGGCGTGGTCTTCCAGATCACGAGCAAGCCGGGTGATTCGGTCGCGGCGGGCGATCCGGTGATCGTGCTGGAGTCGATGAAGATGGAGATCCCGGTGGAGGCGCCGCGGGCGGGCAAGGTGAAGGAGATCAAGGTGAAGGAAGGGCAGACCGTCCAGGAAGGCGACACGGTCGCCGTTCTCGACTAGGAGACCGGGCGATGGAGCTGGAGCTGATCCAGGGTATCTGGGGCTATCACTGGTGGGGCAATCGTAAGCTCTTCGACGAGGCGGCTGCCCTGGGCGAGGCCGCGGCCAAGAAGGACCTGGGCGGGCACTGGAGCTTCCCCACGCTGAAGGGCATGCTCGCCCACATCTACGGGGCCGACCGACTTTGGCTCGCGCGCTGGAAAGGGGAGTCGCCGACCAAGCTCTATGGGGACGCCGACTTCGCCAGCCTCGCCGACCTCCGCACGGGCTGGAACGCGCTGGAGGCGGAGCAGCGTGCCTTCGTGAGCTCGCTGGGGACAGAAGCGCTCAAGCGGACGCTCGACTACAAGTCGACGGACGGCAGGCCCTTCGCCCAGCCCCTCTGGCAGCAGCTCCAGCACGTGGTCAACCACGGGACCCACCATCGCAGTGAGATCGCGGCCATGGTGACCCTGACCAAGGGCTCACCCGCGCCCACCGACATGGTGCTCTTCTACCGGCAGCCCAAGAGCTAGCGTCGCGAGAAGCGCCACCGCTGGAGGTGACATGAGCGTCGATTTGATCCGGGAGCTCTACGCCTATCATCGCTGGGCGAACGGCCGGCTCTTCGGCCTGGCCGCCGGCCTGGGCGACACCCTGATGACCCGTGACATGGGCAAGCACTGGAGCTTTCCCACTCTCAAGGGTATGTTCGCCCATCTCTACGGAGCCGACTCCATCTGGCTTTCCCGCTGGAAGGGTTCGGCGGCCGGGCGCATGCAGGGCGACGCCGATTTCTCCACGGTGGGCGACCTGCGCGCCAAGTGGGACCTGCTGGAGGCGGAGCAGCGGGCCTTCGTGGACGGCCTCGCCGAGCGCGATCTCACGCGCCTCGTGACCTTTATCAACAACCAGGGCGTGGAGTCGGCGGTCGCCCTCGGGCCTCTCCTCCAGCACGTCGTGAATCATGCGACCCACCATCGGAGCGAGGTCGCGACCATGCTCACCATGGTCAGCGGCTCGCCCCCGGACACCGGCATCGCGACGTACCGCACGACCGTCGCCAAGGCTAGCCGATGGCCATGAAGGATCTCGCCGACGACCTCGGGGCGCGACGGGAGAAAGCTCTCGCCATGGGCGGGGCCGAGGCCATCGCCAGGCAGCACGGCGAGGGAAAGCTCACCGTGCGGGAGCGCATGGCGCGGCTTTTCGACCCCGGCTCCTTCCAGGAGATCGGGCTCCTCGCCCACCACGCCAACATTTCGCCCGCCATGAAGGGGAGGGACACCCCCGCCGATGGCGTGGTGACGGGGTTCGGCAAGATCAACGGGCGCCCGGCCTCGCTCATCGCCTACGACTTCACGGTCATGGCGGGCTCCATGGGGCGCACGGCGGAGGTCAAGTGCAACCGCGCGCGGGAGATCGCCCTCACCAAGCGTATGCCGATGATCTGGCTCATCGACTCCGCAGGCGCGCGCATCCAGGAGGCGATCGGGTCCACCTTTGCGGGATCTGGCTTCCTCTTCCGCGAGGAGTCCATCATGTCGGGTGTGGTGCCCATGGTCGCCGCCATGATGGGCCCCGGTGCGGCGGGCACCGCGTATATTCCCGCCCTCGCGGATTTCGTGCCCATGGTCAGGGGCACCAGCCACATGGCGCTGGGCGGCCCGCCCCTGGTGAAGGCGGTGGTGGGCGAGGACATCAGCGCCGAGGAGCTGGGCGGCTCGAAGGTGCATACCGAGATCTCCCGTGTCGCCGATCTGGAGGTGGCCGACGACGCCGCGTGCATCGACGTGATCAAGGAGTACCTGGGATATTTCCCGGGCTCGAACCTGAAGCAGCCTCCCGTGGCGGCCAGCGAGGATCGCGCGGATCGGAGGGACCCCGCCCTCCTCTCCATCGTGCCCGACAGCGCGCGGCGCGCCTATGACATGAAGAAGGTCGTGGCGGCCATCGTCGATGGCGGACGCCTGTTCGAGATCAAGCCGGGGTGGGCGAAGAACCTGATCACGTGCCTGGCCCGCCTCGGAGGGCGCCCGGTGGGCATCGTGGCCAATCAACCTCTCGTGCTCGGAGGTGCCCTCGACGTGGACGCGGCCAACAAGGCGGCGCGCTTCATCATGTCGTGCGACGCCTTCCACCTTCCTCTGGTCTTTCTCCAAGACGTGCGGGGGTTCATGGTGGGGTCGAAGGTCGAGCGGCAGGGCATCATTCGCCACGGCGCCAAGATGCTCTATGCGGTGAGCGAAGCCACCGTGCCGAAGGTGCCGGTGGTGGTGCGCAAGGCGTACGGCGCGGGCTACTTCGTCATGTGCGGCAAGGCCTATGAGCCCGACCTGATCGTGGCGTGGCCTACCGCGGAGATCTCCGGGAAGGGGCCGGAGGGCGGCACCAGCATCATCTTTCGCAAGGAGATTGCCGCCGCCTCCGATCCGGAGGCGGAGCGCGCGCGAAAGATCGAGGAGTTTCGCCAGCTCATCAATCCCGACATCGCGGCGGGGGGAGCGCTCATCGACGACGTCATCGATCCGCGGGAAACGCGCCCCGTGCTCATCCGTGCCCTCGAGATGGCCGCCACCAAGAAGATCGACCGCTCGTGGAAGAAGCACGGGATCATGCCGGTATGAGCCGCCTCCTCGCCGTGGCGCTCCTGCTCCTGTCCGTGGGCCCGGCGGCGGCCCAGCCCGCCGAACAGCGCAACATGAGCCTGGTCGGCGAGGACGATCTCCAGGCGCGCTCGGCGTATCAGCCCGTCATCCAGCGCCAGGGTGCCCGCTGGATCGCCTATGTCGGGCATCACGGGGGACGGCGGCTCAACCAACTGACGGGACAGATGGAGCTGAACGGTACGTCGATCGTGGACGTCACCGATCCGAGGCGGCCCCGCTACCTCCATCACATTCCCGGGGCGGCGGGAGAGGCGGAGGCGGGCGGCGCAGCCATGGTCCGGGTCTGCGAAGGCCGGACCTTGCCCAAGGGTGATCCCGCCAAGACCTATCTCCTGCGCACTCTGGGCAATGAGGGCCACGAGATCTGGGATGTGAGCGTGCCTGAGCAGCCGCGGCCTCTTGTCACGGTAGTGAAAGGGCTCGGCCACACTCACAAGAACTGGTGGGAGTGCGACACGGGCATCGCCTACCTCGTCTCGGATGGCCGTCCCGCGGGCTGGCGGACCAATCGCATGACCAAGATCTACGACCTCAGTAATCCCGCTCAGCCTCGCTTCATCCGCGATTTCGGTTTACCCGGCCAGGAGCCGGGAGCGACCGGCCCCGCTCCCGAAGGGGTGCACGGCCCCATCGCGTTCCGCGATCGTGTCTATTTCGCCTACGGTACGGGGGCCAAGGGCATTCTCCAGATCGTGGACAGGGAGAAGCTCCTCCAGGGCAATCCGCAGACGGCTGATCGCTTCGCGCCCACCGTCGGCAATCTCGTCTACCCGCAGGTGGGGCGCCTCGACATGGCGCCGGACTGGGGCGGCCACACTGCTTTTCCCGTGCTGGGTCTGACCGTGCCCGACTGGGCGGGGAACTCGGCGGGCCGCGTGCGCGACGTGGTCGTGCTGGTCTCGGAATCGCTTCGAAACGAATGTCGCGAAGTCCGGCAGCTGACCTTCCTCGTGGACGTGACCGACCCATCGAGGCCTTTCTCCGTCTCGACCTTCGAGGTGCCGGAGACGCCCGGAGACTTTTGCCGCCGCGGCGGGCGATTCGGGCCGCATTCCTCCAACGAATCCTTCACGCCCATTTACTACGGCCGGCTCGTCTTCATCGCCTACTTCAACGGCGGGGTCCGGGCCGTGGACATCCGCGATCCGTTCCATCCGCGCGAAGAGGGATTCTACGTTCCGGCCGTCTCGCCCCGGACCGACAAGCGCTGCGTGGGCCCGACGGGGTCCGAGCGGTGCAAGGTCGCGATCCAGACCAACAACGTGGAAGTCGACGATCGCGGTTACGTCTACATCGTAGACCGCGCCGACACCGGGCTGCACATACTGGAGGTCACCGGTTCTGCGCGCGCGATCGCCAACTTCCCCGCCCAGACCAACTGAACCGGCCGCCCCCTTACCGCTTGAGGAGCTTCGCCCACTGGTCGAGGAGGGGCAGCACGGTGTCCCGACCCTCGGGAGGCAGGCGGAGAATGGCCCGCGTGATGCCGGCCTGGGCATAGGTCTCGAGCGTCCCCGCGTCCGACTTCGCCCCAAATATCGATGTCGAGATGGTTTTCATGTCGCGGCCGGCCTTGGCCGCGCGCTCCCCCAGGTCCTTGAGAGCGGGCAGGATGATCTCGGGGGCGCGCCCGCGCGGGAACCAGCCGTCGCACAGGTCGACCACGCGCTGGAGGGTGTGCGCGCTCTCCCCGCCGAGGAGCACGGGCGGGTGCGGCTTCTGCGCGGGCTTGGGCCACGACCAGAGCTTGTCGAAGTTCACGTGCCGGCCGTGGAACTCCGCCTCATCCTTGGTCCAGATCTCCTTGAGCGCGCGCACCTGCTCCTCGAGACGCTTGAAGCGTGTCGCGTACACCGTGCCGTGATGCTCCATCTCCTCGGCGTTCCAGCCGCCGCCGATGCCGAACTCGAACCGCCCGCCCGAGAGGAGATCGAGGCTGGCCACTTCCTTGGCGAGGGTGATGGTGTCGCGCTCGATGATGAGACAGATGCCCGTGCCGATGCGGAGGCGGGTGGTGGCCGCGGCGGCCGCCATGAGTGACACGAAAGGATCGAAGGTATGCGAGTACTCCTTGGGAAGCTCGCTGCCCCCGGGAAAGGGGGTGCGCCGGCTCACCGGAATGTGGGTGTGCTCGGGCACGAAGAGCGACTCGAAGCCGCGTGCCTCGGCTTCGCGGGCCAGCTCATCGATGCGAATCGCGTAGTCGGTGGCGAAGATGCAGACGCCGATGTGCATGGTGTCCTCCTGGCTGGTGCCAATGTGGGCCGAATGTGGGCCGAGTGAGCGGAAAGTCTAGCGGCGATCGCGCCCAAAGTCCATGCCTGCGGCGCGTTCTCCTGTTACTCTGGATACAGGCTCGCAGCGGAAGGCGCAGCGACGCCGATGTCATTCCCCTGGGAGCGTACGCCGGATGAGCGGTCGTTTTCGATGAGCGGTGTTCTCGAAGGGTGGGGTCGCCGGGTCTATCGTCTGCGAGGATGGCTGCTCATCCTCTCGCTTTTCTCCCTTGCCCCCGCCTTCGTGGTGGTCGCCAAGGGCGCCCGGGCCCCCGCCGCCCCCGTCCTCGCCAGCACGGAATCCGGCCGCGCCGCCGACTTGATGTCCCGGCAGCTCGCGGACCGGCCCATCTCCTTCGACCTGATCCTCAGCCATCCCACGCTGCGCGCCACGGATCCCGGGTTCAAGGCCGAGGTGAAGCGCGCCCTCCAGACCCTGCGCGACGATCCTCGGGTCGCACGGATCCGTACCGCCTACGATGTCGATCCGCCCGATCGCGCCTTCATTTCCCGCGACGGCCATCGCATTCGCGCGGTGGTCGAGCTGAAGCACCGCGGCTCGGCCGTGGAATCCCTCGAGTTCTCCTCGCTGCCCCCGGGACTCTACGCCACCCTCCGGGGACTGGTGGCGCCGAGCGCCCTCGAGGTGGTGGCGGCGGGCAACCTCGTCCTCCACGACGATTTCGTGGAGGTAGCCCAGCGCGATCTCCACCGCGCCGAGATGGTCATCCTGCCCGTGGTGGCGCTCTTCCTTCTGCTTGCCTTCCGCTCGGTGGTGGCCGCTCTCCTTCCTTTGGGCGTCGGCCTGCTCGCCATGACGGGGGGCATCGCGGGAACGGAGATCCTCGGACGCTACATGTCGGTGTCGGCCTACGCGCCGAACATCGTGACCATGATCGGCCTCGGCGTGGCCATCGATTACTCGCTCTTCATCGTGAGCCGCTTCCGGGAAGAAATCACCCGCCGCCCCGTGTCCGACGCCCTCGCCGTGACCATGGCCACCACCGGGCGGGCCATCCTCTTCTCGGGGGTGACGGTGGCCATCGGTCTCCTCGGCATGCTCATGCTCGGGCTGGGGAATATTGGCTCGCTGGGGCTCGCGGGCACTTTGGTGGTCGTGCTTTCGGTCGTGTATGGGCTGACCTTCCTCCCAGCCGCCCTGGCCCTCCTTGGTCCCCGCGTGAATGCCCTGTCGATCCCCGGCTTCCGTTCCGCTGGCATGGATGGAGGATCCGGGTTCTGGCATCACCTCGCCACCATGGTTATGGCCCATCCCTGGCGAGTGCTCCTGCCCGTGACGGCGCTCCTGCTGCTCCTCGGCTTCCCCTTCCTGCATCTCCGGCTCGCCGCGGGGGACGCTTCCTCGCTCCCGCCGTGGGCGGAGGCGCGCCGAGGGGCCGAGCTGCTGCAGCGGGAGTTCGAGGGAAGCCAGGTCGCTCCCGTCATCGTGGTGGTGAATCACCGGACCGGCTCACCGCTCGAAGCGGCACGGGTGGGCCAGGCGTATGACCTGAGCCGGTGGCTCGCTGCCCAGCCCGCGGTCTCGGGCGTGCAGAGCGTGATGGATCTCTCGCCCGACACTAGTCGCGAGGAGTATCAGGGCTTCGTCAAGGTGCCCATGGAGCTCTGGCCCGAAGACATGCGTCACGCGGTGGCGCAGATCGTCGGGGAGCACATCATGGTCTTCGCGGTATCCACCAAGGTGCCCGCCGGCAGCGATGAGGCGCGTACGCTGGTCCGCACCATCCGCTCCTCGCATCCCCCGGTTGACGGCGAGCTGCTCGTCACCGGCGCCACCGCCTTCGACCTCGACTTCATGGGCGTGGTGGGAGAGAACGCTCCGCGCGCCATTGCCCTGGTGGTGGGGGCGACGTACCTCGCCCTGCTTCTGCTCCTCGGGTCGGTCCTCCTGCCTCTCAAAGCGGTGGTGGTCAATCTTCTCTCCATCAGCGCGTCCTATGGGGCGCTGGTGTGGATATTCCAGGACGGGCACCTGGCCAAGGTGCTCGGCTTCACGCCCGGTCCGATCCAGACGGCCACCCCCGTCGTCATGTTCTGCCTGATCTTCGGCCTCTCCATGGACTACGAGGTCCTCCTCCTCAGCCGGATGCGAGAGGAGTACCTGCGCACGGGAGACAACGTGCTCGCGGTGGGGGCTGGTCTGGAGCGGACCGGCCGGCTCATCACGTGGGCGGGAGCTATCATGGCCGCCGTCTTCTTTGCCTTCGCCCTCGCGGAGTCCGTGATCATCAAAGCGGTCGGCATCGGCATCGGCATCGCAGTCATCCTGGATGCCACGGTGGTGCGGGGACTATTGGTGCCGGCGACCATGCGGCTGATGGGTCACTGGAACTGGTGGCTGCCGGGGCCGATCGCCCGGCTGGTGCGGCGGGATGCAGCACCCGCCGCCCGCGGGGCTTCCGCGGGCGGCGGGTAGGGGATCAGTTCTCGACGAAGGCCTTGAGCGCCCGCCCGCGTAGCGGGTGGCGGAGCTTGCGCAGGGCCTTGGTCTCGATCTGGCGAATCCTCTCCCGGGTGACCGCGAAGCGCTTGCCCACTTCCTCCAACGTGTGCTCGCCCTCCTCGCCGATGCCGAAGCGCAGGCGAAGGATTTCCTTTTCCTTGGGCGAGAGCGTGCTGAGCGCCCGCTCGACCTGATTCGTCAGGTCCTGGCTGATCAATGTCTCGTTGGGCGACTCCGCGCTCTTGTCCTCGAGGAAGTCTCCAAGCTCGGAGTCCTCGCCGATAGGCGTCTCGAGGGAAAGCGGCTTGCGCGACGACTCGAGGATGAGGCGCACCTTGCGTGCGGGCACTCCCGTCTTCTTGGCCAGCTCCTCGGGCGTGGGCTCCCGGCCCATCTCGTTGACGAGCATGCGGTTGACGCGAGAGATGCGGTTCAGTGTCTCCACCATGTGCACGGGAATGCGGATGGTGCGGGAGTGGTCGGCGATGGCCCGGGTAATGGCCTGGCGGATCCACCACGTCGCGTACGTGGAGAACTTGAAGCCCCGCCGGTACTGGAAGCGGTCCACCGCCTTCATGAGCCCGATGTTGCCTTCCTGGACGAGGTCGAGGAGCGTGAGCTCGCTTCCGAGGTAACGCTTGGCAACGGACACGACCAGGCGCAGGTTGGCCTCCATGAGCTCGCGCTTGGCCTGGCGTACCACGCGATCGTGCTCTTCGATCTCCCGCAGGGCAGACTGCAGCGCCTTCTTTCCCAGGCCGATGGCCGATTCGAGCTCTCGGACCTGCTTCGGCGTCTGAGCTTCGCTGATGGCGACCACCCGGCGACGGAGTTCGGCCAGCATCTGCTCGACAAGGGCCGGCTTCAGGGGAAGCTTCTCGACCGCTCCCTGTATGGCCGCGCGGTTCTGCGCGATCCACTTGTGATAGTTGGCGCGCGTGGTCTTGCTGCGGCGCTTGTCGGCCAGGGACACCTGCAGCCGCTCGATCTCACGCTCGAGGCGGCGGATGCGGGTAAACGTTGCGAGGAGCGGCTTGATCTCCTCGGGCTTGGGCTCCCCACCCTCGGGAAGCAGGATGACCTCGTCGAGGTCGATCTGTCCGTGACGGACCTGATCCACGAGGGCCAGAAGCTTGCTCGTGACCATGGGAATACCCGCGAGGGCGCGGCGGAGCTGGATTTGACCTACCTCGATGCGCCGGCCGAGGCTCACCTCCTGCTGGGCCGTCAGCAGATGCACCTTGCCAATTTCCTTGAGGTACAGGCGGACGGGGTCCTCAGCCGGACCCGAGCTGGGACGGAGGGCGTCGGCCGAGAGTGCGGGAGTCTCCTCGAGGATGACGGTCTTTTCTTCCTCCTCGAGATCGACCCCTGACGGCTCAGCCTCGACCTTGGGCAGTGCTCCTTTGCGCAGACGTGACTTTGGCCGAGAAGACGGTGCTCCAGAATGGCTGGTTTCTAGCGTCGCGGAGTCGCTGGTCTCTCTGAAGGTCATGGCGTCTGTTCTCCTCGCCGTTTTAGATGCTTACGGACGACGGAAGGTTGCCGGACTTGCTGACGAAATTGAAACGTCCGAAAATACGCCAGCGTTCCGTAATATCGTGTTTTTTCTACAGACGCGGCGCGCCCCGACCTTATTCGCGAACCGGGGCCGGTGAGGCGGAAAGCAAGTCGGAAATTTAGGGACGGCGCTCCAGGAGCAGATCGAATCCGACCCCCACCTCGTCCTTGACCCGGAAAAGAAGGTATTGCGGGGGTCTGATGCCGAAATCACTCATCTTGAACCGGCTTTCGCCGCGTACCCATAGCCGCCCCTGCTTCAGGCGAACGCGGCCCGAAAAACGCTTCACCCGCTCGACACCCGCAATTGAGAGCCGGCCCTGTATGGTCAGCAGGGTGTCCGTGTG
>Ga0070712_100001667_pt1 | contig 13586 bp, 11 predicted proteins | sample LARL81metaG_FD_71396 | JGI IMG/M metagenome (GOLD analysis project Ga0070712, IMG submission 71396) | Corn, switchgrass and miscanthus rhizosphere microbial communities from Kellogg Biological Station, Michigan, USA - LAR L8-1 metaG | ecosystem: Host-associated > Plants > Roots > Rhizosphere ...
GCGGTCTGCGCCATCGAGGCCGTTATCCCGGCCAGGGTGCCAGGGCGACCGTGTTCGGTCCCTTGCCAGAAACCGCGGCCTGGCCAGGCCTGCAGCACCGCCATCCCGGCAAGGAACACGCCCATGAGGGCAAGCACGCCGCGGCCCAGCCGAGGGCTGCGCCAGTAGCGTTCCGGCAGGGCGACGAGCACACCTGCGGCGCAATAGAACAACACCGCCCCCGGGGCACCGAACAGCCAGGTAAGCCCGGGAGCGAAGATCCCCCCGAACGACTCACCGAAGACCCAGACCACCAGCCCCCAGCCCGCGCTGGCCAGCCCCGCAAGCCGCGACCACGGGCCCTCGGACGCGGTCATCAGCCAGATGCCGATCCCCACCTGGATCCACACCGCTGCCGCCCCGGCCTGGATCGGGTGATACGACCAGGTCGCGCTGCCCCAGTCCACCACGTGCTGGACCCACCGGGGCGAACTGGCCGCCGTGGGCTCGATCACCTGGGAGGGCAGCCCAGCCGCCATGGCCGGCTGGGCCTGCAACAGCCCATCGAAGATCCACAACAGCCCGAACCCGATCCGCAGCAGCCGCCGTCCCGTGGGCTCGGCCACCCACACAGCGGCCCTGCGGGTGGCCTTCCCGGCACCGGGCACCGGGGCGAGCCTCCCCCTGGCCCCGGCCCAGACCGCGCTGACCAGAAGGAAGATCAGTAGCGCGGCGATCCCCTGATGGATCAGTGCGGTACGGAACGCCGCGACCACCACCGGGTCGTTGGCGTCCAGTCCTGGGGTCATGCCAGGCATTAGCGAAAGCACAGGCCCTCCTCCCGCCGGTCCGGAGATCGCAACGACCGTAGGCCGGCGGTCCCGGCGGCCTCATCGGGGAAAGTGCCTGATTTTGTGCGAGCGGTTGCCCAGATTGGCGAGCGAACTACCTAGGCCGCCGGTGACGGCACGGTGAGGCGATGCGGTTCGAACATCCGGTAGCAGCCCCGTCAGCAACGACATCGGCGGCGGGACCCAGCCCGGCCGCAGAGAGCCTCTAGCCGGGCCGCGCCGCTGCCCGGACGGCCCGGCTAGAGCATGAGAATGAGCATGTAGCCCATGGTGAGGCCCATCGCGATCTTGTAACAGGCGGCGAGCCGCGGCGCCAGCGCGTGACCACCCGGCCGGTGAGCAGCCCCCGAAGGAACAGCCTCGGCGGCGCCCGCCACGTCCTGCGCGCCCACACCGCCGGAGCGGCCGGTGGCAAGGACCGGGAATTGACCGCGCACCGCTCCCGAAGCTGCCACTGCCCTGGCGCGCACGAGCGCGGTGAGCTGGTCGGCTGTCCAGAGCACGTAGCCGATCATGAAAAGTGCCAGGATCACGGCGAGCGCCGAGAGGCTCCCGCCGGCGCCCACCTGGCCGCCACCCCCGCCGGGCATCGCCATCGCCCGGCCGGACCAGCCGGGCCAGGAGCCGGGAAGCACCGCGAGCATGTAGATCATGGCCACGCTCTCGACCAGGTGCGGCACCGGATGGGAGCACCGCCATCGGCTGGCAGCGGCGTGCTGGCGAGGGCGGCTCCGGACTGCCCGGTACGCGAACCACACCGCCGCGACCGCGAAGACCGCCTCCCACGCCGTGGCGGGCAGTGGGCTCAGCCCCGGCAGCAGCATGCCGGCCATCGCGACGCCCATGACCACGTGGACCGAATCGGCTTCGACCTCGGTGAACCGCCGCCACAGGCGTGCGGCGGCCAGGCGCCCCGCGCAGTACATCGCGGTCGCGATCATGACCGCCGCGAGCGCGGCAGCGAGCCAGGAGGGCCCGGCCATGTCAGCGTTCTCCTGATAGCGCCGGCCGGCACCGTGTTAGCTCCTGGGACGCACAGGCGCGCGCCGCTCCCGGCGGGCTGCTCCTGCAGGCCCCTGGCAGCTCGGCTTGAACCTTGCGGCTACACATAACGGCAAAAGGCTAATAGGGTCCAGCCCGGAGCGCAATTGGGCCGCGCAATAGGATTCCATGACCCAGCGCATCGGCCGCAACGCAGTCAGCGCCGTTTCATAAACCACCTGGGGGTATCCGGGAAACCCTGCTGGGGTACCTTAGGAACCCCCGTAGGGTATTCCTATAACGCTGAGCCGGGCGCAGCTTTTCTGTTATGTTGCCGAGCCGTTCAGGCGTGTGTATATTCTCCGGTGCGGCATCAGCCGCCTGGCATCTTTGTCCAGGCAGCAGCGCGCGGCGCCGTTACCTTCTCCCAGCCGAGGTGACACTCCAGTGCTTGCATTCCCAGCCAGCAGTATCGCCTGAATGTGACGTTGCGTGTCGTCGGCGGCATTGAGTAGTGGGCGGTCCACCGGGCCCGTTGAATCATCCGGGATGGTGCGCGTCGAGCTCCTGGTGACAGGAATGACGTGCGCCGCGTGCGCGGCAAAGGTGGAGAGCAGGCTCAACGCGATCGAGAATGTCTCCGCGACGGTGAACATCGCGACCGAGAAAGCCACTGTGACGGCACCGTCGTCGATCCCGGTACGGCGACTGGTGGAAGAAGTCGAGAGAGCCGGTTATGCCGCAGAGCTGGCTGGCGCGAGTGGCGAGCCGACCGAGGCGGACCGCGACACAGCCGACGCGGCACGGGTTGCCTACCTCCGCCGGCGGCTCATTGTCGCGCTGGTGTTCTTCGTTCCGCTCAGCGACCTGTCGGTGCTGCTGTCCCTGTTTCCCGCCTACCGGTTCCCCGGATGGCAATGGGTGCTGATAGCGCTGGCGATCCCGGTCGCGGGATGGGCGGCCTGGCCCTTCCACCGCGCCGCGCTCAAGAACGCCAGGCACGGCTCGTCCTCGATGGACACGCTGGTGTCGCTGGGCATCGTCGCGGCCTGCGGGTGGTCGGTGTACGCGATGTTCGTCCTGGACAGCGGCGCCACCCATCACACCGCGTGGAATGAGCTGATCCATACCTCCGGTGGCGGGATCTACCTGGAGGTAGCGGCGTCGGTCACCACGTTCCTGCTGGCCGGCCGGTGGTATGAGGCCCGGGCCCGGCGCAATGCCGGGGACGCGATGCGCGAACTGGCCGGGGCGGGCGCCAAGGACGCGTGCTTGCTTGCCGACGACGGGACCGAGCAGCGGGTCCCGGTGGCAGAACTGCGTCCCGGTGACCGGTTCGTGGTCCGGCCCGGTGAAACGATCGCGGCCGACGGTGCGGTGCTGTTCGGCCAGTCGGCGGTGGACCGCAGCATGATGACCGGGGAGTCGGTGCCGGTCGACGTGGCTGAGGGCGACGCTGTCACCGCCGGGACGGTGGCGGTGAGCGGGCGGCTTATCGTCCGCGCGGCCAAGGTCGGCCGCGACACCCAGCTCGCGCACATGGTTGCCCTGGTGGAGGAGGCCCAGACCCAGAAGGCGGCGGTCCAGCGGCTGGCCGACCGGATCTCCGGGGTGTTCGTTCCGGCCATCCTCGTTCTCGCGGTAGCTACCCTGGCAGGCTGGCTGGCGGCGGGCAGCACGGGTCAGCAGGCGTTCAGTGCCGGCCTGGCGGTGCTGATCATCGCGTGCCCCTGCGCGCTGGGCCTCGCCACTCCGGCCGCGCTGGTGGTGGCCAGCGGACGGGGGGCACAACTGGGGATCTTCATCAAGGAGTACCAGGCGCTGGAGTCGTCCCGCTCGGTAGATACCGTGGTACTGGACAAGACCGGAACGGTCACCACGGGCGTGATGGCGGTGACCGGGATAACGCAGGCCGCGGGCATCAGCCGCGCCGACCTGCTCCGGTTCGCCGGGGCCGTGGAGCAGGCCTCCGAGCACGCGGTAGCCGCCGCGGTCAGCGCCACCGCCAGCGGCGAACTCGGCCCACTGCCGCACGCCGATGGCTTCACGGCCTTGCCGGGACTCGGCGCACGTGGCGTCGTCGATGGCCACGATGTGATCGTTGGGCGAGAAAAGGTATTCAGGGACGGGGGCCTGGACATCCCCGCCGAGCTGGCGGCGCAGTGCGCGGCATGGGAGCGGGCGGGCCGCACCGTGGTGCTGGCGGGGTGGGACGGGCAGGCCCGCGGTGCCATCGCGGTGGCCGACACCGTCAAGCCGTCGGCGGCCGGCGCGGTCCGGGCCTTGCACGGTCTGGGGCTGCGGACCGTCCTGCTTACCGGCGACAACCAGGCCACCGCCGACGCGGTCGCCGCCGAGGCGGGCATCGGCGAGGTCATCGCCGGCGCGATGCCCGACGGCAAGGTGGCGGTGATCGCTGACCTGCAGGCACAGGGCCGGTCGGTGGCCATGGTCGGTGACGGGGTCAACGACGGGCCGGCCCTGGCCGCGGCTGATCTGGGGCTGGCCATCGGCTCGGGCACCGACGTGGCCATCTGCGCGGCGGACATGATCCTGCTCCGCGATGACCTCGGGGCCGTTCCCGAGGCGATCAAGCTCGCCCGCGCGACCCTGGCGACCATCCGGCGCAACCTTGCCTGGGCGTTCGGGTACAACATCGCCGCGATCCCGCTCGCCGCCGCCGGGTTCCTCAACCCGCTGATCGCCGGGGCGGCGATGGCCGCGTCGTCGGTCTTCGTGGTGGGCAACAGCGTGCGGCTGCGCCGGTTCGGCATGCCCGCCGCTGGCCCGCGGCCGCGGTTCACCGCTTCGGTGAGCCAGGAGCAGCCCGGTGCCGGGACTGGAACAAAGGAGCGTACGGCGTCATGCCTGGAATGAATTCCGGCGTCAACATCGACGCTCCGGCCGTGGTCGCGGCGTTCAAGGCCGCGCTGCTGCACCAGGGGCTCATCGCGCTGCTGATCTTCGCGCTGCTCGGGCTGGCCTGGCTCAGCGTGCGGGCCTGGCAGCCGTTCGCGCAGCACAGCGCGGCTCAGGCGCCTGGCACGCCGGCGCCGGTCCAGGCCGAGCCTGCCTGGCGGCAGGTGTTGCGGATCGGATTTGGACTGCTGTGGGTCTTCGACGGGATCTTGCAGGCTCAGCCCAAGATGGCCATCGGCCTGCCCTCGCAGATACTCGAGCCCGTCGCGGCGTCGTCCCCGCGGTGGGTGCAGCACCTGGTGAACTGGGCGGGGACGAGCTGGTCATACCACCCTATGCAGGCCGGGGCCGCAGCGGTGTGGATCCAGGCTGGGATCGGCATCTGGATGCTCGTTGCGGCGCGCGGCATCTCGTCCCGGCTGGCGGGGCTGGTCAGCGTCGGCTGGGGGCTGGTGGTCTGGATCTTCGGCGAGTCCTTCGGCGGCATCTTCGCGCCCGGCCTGACGTGGCTGTTCGGCGCTCCTGGCGCGGTGCTCATCTACTGCGTCGCCGGCGGGCTTATCGCGCTGCCCGAGCGGACGTGGCGCACGCCGCGGCTGGGCCGGCTGACGCTCGGGGGCCTGGGAGTGTTCCTCATCGGCATGGCCGTGCTGCAGGCCTGGCCCGGCCGGGGATTCTGGCAGGGCAACCTGCACGGTCAGCCGGGCACCCTGGCCGGCATGGTCCAGGACATGGCCGGCACCCCTCAGCCCGGTGTCTTGTCGGCCTGGGTGAACGCCTTCGGCACGTTCACAGCCGCGCACGGGTTCGCGGTCAACCTGTTCGCCGTGGCCGCTCTCGCGGCGACCGGCGTGGCATTCGTCAGCGGGCGGCCGCGGCTGGTCCGCCCGGCCCTGATCTTTTTCACGGTGCTGTGCCTGGCGGACTGGGTGCTCATCGAGGATTTCGGGTTCTTCGGCGGGCTCGGCACCGACCCCAACAGCATGATCCCCTTCGCGCTTCTGGCCATCGCCGGGTACCTGGCCCTGATCCAGGCACCCGCACCGCAGGCAGAGCCGGCCGCCGCCGGGGCACGGGTGAACTGGCGGGACCGGGTGCGGCCCGCGTCGCTGCGCCAATCGGTCATGACAACCAGCTTCCAGGCGGTGGCATCGGTTGCCGCGATCGGAATGATCATCCTCGGCGCGGCCCCGATGGCAGCGGCGCAGGCCAACCCGGTCGCCGACCCCATCCTGGCCGAGGCGATCAACGGCTCCAGCGCCCCGCTGAACATCCCGGCTCCCGAGTTCCGCCTCACCGACCAGCACGGCCGGACGGTGACCCTGGCCAGCCTGCGCGGCAAGGTGGTCTTGCTGACGATCCTCGATGACACCTGCACGTCGGACTGCCCGCTGATCGCGCAGGAGTTCCGGGCCGCCGGCCAGATGCTCGGCCCGGACTCCCGGCAGGTCGAACTCGTCGCGATCAACTACAACCCGATCTACACCCAAGTGAGCTACATCCAGGCGTTCGACCGGCAGGAAGGCCTGGCCACGGTGCCGAACTGGCGCTACCTGACCGGCACCCGCGCCCAGCTTGAACAGGTCTGGCGCCGCTACGGTGCGGCCCCGGGGGAGATCCTCCCGGCCGGGTCGATGATCGGCCACGGGGACTACGCGTTCGTCATCGACCAAAAGGGCCACCTGCGCCGGGAACTGGGATTCAATCCCGGCCCAGCCACCCAGGCCACCAAGTCGTCGTTCGCCGCCGAACTGACCGACGCCGCACATCAACTGCTGGGGCACTCATGAAGCCGACAGCCCGCCCGGCCCTGATCGCACTGGCCCTGGCAGCCGCGGCGCTCACCGCGGGCTGCGGCACCGCGGCGAGTTCCGGGCCCGGCGCAGCATCACAGGCACCCCCGGCCGGGGCGCCGTTCCTGGCCACCTCTCTCGTGACACCGGCAGGCACCTGGGCGATCGCGGTGATGGGCGGTTCCGTCGCGAGCCACAACAACTTCTGGCAAATGTTCGCCCGCGCGCCCGGGAGCACCGCCTGGAAGCTGGTCACCCCGCCCGGGGTGGCCGACAACGGCGGCCTGGTCGCGGCCAGCGCCGCTGCCGGGCCACTGATCACCGGGATCCGGCCCAGCCAGTACCTCATCTACACGCCACTGGCTCTCACCCGTGACGGCGGCCAGGCTTGGTCACCGACAGGACCCCTGGACGCCGCGCTCGCCGCTGTCCCCGATGCCCTGGCAGCCGCCCCCGGTTCCGGAGGCGCCGCCCCCGGAACCGGGCGCCTGCTCGCCCTGCTGACCAACGGCACGGTCAAGACGGCCGTCCCCGGTTACACCCGGTGGACCAGCCTCACCAGCCAGCGCTCGATTGCCGTCACACCCGCCGGCCGGCGCTGCGGTCTGGCCAGCCTCACCGCGGTTACTGTCACGCCCGCTGGTGTGCCGCTGCTCGCGGGCCGGTGCAGCCGCCCGGGAGCCGTGGGCGTCTTCGCCGCCGCGAACGGCACCTGGCAGGCGGCCGGGCCCGCGCTCCCGGCCGGGCTGGATCGCCAGGCCGTCACAGTGGTGCGGCTGACACGGACCTCCGCCGGCAACGCGGCGCTGCTGGAGACGGGCACGGGCCCAGATGCAAGCCTGCTCGCCGCGTGGTCGGCCGGCGATGGCGTGCACTGGGTACTGTCCCCTCCGGTCCGGCTTCACGGCGCCAGGCTGGCGTCGGCGTCCTTCGGCGCCGGCGGCGCGGTTTCGCTCGTCCTGGCCGGCAACCGTGCGCAGACCATCACCGGCGCTGGCGCGGCGTGGCGGTCCCTGCCTGCCCTGCCCGTCGGCACCGCCACGCTGGCACCCGGGCCCTCGGGCGGGTTCGACGCGCTGGCGGTCCACCGCACGAGGCTGACGGTGTGGCAGCTTGGGCCCGGTACCACCGGCTGGCGAACCACCCAGACCATCAATGTTCCCGTCCAGTTCGGTTCATCTGGCTGAATGCATTACGCCGGCCGGTCCCCAGGCTGGTCCCATAGTTGCGGGGGCTTCGTGGCCGGGCAAACCCTCTGATCTGCGATCCCGCATGCGCAATCGCTGGGCGGGGGGTTAGCCGAAGAGCAGCAGCAGCCCGCCGAGGGTGTATCCGATCATGAGGAGGAGCAGCGGTATCTGGCCAGCGATGGCCTGGCGCGGCGGGAAGAGCCGGACTGCCCGGTCGTGTGCGGCGATCACTGCGATGATGTGGCCGGCCACGATGGCGACTACCTGGACCAGGGCGATCGTGCCGGCTGACAGAATGGTGTAGTTGATCTTCCAGTCGGCGGTGCCGAGGATGTTCTGCCCCTTGTCCAAGGGGTCGGAGGCGAGGATCAGGGCTTGCTGGCCCTCGAAGACGAAGAACGAGAAGTAGTGCGCGGTCACGTATCCGGCTGCGATCGGAATGATCGAGTGAGCGAACTTCCCCGGTAGCCCACGCTCAGGAATGCCGCCCAGGGTGCCGGCCAGCGAGGTGGCCAGCGAGTACGTGGCGTAGGCAGCGGTGATGAAGCCGACCAGGCCCAACACCCCGAGCGTTTCGGGCGGGATGCTGCTGGTGGTGATGGTCTGCACCCAGATCCTGGTGAAGGAGAATCCGTCGTAGGCGGTGGATCCCAGCAGGACGCTGACGGTGGCCACGAGCCCGGCCGCGGGCTTGAGCGCATCGAGTCCATCGAGCGGGTTGCGGAGGACCAGGCGTCCGTCGTTGCGCCGCCCAAGGGGCGACATCCGGCCGACCAGTGACGAGTACACCTCGAAGCCGTCACCCCGGGCGAACCAGCCTGACCCGAACAAAAGCGCGCCGGCGAGCTGGACCTGGAAGTAGAGCAGGAAGTACAGCACCAGCACCCCGGTGCTAGTGCGATCGGGGACGACCAGTTCCAGGTAGGTGAACGAGAAGAGCGAGACCGCGGCGGGCCAGTAGCCGAGCCGGCGCGGATACCGGAACGGCCCCCACTCTGGCGAGAAGTGGAAGACCCGGGCGATTCCCCGGTGAATGGTCCTGATCGGATTGAGCTGCCGCCACACCGGGCCGAACACCAACGAGGCCGGGACAAGACCGACCCAGAACAGGACGTACACCCAGGTCGCGGCCGGGTTGACGGCAAGATTAGGGCCGAAGAGGGCGGCAACGGCAACAAAGCCGGTCAGCAGGAGACCCACCCCCCGCAGGACCCAGCGGAACCCCGACGAGTCGAGGAATCGCTGCACCGCCAGCGGCAGGGGCCGGCCCGCCGCGCCACCACGCAGCCGCGGCTTACGCCACAGCCAGGCCAGCGCCCCGAAGGACACCACGAGCGCGACCACGGCCCCGACCAGTACCAGGGAGAAGGAGACCGGCAAATCCTGGCGACCGCCGATGCCATGAGCCAGCAGCGACCCGCCGTCACCCCCGCTACCAGCCGGCCACTGACTGACCACGGTTACGCCACCCCGGTAGTCCGGTCCAGCTCAGCCGGCGCCAGCCGCCGACATCCCGGGGGGACGCGGACTGCCCTGGGAAACGATGGCGCCCACCGCTGCTGAATCCGCTGGCACCGTGTCCTCTCCCGTGGCTCTCATTTCACAACCAGGGTGAACAGCAGCGACGGTGACATCTTGTGCGCCTCGACCTCGAACTGACCGGGAATGTCTGCCGTGAAGTCCATGGTGACGGTGCCGCCCGCGCTGACCTCTTTCTCGATGTCATAGCCATGAACGTGGACCTCGTCAGCGTGGTCGCTGGTCACGCTGAGATGGACATGATCACCGGTCGCGACCTCCACCTTCCGGCTCGGGTCCGGCGCGACCTTCCCGGCGGCGATCGTCACCTCCACATTCGTGGCGCTGGAGCCGACCGGAGTTGATTCTGATCCGCCCGAGCCGTTGCCGCCACCAGATCCGCAGCCGGCAACCACCACAGCAGCCAGCACGGCCGCGACGACCGTCATCCGATGACTCAGGCACACCTTGCGGTGTCCCTGGAACTGCCGGGAGGACCTCGCCTGTTGGATTCCAACATGTCGCCGCATCGCTTCCTCCCTGGGACGCCTTGGGAGGGTGACGTGGCGATCAGTTCGCGGTCACTAGTATTCGCGCGCGCCTGTAACGGGCGACGGTGTTTCCCCGCTCGCCGACCAACCGCGCCGCGAACCCCTCGGCGCATCGGTGCCGACAGCCGGACCATAAGGAACTGCCGCCCGGATGCATCCGATCATGACAACACCGTCATCTGACTGTCATCCCGCGGTCATGTCACGCCGACACCCCACGGCCCTTCAGTCGCTGGCGTGTATTGGCTCGTGTGGGACTCGTGTGTCGGCGCGCTGTTTTCTGACGACGATAACCATCGTGACTGCCAGTGCGGCCCCGGCGATGCCCGCGACCACGATCAGGGCAATCGCAAACGTGCTGAGGCCGATAAGGCCTGTCCAGTTCAGCGAGCCTTTGACGGTGACCAGCTTCCCATCGACGGTGAGCGGGACGGTCCAGTCCAGGACCTTGTGTGGATGATGTGGATCGGCCGCGACGACAGGGGGGCGCTGCTGGCCCATCCAGTGGGTTCGATAGTCATGCCAGGTGAAGGTGGGCTGGTCGCGCACATGTCGCCACTGCGGCACTTGCTGGCTGGCCTGTGCCGGCGGCTGTGGCAGCCTGCCGTTCAGCCACAACGACAGTGATGCGACATTCTCGTCGACCCCCGCCGGGGTGATCCGCAGGTAGGGTTCGCCGGCGTAGCCGATCACTACCACAGTCTTACCGGTGTGGTTGGTCAGCCTGAGCGACCCATCGACCCCGGTCACTGCTAGCGCCAGCCCAGGGACGGGAGGCTGGATTGCGGTGATCGTGGATCGATAGTAACTGGAGTCGGGCACTGGCCGACTGTGAGCCAGCGCCGGAGATGCCATCCACCACACGCCGAGGACCGCGGCGACGATGCAGGAGCCGATACGCAACACACGCGCCCTGGTCATCGACGCCTCCCCTCGCGCCTGATCAACCAGCTCAACCGGTGAACGCCCCCCTCGGCGAGAATGGCGGTTCATCGTCGACCACCACAGCATAGCCCTCGGTGGTCGGCCGGACGCCGATGCGATCGCAGTCGGGGCGCGCCAGGTTGCCGTCGCTGCCGTTACTGGCCGCCGCCCGGCTCAGCGCGGTCCCATGGTTGCGGACTTCGTGGCCGGGCGAACCCTGTGACCTGCGATTCTCGCGTGCGCCGCCGCCACGCCCGGCGTGGCCATACAGTGAGGAGCAAGCACGGAAGGCGCCGCACCGAGGCCGGAGAGCCACATGCACGGGTACGCCCAGAACAAGAACAACTACCTCGTCCGGCTGCGCCGGATCGAAGGGCAAATCCGCGGCCTGCAACGGATGGTCGAGGACGACAAGTACTGCATCGACATCCTCACCCAGGTCGCCGCCGCCACCAAGGCCCTGCAATCGGTGGCGCTCGGGCTGCTGGAAGAACACCTCAGCCACTGCGTCGCCGGCGCCATCGCCGAAGGCGGCGACACCGCCACCGCCAAGGTCCACGAAGCCTCCGAGGCCATCGCCAGGCTCGTGCGCTCCTGAGCCGGATTGGCGTGGATCCGGGTGGCCTCGCGCCGGTAGGCCCGTTCCAGATCCCCGGCGTCGCCCACGCGACCAGCCCCGGCCGCCGCGCTACCCGAGCTTGGCTTCGGGCAGGATCGGCTCGAACAGTTCCACGGGGTTGCCGGACGGGTCCTCGGCGAGGATCTGCTTGCCACCGGTGCCGGTGACGATGTCGTTGCGGAACCGGACACCGTGGCTGCGCAACTTCTCCACGGTGCCGGCCAGGTCGGCGACCTCGATGGCGAACCGGTTCCAGCCGCCGGGCTGCGGCATCGTGCCATCCGGCATCGCCTGGCCGCCCCCTGGCCCGCCGCCCGGCGCGCTGAGCACCAGGCGCAGGTCCCCACGGGACAGCATCGCGAAGGCCGGGGCGGGATGCATCACCTCGGCAAAGCCCAGGTGCTTGGTGTAGAACGCGATCGCGGCGTCGACGTCGTTGACGATGTACCGCACGCTTACCGTGGCCATCCGCATACCTCCTCGGCCGGGGTTCCCCGGCTACAGTTCGGCGGTCTTGTCCAGCACCGGCTTCACGTCGGCGACCGGGGTGCCGTCGATCGCCTCGAGCCCGTGCACGAGCACCCGCAGCCCCGCGACCTCGGCTATCCGGACGCGGTGCAGGCCGATGGGGTTGGGCCGGTCCGCGGAGCGGGTGCTGAATACCCCCAGCAGCGGGTTGGCCGGATCGTCGCGCGGCCGGGTGACCAGTTCGCCGCGTCGTGCCCGGTCCAGCCAGGTCAGCACGAGGACCTCGTCGCCGGGACGTAGATCACGCATCGCCTCGGCGACGGCGGGCTCGAACGCGATCCAGGCCGGCGGTGCGCCCTCGTCGCCCTGGCGCGGAGCCTGCTCCCGGTCTGTCAACGGCGACTCCACCCACCCGATCGGCACGACCTCATACCGAGGCATGCTCACCTCCTTCGCAGTCCGCGGCCTGTGCTCACGGCATCCATCCTGCCTGGGGGAAAACCACCACTCGAAGTCGGGTGACAGCCACGTGGTGCCGGGCCCGCGCCGGATGCGAGCGTGAACTGCCGGCACCACGGACCACGGTTGCGGAGGGCAGATGATCGAGGCGAGCGGCCTGACCAAGCGATACGGAGCCACGCTGGCCGTGGACGGCCTGAGCTTCGGGCTGCGGCCCGGGGCGGTGACCGGGTTCCTCGGCCCCAATGGCTCGGGCAAATCCACCACGATGCGGCTGATCATGGGCCTGGACTACCCGGATGCCGGGACCGTGACGGTCGGCGGGCGGCCCTACCGGCGGCTGCGCTGGCCGCTGTCCGAGGTTGGCGCGCTGCTGGAGGCCAAGGCGTTCCACCCGGGCCGCAGCGCCCGCAGCCACCTGCTCGCGCTCGCCGCCGCGGGCGGAATCGCCCGGTCGCGGGTGGGTGAGGTGCTTGGCATGGTCGGGCTTGAGGCCGTCGCCGGAAAGCGGGCGGGCACGTTCTCGCTGGGCATGGCCCAGCGGCTGGGCATCGCCGCCGCGCTGCTTGGTGACCCCGGGGTCCTGCTGTTCGACGAGCCGGTCAACGGGCTGGACCCGGAGGGCGTGCGCTGGGCCCGCACCCTGATGCGGTCACTGGCCGCCGAGGGCCGTTCGGTGTTCGTCTCCAGTCATCTGATCACTGAGATGGCGCTGACCGCCGACCGGCTGATCGTGATCGGGCGTGGCCGGCTGCTGGCCGACACCACCGTGGCCGAGCTTGCCGCCCGCGCGGGAGGTTCGCTGGAGGACGCCTTCTTCAGCGTGGCCGGCGAGTCGGCGGAGTTCCGGGCCGGTGATCCACAAGAGTTCCGGGCCGGAGAACGGGGGGTGCGGCGGCCGGGCCGGGGGCGGTCATGAGCGCCCTGGTGCGCGAGGGGCGCGCGGACGCCGGGCATTACCGGTTCCGGCACGCGGCCCGGATGGAGTGGATCAAGCTGCGCAGCCTGCGGTCCACCTGGTGGACGCTGGCGATCACCGTCACCGGCGCGGTCGCCATCGGCGTCACCGTCGGGGTGAACACGCGCAACGCGGCCGGTGACCTGACCAACAACGCGCTGGCCGGCATGGTCCCCGGGCTGCTGCTGGCCGGAGTGCTCGGGGTGCTCACGATGACCGGCGAGTACACCTCCGGCATGATCCGGGCAACGCTGGCCGCCGCGCCCAGGCGGCCCGGGTTGCTGGCGGCCAAGGCGGCCGTGTTCGGGGCGGTGATGCTGGCCGCCGGGGAGATCGCCACGTTCGTCTCGTTCTTCGCCGGAGGGCTGGCGCTGCG
>Ga0070712_100001668_pt1 | contig 13579 bp, 13 predicted proteins | sample LARL81metaG_FD_71396 | JGI IMG/M metagenome (GOLD analysis project Ga0070712, IMG submission 71396) | Corn, switchgrass and miscanthus rhizosphere microbial communities from Kellogg Biological Station, Michigan, USA - LAR L8-1 metaG | ecosystem: Host-associated > Plants > Roots > Rhizosphere ...
ACCACGAGCGCCACGATCGCCGGGATGCCGTACATGCTCGGCGGTGACGTCATCACGGCCGTCGACGGCAACTCGATCGTCCAGTTCACCGACCTCTCGGATGCGATCACGAACAAGAAGCCGGGTCAGACAGTGACCCTCACCATTCTCCGCGACGGCAAGCCGCTGACCGTGAACGTGAAGCTGGCCGCCCAGGGCTAGCGGAGCAAGGATGCGCGTCCTCGAGGCGCGCCGCCGGGGCCCCAACCCACCTGCCAATGGGGCCCCGGCGCTCTTTCTCTACCCCGCTTTCAGGTGACCTCAACGATGACGTCGTCGACGTCGGCGAGGCGCTCGCGCACGACGTCCTCGACGCGGCTGGCCAGGGCATGCGCGTCGCGGACCGTGAGCAGCGGGTCGGCGGTCACCGAGGTCACCACCAACAACCGGTCGCCCTGGCGGTAGACGACCACCTCTTGCCCGTCCCCGGCGACTCCGCGCACCGCGTCGCGGGCGGCCGCGATCAGGTCGCGCTCCTCGCCGCCGAGCCGGCTGGCCGGCTGCGCGTCCGGCATCGACGGCTCGACATGCGCATACACCCGGACGACGCCGATCTCGCGGCGGATCTCCCGCTTCAGGGCGTCGACGGTGCGCCGCGCCGCGCCCAGCGGCATGTCCTCGGGCAGGCGGACGTGCAGGGTCACCGCCGAGCCGCCGGCCTCCTGGAGCACCGTGATGTTGTGCGTCTCGACCACGCCGGGCACGCGCAGGGCGGCCGCCGCGATGCGGTCGTTCGCCCGCTCGCCGGCGGTCGTCGGCTCGGCGTGGACCGCCACCTGCGCGCGTCCCAGCTCCCGCGACACGGCGTCCTCGACCAGGTCCATGGTGCGATGGCTGCGCTCCAGCCCCTCAAGTCGGGGGACGCCGATCACGACCTCGGCGAAGCTCTCACCGGCGGCCTCACGGACGCGCACCGAGCGCACGTCGCTGACCCCCGGCACCGCCCGCACCGCCTGCTCGACCCGGCTGCTGATCCCGCTCGGCGCCCGGTCCATGAGCACGTCGACGTTCGACCGGCCCAGGCGAACGGCGGCGAAGAGGACGATCGCGGCGACGATCAGTGCGGCCACCGAGTCGCCGCCGCTGATCCCCTCGGCAACCAGGCCGAGGCCGATCAGCACCGCCAGGCTGCCGCCGAAGTCGGAGGCGAAGTGCACCGCGTTGGCCAGCAGCGCCGGGCTCTGCTCGCGGCGGCCGACGCGAAGTGACGCGCCTGCCCGGGCGGCGTCGACCACGAGCACGAAGATCATCAGGGCGAACGCGTACCAGGTCGCCTGCGCCTCCCGGCCGTTGCCGGTCAGGCGGGCGACCGCCTCGAAGGCGATCCACACCGCCACCCCGGCCAGGAAGGCCGCCTCGGCCAGCGCCGCCAGGTGCTGCGCCTTGCCGTGGCCGTACTGGTGCTCTGGATCGGGCGGCCGCTCCGCGACCCCGACCGCGTAGAGGGTGAGCACGGCCGAGACCGCGTCGACGCCGGAATGTGCCGACTCGGCCAGGATGCCGAGGCTGCCGGTCAGCAGGCCGACCACCAGCTTCGTTCCCGCCAGGCAGATCGCGCCGATCAACGAGGCCAGCGCCGTACGGCGGGCGGTCGACATGGCGCGTATTCTACGGCTCCTGCGCGACGCCCCTTCGATCGGCCTGATCGGCCAGACGGCTCTGGACACGGTGACGACCGCCGACGGCAGACGGGTCGAGCGGCTCGGCGGAACACCGCTCTACGCCCGCCGCGCGCTTCGTGCTGCCGGGGTCGAGCCGGTCGTCGTGACCCGGGCGCCGGGCCTCCCGGATGCGGTGGTGCTGCCGTCGCGGTCGCTTCTGCGGTCGATCCTCGACCACCGGCCGGACGGTCTGCGGCAACGGCTGGACGAGGTCGGCCAGCCGTTCTCGGCGCGCGAGCTGGAACGGCTGGCGGAGCGCGAGTTGCGCGGCTGTGCCTGGCTGCTCCTGGGCGGCCAGTCGTCCGGCGACTTCCCGCCCGACGCAATGCGTGCCCTCTCGGCGCGGGGACACCGGGTGATACTGGACGGCCAGGGTCTGTCCCGGGGGCCGGACGCCGGCCCGGTGCGGCTGCGGCCCTTCCCGGCCTCCGCGGTCGAGGGCGTGCAGGCGCTGAAGCTGAACCGGGCCGAGGCGGAGGTGTTCGGCAGCTCCCGCGCCCTGGCCGCGCTGGGCGTGCCGGAGCTGCTGGTGACGGACGGCACCGCCGGCGTCCGGGTGCGCGCGGGCGGCCGCTGGACGACCGTTCCCGCCGACGGCCGGGCGTTCGCCGACCCGACCGGCGCCGGCGACTCGTTCTCGGCCCTGTACGCGCTCGAGCGGGCGCGCGGAGCCGGCCCCGTGCAGGCCGCCCGCCTCGCAGTGCGTGCGGTGGACGCGCTCTACGCACCGCCCTGAGCGACGCCACGTCGGACGGCCGCCGTCGGGCATAATCGGGCCCGATGGCGGACGACGGGATCAGGATCCTGATCGCCGAGGACAACTCGCTCCTGCGCGGCGTCCTGCGGGACGCCCTGGAGGAGGCCGGGATGACCGTGGTGGGCGAGGCCGCGGACGGACTGGAGGCGGTCGCCGCCGCGGAGCGCGAGCGCCCGGAAGTGGTGGTGATGGACATGCGCATGCCGAACCTGGACGGCATCGAGGCGACCGGCCAGATCGCCGCCGCCGAGTGGGCAATGCCGGTGGTCGTCCTCTCCGCCTACGACGAGCCGCAGATGATCGAGGCGGCGCTGAGCGCCGGCGCCGCCAGCTGTCTCAAGAAGGGCATCGGCCTCGACGAGCTGATCGCTGCCGTGCGGGCGGCCGCCGCCTAGGCGGTCTTCACGAGGTCGCGCTGGGGCACGATGCCCCAGCGGCCGGCGGCGTCCGCCAGGTCGTCGGTGAGCGGCCAGGCGTCCGGCAGGGGATCGCCGGTGTGGGCGGGGGAGCCGCCCTTCAGCCGCATGCAGCCGGCGTTGTCGCCGACCGCGGCGATCCGGGCCAGCTCATCCTCGTCCAGCAGCCGGTCCGCGGGCAGGCTGGCCAGTTCCTCGCGCTGCTGCTCGATCGGTTTCGCGTCCGGGCCCGGCTCCTGGATCAGCGTCGGCACGACGCAGGCCACGGCGGGCTGGGCGAGGGTCCACTGGCAGGCCAGCTGAAGCGGCGTCAACCCGTGCCGGTCGGCGATCGGCCGGATCGCGTCCAGCTTCGTCCGGGCGGCGTCGACCCAGCCCCGCGGCCGGAACGACCGGTGGTCGCCGGGAGCCAGGCCGTCCTCGTCGGGCAGGTCGTCGTGAAAGACGCCGCCGTAGTCGACGACCCGCGCGATCACCCGCACGCCGGCGCTCTCGCAGGCCGGGAGTGCGAGGCTGCCCGGCCAGGGCTCGAACGGGTTGAGGATCAGCATCGCCCAGTCGATGACGGCGCCGAACCGCTCCACGCAGGAGATGAGATCGAGCGTGAAGCCGTTCGCGGGCCCTGGAGCGACGCCCACGGCATCGGCCAGGCCGGCGTCGCGGATCGCCGCCATCCCCTCCCAGACCCGCAGCGAGCTGTACCCGGTGCGGTCGGGGTTGTGCAGCAGGAGCAGGTCGAAGGCCGACGCACCGGTGCGCTCGAGGCTCGCCTCGGCCGCCGTTCGCAGATAGCCGGCGTACTCCGACTCGCCACGCAGGGCGGGGTCGGTGAAGCGCGGGAAGCCCTTGGCGCCGGCGCGGCTGCCGGCGGTGAAGTCGTGCCCGACCATGCCGACCAGCCGGTAACTGTCGCGGGGGAGGCCGGCCACTGCCCGGCCGACGGCCAGGTCAGCGGCGCCCTCGCCGTAGACGTCGGCGGTGATCACCGTGCGGACGCGCTCGTCGGGCCGCAGCAGGCGGGTCAGGCGGTCGTCGTCGACCGGTTCCCCGTAGCGGATGAACCGGCCGCCGCTCCAGGCGCCGAGGGCGGTGTGCCCGAGATCGACCACGGCCGAAGCATTGCACGGGGCCGCGGCCGGGGGCTTCAGAGCAGCACCCGCGCGGAGGCGCGGGCGATCCGGTCGAACTCGTCGAGCAGGCGGCTGTGGGCCGCGTCCAACCGCTCCAGCCCGCGCTCGCTCAGCCGCAGCACCGTCGCCCGCTGGTCGGTCGGGTCGGGCTCGCGCTCGACCAACCCCTCTTCGACCAGCCGCTGCACCAGGGTGACCGCTGTCGGCCCCCGCACCTCGATCGCCCGCGCCAGCTCGCCCACCCGCAAGGGGCCACCGGAGAGCGCCCGCAGCGCCCGGTAACGGCGGATGGTCAGACCCTCGGCGTCCAGCAGCACCCGCGCCCGCTGGGCCAGCTCGAGCACCCGCTCCAGCAGCTCGGCTCCGTGTCGCTCCACTCCCGCCACGCCGCTCATCCTTCGCGATTGAACAGGGACACCGCCACGGACATCAGGACGACGGTCACGCCCAGAAGGACGAGCAAGTCGGCCCAGAGCGCATGCACACGGTATCCGGTCAGGGTCTGGCGGATGGCGTCGACGCCGTAGGAGAGCGGATCGGCGTCGACCACGCCGCGCAGCTGAGACGAGGTGCGGGCGAGCGGGAACATGGCGCCGGAGAGCAGGTAGAGCGGCATGATGACGAAGTTCTGGATCGAGCCGAAGCCCTCGAAGTCATGCATTCGGGCCGCGATCACGATGCCCAGCGAGACGAAGGCAAGCGAGGTCAGGAAGATCAGCGGCACCACCTCGACGATCCGCACCACGCCCAGCGAGACACCGGCGATGGGGGCCAGGCAGAGCACGATCAGCGCCTGGGCGCTGGTTGTGGTGGCGCCGCCGAGTGCCTTGCCGATGACGATCGAGCTGCGCGGAACGGGTGCGACCAGCACCTCGCGCAGGAAGCCGAACTCACGGTCCCAGATGATCGAGATCGCCGACTGGATGGCGGAGAAGATGACCGCCATGGCGATGATCCCGGGGAACAGGAACTGCTCGTAGGAGAGGCCGTGGATGGGGACGAAGCTCCGGCGCAGGCCAAGGCCGAGGACGACCAGCCAGACGATCGAGCGGACGGCGCCGCTGACGATCCGCGTGCGCTGCGAGACGAAGCGGAAGACGTCGCGCTGCCAGGCCATCGAGATGCCGTCCAGATCGACGTGCCGCCCACCCAGGCGAGGCGCCGTCTCCATCCTCGCCCCGGCGATGGTCACAGCCGGCTCCTGCCGCGGCGGGCGCTGGCCAGCCGCTCCCGGCTTGACGCCTCCTCCGGGCGCAGTTCGCCGCCGGTCAGCTCGACGAAGGCGTCCTCCAGCGATTCCGCCCCGGTGCACCCGATCAGGCCGGTCGGGCTGTCCTCGGCCACGATCCGGCCGTGGTCGATGACCGCCACGCGGTCGGCGCCCTCGGCCTCGGCGATGTAGTGAGTGGTCAGGAAGAGCGTCACGCCGGTCTGCTCGCGCAGGCCGTGCAGGTGCTCCCACAGATAGCGCCGGGTCTGCGGGTCGAGGCCGACCGTCGGTTCGTCGAGGAAGAGCACGCGCGGCCGGTGGAGCAGCGCCCGCGCCACCTCCAGCCGCCGCTTCATGCCGCCCGAGAAGGAGCGCACGGTGTCGTTACGGCGGTCGGCCAGCCCGACCAGCTCGAGCGCCTCGTCGACCCGTCCCCGCCGCTCGCGGCGAGGGACGTGGTAGATCATGCAGTGGTAGGCGAGGTTGCGCTCGGCGGTCAGGTAGTCGTCCAGTGTGTACTCCTGGAAGACGATGCCGATCGAGGCGCGCACCGCGGCTGGCTGGGCCGACACGTCGAACCCGTTCACCCGGGCCGTCCCCCGATCCGGGCGAAGCAGCGTGCAGAGCATCTTGATGGTCGTGGTCTTGCCTGCACCGTTCGGCCCCAGGAAGGCGAACATCTGCCCCGGCTCGACGCGCAGCTCGACGGCGTCGACGGCGGTGAGGCCCTCGAATGACCTGGTCAGCTCCTCCGCCTCGATCGCTGGACTCATGGATAGGTAGACTAGCTACGTATCAGCCAGCGGGCAAACCGTACCCCGCCCGGCCGACGGTCACTCGGTGGAGATGAAGACGCTCTTCAGCTCGGTGTTGTGGTCGAGCGCCTGCATGCCCAGCTCCTTGCCGACTCCCGACTGCTTGTAACCGCCGAAGGGCGTCTGGACAAAGACGCTGGAGTTGGTGTTGACGCCCAGCACCCCGGTCCGCAGCGCCCGCGCCACCCGCAGCTGGCGGGCGCCGTCCCGCGTCCACAGCGACCCGGAGAGGCCATACGGGGTGTCGTTGGCGATCCGGATCGCCTCCGCCTCGTCGCGGAACGGGATGACGCTGACAACCGGCCCGAAGATCTCCTCGCGGGCGACCGTCATCTCGTTCGAGACCCCGTCGAGCACGGTCGGCCGGTAGAAGAAGCCGGCCTCCAGCGCGCCGTCCGGCCGCTCGCCGCCGGCGACGACACGGGCGCCCTCGGTGACGCCCAGGCCGACGTAGCGCTCCACCGTCTCACGCTGCCCGGCCGACACCAGCGGGCCGATCTCGGTCTGCGGGTCGTCCGGCATCCCCACCCGCAGGTTTCGCGCCGTCTCGGCGTAGCGCTCGACGAGCTCGTCCTTCACCGACTCCTCGACGATCAGCCGCGAGCGGGCGCAGCAGTCCTGGCCGCAATTCTCGAAGACGGCATAGGGGGCCAGCCGCCCCACCTTTTCCAGGTCGGCGTCGGCGAAGACGACGCAGGCCGACTTGCCGCCCAGCTCCAGCGTCACCCGCTTGATCCCGGCGGCCGCCTGGCGGGCGATCCCGGCCCCCACCTCGGTCGAGCCGGTGAACCCGATCTTGCCCACCGCAGGATGCGCGACGAGCGCGTTTCCGACCGTCGCGCCGGGCCCAGGGACGACGTTCAGGACGCCTGCCGGAATGCCCGCCTCGAGCGCCAGCTCGGCATAGCGAAGCACCGACAGCGGCGTCAGCGAGGCAGGCTTGAGGACGACCGTGTTGCCGGCCGCAATCGCCGGCGCGGCCTTCCAGTTGGCGATGTTGAGCGGGAAGTTCCAGGGAGTGATCAGCCCCACCACGCCGATCGGCTCACGGAAGGTGAGGGCCACGCCGTCGCGCTCGACGGGGATCGTGTTACCGAAGAACTTGTCGACGGCGCCGGCGTAGTAGCGGATGACGTCGACGATCATCGAGAGCTGGCCGCGGGCGTCGCCGATCGGCATGCCGACGTTTCGCGACTCGATTCCCGCCAGCTCCTCGGCGTGCTCCTCGACCAGGCTCGCAAACCGGTGCATGTGCCGGCCGCGGGTGACCGGGGAGAGGGCGCCCCATGTCTGGAAGGCGGCCGAGGCGGCGGCGACCGCCCGCTCGACGTCCTCGACGCCCGCCTCGGAGACGGTCGCCAGCGGCTGCGCGGTGGCCGGGTTGAGGACGCCGAAGGTGCGGCCCTCGGCCGATGGCGCGCGGCCGTCGCCGATTACCAACTGCTCGACCGCGGCGCTGCTCACGCCGCCACCTCGCGCCGTTCCCGTGCCCGCTCGACCAGCGCCTGGAAGAGCGGGAAGCCCTCGTCCGGATCCTCCTCCGGGTGCCAGAGGACGCCGACGGCGAACCGCCGCTCCGGGTCCTCGACAGCCTCCACCGTCCCGTCCTCGGCGGTTGCCGTCGCCACCAGGCCGTCGCCCAGCCGGTCGGGCGCCTGGTGGTGGCAGGAGTGCGTTTGCACGTCGCCGCCCAGGATCGACTCCAGGCGCGTGCCGGGCACCACCCGCACCGGATGCCGCGTCCACGTCCCGGGCGGCCCCTTGTGCACGTCGCCGTCGATGCCGCGGTCGGGGATGTGCTGGTGCAGGTCGCCGCCGCGGGCCACGTTCAGCATCTGCATGCCCCGGCAGATTGCCAGCACGGGCAGGTCGGCGGCCAGTGCCGCCTTCATCAGCTCCAGCTCCGCCCGGTCACGCCCGGCGTGCACCCCGGCCGTCTCCGGATGCGCCTGCTGGCGGTAGAGCGCCGGCTCGATGTCGGCGCCGCCCGTGAATACCAGGCCGTCCAGGACGTCGACCAGCTCGCCCACCCCGTCCACCGGCGGGATCGCCAGCGGAATTCCTCCCGCCCGGTGCACGGAGCGGCTGTACGTTGCCGGGACGAGCACCGACAGCACATCCCGCCAGGCGCCGAAGGCGGCCGGGATCTCGTAGGCGCAAACGCCGATCAAGGGCCGGTTGCGAGCCATGCCACCCGCAGTATATGAATGGCCGAACCGCTACCGGGAGGGGCAATGGTCACCTTGGAGGAGCTGGGTGCAGACGTCGCCAGCGGCGCTGTCGACACCGTGCTGCTGGTCATGACCGACATGCAGGGACGGCTGATGGGCAAGCGCCTGCACGCGCCCTTCTTCATGTCCGACGTTGCCTCGCACGGCGCCGAGGGCTGCTACTACCTGCTCACCGTCGACGTCGACATGGCGACCGTGCAGGGGTTCTCGATGGGATCGTGGGACAGCGGCTACGGGGACTTCGTCTTCAAGCCGGACATGGCAACGCTGCGCATGCTCCCCTGGCTGGAGCGGACGGCGCTGGTCGTCGCCGACCTCGAGTGGCAGGACGGACGGCCGGTCGCCGCCTCGCCCCGCCAGATCCTGCGCCGGCAGCTCGACCGGCTTGGCGAGCGCGGCTGGACCGCCAACATCGGCTCCGAGCTCGAGTTCCTGCTCTTCCGGGACAGCTACGACGAAGCCCGCGCCAAGCACTACCGCGACCTGACGCCGGCCAACCCCTACAACGTCGACTACTCGATCTTCGGCACCACCGTGGTCGAGGACGTGCTGCGGCCGATTCGCCTCGGCATGGCCGGCGCCGGGGTCTCGGTCGAGGACTCCAAGGGCGAGTGCAACTTCGGCCAGCACGAGGTGAACTTTCGCTACTCGAACGCGCTCACGATGGCCGACAACCACTCGGTGTACAAGAACGGCGCCAAGGAGATCGCCTGGCAGCACGGCGCCGCGCTCTCCTTCATCGCCAAGTACAACGAGCGGGAGGGGAACTCGTGCCACATCCACTGCTCGCTTTGGGACGACGGCGGGAGCCTGTTCACCGACGGCGACGGCCATATGACCGACCTCTTCCGTCACTTCATCGCCGGCCAGATCGCGGCCGGGCGGGAGCTGGCCTATTTCACGGCGCCCAACGTCAACTCCTACAAACGCTACGCCGCCGGGTCGTTCGCCCCGACGACCCTGGTCTGGGATACGGACAACCGCACCTGCGCCCTGCGGGTGGTGGGGCACGGGCAAGGGATGCGGCTGGAGAACCGCTCGCCGGGCGCGGACTGCAACCCCTACCTTGCCTTCGCGGCGATCATCGCCGCCGGCCTGCACGGGATCGACAACGAGCTCCCCCTCGAGGACAACTACGCCGGCAACGCGTACCTCGCCGAGGGCAAGCCGCGGCTGCCGACGAGCCTGCACGACGCGCTCGACCTGCTGGAGTCGTCAGCGCTCGCGCGGGAGGCGTTCGGCGACGAGGTCATCGACCACTACCTGCATTACGGGCGAACGGAGCAGCAGGCGTTCGAATCCGCGATCACGGACTGGGAGCTGGTGCGCGGCTTCGAGCGGATGTGAGCCGGCCCATGCGACGGGGAGCGAGTCTGCGTGCGCTCCCCGTCGCCGTGCCGAACTCGTGGAGCTGATGCTCAGGCGGCCCGGCGACTCGCCGGCCGGCGACCGGTGAGCTTGCGGACAAGCTGCGCACGCCGCTCGCGGCGGCGGGTCAGGGCGCGCTCGCGGGCGGCCCGCATGAAGTAGTCGTACTCGGACTCGCGCGCGGGATGCGGGCGGCTGGCACGACCTTGAACTGAATGAAACGGCATGATTTTTTCCATGCACTGATTATATCACCGGTATTTCTCGTATGCGTCATACAAACTAATCGTTCACCACTATTTGACCGAACATACCCCTTATGGGGGATCCCCCCAGCAGTTGCAGCCGCCCAGCGCCGCTGCCGATAGCAGTCGCGGTGAGCATCTCCACCCGCATCGCCGCCAGCCGCCCCGCTCCGAGCGACCTGATCTGGGTCGCGCTGCTCGGCATCCCCGCCGCGATGCTGGGCGTCTTCACGGTGCGGGCGGCCTTCGCCTTTCCCGACTACCGCGACTTCCACATCTTCTGGTCGGCCGGCCGGGCGGTGCTCGACGGCACCCCGGTCTACCCGCGGGCGGCGCTGGGCGGCGTCAGCAAGCAGAACCTGTTCGTCTACCCGGCGCCGGCGGCCGTCGCCATGGTGCCGCTGGCGCTGCTCCCGCTGGGCGCGTCGGCGACCATCTTCCTGGCCCTGAACGCGGCCGCCCTGATGCTCGCGCTGCGGCTGCTCGGGGTGCGCGACTGGCGCTGCTACGCGATCGCCTTCTGCTCGATCGCGACCCTCCAGACGCTGACCCTGGGGGCGATCACCGGCTTCCTGCTCCTCGCCACCGCCTGCGCCTGGCGCTGGCGCGACCGGCGATCGGTGGCGGCAGCAGCCGTTGCCGCAGTGATCGTGGCCAAGCTCTTCCTCGCCCCGCTGCTCGTCTGGCTGTGGGCCACCGGGCGGCGCTCGACGGCGCTCGCCGCCTCGGCCATCGCCGGCGGCGCCGGCCTTGTCGGCTGGGCGGTGGTCGGCTTCGCCAGCCTGCGCGACTACCCGCACCTGATGTCGGTCGTCTCCGACTACGAGCAGCGGTTCGGTTACTCGGTGGCGGCGCTGGCGATCCACCTCGGCGGCGGCGCAGCCGTCGCCCGGGTGCTGACCGTCCTGGTCACCGCCGCCCTGTGCGTGCTGGCCCTCGTGCTGGGCCGCGGACCGGAGGGCGACCGGCGCTCGTTCTCGGTCGCCGTCGTCGCCGCGATCGCGCTCTCACCGATCGTCTGGCTGAACTACCTCCTCCTCGGCCTGGCGCCGCTCGCACTTGCGCGTCCGCGCCTGAGCAGGGCATGGGCGCTGCCCCTGCTGGCGTGGCTCTTCGCGAACCCGAACACGCTGGCGCCGCTCTGGAAGGTGGTGCTGTTTCAGGTGACGCTGGCCGCGATCCTGGCGGTCGCCGTGATCGGCCGCGATCAGCGGAGGTCGCCGGGCACGCCGTAGCCGGGCGCCGACCCGGGGTCGAGCGCACGCGACAGGTAGTCGTCGAGCTGCGGCTGCCAGAGCTCCCACAGGGACGCCAGCTCGGCGACGGGATGGTCGTGCCAGTCGACCCGCAGATCCGCCACCGGCCAGGGGACGCGGTCGACCACCAGCATCCCCGCCGAGCGCACCGGGCCGGCCTCGCCTCCGGTAGCAAGCCCCGCCCCAAGCGCCGCCACCAGGCGCGTCCCCAGGTGCTCCTGCGGCGCCGCGGCGAAGGCGTCCAGCATGGCCTCCGGGACGGCCGGGTCGGCCAGCAGGTTGCCGGCAGCCGCCGCGTCGGGCACCGCCCGCGCGGCGTGCACGCCCAGCGTATGCTCGCCCGAGTGCACCGCCGACGCGCCGTCGCGGTCGACCAGGGTGAGCTGGCGGTGGGCGATCAGCGGCTCCTCGGCAAGCAGCCGGGCGACCGCGGCCGGCGCGGCGACGCCCTGCCCGGCCAGATCGAGCAGGCGGACGCCCAGCCGCGGGTCGGTCACATTCTGGGATGCGGCGGCTCCGGTCGCCGCCCGAGCGTGGGCGCAGCGGGCGGCAACCGCCGGGCTGGAGGAGCTGACGACGATCCCCAGCATCCCGGTCCGGCGGCAGCGTCCGACCAGCGAGAACGTCACCCGGGCGGCTCCTCCATGACCGCCGTCACGTCCACCTCGACCAGCCACTCCGGCCTCGCCAGCGCCACCACGACAACGCCGGTGAAGGCGGGGAAGACGCCGCGCAGGCGCTCCCCCAGCACCCGGTATACCGGCTCCCGGTGGCGGATGTCGGTCACGTAGACGGTCACCTTGCAGATGTCGGACAGGGACGCGCCGCACTCGCCCAGCAGGAGCTCCACGTTGTCCATCGCCTGCGCCGCCTGGCCGGCCGGGTCGCCGACGGCGACGTTCTCGCGGCTGTCCAGGTCCTGCGCCACCTGCCCGCGCAGGTACACCGTCGGGCCGGCGACGACGGCCTGGCTGAGGTCGTTGTCGAGCCGCTGCTCGGGATACGTGTCGCGGGTGTTGAAGGGCCGGATCCGGCGGTGGCTCACGCGGCGCTCCCGGCCGGGACGTCGCTGTCCATGTAGCGGCGGACGAGATCAAGCGGCCCGTCGAAGTCGTAATTGTTGTAGACGGCGAGGAGATGCGAGAAGGCGGGCGACTGGGCGAAGAGCTGGAAGGTCAGGCGATGGCCCGCGTAGTCCGAGTTCAGCAGGTCGCGGGCCAGTGCATAGAAGCGGCGGCGCGCCTCGCCGTCGACATCGCCGATCCGGTAGTACTTCTCGAGCAGGGCGCCCGGCACCGGGTGGGCGAAGGAGGCGGCGCTGGGAGTGACGCAGATCTGCCCGCCGCAGAGGTCGCGCACCAGGTGCATGATCGCCGGCAGCTGCGAGCAGGCGTGCACACGGCCGGTGTAGAGCAGCGCCTGGTTGGGCATCAGGAGACCGCCCGGGCTGCGCTCGGCGAGCTCGATCGCCGCGGTCAGGTGGGCGTTGATGCCCTCCCGGTAGCAGACCAGCTGGGCCAGCTTCTCGCGTACCCCCTGGTGCATCTTGACGCCGGCGTCGAGGGCATTTGCGTAGGCCAGGCCGATCAGGAAGTCGGCCAGCCGCAGGTGGCGCTGGACGAACGGGAAGACGCTGTAGCGGTGCAGCGTGGCGCGGATGTAGGCGGCGGCCCGCACGTGCCGGTAGAAGAGGACGTTCTCCCAGGGGATGAGAACGTCGTCGAAGACGATCATCGTGTCGATCTCGTCGAACTGGCTCGAGAACGGGTAGTCCTCGGCCGGCCCGCGGCCGGCGAAGCCGGAGCGGCAGATGTGCGTGACGCCGGGGGCGGCCATGTCGGCGATGAAGCCGACGGCATACTCGGACTGGGTGGCCTCGCCCCAGTCGCCGATGGTCGGCTTGACGAATGCCTGGTTGGCGTAGGCGGCCGCGGTCTCGAACTTGGCGCCGCGAACGACGATGCCCTCGCTCGTCTCGGCGACCGCGCGCAGGAGGACATCCGGGTCCTGATCCTGCGGCCGCCGCGATCGGTCGCCCTTGGGGTCGGTGTTGGCCGACACGTGGAAGGGGTCGCCCAGGGCGGCCCGGCGCACGTGCTCGCGGATGTGGGCGGAGTACCGGGGATCGATCTCGTTCAGCACCTCCTGGCCGTCGAAAAGCGACCACATCTCGCCCACCGTTTCGTCGCCGACCCGGGTCACGATGCCGCCGATGTCGTCCAGCACCAGGTCGACCGCCGCCCGCTTGGCCTGCCAGTCGTCCCTGGTCAGCGGCAGCCGGGGGCCGGTGGCGCAGCGCTCGCCGGTCTCCGGGTCGGAGTAGGACATGACCTCGGCGCTGGCCGCCTCGTGAGCCAGGTCGTAGATGCGCGCGCGCACGTCGACGATCGGCCTGAAGGCCGGGTGGCTGGTGACGTCGGCGACGCGCTCGCCGTCGATCCACACCTCGCG
>Ga0070712_100001669_pt1 | contig 13575 bp, 12 predicted proteins | sample LARL81metaG_FD_71396 | JGI IMG/M metagenome (GOLD analysis project Ga0070712, IMG submission 71396) | Corn, switchgrass and miscanthus rhizosphere microbial communities from Kellogg Biological Station, Michigan, USA - LAR L8-1 metaG | ecosystem: Host-associated > Plants > Roots > Rhizosphere ...
AGGGGTATCATAAGGGGTATCATAAGGGGTATCATAAGGGGTATCATAAGGGGTATCATAAGGGGTATCATAAGGGGTATCATAAGGGGTATCATAAGGGGTATCATAAGGTGGTAATAACAGTAGACATCATAATAGTGATATTAACTCGATAATAGTTGGTCGAGTTAGCCCACAGCCATTCGATATAGAGGTAACTTCGGATGCAAAATTGATTCTGCTTCAGACTGTAAATAATGGCCATTTTAGGACCAAAGCGTATGAACATGTGAATAAAATTAGTTGTACCTTACCAGAGATACTTCACAAGGTTCAGGAAAGGCAGCTCCTCAGAGATTTAATGACTCAGTACGGTTTTTCAGAATGAGAGATATAAACTAGAATGTAATGCTGAAACATTATTTATTGAAATGAAATTCAATTTCCAATCATCTATAACTATAGATGACTTATGAGAACAAGATCGATTTTTTACTTATTTATGATGAAAGGTTTATCTCAAATAAGACTGCAGACAATCTAATATGTAGATAGTGTACCATACAATGTGATCATTTTAGTCAAAATATTTCACATACATTAGGTTTATATATATACTTTAGAATTGTTAGTAGATCTATTATGCAAAAGATGACTACTGATGAGATTGGCTGTAAAGAGGGTAAGAATAAAGATAATCACAATAAAAATAATAAAACGAGAAAATTGAAACCTATCGTGTTGTCGCCGAATGTTAATGATTATGATACCGGTGAAAATAACTTGACATGAATTGTTATGGGCTTAGTCTTATGTTAGTAGTACAAATGGCTAATAATAACATGGATATATGTATTAAATGTAAAACCAAGACTGCACATATATTTCACGATAGCGGGGATTATTGTTTGGAATGTTGGCAGCACTCTACTCATCCTGATATTAGATAGTATACAATAAAAGTCGATAAATGAGAGCGATAAACTTGTATTTAACTCTAATTCTGCAGCAATATTCGAATATAGATATTAGAAGAAGCCCGATAAAAATTGTTTTATATTTTTTGTACATTTCCTAAGAGATCTTTTAAGACTTTTCATCAAGTGTCATACCTCTTCATCTTTCTATTTCACTGTTATAGTACTTTATCCATGAGTATGTACGCTGAAGATTTTGAAACAATTCAAATGGGAGCAGTGCTTGTTTGCCTGTAAATATGACCGCATCCTACATATCTGTGAAGAAGGGCTTATAATCGTTGTACTGATATGTTTCTTTGATAAAGTCAGGCTTTTTTTGCAAATCATCCGCGGTGAAAAGGAGGATCCTTTTTTTAGTCTGTTTTTCCTCCTTTACATGAGACCTATCATGAGCCCATTGTTCTAAGTAAATCGATCTTACTATTATTGCTGCTAACAATGTATTTTCAATTACTACTTGGTCCCATTCTGTTACCATGGCCTGGCCACGATATCTTGCTGTTGATATGCTATTTATTTACCTTGAACCTATTTCTTGTCGTTAGTTTAATATGTAATGGACAGTTTGAAGCAATTCCTTTTGATATATTGTTGTGTGGCTTGATTCGTAAGATACGATCGCAGCAAGGACATCTCATACCGTCATATCTGAGAAATATCTCACATTCTGTACAGCGCTTACATCAGAAATTGTAATAACTTGATGCGTGATTCCTTTTAGCTTTATATAATTTACAAATATCTTTACAAAACTTTTTCAATCGCTTGATTTTCATTTTTCTGTCTGGTTTTTTCGCCTGTATGACTCTTCAGATAAGGATTTTAGAATTCTTGGTGAAAATAACCATCTTAACTCTCCTCTTAGTTCAGGAGTAGTTGAAACTATCCTTATTTTACCGATCCACCTTTCTTCACGACCATATTTCTTTCGATCAAGTTCCCTTCCTGCTTGCTCTATTTGTTTACTCACCCCCCGTGTGCGATCTTTTTTCCTTTGTCGAGAAAGGACATCATCTATTATGCACATAAGGTATGACTCATCTCCAACTGTGAGTACAGTCTATTCTGATTCAAAGTATTTGGACAATTGTGAGGTTTTAGCTACAAGTTATGAGGATATTTTGTCCATATTTTAAGGTACTGGAAATTATTTTAGCGGTCTGCGTCTGAGTTGAGCCGACTAAAGGGAAAACATTTAGAAGCATCTAATTCAAATTGAGCCCGGATTTACCGTTTAGAATTATAACTTTTAGCTGCATCTATTATAATCTTCTTTGCTGATTCCTTACATTTCCATCCCACAATCTTTACGTATTTTTCTTTTTCCAAGTCCTTATGATGTTCAATGAAGTGTTGAAGTTTATTGCGCATATAGTTTGGGATATTATTTATGTCATCTATATTTGAGAAACTAGGATCCACCTTTGTTACAGGCACTGCGATAACTTTTGAATCTGTACCATTCTGATCTTGGGTTAACACTATTCCTATAGGACGTGACTTTATAACGGAACCAGGAGTTAATGGATAGTTTGCTAGCACAAATGCGTCCATATAATCACCATCTTGTTCTCTAGTACCTAGGATATATCCATAATTGCATGGATATACCATGCTCACTACTAGGACTCTATCTACGACAATTACTCCCGTTTTTGGATCCATTTCGTATTTAACAGAACTATCTTTTGGGATTTCGATCAATACATTGACCTCCTCCAATTTCTCTTCAAATGTATCTGGATCTGCCAAATTTCAAATATAATATAAATGATCATTACTAATAAAAGTAATTAAATTTAGAGTCATTGTCTCATTATTTTTAAATCCGCAGAAAAATGAAGCTTAGAGAAAACTCTTACAATAAATTCTGTACGATATCATAATTTTTTGAGGTCAAATATCTAATAGTGCTTGACAAAAAGGTTTATAGTTTGAAGATCAGCGTTAGCCTGGGACCAAAGGAAGATACGATGGAGACTTTCGGGAAAGATTTACAAACGCAGAATTTTATTTAATCTACACAATATCACAAAGATAGACCAACATCGGCTGGTTCTTTGATTATGGGAACCGGTCGTTCACTAAGCTCAATGACGCCTTTATTCTTGAATATTGCAGCTTTCATAATTAATACTCCATCAACTCCATTAAATTATAGTAATTATCGTAAGCCGCGAAATGTATACATTGTGGTATAGGAAATGTCGTCAACATAAGATATGGTTAGTCTAAATAAGTTGCTACTATCATACTTTCACAGTTCTAGTCATAACACAAACTACTGGAAAATAAATTTGTAGACTTTGTAAAATTACACTGCAAGATACTTATTTTCCCGAGTTCCGGGTGAAAGATAAGGAGCATGACATTTTGTTACATCTAAAATATACATGCAACTACAATATGGAACAGCACTCGGTATCTCACAACGCGATATCTACCATTAGTAATTAATGTATTCCTTTATTATACGGTTGAATTTTGTGTGATCAATTTCAATTGATTGCTAGTCTTTAGTGAGAATGTCTTCATTTGGAAAGAAGCTCAATTATTCAATGTGGGGAAAATTCGGGATCTTTTAAGTAATGGATCATCTATAGAGATGATTATCGATAGCGAACTACGTTCTAAGCTTTCAAATTGTTATTCTGTGCAAGCAACTAAATTCTACTGGTTTGCTGTCGCTCATCAGCTTTTCTCTTTATGTTCCAAACGATAGCGTTCTATCATTAGTCTAATTACTTCAGTGTATTTACTTGGATGGGAGTAAACGTCCATCACTATTTTTTTTAGATTTTTTAGGGCTTAACATTTTTTCTGAATAATTCAGATCCTTACGAGCTCTGTCTAGCTCTCATTCTGGGATCTGCCACATCCTTTCTTCTTCTTTACGTTTCCAAATTCTCATATGTTCTAGCTCTGTTTTGTATCTGTCTCCTTCTTGTTTTGCTTTTTGTAGTTTCTGTTTTAATTGTTGGTTTTTTTCAAATAATGGCCTTCATTCCGGTACTCTTCAAATCTTCTTTAGTTGTATGATAACTTTCCAATGAAGTTTGCTTTTCTGACTCTAGTTGTTGTATTTGATCTATTAGATTATCTTTTTTAACTTTCAATTGTTCAATATACTCTGGAAAATTCTCAAGAGGGATGTTGAGCTTCTCTGCTGCCCAGTACATACTATAAATACTATCAAAAAACTGCTTTATGGATAGGTTCTGTTTAAAGCAAAATACTTCCAGGCTTACTATCAAGGACTCCATTTTCTTTTCACTTTCTTGGTCTAGATCGTAGATATCATCTTTTTCTCCTCCTCCTCCTCTCCCGGTCTAACATCTAACACCTATTCCTTTTCTTCAAGAATTTCTCTCAGCCTAATCAAGGCTGCAAATGATTCTACCTTCATACCTCTGTTTACGAGGTTTAGGCCAACTTCCCTTAGCTTGACGGATGTTTGACGACGATTTGACAGGCATTTGACTTACACTTGACGATATTTGAAGCATTTCAGAATAGATTCAATTGAATTTAATATATAGTAATATGGCATCTTCCTTACATTAGATATCCTTTCACAATCCTTATTCCTGGAATTCAGCTGATGACATAAAGTGTATCTTACTGGGAGTTACTTAGCCTTGGTATGAAACTAACCTCATGTTAGGATGATATCGGTCACGCTGATATCTATATAGATGGCGTAGTTCAATATGTTCAATAAGAAATACTTGGATAAAGCAAATAAGAGGACAACGACTTTCAATTATTGTTTATGAATAAATTAATAACATTGATCATGTCTATTTCTGGGACTTGGCTTCTCGTTTCAAGCATTATTTTATTATCCATAAACGCTGCAACCATAGAAGCTGCAGTCGCATCGATATCCAAGACAAATACTTCCATTAAACATCTTGTAGTTATATTCCAAGAAAATGTATCCTTTGATCATTACTTTGCCACTTATCCTAATGCTACAAATCCCTCAGGAGAACCAAAGTTTACGTCTAGTCCTGCTACACCATCTGTGAACGGATTGTCCTCCCATCTTCTGGTAAATAATCCTAATGGCAACTATTCAGTGAATCCATTTCGATTAGACAGATCTCAGGCAATAACCTGCGATATGGATCATGAATATCCCGCAGAACAACAAGCTTACCATGGTGGACTGTTAGACAAATTTATAGAATTTGCTAGCTCAACTGATTCGAATTGTACCGATGCAGCTCACAAGAAGCAGGTTATGGGTTACTTCGATGGAAATACTGTTACAGCTTTGTGGAATTATGCACAACATTTTGCCATGAGCGATAATTCTTTTGCTACCACATTTGGCCCATCTACTCCTGGAGCTTTAAATCTCATATCTGGTCAAACTCACGGCGCAACCCCTGCCAATATAGCTGATACTGTAGCTAATGGGACGGTAATAGCTGATCCAGATCCTCGTTTTGATGATTGTTCAAGTGGTACAAAAATAGCTATGAGTGGAAGAAATATCGGTACTATTCTTAACTCGAAAGATATAACTTGGGGATGGTTCCAAGGAGGATTTAAACCAACTAGCAAGACTGCCGATGGTAGGGCAGTATGTGGCTCTGTACATAAGAACATAAATGGCACTGAAGAGAAAGATTATGTTCCACATCATGAACCCTTTATGTATTATAGCATGACAGCTAATCCTCATCATTTGCCTCCAACTAAGGTTGCGATGATAGGAAATACAGATCAAGCACATCACCAATATGATTTGAGCGATTTCTGGAACGCAGCTGAAAATGGAAACCTACCTGCGGTAAGTTTCCTAAAAGCACCCAAGTACCAAAATGGGCATGCGGGATACTCTGACCCAATAGACGAACAACATTTTCTTGTCTCAACAATCAATCGTATCGAGCAGCTTCCGGAATGGAGTGATATTGCAATCATAATCTCATATGATGATTCTGATGGGTGGTACGATCATGTGATGCCGCCCATAATTAGTCAATCTAACGATCCGAAATATGATAAACTATTAGGATCTGACCTATGTGGACATGTTTCTCGAGATGCGTATCAAGATCGTTGCGGATACGGTCCACGTCTTCCATTGTTAGTAATTTCACCATACTCGACAACCTTTGTAGATCATTCTATTACTGACCAGACATCTATTATACGGTTTATTGAAGACAACTGGGGATTAGGTAGACTTGGAAATCTATCATTTGATGCAAAGGCTGGAAAAATTGATAACATGATGGATTTCAGCGATGGCGCTCATGCTAGTAAACTATTCCTAGATCCTAATACAGGTATGCAAACGTTGGCTTCAAATGGATGAAGAAAGTTAATCTGGTTAATTTAATCAAATTTTGACAGCCAATCCTACAAATGCCTTCTTGGAAGCAGATTAATGTTAAAAGTTTACGAATAGAACTAGATGTCTTCTAAATGCTACCTGACATTCCTATAATTCGATTTTGTGGATGCCTACACTTACAAATATGAGATTCATCTCCATGTACCGAAAATTTGTGATGGCATCCAAGGTAGTTGCAACTCGGTTCTGACACTTTCCCAAATACATCGACTACTGTTATTTTTTCGTAATGATTCTCGTTTCCTAATCGTTCTGTATCCTCTAATTCGTCGTACCGCAAATGGTAAGATATCGGAGATAAATCTCTAATTGTAAATAACTTTTTCAGCCACTGTCTTTCTGATTGCTCTTTCTGGTAATGACAGCTCCAACAATAACCACATATTGTGCAACCAAACTGAGTCCTATATTTGCAATTTTCACATTCCGTATACTTGAATGTCAAGGTGCTCCGCAGATATTCGTGTACGTGTTTATTGACCTTCATGTAAATTCTTTTACATCATGATGCACAAAAGTAAGAATAAAACCTGTTCGTCATGAACTAATGTTATCCTATGATCAATGTTATCCTATGATCACAATATAGTGTACTAGAGCTACATAATGTGCATAAAGAGTAAATCTTTGTATTATATTATAGTCAAATCAAATCAAATCAAATCAAATTATATATGATATTATATTCCAGTTATGCAAAAGAGATAGAGTTCTGACAGATAGTTACAATATCGTATCAAAGGTTTGATTACTTTTTGGCAGCATCTGTTATTTTATACGTTTAAGTTTTCAAACACGCATCATTAACCTATATCTGTCAGGAAAGAAGAAAAATTCGATAATAGCATAAAGTTAAGTCAGAAAGTATTATCAGTATTAACAGCTAAAGTGATATTATTGGCAACGAATATTGAAAATATTGAATCAAGAGGTATCAAGCATGCAAATAGCAAGTTGCTAGAAGAGCGGCGCCGTGATAACCATACTAAAATCATTGAGGATTTTACAGACATAGCGGCAGTTGATGGAAAGACGACTATAAAACTTACAAAAGCCTTTAAGAATAACAAAACAAAATTAAAAAATAATAACCCAATTCTTATTGCGGGATTTCCTGGACCTGGCTTTGTAGGCTCAATTGCTACCAGTTACATTATTGACAAACTAAATATGCAACAAATAGCGTGCGTTGAATCCCAATTCATTTCGCCTGGTGTGATCTATGTTGATGGAAAATTAAGACACCCATTCCGTTTATATGCTAATGTTCACCACAATGTTTGTGTACTAGTATGTGAAGCGCCAATACTTATACACGGCATATATTCCCTATTGGATACTGTTATTAGATGGTCTATAAATAATCATGTCAAGGAAGTGCTAGTCCTCGAAGGTATCCCTGTTCAAGGTTTGCCGAATTCGGATAGAGAACCAATAGTATTATCTGGTAATGAAGAAGATGAAAATGTGACTAGTGCCAGAGTTGATGACAATAATAATGGTGATATTAGTGGTAACACGATTCAATTCCAAGATCAACAAGTAGGCAAAGGTAATAAAATTACTAACGGAAAAACCAATGAACATACTGCATTCATCGGAGGAATTTCAGGTGGATTGTTATCATCATGTTTATCAAACGGGATCCAGTGTACAGCGGTACTTATTCCTGCTCCCAGTGGGATCCCTGATCCAGAAGGGGCTGCGATTATGATTGAAGCAATTAGTAAGATCACTGATAATGAGGATTTGAAAATAGATGTAAAGAAGCTTAGAGATGAAGGTGCTTCATTAAAGCTCCGTATGCAAGAGATCATAAGATCTGTACAAGATCAGCAACAGCAAGCAGATCATCAAGTTAACCAAGAACAACAAGAGCAGCAAAAATCGATTTACGGCTGACTAATCGATCAGCTTGATCTAATCAAAAACTAAAGTGAGAATGCTTTGATTATGACTGGATAAATCATCCGAAAAGAAAGATGTTTATAGACCGATTAATACATCAGGTAGGTTTACGGTGTATTTGTTGCTGTAAGTGCGGGCTATTACACATAATATCAAGGCTACTATAAAAAAATACACTGTATCATATCATAGTCAAAGGATCGTCTTATAATATCAATAAAGAGAAACAGAATCTCTATCTTCATACAGGATATGACATCCAAGAGATTGAGAATGTACAATTGTTCAATTTATTACTCAATGTGATATTATAATAAGAATTAAACTATAAATATAATCTCATCATCTAAAATATAGCTAAGTAAAAATCATTCATATGCAAATAAATTTCGAAAATAAGACTAACTTTAGTAAAGGGCTGAATAAAAGATTGTTTGGTTGTCCAAAATGCCAAAGTTCAAATTATCTAGTACTTACAAAAAGTATTATGAAGAGATATTATCCTTCACGTGAATTGTACTGTCATTTTTGCAATATCGTATTTTCTAGGATACAGGCGGTATCTCCTACAAGAGAATGTTAACGGTAAGTTAACTGCTATTATAGTGGACACATTTTCGAATTTCTATTTTGATTCATGACACTATAAAAAGAAGTCGCAGAGACGCATATCACGCGACTGGAGTATTTTGTACTTTTAGTAGTAGAAACGGATGATTGACTGATGTGCAATAGTGATCGATATTGTTGTGTATTTTTTGATGATTTTGATTACAGAATCTAAATGTGTCAGAATACACACATCTACTCTCAGATAGATTTACTTCTATATTATTTGAATCTAGCACTTATCTTGTGATATCTTTTGTTCCTTTATATGTATGTACACCGACACAACATTTAAGGTAAATTAAGACATGCCATTTGTGAGCAATAAAGTTAAGATTATCTACGTATATTTACCATACCTGAGTACCAAGTTGGTTGGTTAACAATAGTACAACGAACATCATCATCAGCCAACCAATTAGGACTTTTCTATTCTGTTAAGTACAGTACAAAAATCTTGCCAATTATCTGAATTGGTTACTCCCCATTGCTCTAAACAGATAACGTCAGATAAACCCAATCTAGATATCCAGCCTAATACTTCTAAGTCTGGTTTCGATGAAAATTTTTCAACATACCCTAGACATAGGTATGCTATTGGTCTGATATGCTTTGGTATTCCCAGAATTTGATGTAGGTCTTCATTTGCAAGTATGCTGACCCAACCAACTCCTATACCTTCAACTCTAGCAGCTAACCATAGATTTTGAATGGCGCAGCATACACTATATACTCCGGTTTCCTCTATCGATGTCCTGCCAAGAACAAAAGGCCCAAACCTTGTTGGATCATATGTGACACATATGTTTACGGATGACTCCATTATTCCTTCCAATCTTAATGAAATGTATTTATCCTGTCTTTGTTTATCGTTATCAAGCATGGAAACAGACTTCTTATATTCTTTTAAGAACGACTTCTTAACTTGCTCTTTGATTGAGCTATTTCTTATGAGGATAAAATTCCAAGGTTGTGAAAAACCTACTGATGGTGCATGATGTGCAGCATTAAGGATTCTTAAAAGAACCTCATTTGGAATGGCTTTATCGCTCATAAAATGAGAGCGAACATCTCGTCTTGAGAATATTGCCTTATAAACAGCCTTCATTTCGTGATCTGAAAAAAGAAATTCGTTGTCATTGTCGTGTCGATTTTCAGAAATCATGATTACTGCATATGTAATAATCCTCCTATAATAATTGAGCTATTTGATTAAGTCAGGCATGCAATTATTTGATAACGGCTAATAAAACTGAAAAATAGATTATGCGGATACATTTTATCATGATTAAATCTATTGAATGCTAGTATAATATAGCATGTTTAGTAAAGTTGAGTAATTGACATCGCCGGCATCGTGAGTCTCAGTTTACAAATGTGCAGAGAACATTCCAATAATGGATTTCTATAAATTGTAGATTTTGATTGATAATAAGTAATAATTTGATGTCAGGCCGGCGATGATTGTATATCAAGTCATAGACTTTCCTATCTATCTATACTATCTTGAGAATTAGTAAGAGTCAGTTTGTATTGAATAAATTTTAGTATAATATATGGCTGCAAGTATGTATATATCCTTACTCTGAACTGCATAGTAAATATTACGACTGTATATTGGTTAAAAATTTCTAGCTGATTTGTGCAGATAGACTTTCACTATCGATAAATACCTTGATTACCTATTCCATTTATGATGCGCACCATAACATGCAAAAGATTGGAGATAAAATAGCCTATAATACTATTGAAGAAATCCTAGATCCTTTGCATACAGCATTGGTAGTATGAGATGTACAACGCGCATTTATTAATTGATTATTAATAAAGAAGAATTTAGTAGGAATCTGAATTCAGTTGTAGAATTAGCACGCCAATCAAAAATTCCAATATTCTTTACAATTCAAATATCATTAAAACGATTTGAATCTTCAGCAATCGAATACACTCTTAATAAACTAGGGTTTGACCGCCTATTCGAGCGGTTTACGGCTGAAGATTGGATTTTACAATAAAACCCAAACAAAATGAATTAGTAATAAACAAACATAAAGCAAGTATATTCATAGGCACAGGTTTTGAGCGCATGCTTAGAAATGCTGGTATTATTACGATAGTGTTTACAAGCACTGCTACAGAATTTGGAATAGAGTCTAGTGCTAGGGATGCCTTCAACAGAGGATTCTATTCTGTAGTAGTTTCAGATTGTGTATCTTAGCCATATAAAGATGGACATGACAGATTACTTGAATACATGAAGAATTTCATAACCATTATAAATTCAAAGGGGATTGAGAATCTTGGTTAAAACCCTAGAAGAGGAATATCTCGATAATGTCCAGTTTATTCTAACATCAGTAGATAGGGTTATTATTTGCTATCTCGATAAGTATAGCAATGATATTTAATATCCCTTTATTAGCATAGACTAGAGTTGTTTATCAATACCTATGTAATCACTACGAATACACCATTGCCATCATACATTCACTAGGAGCAATACGGCGAGGATAAACAATAACTCTACTACTGTCATTATATCGTATATCGTTACCTCTCAGGTGTCTATTGCCACATTATAATGTGGACCAATCATTATCATTTCTTCCGTATAAGGAATATTATAGAGACCAGACCGAATTCGATCCATAGTGTTATTGTTACTAACTATCTATCAGCGTGTACATCATACTTTTTCTATTTATTTGCCGCGCCACTATTTAGCTAGTTAGTCGTCTATTGATAAAAGAAAGTCTGGTTAATAAATAAAAAATAGTTATGGATGACGACTGTCGCCATCGTTCAGGTGATCCTTATCTTGTGCGCAGCCGCTCCGTCAGCACCCACAACAACGATATATTTGTCTGGCACTTCATTTGCCTTATCTCTAAATATATTATGTGACAGATTTTTGAGGTAGGGGAGGAGTGGACATAGACAAGTTTACTCCTGTTTTAGCGACGCTATCAGGTTCTGAATCTGAGGTACAACTTCTTTATCTGCCGCTTCTTGGTCAAATACTTTAATTACTTTTGCCTGTAGTTTATCAAGTTCTACAATTGCCTCGTCTAACTGATCTGTTTTGAGCAGCTGCGCTATGTGAGTTGTATCAAACATTCCTCTTGGCTCATCCATCATAGCCTTTGGTTCTGACTTGATAAGTCTCAGGATAGCATTATCGATACCTTCAAGAAGCACTAATCGGGCTTGCCTTACATCATTAATCGTCATTTCATGTGATACATGGAATGTTCGTGCGGCTAGTGTCTGCGGCTGATCTGTGTTTACCAGCGCATTCCAGTCATTAAAACCATTCAATGCTGCTGCAGAGTGTGCTGCCTGTGTTCCTACCGTAATTACTAATCCTAATCCACCGACAATAAGAGCCACGCTCATGGCTAGTAATTTCATTGCCATTGTATAGCAACACTGCGTATATTATATATGGCTTGACAAAAAGACCAACACATTTTTACCAATAATCAAGTTCATCACCTGTCCTACTCTTATCATTCTACATCATAAGCCGATCCTACTACTTTCAGAGGGGACAAGAAAGGATGGACCAAGAAGCCATGATAGTCTAATTCTATGCACGTTAGAAAATGAGTTTAATTGATAACTGTATCTGTATTTGATATATTATAATCTATGCTTTTGGAAAAAAGTACTGAACGTAAGAAATATTGGTCCTTGAAAATACGAATTCTATAAGAAAATTCTGAATGTAACTCACAGACAAATAATTGGTTATTGTAATAGTAATCGGAATATTGGATTAGATTATAACATGTGGTTTTGCAGGTAGTAGTAATAATAATAAAGATAATAATAATAATAATGGCAGAGCAACTTCGGCTAACCTTTACTTTTATTAATAACCCAGCTCAAAACTGGAGTGTTCTTTCAACTGTGTAACTAGTCTCGAATTCGGTGCAGTGATTCTTTTCATTGGTAGGATCCGAATCATTAACCATGCGAATTCTTACTTCTGATTTAATAATTATGAAATCTTTGTTATCAGATCCTAGAATGCCAGTTGATGATATTGCAAAAGAATCTTTACTATCATCAAAGACTGTTAGCGATAGAATATACTATCTTTAAATCCCTCGGTCATGCTGGTATTGGAAGCGAGGAAATGATAGGTCAACGGCAAGAACAAGAAAATCATTTCTCTTGAGGTAACAAGTGAAGAGGTACATGATGGTAGGATGTTAAACAAGTTAGTAGATAATGCTTTTGAAAATAATAGTGTAAAGGGGGCGTTAGCAGATGGTATGTATGACAGTAATAAGAATTTAGATACCTATCAAAAAACCATATTAAACCAGGTATAAAGACAAGAAGCAATTCCAAAGTCAGGTCAACTAACTGTCATGCTAGGAATATATCTGTAACAAGACAACAAAAAAATCTCAAAAGATCGAAATGTAGCGTGAGCTATGGGTACAGGTGGATAGTAGAAACTGTCTTTTCATCCATTAAAAGAACGTTTGGTGAACATATAGCCGATAGAAAATTTCCCAACATGAACAAGGAATTGATTCTAAAAGCGTCACTGTATAACATGTTTGCTACCATGATGTAGAGAGATACAGATAATGTACTAGGGAGATAAAATGATTTATACAACAGAGCTATAACTATTAAAAGTTCTTTTATATGTAATTATAATCTCAACCAACTATGAACAAAAAGATACTAATAATTATCACTATATTAATA
>Ga0070712_100001670_pt1 | contig 13575 bp, 15 predicted proteins | sample LARL81metaG_FD_71396 | JGI IMG/M metagenome (GOLD analysis project Ga0070712, IMG submission 71396) | Corn, switchgrass and miscanthus rhizosphere microbial communities from Kellogg Biological Station, Michigan, USA - LAR L8-1 metaG | ecosystem: Host-associated > Plants > Roots > Rhizosphere ...
GGCAGCGCTTCGATCTCGTGGTGACGGATCTTCTCATGCCCAACGTGGACGGAATCGAAATCATCCGGGAAATCCGCAAGCACGACGCCTCGCTGAAAGTCCTCGCCATCTCGGGAGGCGATCACGCGACGCACTTTCTGCATTTGAATGCCGCCCAGGCGCTCGGTGCCGACGATGTGCTCAAGAAACCGTTCGACGAGGAATCATTGCTCGCCGCAATTCGGCGACTGACGCTTGCTCGAGCTTGATAGTCCAGCGGCTTGGCAGGGCAAGATCAAAGTTGTGCTGTCAGCTCAGACAGCGCGCCGTGAAGAGAAGCACCACAAGTCTTCGCCCGCCGTGAAATTGCTTAAGTCTCTAGCGGAAGTGAAAGTGGGAGACCTGATATTCCCTAACATCCACTCTCGTTGGATGCTTAGCCCCTGAACCTCCGATTCAGCTTCTTCATGCCGCCGATCCAGCGATTGTAGTCGGTCGCCTTGCGACGCATATACTCCAGGACCTCCGGATGAGGCAGAATGAGAAAGTCTTCGACCTCGATCGCCCGCATGCACGCGTCGGCAACCACTTCCGGTTCCAGCATTCCGTCGACGCTCGCCACGCCATCAGCGTTGCCCGCCGTCATCGCCGTGCGCACGGCCTGCGGACAGAGCACTGAGACCTTGATGCCCTGATCGCCATGTGTGATCGCGAGCCACTCAGCCAAGCCAACCGCGGCATGCTTTGTCACTGCATAAGGCGCCGAGCCGATCTGGGACAGCAACCCCGCTGCCGACGCTGTATTGAGCAGGTAGCCGCCACCGCGCGCGATCATTCGCGGTACGAGGTGACGTGCGGCCCAGACGTGAGCCATGACGTTGATGTCCCAGATCCGTTGCCAGCGATCGTCGGAAACCTCCGCTCCGCCTCCGATGCCGATACCGGCGTTGGAGCAAAAAAGCGCGATCGGACCGTGGTCTGCTTCGACTGTTTCGATCAGGTGCTTGATATCTGCCTCTTTTCCAACATTGGTGGAAAATGCGACTCCACCGATTTGTTTTGCGGTGGCCGCAGCACCTTCTCCGTTGATGTCGGCGCAGACCACGAGTTTTGCTCCCTCGCCTGCGAACTTTAGGGCCAACGCCCGGCCAATCCCACTCGCCGCGCCCGTTACCACTACGATCCTGTCCTTGATTTGCATCGCATATTCCTTCCGAGGTCCTCGAGAAAGCGTAGAAGACTGAGTGCTCCGTGTCAGCGTTTTGTTGCGCGTGCTTGGCTCGATGCTTAGGCTGCAATGCAGCAATCTTCTGCCAGTGACTTTAGGAGAAATGTCATGGAAATGAGTGGTCTTCAATTGCGCTCGCTTGCGACCAATGAGGGAGAACTTCAACTCTCGCTGATGCGTGTGCCGGTAGCGGAGCCCGGACCCGATGAAGTCCTGGTCCGGATAGATGCGACGCCGATCAATCCGTCCGACATTGGCCTGCTGTTCGGTGCAGCCGACATGCCCAATGCGAAATTCTCCGGTAGCGGCGACGACGTAAAAGTCATTGCGCCAATCCCTGAAGCTTATCGCCGCTCCATGGCTGCGCGTGTCGGCCAGTCGCTGCCCGTCGGCAACGAGGGCGCCGGCGAAGTCATCAAGGCCGGTGCAAATGCGCAGAATCTGCTCGGAAAAACGGTCGCCATTCTCGGCGGTGCGATGTACGCACAGTATCGCACGCTGAAGGCTTCGGACTGTCTGCAATTGCCGGCAGGCACCTCTGCGGCAGAGGGCGCTTCCTGCTTCGTCAATCCACTTACCGCCCTCAGCATGACCGAGACGATGCGCCGGGAGGGCCACACCGCGCTTGTTCACACCGCGGCGGCTTCGAACCTCGGTCAAATGCTGAGTAAAATATGTTTGAAGGACGGGATCCAGCTTGTGAACATCGTCCGCAGCGAAGAGCAAACAAATTTGCTGCGCGACGCGGGCGCAGTGCATGTCGTCAATTCCTCGAAGCCATCCTTCATGGACGACCTGGTGGCTGCACTCACTGACACCGGCGCCACCATCGCTTTCGATGCCATCGGCGGCGGAAAACTCGCGGGGCAGATTCTCACTGCGATGGAAGCCGCGGCCGTACGAAAGATGAAGGAATTCAGCCGCTATGGTTCAACCACATACAAACAAGTCTACATCTATGGCGGCCTCGACACCGGTCCAACCATACTCAACCGCGCCTTCGGAATGTCGTGGGGATTGGGCGGATACCTGCTCACGCCGTTCTTGATGAAGATCGGTCGGGAGGAAACCGAGAAGCTTCGCCAGCGCGTCGCCAGGGAGATCAAAACAACCTTCGCGAGCCACTATACGAAAACGATTTCGCTCTTTGAGGCTCTTAGCGCCGAGGCCATCGCCGCTTACAACAAGAAGTCGACGGGGGAAAAGTACCTGATCAATCCGAACAAGGGCGCTTGAAGAAGCAGCGACTGCCGAGCCAGTCTTTGTCGGTTTCGTCTTGTTACTGTGAAACGCCAAGTCCTGCGGCAAATTTCGAGAGATTTGCGCGCCGGGAATGTCGGCTTAGGGTCGATAGCGGACATTCGCAGGCGCCTAAGCCGACATTTCTTAGTTGCTTATGCGGATTAGCATTTTGCCCGTGTTCGCTCCCTTGAAGAGGCCGATCAATCCCTCTGGCGCGCGTTCGAACCCATCAAGGATGGTTTCCTGGTATTTCACGCGGCCGGTCTTCAACCAACTAGTCATGTCGGCAACAAATGCAGCATTCAAATGCCCAAAGTCGCTGGCCACAAATCCCTGCATCGTCACGCGCCCATAGATCAGATTGAACAGTCCGCTTACGGGCTCGCCACCGCCATTGTATGTCGAGATCATTCCGCAGACCGGGATTCGACCCCGCAAGTTCATTCGCGTCAGCGCCGCGTCAAGGTGAGCTCCGCCGACGTTTTCAAAGTAGACATCGATGCCTTTTGGTGTCGCTGCGAGCAATGCGCGCTTTAAATCTTGCTTTTTGTAGTTGATCACAGCGTCCAAGCCGACGGTGTTTTTTAGCCAGGCAGCCTTCTCATCGGATCCTGTTGATCCAACAACATAGCACCCCTTAATCTTCGCTATCTGGGCGACGACGGATCCAACTGCTCCGGCGGCGGTCGAGACAAACACCTGCTCACCATCCTTCAGTTTTCCAATTTCAAGGAGCCCGCCATAGGCCGTTATACCCGTTCCACCCAGTGCGTGCAGATAGACCGTCAGCGGCAGATCGGGATCCGGTCGCAAAACGGAAACGCCAGCACCGTTACCGACGAAGTACTCCTGAAATCCGGCGCCGTGGCGAACAAGGTCACCTTCCTTGAACTTGGAGTTTCGCGACTGAATCACGCGGCCGAGGCCGCCGCCCAACAACGGTGCATTTAACGGCTGATCGGAATTAAGGCGCGGTCGCATGTAAGGGTCCACGGACATGATGAGGTTGTGAATCTGTATCTCTCCGTCACCAGCGTCCTGCACCGTTCTGTTCACAAGAGCGAAATCGTCCGTCGTAGGCACGCCATTTGGTCGCTTGACCAAATGAATCTCTCGGCTGTTTGTCATTGGTGGCCTCTGTTTTTTGTACGGGCAGGTACCTTGGGATCAACTCGTTTGCTAATCGAAATTGACGTCTTGTACCAAGCGAGTTCTCGGAAACGCTCGTCAGCTGACGCGCGCGCGAACTTCACTGCGGGCTTGGTAGAGCTCCCAGAACTTGTTCGCGACGACCGAACTGTCGATGCCCCCGCCACTGTCCGAGGGCGTCCCCTTAATCATGCCGGCGACCATGACCTCGCCGACATAGACACCATCAGCCCTCAGTCGCGCAGCAAGCAGACCGACGAGCTTGTATTTTGCCGCATTGGCCAATGCGACGCCCACGGCTTTCAGGTTGATGGCGAACTCGTCCATCATGGGCGTTGTTTCGCCGAACGCGCCATTCGTAACGAGTATCGCGCCGTCTTTCGTGCTCTTCAGATCGGAGAGTGTCTCCTGGACGGCTGCGAGCAGCCCGACGACGGCGACGTCGAAGACGCTTCGCACCGCGGCTGGATCCGCAGCCTCGAGTTCTCTGACTCCGGTGCCACTGATGGCATTCCAATGAATAATGGTGATGGGTCCCAACTCTGCGCGTGCCTTTCCAATGGCTGCGCGAATTGCGGTGGGATCTCCCGCATCGGCCGGAAACGCGACGGCCACTATACCTCGATTCTGCAGCGCTCGGACTCCTAATTCGAGACGACCCTGATTTCGCGCGACGAGTGCCACGGAAAAGCCCTCAGCGCCGAATTTCTCGGCGACTGCGGATGATATGCCTGGTCCGGCACCCACAATGGCTATTACTTTTGACACGGCCCCTCCGACGACGCGATCCGCAACATCTCGCACAACCGTACGCCCACCTTGGCCTAGCGCGCAATTCGACCCGAATTGAAATCCTTAGCCGAATTTGAAAAGGCGAACTCACGAGACTCGATCTAGAACCACCCAGACGGGCAGCACTGCGCTCGAGCACGCCTTAGGCGTAAGTTTAGATGAATGACCGCTATGGGTGGAAAGCGGACATTCCAAGTGGCTTGTTGTGCTGTCACTATGCGCGTTGCTTGCTCGCGCGATGCGCCTGGATAGATCGAGCTGTAGCTCTGAGGTGGCGAGGTACGCCTATGATCAAACAATCGATGCTCGTGCTAGTGGCACTATCTTTGTCGCTCGCAGCGTCGACGGCAGCGCCAAGCCAGGACATTGGAAGTCCCGAAAATGTAACGGTCCAGAATGGGTCGGCTAGGCTGCATGCGCTTCTATGGCGGCCTCGAGGCCCTGGTCCGTTCCCGGCGATTTTGTTCAATCACGGCAGTGGACGCACTCCCGAAGACCTCAAACGGCTTGGGCCTTATGAACCGCAGGCATACATCCTCGGACCGGTGTTCGCTCGCCATGGATATGAGTTCCTTTATTTGTTTCGGCGCGGAGTTGGCTTGTCCGCCGATCAGGGTACGAACGCCGTTGACCTCATGAACGGCGAATTGGCAACTCACGATCAGGCCGCGAGGGATGCGCTACAACTCCGACTGCTCGACACGAGGGAAATGAGCGATGCCCTATCGGGTTTGGCGCTTCTGCGCGCGCGGCCCGAGGTCAAGGCAAGTGACGTGGCAGTTGTTGGGCACTCTTTCGGGGGTTCGCTCACTCTGCTGATGACTCAGCGAGAACCCGATCTTCGAGCGGTCGTCGTCTTTTCCCTGGCTGGCTACAGTTGGGATCGCTCACCAGAACTGCGGTCGCGGCTTCTCGCGGCGGCAGCCGACGTTAAGCCGCCGGTTTTTTTTATTCATGCGGCGAACGACTACTCAATCGCGTCAGGCCAGACCATTGATGCGCGGATGAGAAAACTCGGAAAACCGAGTTATCTCAAGATCTATCCGCCGATAGGCCGTACCTCCGAAGAGGGGCACGAGATTCCATATCTCGGCGTAAGCGAATGGGAAACTGACGTCTTCAGCTTCTTGGACAGATACATGCGCCAAGCCAGGTGAAGCGCCAAACCCCGTCAGTGTCCGCTTTGGGTCGAAAGCGGACCCTCGTAGCGGTGCATCTCCATCCTCCTTAGTCCGCCACATTGCCAGAGCGCTTAGGATTTGGCGCGATCTACAAGGCCAACGTCAGCATGTCCCTGCCTACTATGATCTTGCCTTTGAATGTGGTGCGCACAGCGTCGGCCCAGACTTCAGGCGTCAGGCTTGGATCGTCGCCCGGGACGAAGTGGTTGAGCACGAGTGCCTTCACCTTCGCTAGCGTGGCGATGCGGCCAACGTCCTCTGCCGTAGTGTGGTGACTTAGAATGCTAGCCTTAAGCCGCGCGGCATTCGGCCGTCGTGCAACCATTGCGTCCAGCGCCGGGCCATAGGTTACTTCGTGCACCAGGTAATCCGCCATTTTCGCGAACTCGACCAGCGGCGGGAAGAATGTGGTATCGCCGGAAAACACGACCGTCTTATTCCCAAGTTCAAATTTCAAGGCATAGCTTTCTAATACCGGCGGGTGGTGGTTGCGCAGACTACTTACCTTGACCGAGTCAAAGTTCATCACTCGACCTTCAGTGAACTCATGGGGTCTGACGAGTGTCCGCAGGTCTGGTCGCCCCTCATCGGAGATCCGAGTTTCCATGTCGAAGCCGTTGGACTTCCAATAATAGGCTAGGAGCGCGTTCAGACCTTTGGGACCGTAGACATCCACAGGGGTGCTCAAGCCTGACGCCCAAGAATTGTACAGCAAAGGCCCCAACTCGAGATTGTGGTCGGAGTGATGATGAGTGATGAAGATGTAGCGCAGGAGTTCCAGCGGAATATGCGCATCCAGCAGCTTGAGTGTCACTCCGTAGCCAGTGTCGACAACCAAAGGGATACCATCGAAGACGATCAGATTTGCTGAGGGTGTGGGCGTGTAGCCAGTGATCAGCGGACCGCCACGAGTCCCGAGCAGAACCAGCCGGTCCGGCCCGAGGTCTCGCGCTTCTTCCTGACTTGCCGCGACGCTGCGGCCCAGAGACGCCGCTCCGAGCGCCGCACCGAATCCCGCGATGAACTGCCTGCGCGTCCCAGTCGCCACGTGGCTCTCTTCGGCTGACGGATCAGAGTCGCACAATCAGGATCGGTCGCCTAGCGCGACCCTGGTATAGCGATGTCCGCTTTGGGTCGGAAGCGGACGTTCCGCGTAGGAGCCGTCGAACTGGAACGCGGACGTTGTAGGCTCTATCGACCGCTTCTCCGGGTGAGGAGATCGTCGGTCACAGTCATCGTGAAGATTGGTTCGCCGCTGGTGGGTGCTTCCGCGATTGCATCGAGGAAAGCGGAACGCGTTTCAGGATCATCATAAGCCATCTTTGCCGCGAACGCCTTCTGCCAAGTCAGTTCGTCTGGCCATTCGGCATAGCCTACAAAGCGTCCGTCGCGGTCACGATGCAGCCGAGAGCCGTAGCTGCCATACCTTTCCGTGATTAGTTCCGTGCCACGCCGCCAGGCCTTGCGGAATTGTTCTTCCTTTCCCGGATGCACGCGCCACCAATACATCGCAACGAACATGACATCCTCCTGTCTGGCTCCGCACGTCGGCAGACCCGAAACTCGGATATCACGGCCCGGTGGTCCTGTCTTGAAGTCTCCTTCTGGTGCGGTGACTTCGCGTCCCGCTGCGTACAGCTTGCGCCGGTTTGCTCAAGAGCCTTCTCTGGGCGTATCAACGCGGGTCCTTGAATCGGCCATTGGCAATAGCCGCAGCGAGGTGAGATTTGGCACTTAGAATCTTCGCGGTGGTTTTTGGCTTTGCGGTTGCGAGCATGATTGCCCTCGCACTCGTGACCGGCTTTTTCGTCGATTGGGACTGGTTTGAATCGCTTGGTTATGTCGACATTTTCTGGACGGTATTCGGCGCGAAGGTCGCTCTATTCAATGCGATTTTCGCGACCTCGGCGATAGCGATTTGGGCGAACGGCTTGATCGCGTATCGCGTCGCGCGACGAGCTGCAATTGTACACTCACTCAGTTCGCCGTGGGATTCGCTCGGCGGAACTTCCCAACGGAACATTCCTTGGCGCGGTCTCATCGCCACAGTTTCGGTCGTACTGGCCTTACTGATTGCGTCAAGCGAAGCCGCCAACTGGGATCTCGCACTGAGATTTTTATATCAGGCTCCTTATGGTCAGAGTGATCCGCTCTACGGCAAAGACATCAGTTTCTACCTCTTTTCGCTGCCCGCCTATATCGCGCTCAAGGACTGGATACTCTTCACACTCTTCGCGAGCGCTCTTTGCGCCGGCGGCGTCTACTGGGCGCATGGCGCGATCGTGCTCCACAGTCAGCGCCGTTGGATATCTTCCGCGATAATTGCGCACGCTTCAGTCCTGCTTGGGACATTTCTCTTGGTAGCGGCATGGGCCTATTGGCTTGATCGATTCATGCTCGTCTATGGCGACAATGGTGTCGTGGTCGGCGCCGGTTACACTGACATTCATGTCAACTTGCCAATCCTGTGGGGCCTCGTCGCACTCTGCAGCGCGGGTGCAATTGCCGCCTTCGCGAACGCGCGCGCCCAAACATACAGAAGGTTTCTCGTTATTGCCGGGCTCGTGTTTGGGAGTGCGTTTCTCTTGGCCCCTCTATTTGCCGCGATCTTCGAGCGCGTGTATGTCAAACCGAACGAACTCAAATTTGAGGCGCCCTATATCGCGCGCAACATCGCGCTCACCAGGGAGGCTTACCGAATCAAGCAAATCGCCGTCAAACCATACCTCGCCGAAGAAGCGCTCAGCTTCCAATCACTCCAAAACAACCGCGCGACGATCGACAACATACGGCTCTGGGATTGGCAACCTTTGCTGGACACCTATGCGCAACTCCAAGAGATCAGGACCTACTACAAATTTTATGACGCGGACATCGATCGCTATCAGCTGGGTGGTTCGGCTCAGCAGGTGATGCTCTCGCCACGTGAGCTGGATTCGTCGCTGCTACCCGAAAATGCACAGACGTGGGTAAACCTGCATGTGCTCTTCACGCACGGCAGTGGTGTGGTGATGTCGCCGGTGACGCGCATCACGCCAGAAGGTCTACCTATCTTGTATCTGCAGAATATCCCGCCGGTCGCATCCGGCGGACCCATAGTAAGCGAACCACGAATCTATTTCGGCGAAGCTGCAGACTCGTACGTGATCGTCAAAGGCAGCACCCCGGAGTTTGACTACCCGAAAGGCGACATGAACGTCTATTCAACCTACGGCGGCGCGGACGGCCTGGCGATTGGCAATGTGGCGCGCCGAGCTCTATTCGCTTGGTATTTCGGCGACATCAACATCCTGCTCAGCCAGTATATCACGGGCGAAAGCCGCATCATGTTCCGCCGCAACATTCAGGAGCGCGTTCGAACGATCGCTCCCTTCCTGCGGCTGGATTCGGATCCTTATATCGTGATCAGCGGAGGGCGGTTGTTCTGGATTCAGGATGCGTACACGATAAGCAGTTGGTTCCCGTACGCAAAGCCGGTCGACAACAACACGAACTACATACGCAACGCCGTCAAAGTAGTGATCGATGCCTATAACGGAACGGTCAGCTTCTACATGAGCGATCCGTCTGATCCCATCGTTCAAACCTATGCACGGATATTCCCTAAACTGTTCAAATCGTTCGCGACGATGGCGCCGGATCTGAGGAAACATGTTCGCTATCCGGAAGATTTTTTTCTGATCCAGGCTCAACTCTATCGCGCCTACCATATGAGCGCGCCAGAAGTGTTCTACAATCGCGAGGATTATTGGCAATTTCCGCGGCAGCCGACCGGAAGCGACGACTCCGGCGACAGCAAGATGACTCCTTATTACATCAACATGCGCCTGCCCGGCGAGACGCGCACGGAGTTCGCGCTGATGCTGCCAATGGTACCAAGCCAGCGCGAGAACATGATTGCCTGGCTCGCGGCGCGATGCGATCCACCCGACTACGGCAAGCTGATCGTCTATGAGTTCCCCAAGGACAAGCTGATCTTTGGACCATTCCAAATCGAAGCACTGATCAACCAGAACACGGAAATCTCTCAACAGATCTCGTTGTGGAACCAAATGGGTTCGCGCATCATTCGCGGAAATCTCTTAGTCGTACCGATCGACAATTCAATTCTCTATGTTACGCCGCTCTATCTTCGCGCGCAGATCGGCCAACTGCCGGAACTCAAGCGCGTCATCGCCGTTTATGGCGACCATGTGGTAATGGAGCAGACCCTCGGTGCGGCACTTGCTGCTTTGTTCAAGAAGCCCCTCGCGACCACCCCCGGACAAGGTACCGCTCCCATCTCAGCGGCGCCGACGGCCGACACGGCGCAGACTGCGCTCGCGCACTATGAGCATGCGATTGCCAAATTAAAAGCCGGAGACTGGAGTGGCTTCGGTGCCGAACTGGATGCACTTCGTCCGCTGCTCGAACAGTTGACCAGGCAAAAACAGGCCGGTCCGACCGAACAAGCCGGAGCGTCCGCAACGCCTCCACGTAAGTGAATTTTCGGCATTGCGATGCGGTTGCAAGTCGGCGAGTTTGGGCAGCCGAGCCCGCAGCTTCCCGCGCAGTGCCTTTCCGAGTTTGGCAATCGCCGGCTCGTACTTCGCGAAGTAGCTAGCGAGCTGTGTTTCTGCGTTTGTCATTGGCGGCTCCCAAGCTAAGTTCGAGGGCGACGATTTCGGTCCGACTAAAAGCAATCTGCGTCACGGGTGCCGACAGACCTTTCGCCGCCGACGCGCCCTGCCGGAGATCGGTAGCGTCCCGCTGTTAAGGTCGTGATAGGATGCCCGACCGTCCGTGCGTACACCGCGACCCAATGTCCATCACGTCCCGTGCTAGACGTTTCATCGGGTGGCAACAATGAAGCCCTTGGCAATTCTTCTCCTGCTCATCACCGGTCTGGGTGCTTGTACTTTATTCACCAAGGGGGGTCCCCCCATCTACGTCATATTCTTTTCAAGCGGCAGCGTCGAACTCTCCTCCGAGGCTCACAAGGTGGTCGACCAGGCTGCCGATGCCATCCGCACAAGCAAACCCATCTCAGTGACAATTGCCGCCGGAATTCTCGCAGGCAATAACCTCAAGCTCGCACAGCCGCGCTTTGAAGCAGTCCGCCAAGCGCTTGTGGCCGATGGTGTCTCGGCCGAACTCATTGCGCGAGCCGCTATTCCGGATACCGATCAAAAGGAAGTTGGTGGCACCGGCAACCAACGTGTCGAAATTCGCCTCGTGCCAAAAGTGCAGCCATAAACATCGATCGGAGTGGCTGTTGTCGAGACGGCAGGATTCAATTTGCAGCCCTACGTGGAAGATCGTGAAGCGCACGCATGAGAGCGATTGGAGTTGGCTGCGCGTGCTTGTGATCCGTCCGTAGCCGTTAGGAGTGGACGCCGGCGACTAGAGAGCATCGGGGCCTCCACTTAGCTGGCCAACAATATAGCAACGGGTTCGAAGCCCGCCCTGATTGTGCCTAAAATCTGGACTGGTTTTCGGGTGAGGCATACCATCGTGCCTGCTACTCACACGGAGGCAGCCATGTCAGGTCACGTGTACAAGCTGGTCGAGCTAGTAGGTTCGTCCGAGAACAGCATAGAAGATGCAATCAAGAATGCTTTAACCCGCGCGAGCGCAACGCTCCGGAACATGCGGTGGTTTGAAGTCCTGAACACTCGAGGAGACGTGGTCGACGGCAAGGTTGCTCACTACCAAGTCTTATTGAAGGTTGGTTTCACACTCGAGGGCGGCGAGTCGTGAAATGATAGACGATCAACTGGCTGTGCCCGGCGAATAATTCCGCCATAGCCGCCTTGCCGTTATCCGCCGAAAACGTGGGTCTTTTCGGAGTTGACCCATGGTTGATCGCGGCGCGCCGCGTTTCAGTCGGTTTCGATTTGGTCCGAACCTTACCCAGAAAGTGATAGAGCGTAGCTTCGCACCTGTTGGGTGGAAAGCGGACATCGAGTGATGTGTGTTAGCGTCGTCCTAACAAAAGGAAACCCCACGGCGCCACGCCCACCTAACTATTCCCAGGAACGCACCCAACGCGAGCGCAAGCAACGCGCCAAGGCCGAAGAAAAGGCGGAGCGGAATGCCGAGAAGACAGCGCGGCGTCGAGCTGCCCGAAGCCAGGGACTGCTGCCGCCCACCGACAGTGATCCAAAGCCGAGCTAGTTGCGCGCGGCGGGCGTGTTGAGACGAATCTTGTGAGAACGCGCTTTGTCTCGATTATTCGCTGCTCGGGTCACAGCGATCAGTGCCATTGTGACATTTTTGGGATTAGTCGCCGACGTGCCGGACTAGAGGCGCAAAGTCCACCAACCGTGTAGCGAGCAACTCCCACTTGGCAGCCAACTCGCGACATTCAGATTTCGTTCGTTCATTGGTCATTGCGAGAGCCATTTCTCGCATAAACGCGGCTTGTGCCCGATAGTTTTCGGCCCTGACTTTGTTGTCGTTCGCTTCGGATTCCAATGTGCTCACCCAACCGGATGCCAAAAAAAACGACGGACGAACGAATCGGTTCCGGATCCTCCGCCGCATTCTGCGAAAAGCGCCGCCACAAAGTTGTTGGCCGCTCGTCCAAGTCGCACGCGCGCGTCTGTCGTGCTTCTCGGTCCCGATTGAGATCGTCTGGCGGCTTCGCTGATGCCTGGCCTTACGTCCTGATCCGTAGTCCGAACGGTAGGAAAAAACGTCCGATTCACAGTTCCTGTCCGGTGCGTGCCGATTCTTACTCGACATCTCCGAATGTCCGCTATGGGACTAAAGCGCCACCGCGGTTGAGGTGTGCGATATACTGTTTAGCGTTTCGAGACGCCAACCTCAGTAGCGGTCACGATCACCGTAGTCGCGTTCGTAGTCGCCATAATAATGGTACGACCTTACCCAATGGCAATCATCGCCGTCTCGATCGCAACGCCAATAGCCGTAGCGATTGCGGTACGAACGATTGTACGCCGAACCATAGTAGTACCGACTTCCGTAATTGTAGCGGTTGTAGCCGCCATAATTGTCGTAGGACGAAACGCGCCGACAGTCATCGCCGTCATCGTCGCAACGCACAGACCAGCACCGGTCGCCGTCCGAGTCGCAACGCGTTGTCGTGTAGTGCGCCGAAGCGCCACTAACAGTCGTGAGCAGAAGGCCCACTCCGAGCGAGCCAGCAATTGCCGTTGACTTGAGCAAAGTTGAAACTGTCATCGTGGTTCTCCCGATGTTGGCCATTCAACAACGGGATCATAGTGCCGCGCCGAACCTGAATATGACTTGACTGGGGCGTTCAGATTCCGGGCAAAAATATGGCCGCCAGGGTTACAATATTTCACCAGGTGGTCCGCTCAAATGTAGGCGGGCTCACCGGCTTCAAGGAACCCCAGAAAAGCACTATCGTTCGCTCGGACGGAGGTCATCGGGGGAATGTCAGTTTAGTAGAGACAATTCCAAGCCAAATAGGAGCCTAACGATGACAAAGTTTTGGACGACGATGCTCGCATGCGCAAGCCTTCTGGTTGTTTCAAATTTCGCATTGGCCAAAAATGACGGCGACAAAATGGGCTCGCCGTCGCATGGCGCGCAAGGACAGGCTCACGGCCACAAGCACGCTCACTTGAATGGTCACAATCTGCTTGGTGATAAAATCAAACATGATGGCAAACACGAACTGGGTAGATTGGCCGACCGGGTTGTTACCGCCGACGTTAAAAACGGAAAGGTCGACAGCATGGCCGCCGGCGATCTGCCAGTTAAGCGGGTCAAGACAAACAAGAAGATGGCCGAGCTCGAAAACGGGATTATACCAGCCGCCTGGGATGGTGGGCATCAGCTCGCCCAGTACGACGAAACCTATTACGGCTACTGCTTCGACGATGGCTACAACTATACCTGCTATTGGTATGCGGCCTCGGATGTGAATTACGCCGACTACGTTTGGGTCACATACGATCCATACTATTAGTGGTTCAGTACCCGTCCGACCACAGTCTCCTGAACGAAGAGGAAATTTGGCACGCTGGTCGGAGA
>Ga0070712_100001672_pt1 | contig 13565 bp, 12 predicted proteins | sample LARL81metaG_FD_71396 | JGI IMG/M metagenome (GOLD analysis project Ga0070712, IMG submission 71396) | Corn, switchgrass and miscanthus rhizosphere microbial communities from Kellogg Biological Station, Michigan, USA - LAR L8-1 metaG | ecosystem: Host-associated > Plants > Roots > Rhizosphere ...
AGCCGCGCCGTGGAATCGGTGATGGGCAAGAACTCGATGCGGTCGATCTGGATATTCGCCTTGTCCCAGTAGTCGGCGAAGCGCTCCACCACGATCTTGCCCTGGGCCACCCGCTCCACGAACTTGTAAGGCCCCGCGCACACCGGCCGCGTGCCGAAGCGGTCGCCGAGCTCCTTGGCCGCCTTGGGCGAGATCATCATGCCCGCGCGGTCCGTGAGCGCGGCGAGCAGGGGAACCAGGGGCTCGGAGAGATTGAGCCGGACGGTGAGGTCATTGATCACGTCGACGCTCTTGACCTCGCCGATCTCGGACTTTCGGAAGGAGCCGGGGGTGTTCAGGTGGCGCTCGATGTTGAAGCGTACCGCCTCCGCGTTGAAGGGCTCGCCGTCGTGAAACTTGACCCCCGGCCGCAGCTTCAGGACGACCGAGCGCTGGTTGGGCCCCCATTCGTAGCTGGTGGCGAGCTGGGGCACGATCTTGAGATCGGAGGTGACGTCGAAGAGCTTGTCGCAGAGAGCGGCGAAGACGAGGCGGCCGGTATAGGCCCGGCTGATGGTGGGGTCGAGCGCGTCGGGATCGTCGTTGAGTCCGATGCGCAGGACACTCTGCGCGGAGGCGGGGTCGGCGGCGAGCATCATGACCGCGACCAACGCGAGCAGGCTGCGCGTCAAGCTCATGAGAGAAGCTCCTTGTGAGAGGTGTCGGCGAGAGTGCCGCGGCTGTCCACAGCGACTGCTCCTTCGCCGGGGCGGCGGACGATGAGCGGATTCACCTCGAAGTCGACGAGGCGTGGCCCGAGATCGGCGGCGAGCCAGGAGAGGCGCGATACCACGTCGGCGATGGCGTCGACGTCGAGGGGTGGCCGGCCGCGCGCCCCCGTGAAGAGGGGGGCGGCGGCAAGCGACCCGAGCATGACGCGGGCGCGTGCGGCGCTTACCGGCGCCGGGGCAAGAGCCACGTCCTGGAGGATCTCCACCGCGATCCCGCCGAGGCCAACCAGCACCACCGGGCCGAACTGCGGATCCCTCCGCGCGCCCACGATGACTTCGGCCTCGCCCCGGACCGTCTCCTGGACCACGAATCCCTCGAGGCGCGCCCGGGGCGCCGAGCGCGTAAGCGCCGCCGCCATCTCTCGAGCCGCTGTCACCACCTCGTCCGGCGACGAGAGGCCGAGCCGCACCGCCCCCACGTCGCTCTTGTGCGCGATGTCGGGTGAGCGCGCCTTGAGCACGACGGGGAACCCGATGCTCCGGGCGGCCGTGGCTGCCGCCTCGGGGGTCGCGGCCGTCGCCTCGCGAGCCGCGGGCATTCCATAAGCCTGGAGCAGTCGGGTCGTCTCGCCCGCCGCGAGCACGCCCGTTCCCGTGAGTTCGGGAGTGGGCAGGTCCGTGGGCCTCGTCGCGGGAAATGGGGGAGCGGCCTTCAGCGCGTCGTGCTCGGCAATGAGCGCGAGCACACGGAGCGCGTCCTCGGGCCGATCGAAGTAGAACTGGCCGATCTCACGCATGGCTTCGCGGGGCGCGTCGGCGGCGGCCCCGGGCGTGAACACGATCATCACGGGCTTGTCGACGGCCTGCGCCGCTTCCCCGATCAGCTTCGTTCGCTTGGCGAAGAAGGGCATCGAGGTGAGGATGGCGAGGCCGTAGGCGACGTTCGGATCGTCGAAGAGGAGGCGGGCGATGTCGCCGCTGATCTCGAGGGTCTCCGGAACCCGACGGCCGCCGAGATCGACGGGATTGTCGGCCTGGGGAGGCAGGAGCAGCTCTCCGAGGCTGGCCCGCGTTTCATCCGCCAGCACGGCCTGCGCGAGGCCGAGCTCGCTCACGCGGTCGCACGCGATGCCCGCCCCGCCCCCTGAAGTCGAGAGAATCGCCACTCCGCCCCGGCGTGGCCGGCGGTGCCGGACGAGGAAGTGGGCGGCCCGCACCATGTCGTCCGGATCGTGGGCGATCACCGCGCCTTCCTCGCGGCACACGGCCGCGAAGACCTCGAACGAGCCGGCCAGGCTCGCGGTATGCGAGCGCGCGGACACCACGCCGGCCTGGGTGCGGCCGGTCTTGACGACGAGGAGCGGCTTGCCGGCCCCTCGGGCCGCCGCGGCCGCCCTTCGAAAGCGCGCGCCGTCGAGCAGGCCTTCCACGTACACGCAGAGCGCTTCGGTGCCGGGATCCTCGATCAGGTAGTCGAGCACGTCACAGATCTCGACGTCGACCTGGTTGCCGACGGAGACGCAGTGGCGGAAGCCGATGCCGTCGGTGCCCGCCCGATCGAACATCGACACCATGAGCGCCCCGCTCTGGCTGACCAGCCCGATGGGGCCGTCGCGCAGGTGGTCGGTGTCGAGCACGACCGACGAGCAGAGGGCGAGCCGGTGGTGAGGCACGATCAGGCCCATGCAATTCGGACCGATCAGCCGGATGCCCGTGTCGCGCGCGATCTTCACGAGGGCGGCCTGGCGTGCCATGCCCTCGGCGCCCGCTTCGGCGAAGCCGGTGGAGATGATGACGCAGGAGCCCACGCCCGCCATCGCCGCTTCCCTCACGCTCTGGACGAGCGCGGCGGCGGGGACGGCGAGGATGGCCACGTCCGGCGGTGACGGCACCGCGGCAATGGCCGGATAGGCCTGGTGGCCTGCCACGTCACTCCGCCGAGGATTGATGGGATAGATCTCGCCCGCGAACCCGTGGCGGACGAGGAAGCGCATGATGCGCCCGCCGAACTTGTCCGGGCTGTCCGAGGCGCCGAAGACGGCGACGGACCGCGGATGAAGGATGCGGTCGATCCCGACGCGGGGGGCGGCGCGACCGTCCGCCAGCTCCGCGGTGTGGAGAGCTGCCGTCTCCGTCACGGTCCCGCCGGGCACGTTCGCAGACAACTGGTCACCTCAGATCTCCTCGTTTCCACCGGGGCGTTCTCTCGTCATCCACCGGTGTTGGACGCCTGTGTTGGGCACCTGAGTCGGGCACCTGAGTCGAGCGATCGGCCGTGGCGAGCTCGCCGTCCGAGGATCGACGAAAGAGTCTGCCATGTCAAATGCCGTGCTGTGATCCGGTTGGCCAAGCGCCCTTTCAGGGAGACCAGGGCAATGCTAATGTGTGGTCGCCATGAGCTTCCCCGTGCTCGAGAACATCGTGAAGACGTCGCGACACAAGACCTTCTACCTGTCGTGCGGAGGGGAGGACGCCCCCCTCATCGTGTTCGTGCACGGCTGGCCGGAGCTGTCCATCAGCTGGCGGCATCAGCTGCCCTGCTTCGCCGGTCTCGGGTTCCGGGCGGTGGCTCCGGACATGCGCGGCTATGGCCGCTCCGGCGTGTACGCGCGCCACGAGGACTACGCGCTGGAGCACAGCGTCAGGGACATGCTCGAGCTGCTGGATGCGCTGGGTCGGGAAAAGGCCATCTGGGTGGGCCACGACTGGGGAAGCCCCGTGGTGTGGAGCCTGGCCAGCCATCATCCCGAGCGGTGCTTCGGCGTAGCCAACCTCTGCGTGCCGTATTTCGCGAAGGGTTTTGCCCCCAGTACCTTGATTCCGCTGGTGGATCGCTCAGTTTACCCGCAGGCGCAGTATCCGGCAGGCCAATGGGAGTATCAGCTCTTCTACGAGGAGAGCTTCGACGCGGCACGCAGAGGCTTCGAGGCCAATGCCCGGAACACCGTTAAGGCCCTGTTTAGGAAGGGGAGCGCCAGCGCCAAGGGCAAGCCGTCTCGCATCGCGCAGGTCCGCCACGACGCCGGCTGGTTCGGGGGAGCGGGTCAGGCCCCTGACCTGCCGCGGGACACGGACGTGCTCACGGAGGAGGATCTGCACAGGTACGCGGCCGCCCTCGAGGGCAACGGGTTCTTCGGGCCGGATTCCTGGTACATGAACAGCGAGCGCAATTTGCAGTTCGCGGCCCAGGCGATCGACGGCGGCAAGCTGCGCATGCCCGTCCTGTTCCTCCACGGGGAGTACGACTACACCTGCGAGACCGTGTCGTCCCGACTGGCCGACCCCATGCGGCAGGATTGCCAGAACCTGACCGAGGTCGTCGTTCAGTCCGGCCACTGGATGGCGCAGGAGAAGCCTCTTGCCGTGAATGCCGCCCTGGCGAAATGGCTGTCGGCCCAATTCCCCGAGCTGTGGACGGGGTGACGCGCGGGGGACTCTCGCCGGCTCTTCACACCCCGAGGTAGTACTTTTTCACGAGGTCGTTCTCCCGTAGCTCGCGCGTGTTGCGCCCCTCGAACTCGATCTTCCCGTGGACGATGATGTAGCCGCGGTCGGCGATCTTGGTCGCCTGGTTGAAGTTCTGCTCGGCCATGAGCACGGTGAGCTGGCGCCGCTCCTTGAGCTCCTTGATCTTGCCGATCACCCGGCTCACGAGGATGGGGGCTAGTCCCACCGACGGCTCGTCCACGAGGAGGATGCGGGGCGAGGACATGAGGGCGCGCGCCACCGCGAGCATCTGCTGCTCGCCGCCGCTCATGCTCCCCGCAAGCTGGCGCCGGCGCTCGGCGAGCACGGGGAAGGCCTCGAAGCTGAAGTCGAGATTGGCCGCGATGTCCGCGCGGGCCTCCGGCCGGTAGGCGCCGAGGAGGAGGTTCTCCTCGACCGACAGCTTGGGGAAGAGCCGGCGCCCCTCGGGCACGAGGGCGATGCCGAGCCCCACGATCTCCTCGGTGGACTTCCGCGTGAGGTCGATGCGGGCGCCGTCGGTCTCGAGGACGATCTCGCCCGCCTCCGGCGTCACCATGCCCATGATGCACTTGATGAGGGTGCTCTTGCCGTTGCCGTTGGTGCCGAGGAGGGCTACCGTCTCGCCTTCCCGCACCTCGATGGAGACGCCGTGGAGCACGCGCACCGCGCCGTAGCCCGCATTCACGTCGCGCACGACGATCCTACTCGCCAAGGTAGGCCTTCTCCACCGCCTGGTTGCCCACGATCTCCTCGGGCGTGCCCTCGGCGATCCGCTCCCCCGCGTCGAGGACCACGATGCGCTCGGAGAAGCGCATCACCGCCCGCATGATGTGCTCGATCATGATGACGGTGATCTGCTGCTCGTTGAGCCGGAAGAGGATGGTGAGGATGTCGTCGACCTCCGCGCTGGACAGCCCGGCCATGGCCTCATCGGAGATGAGGAGCTTGGGCCGCGCCGCGAGGGCCCGCGCCAGCTCGAGCTTGCGCATCTCGATCTGGGTCAACCCTCCCGGCTTCAGATGCGCCTTTGCCTCCAGCCCGATCACCCTCAGAATCGCCGCGGCCTCGCTTCCCGTGGCTCCGTGGAGCCGGCCGTGGGCCGCGTACTCCAGAGGAATGTGCAGGTTCTCGAGCACGGTCATGCTCGAGAACGGCTTGGGAATCTGGAAGGTGCGGACGATGCCGAGCCGGGTCCGGCGGTGGGCGGCCACGGCCGTGATGTCGACGCCCTCGAAGAGGATGCGGCCGCCGTCGGGAGCGAGGGCGCCGGAGATGCAGTTGATGAGCGTGGTCTTGCCGGACCCGTTGGGGCCGATGAGTCCGAAACGTTCCCCCGACTTCACGTGAAGGGTGACCCGGTTGAGCGCGGTGAAGCCGCCGAAGCGCTTGACCACACCGTCTACCTCGAGGAGGGGCGCGGTCATGATGAGCGGCCCCGCAGTCGCCGGACGAGGCCGAGAATGCCCTCGGGGGCGAGGACCACGAAGGCGACCAGCACCACTCCCACGATGAACAGGTTCATCTCGGAGGAGATGGTCACGGTGGCGAGCTGCTGGGCGCTGCCGAGGAGGACGGCGCCGATCACCGGGCCGATCCAGCTCGTGGTCCCCCCGATCATCGGCATGGCCAGGGCATTCACGGCGTAGTCGAGGTTGAAGGCGGAATTGGGCTCGACGAAGGTGACGTAGTAGGGAAACGGCGCGCCCGCTACCCCGAGGAGGAAGCCGCTGATGGTGGTGGCGAAGAGCTTGAGGCGGAGGGTGGGGACGCCCATGCACTCGGCGGCCTCCTCGTTGTCGCGGAGGGCGGCCAGCCCGCGGCCGATCCACGACCGCTCGATGAACCGCGCCGCCGTCACGGCCAGTACGGCGAGGAGGACCATCACCGTGAAGAGGAACGTGACGTAGCTGCCGAAGGGGGGACTGCTCGGGCGGATCACGCTGAGCCCGCGTGACCCGCCCACGTACTCCCAGTTGATGATCATGGTCTGGAGCACGATGGACAGGGCCAAGGTGGCAATGGAGAAGAACACGCCCCGGAGCCGCAGGGTGAGATAGCCGATGCCGAGGCCGAGGAGCGCGGAGACGAGCCCGCCCGCGAGGATCAGCACGGGTAGGGGCGCCCGTATCGACTGGATGAGGAACACGGCGGTATAGGCGCCGAGGGCGAAGAAGGCGGGGGTGCCGAAGTTCACGTAGCCGGCATAGCCGCCGAGGATGTTCCAGGCGGTGGCGATGACGATGTACTGGAAGATGACGTAGCCGGCGAAGTAGAGATACGGATTCACCCGCAGCGACGCGATGAGGATTCCGGCCGCCACCACGGCCAGCCCCACGGCGAGCGTGCGGGCGGCCTGAGGCATCTAGCGTCCGAAGAGTCCGGCCGGCCGCACGGCGAGCGCGATGAGCAGGATGCCGAAGGACACGGCGAGCGACCACGACGGGCCGTAGAAGGTCGCCATGAGGCTCTCGATCACGCCGAGGATGACCGCGGCCACCAGCGTCCCCCCGATGCTCCCCATGCCGCCGAGCACGGTGATGGCGAACATCCGTCCGATGTAGTCACGATCGCTGGACGGGATGACCGGGGTGATGGTGACGAGGAGCGCGCCGGCCAGACTGGCCGCCGCGATGCCGATGCCGAAAGCCACCGTCTTGATCTGGACGGGATTGGCGCCCATGAGGCGGAGAGCGAGCCGGTCCTGCGACACGGCCATGATGGCCCGGCCGTAGAACGTCCGGCCCAGGAAGAGATGGAGAGCCAGGGTCATGGCGAGGCCGACGAGGCACGGAACGAGGAGGCGATAGGCGATGCCCACCCCGCCGAACTGGATCGACTTGCCGATGTACCCCGCCTGCACGAGGCGATAGTCGACGCCGAACTTCAGGCTGAGGCTGACCTCGATGATGAAGAGAAGGCCAAAGAAGAACACGAGCCCCCGCAGCGACTCCTCGCCGCGCCGCTCGAAGCTTCCGTAGTAGACGCGATAGACGGCGGCCCCCAGCAGGTAGAAGACAGGGGTGAAGAGGAGGCCGGTGAGAATGGGGTCGAGGCCGAAGGTGCTGTTCATCACGTAGGCGGCGTAGGAGCCCAGGATGAGAAAGGCGGGCTGGGCGATGTTGGCGATGTCGAGGAGGCCGAAGATGATCGACACGCCCAGGCTCACCGCGGCATAGAAGCCGCCGAGCAGCAGGCCGGCGACCACCGCGTTCGCCAGCAGGTCCCAGGCGATCACGCGCGGCGGGCTATTTCAGCGCGGCCGCGTAGGGATAGATGATGCTCCCGGACTTGAGATCGTCGGGCCAGAGGACGATCTTCTTGCCCGGCCCGCGGAACTGCTCGATGCCTGTCCCCTGGATCTTCTGGTACTGGACCATGAGGGTGCGTCCGGTGGCCCACTCGCCGTTCTTCCCGAACTTCACCTTGCCCACGATGGTGTTGAACTCGTGGGTGCGGATGTAGTCGGCGATCTTCTGCTGGTCGAGGCCCTTGGTCGCCTCCACGGCCTGGCCGAGGACCTGGACCAGCGCATAGGAGTAGGGCGGGAGATAGTAGCCCAGCGGATCAACGCCCGCCTTCTCCGCCCGTGCCTGGTACTCCTTCAAGAATTCCTTGATGCCGGGCATGGCCAGGAAGGTCGGCTCCGGCGCCCAGAAATCGTAGTTCACGATTCCATTGAGCATCGGGCCCATGCTTGTCATCACGGTCGTGAACATCAATCCCACCATCCCGCCGCCTAAGATCTTGGGCTGGAGGCCGACCTCATGAGCGGCGCGGAGCATCCCCACCGAATCCGGCGGATACGACGCCACGAACACAATGTCGGGATTGGTGGCCTTGATGGCCCGCACGATGGGCGTGTAGTCCACGGTGCTCGGCGGATAGGTTTTGTCGTACACGGTCTTGAAGCCGAACTTCTTCACGAGCTCACGCGCGCCCACCAGCGCGTTCTGTGGATACTCCGCGTCCGCGCCTACCATGGCCACCGTCTGCGGCTTCGGGTTCTGCCTGGCCGCCAGCTCGAAGAAGCCGATGGCCGTGCTCGTCTGGGGGTCGGGCCCCGCCGGCTGGATCTGGAAGTAGTTCGGGTACTGGTACTTCTCGTTGTTGGCGAGGCCGAACATGCCCATGAGAGTGAGCTTGCGCTCCATGGCGATGGGCAAGAGGGGTGCGATGAGGTTGGTCCCGTAACCGGAGATGACGAGATCCACCTTGTCCACGTCGAGCAGCTTGGTGTAGATGCCGGGGACGGTGGCGGGATTGGTCTGGTCGTCGTAGAAGACGAGCTCGACGGGCCGGCCGAGCAGGCCGCCCTTCTTGTTGATGTCGTCTTTCCAGATCTGGATGGCAAGGAGGGCGGGCTTGCCGTTGGCGGAGAGACCGCCCGTGAGAGCCATGCCGAAGCCGATCTTGATCGGGTCGGCGGCGTGGGCGATGAGGGCGCTCGCGAGCACCAGGGTGCCGGTGAGCGCCCCCACGAGAAACCGAGTGATCCGCACTCGCTGCCACGGCTGCCTCATTGCATCCTCGCTCTCTGCGCGCTCCCGCAGGGGCGCGCGGCTCGATTGGCGGCCCAAGACTGCGTCAAGGGCTCGGGCCTTGTCAAGGGCGCGCCCGCGCCGGGTTCATGGAAATCTTCCCTTGACATCTCGTGGCCGGGGAGCGAGAGCTAGGCGCAGGGACTGTACGCGTGGGAAAGCTCCGAACTCTCAACGACCAACCAGGAGGGGATTCGTGACCGCCGACCGGTACAGCAAGATCGTCCTCACCGTCATCGCCGCCGCTCTCGTCGTGATCGCTGCCCGGCCGCTCCTTCCGGAGGGGGGGCTCCGCACGTGGCTTCTCCCCGAGGCCGCGCTCGCCCAGACCGCCGCCCCCAAGTACGAGGTGGTGGTGCCCAAGGCCTGGGGCAAGTTCATCGCGTTCAGCAACAACAACCTGCTTCTCGAGGCGCCGGACCAGACCATGCGCATCGTGGATGTCGAGGGGAAGTCTCCCGAGTATCCGAAGATCAAGGTTCAGATCCGCTGGCAGTAAGCGGGCGTCGCGCGCCACCGGCGCGGGCTAGACGGGCCAGCGTTCCTGTCGGTAGCCCATGTCCCAGAACATCCACTCGTAGCGGGAGGTCGCGACGAAGTGGCGGGCCATGGCCTCCCGCTCGCTCGCGCCGTGGCGCGCGGCCATCTCGTTCACGCAGTCGATGACGAGACGGACGAGAGCGCCGAATTCCTCCGAGGCGTAGGTGCCGATCCAACGCGCGTACAGCGGGTCGGCGGAGCCGAGGCGCTCGAGGGCCCGGCCCACTTCCCAGTAGATCCAGTAGCAGGGAAGGAGCGCGGCCACCGCCTCGTGGAAGGGGGCGCCGTAGGCGGTGGCGAGGAGATAGCTCGTGTACGCCTGGTTGGCGGGGGCGAGGGGGGTGGCGGCCACTGCCTCCGGGGTGAGACTCCACTCGGCGAAGAAGCTCTCGTGAAGCGACCGCTCCACCTTGAGCGCGCCCGCCGCGTGCTCGTTGAACATGATGATCCACTCGTCCTGGGGCGCCCGGGCCGCCGCGATGGACAGGGCGCGGGCGAAGTCGCGGAGGTAGAGGGCGTCCTGCACCGCGTAGAAGCGAAAAGCCTCGCGGGGCAGGGAGCCGTCGGTGAGGCCGCGTACGAAGGGATGGTCGAGGATGGCCGCGTAGATGGGCGTGATGGTCTGCCAGAGCTCGGCCGAGAACGACACGAGGGGGGTGGCTACCGGGCGAGGAATCGCTTCACGGCCGCGTTGAAGGCCGCCGGCGCTTCGAGATCGGTGAACGCGTACACCTGCGGGTCCCAGCTCAGTACGCCACACGCATGGCCGTGGGCGAGCACGAGGGGAGCTCCCGAGCCGGTGACCTCGTAATAGAGGCGGATGCCGTTGACGGACGCCCAGGGCATGGCGGGCCGAGAATACTGTCTAATCCGCTCTGACTACAAGAGTGGTCTTCGGCTACTATTTGGCGGGGCGGGCCGGCTGAGCCAGACGGTCCCCTGACGGGACGGGAGCAGTGACCGGGGTTCCCCACCGAACGCGAGGAGGGACGAATGGAGACGCGACGCCTGGGCCGTACCGGACACATGAGCAGCGTGGTCACCTTCGGAGCCGCGGGGATTGGGCGGGTGGCCCAGGACGTGGCGGACCGCGCGATCGGAGCCGCCCTCGCCCACGGCGTGAACCACATCGACGTGGCGCCCCGCTATGGCGACGCCGAGCTGCGGCTCAAGCCGTGGATGCCGCGGATCCGCCGGGACGTCTTTCTCGGGTGCAAGACCATCGAGCGCACGCGCGAGACGGCCACCGCCGAGCTCGGCCGGTCCCTGGAGCGGCTGGGTACGGATCGCCTCGATCTCTACCAGCTTCACTCTGTGGGCAAGCTCGCCGATCTCGACGCGTGCACGGCCAAGGGCGGGGCCCTCGAAGCGCTGGTGGCAGCCCGCGAGCAAGGGCTGACGCGGTGGCTCGGCATCACCGGGCACACCCACGACGCTCCGCGCACGCATCTCGAGGCGCTCCGGCGCTTCGACTTCGACACCGTGATGTTCCCGCTGAACTTCGTGCTGTGGGCCATCCCCGAATACCGGGAGAGCGCGGAGGCGCTGCTCCAGGAATGCGCCCGGCGCGATGTCGGCGTGCACATCATCAAGAGCGTGGCCAAGGATCCGTGGGGAGGGCGTCCCCGGACCCATACCACGTGGTACGAGCCGTTCACCGACGACGGCATCATCGAGAGGGCGGTGGCCTTCGTCCTCTCGAAGCCCGTGACCACCCTGTGCAGCGCGGGAGACGTGACCGTTCTGCCCAAGGTGCTGGCGGCGGCCGCGCGCTTCCGGCCGCTCGACGCGGCGGCGGAGCGAGAGCTGGCCGACACCGCCGCGCACTATCATTCGCCGTTCGTAGGCGAGTGGGCGTGAGCTGAGCCACACCCGCGCTCGCGCCGACGTGCTACGATCCCGACGAACTTCGAGAGGGAGCACATGAGCCACGATCTGGTGATCCGGGGTGGGATGATTGTCGACGGCACGGGGGGCCCCGCGCGCTCCGGCGACGTGGCCGTGCGGGACGGGCGGATCTCCGAAGTCGGGCGGGTGACGGGGCGCGGGGAGAAGGAGATCGACGCGGGCGGGCTCGTGGTCGCCCCCGGCTTCATCGATCCGCACACTCACTACGACGCCCAGCTCACCTGGGACCCGCTGGCCTCCTGCTCCTCCTGGCACGGCATCACCACCATCGTCACCGGCAATTGCGGCTTCACCCTCGCTCCCTGCCGCCCCGGCGACCGCGGCACTCTCATGCGCATGCTGGAGTACGTCGAGGGTATGTCCCTCGAGGCCATGGAGAAGGGGATTCGCTGGGAGTTCGAGAGCTTCGCCGAGTATCTCGACGCCCTCGATCGGGGCGGCCTCGCCGTCAACGTGGGAGCCATGGTAGGGCACTCCGCCGTGCGTCAGTTCGTGATGGGCGGCGCGGCGTGGGAGCGCACGGCCACCCCGGAGGAGATCGAGCGCATGGCCCACGAGGTACGGGTGGCCATGGCCGCGGGCGCGGTGGGCTTTTCCTCGACCACCAATCACAATCACGTGGGGGCGAAGGGTCGGCCCGTGCCGAGCCGTCTCGCCACCGACGAGGAGATGAACGAGCTCGCCGCGGCCATGGGCGACAGTGGTCGGGGCGTGATGGAGATCACCATCGGGGGCTCGCGCCCCGATCGGGTGGCCGAGGTGGACCGCTTCGTGGAGCTGGCCCGCGCCGCCCGCCGCCCCATCACCCCCGTGTCCCTGCGCCACAATCCCGAACGGGCGGGGGAGCATCGCGTGATCCTCGCTCGTCTGGAAGCGCTGAACCGTGAAGGTCTCCGCATCTACCCGCAGGTGACGTGCTCGCCCCTCACCTCCACCTTCGATCTTTACGGCGCCTTCGTCTTCTTCCGCTTCCCCGTGTGGAAGCAGGTGCTCGAGGCTTCGCCGTCTCAGTGGCAGAGCCTCTTCGAGGATCCCGCGTTCCGCGCCGAGTTCCGGGCCACCGCCGGCCGCTCCTCGCTCTTCGTCGGCGACACCTCTCCCCTCCGCGTGGAGAGCGCTCATCGCGCCGAGCATCAGGGCCTGGTCGGACGCACCGTCGGCGAAGTCGCGGCCGCCGTGGGCAAGGATCCCGTCGACGCCTTCTTCGATCTCGCCCTCGCCGACGATCTCAAAACGCGTTTCACGGTAGCCATCATGAACACCGACGCGGCGGCGGTGGCGGAGATCTTCACCCATCCCATCGCCCTCATCGGCCTCGCCGACGCGGGCGCCCATCTCACCCTGTTCTGCGAGGCCGGCCAGACCAGCCGGCTTCTCGGCCACTGGGTGCGCGAACGCAAGGCGCTGTCCCTCGAGGAGGCGGTGCGCCGCATCACGTCGATGCCCGCCGACGTGTTCGGCTTCGCGGACCGCGGACGCCTGCGCCCCGGGCTCGCCGCCGACCTCGTCGTGTTCGACGCGGAGACCATCGCCGCGGGCGAGCCCGAGCTGATCCATGACCTACCCGACGGCGGCCCGCGGCTCGTGCAGCGTGCCCGCGGCATCGCGTGGTCCTTCGTGAACGGAGGCGCCATCGTCCAGGATGGCCGGATGCCGGAGTCGCCCGAGCCCCGGGGGCGCGGTCGCGTGCTTCGTCCCGCCCAGGTCTGACCTCTCCCGGTGCCTGCGTGACCGATTGCCTGCACAGGTCCATCGAGGCCAACGGCATCCGCATGCACATCGCCGAGCAAGGGATGGGTCCGCTCGTCCTCCTGTGTCACGGTTTCCCCGAGTCCTGGTATTCGTGGCGCCATCAATTGCCGGCGCTCGCCACCGCGGGCTACCGGGCCGTGGCTCCCGACATGCGCGGCTACGGCCAGACCGACCGGCCGGAGGGCATCGAGCAGTACACGCTCCTGCACATGGCGGGCGACATGGTCGGCCTCCTCGACGAGCTCGGGGTCGAGCAGGCGGTGATCGTGGGGCACGACTGGGGCGCTCCCGTGGCTTGGACGTCCGCGCTGATGCGGCCGGACCGCTTCCGGGCGGTGGCGGCGCTGAGCGTGCCGTATATTCCTCGAGGGGTGATCCGACCGACCGACGGCCTCCGGTTCGTGGCCGGAGACAATTTCAACTACATGCTCTATTTCCAGACCCCCGGCATCGCCGAGGCCGAGCTCGAACAGGACGTTCGAGCGACCATCCGTCGCGTGCTCTACTGGGCCTCCGGCGAGGCGCCCGATCGTCCGCCCAAGCCGCGGCCGGCCAAGTTCCTCGACCTGATGAACGATCCAGATACCCTGCCGCCCTGGCTGAGCGAAGCCGACGTGGACTTCTATGTGAACGAGTTCAAGCGCACCGG
>Ga0070712_100001675_pt1 | contig 13558 bp, 12 predicted proteins | sample LARL81metaG_FD_71396 | JGI IMG/M metagenome (GOLD analysis project Ga0070712, IMG submission 71396) | Corn, switchgrass and miscanthus rhizosphere microbial communities from Kellogg Biological Station, Michigan, USA - LAR L8-1 metaG | ecosystem: Host-associated > Plants > Roots > Rhizosphere ...
CGTGGGTGCTCGACGACGCGCCCTTCTTCATGTTCACCGGCCAGCGGAGCATCCAGGCGCCCGGCCCCGTGCTCCAGGGCTGGCTCACGGAATTCGACGGCATCTCCGAAGTCCACGGGGTCACCAACTTCACCTTCCATCCGCAGATCATCGGCCGGCCGTCGCGGCTCGCCTGCCTGCGCGAGCTGCTCGATTACGTGAAGCACACCCCGCGCATCTGGGTCGCGCCCCTCCGCGACATCGCCGCCCACTGGCGGACCACCTCGGCGTCCTGATCGCCTGCCCTAGCGCCAGGCGAAGATGCGGTCGGTGGGAATCCGGTCGATCCTGATGTCGATCAGGGTGGATGTGTTCCGCGCGAAGAAGGTGACGTGATTGCCCGCATCGTCCGAGGGGATGGGCACCTCCACGGGCAGGTACTTCAGAGGATCCGTATTGTAGGTCAGGTCGTTGGTGGGTCCGGTGGCATCGAGATTCATGCCGATGTAGGCGCCGGGACACTTCTGACGGAGCTCGGCGAGGAGAGATCCCAGGCGGTTGAGATTGACGAAGAACGTCCGGTAGCTCGGATTGACGGTGTGGGGCTGGACGTCGACGATGACCTCCTCCTGCAGGGTGGTCGTGTACTCCTGGTAACGCTGCAGACCCTGGAGGACGGCGGGGTCGCTCCACGCGCCGTGGGGGATGGTGGGATCGACCACGTGGAAGTCGACGCGATAGTCCGTGACATCGTTGTCCAGCTCGTCCCTGACATGAATGAGGAACTGCTGGTAGCCGTTCACGCCGCGGTCGCCCTGCGCAGCATAGAACGCATCGTTGGCCTGCTCGAACTTCTGCCGGAGCTGACGATATCCGGCGAGATCATTCACGGCGAGGCATTCCCGGATCAAGTCAAAGGTGGGATGGGGCGTCCCCGGATCGTCGGGCACCAGCGTGGTGTGGTTCTTGTCCGGAACGAGCCGGAGGGCGAAGGGCTCGTTCTTCTGCAGCTTCACCGCGACCGTCGGGGCGGCCGGGTCGACAAAATCGAGATCCAGCCTGATGCAGTTGAGGGCGGCTGCCGAGGCCCGGACTGTCCCGTCCGATCCGTCCTCGTTGGCGCCCTTGGCCGCGAGTCCCTTCAAGTGCCCGTACGTCGATGTGCCGGACAGGATGAAGACGAAGGGGCCGCGGGCGGGATCGGTCGGATACACGCGCACGTCGCTGAAGAGATCTCTCTCCGCCATCGCCCACAGCTCGGGACTGCCCAGCTCGAGGCCGCCGAGGATCTGACGCCCGGTCTGGAAACCGTGCTCGACGCCACCCTTGAAGAGCATGGCGAGGGCCGATTTCCCCTGGGCGGCCAGGCGCGAGCCAAAGTTGGCGGGGGCGAGCATGACCACGGACCGTATGGGATTCTTCGCTCGGTCCCCCCGGCAGATGATGGTGAGGTAGTAGTTGAGCCAGTGGCGGAAGACGGGTCCGCCCGTGGAGTGCACGACCACGTCGAGGGCATGCGGCTGGAGCGCGGGGAGCCGGCCTTCGCGGACCAGGGCGTCCAGCCGGACCTGGAAGCCCACGGCCAGATCGTCGAAGGTCACGTGGTCTTCCATGGATTCGTAGTTGGCCAGGAACACCGATTCGGCGGTGTAGCCGTTGGCGTTGAACCAAGCCTTGAGAGGAGCGAACGACTGGTAGTTATCGCTCCAGCCATGAAGGATCAGGATGGGATTCGGCACCGGTGACCTCCTGTGGTCCGCGGCGGTCGCCCACGGACCGGAGAGTGTTCGCGTCACGGATCGCTGGCGATCATGTAACCGGCCATTCAACCTGTCAACGTCCGACCTCGCCCCTGCCCCCGCTTCCGCGAGAAGGATTGACGCCCGCCCCGTCCCCCGCTATAACTGGCGCACTTCAGCCACAGGCATATCCCGCCCCCCGGGCGACTCAATGAAGCGCCGCGGCCGGGCGAACGTGGGAGGTCGGCCTGGACATCGTCCTGCAGCTCGTCCTGAATGGCCTGGCCGTGGGCTGCATCTACGGTCTGGTCGCTCTCGGCTTCGTGCTCATCTACAAGGCCACCGAGCTGGTGAACTTCGCCCAGGGCGACCTCATGATGCTGGGCGCCTTCACCTGCTACATGTTCGTGGTGTGGTACGGCATCGGCTACTGGGTCGCCTTCGCGGCGGCGGTGGCGGTGGTGGGACTGTTCGGGGCGGTCCTCGACTCCGTGGTGCTCCGCCGCGTGCTCGGCCAGCCCCAGTTCGCGGTGGTCATGCTCACCATCGGCCTCGCCGCCGTGTTCCGGAGCTTCGCGTCAATCGTGTGGGGGACGGAGATCTATACCCTCCCCACCCCGTTCAGCGCCCACACGTCGCGGGTGGGCGGGGTGAGCGTCAGCCACGAATACGTGTCCATCATCGTGGGCACCGTCGTCCTCTGCGCGGTGCTCTACGGCTTCTTCACCTACACCAAGGTGGGCGTGGCCATGCAGGCCGTGTCCCAGAATCAGCTCGCCGCGTACTACATGGGCATTCCCGTCAAGCTCATGTGCTCGCTCATCTGGGCCATCTCGGCCGGGGTGGCGGCCATCGCCGGCGTGCTTCTCGCTCCCGTCTCGCTCGTCGACATCAACCTGGGCTTCATCGGTCTGAAGGCCTTCGCGGCCGCCGTGCTGGGAGGCTTCGGATCCATTCCCGGCGCGTTGGTCGGTGGGCTCACCATCGGCGTCATCGAGCTCATGTCGGGCGCCTATCTGCCTCCGGGATTCAAGGACGTCGCCGCCTATCTCGTCCTCCTCGTGGTCCTCGCCGTCCGGCCCCAGGGCATCTTCGGGGCCGTGGGACGGAAGAAGGTCTAGCGCCTCGCGTATGCGCTTCCCGTTCAAGACATCCTATCGGCAAGACCTCACGCTCTTCACCGACGGCGTACAGCGCAACTGGTACCTCGCCCTCCTCCTCGGCCTGCTCCTGCTCCCGAAGATCGTCCCCGCCTATCTCGTGGACATCAGCCTCGTCCTGATCTACGGCCTGTGCGGACTTTCCCTCATGGTGCTCGCCGGCTACACCGGTCTGGTCAGCCTGGGTCACGCCGCCTTCCTCGGCATCGGCGCGTACGCCCACGTCTACTTCACCCAGGATCTCGGGCTCCCCTGGATCGTCTCGGTGGCCCTTGCCACCGCCCTCACCGCCGCCTCCGGCGTGCTCGTGGGCCTGCCCGCCCTCCGCATGACCGGCGTCTATCTCACCATCGCCACCCTCGCCTTCGCCCTCATCATCCAGGAAGTGTTCACGCGATGGGATGGGGTGACCCACGGACTCAAGGGCCGGCCCGTCGACAAGCCCGTCATCTTCGGAATCTCCTTCGCCAACGAGATCGCCTTCTACTTCCTCTCCCTCGCGTTCCTGATCGGCGCGCTGTGGATCACCCGCAACCTGCTCCGCTCCCCCACCGGCCGCGCGTGGGTGGCCATCCGGGACAGCGAGATCGCCGCCCAGTCCATGGGCGTGAACCTCGCCGCCTACAAGACCCTGGCGTTTTCGTACTCGGCGGCCCTCATGGGCCTCGCCGGTGCGCTCTTCGCGCACAAGATCGGCTATCTCGCCCCCGACATCTTCAGCGTGCTCCTCTCCATCCAGTTCCTGCTCATGGTGGTGGTGGGTGGGCTCGGAAGCCTGCATGGGGCCCTGTTCGGCGCGGTGTTCGTGGCCTTCCTCCCCGTGCTGATCTCCCAGGGCCGCGACTCCGTACCGGCGTGGATCGGCGGCGCGGTGTCCATACTCGGGGCGGACGCGAGCGCCGCCGTGTTCCGCCTCACCGACCGCTTCGTGAAGCAGCCCGGGCTCGAGCCCGGCATCTTCGGTCTCATCCTCGTGCTCTTCATCCTCTTCGAGCCGCTCGGTATCTACGGCCGGTGGGTGAAGCTCAAAGTCTACTTCTCCACCTTCCCGCTCTACAAGCGGGCCACCTTCAAGCGTCAGCGGGCCTACATGCGGTCGGAGCGCCTGCGGTGAGCTTCTTCAAGGCGGAGGGAGTGGGTATCAACTTCGGCGGCGTCAAGGCCCTCGACGGCGTGAGCTTCGAGGTGGAGACGGGGCAGGTCTTCACCATCATCGGCCCCAACGGCGCGGGCAAGACCACCATCTTCAACGTGATCAGCCGCATCTACGATCCGAGCCAGGGGCGCCTCCTCTTCTGCGACGAGGACATCACGCAGGTTCCTGCCCACGAGATCGCTCCCCGCGGCATCGCCCGGACCTTTCAGAACATCGAGCTATTCGAGCACGCCACCGTCCTGGACAATCTCCTCCTCGGCCGCCACGCCCACAAGCGCTCGCGCTTCCTCGAGGAGCTCCTGTTCCTGCCCCGCGTGCGCGCCCTCGAGATCGAGCACCGGGAGGCGGCGGAGAAGGTCATCGACTTCCTCGACCTCCAGCCCTATCGCGACCGCCTCATCGCCAACCTGCCCTACGGAGTCCGCAAGGTGGTGGAGCTGGCGCGCGCGCTGTGCACCCAGCCGAAGCTGCTCCTCCTCGACGAGCCCTCCTCGGGCCTCAGCGTCGAGGAGACGGAGGAGATGGCCTTCTGGATCCAGGACATCCGGAGCCTCCTTCACATCACCGTGCTCATGGTCGAGCACGACATGAGCCTGGTGAGCTCGGTGTCCGATCGCGTGCTCGCCTTGAACTACGGGCGCACCATCGCCGAGGGCACCGCGCGCGAGGTCCAGGAGCACCCCGAAGTGGTCAAGGCGTACCTCGGGGGCTAGGCGTGACCGACACTCTCCTCGAGGTGAACAACATCGAGACGTTTTACGGCCCCATCATGGCCATTCGCGGGGTGAGCTTCGCGGTGCCCCGGGGCGCCATCGTGACCATTCTCGGGGCCAACGGAGCGGGCAAGACCACCATCCTCAAGACCGTGTCGGGCGTGATGGACGCGCAGAAGGGCACGGTGACCTTCGACGGGCGTGCGGTGGGGGGACTGGATCCCGACAAGGTGATGCGGCTCGGCTTGAGCCATGTGCCCGAGGGGCGCGAGGTCTTCCCGCTTCTCACCGTGCGGGAGAATCTGAAGATGGGCGCGTACTCGCGGAGCGACGCGGACGGGGTGGCCCAGGACATGCAGATGGTGTACGAGTACTTCCCCGTCCTCGCCAGCCGCGCCGAGCAGCGCGCGGGCTCGCTCTCGGGTGGCGAGCAGCAGATGCTGTCCATCAGCCGGGCCCTCATGGCGCGGCCGAAGATGATGCTGCTGGACGAGCCGTCGCTCGGGCTTTCCCCCAAGCTGGTCAAGGACATCTTCGAGATCATCGGCCGCATCAACCGGGAGCAGGGCATGACCATCCTGCTCGTGGAGCAGAACGCGAACATGGCCCTTCACCTCGCCGACTACGGCTACGTGCTGGAAGTCGGCCGCATCGTGATGGAGGATACATGCGCCCGGCTGCTCGAGAAGGACGACATCAAGGAGTTCTATCTCGGCATCAAGGACGAGAGCATCCGCGGCACCCGCCGCTGGAAGCGGAAGAAGATGTGGCGATGACCGCCCCCGGACCGGCCTGCACCGTCAAGGGGCAAGACACCCTGCCCCGGCTCTTCCGCCAGGTGGTGAAGGAGCGCGGGGAGCAGGTAGCCATGCGCGAGAAGAGCCTGGGCATCTGGCGCTCCATCACCTGGCGCGAGTACGGCGACGGGGTCCGCCGGGTCGCCCTCGGGCTGGTGGCCCTCGGGCTGCGGCCGGGCGACGTGGTGTCCATCGTCGCCGACAACCGCCCGGAGTGGCTCTACGCCGATCTCGGCACCATCTCGGCGGGCGGCGTCACCAACGGCATCTACACCACCGACTCGCCGCGGCAGGTGGAGTACATCGTCAACGACAGCGGCACCCGCTTCTTCTTCGCGGAGAACGAGGAGCAGCTCGACAAGATTCTCGAGGTGCGGGCTCGCTGCCCCCAGCTCGTGAAGATCTTCGTGTTCGACATGGACGGGCTCCACGACTTCCGCGACGATCAGGTGATGTCGTTCGCGGCTCTCCTCGAGCTGGGCGCCCGCTACGACCGTGAGCATCCCGGCGCCTTCGATCCCCTCGTGGAGATCGCGCGCCCCGGGGACCTCGCCATTCTCGTGTACACCTCGGGCACCACCGGCCCGCCCAAGGGCGCCATGCTGAGCCATCGCAACATCCTCTTCCAGATCGGCTACTCCGATTTCGTCACGGAGCCGCGCGCGGGCGACCAGCAGCTCTCCTTCCTCCCGCTGTCCCATGTGGCGGAGCGGACCTTCTCCGTCTTCTATCCCCTGTACACGGGGGCCACGGTGAACTTCGCGGAGAGCATCGACACCGTGCCCGAGAACATCCGGGAGGTCGCCCCCGCCGTGTTCTTCGCGGTGCCCCGGATCTGGGAGAAGTTCTACTCCTCGGTGGCCCTGCGCATGCGCGAGGCGACGTGGCTCGGCCGTCTCGCCTACGGCTGGGCCATCGGGGTGGGGATGCGCGTGGCCGAGTGCCGCCTTCAGGGGCGGAAGCCCCCGGCCGCCCTCCGGTTCGTCTACCAACTCGCCGATCTGCTCGTGCTCGACAACGTCAAGCGCTCGCTCGGCCTCTCCCGCGCCCGGGGCGCCATCACGGGGGCGGCCCCCATCGCCCCCGAGCTGATTCGCTGGTATCTCGCCCTCGGCATCGACATGCGCGAGGTGTACGGACAGACGGAGAACTGCGGGCTCGCCACCGGCATGCCCGTCGACCGGATCAAGCTGGGCACGGTGGGCATCGCGCGCCCCGACACCGAGGTCCGCGTCTCCCCCGCCGGAGAGATCCTCCTCAAAGGCCCCCACGTCTTCCTCGGCTACTTCAAGAATCCGGGGAAGACGGCGGAGACGATCACCGACGGGTGGCTGCACACGGGCGACGTGGGATTCATCGACGGGGACGGCTTCCTCACCATCACCGATCGCATGAAGGACATCATCATCACCGCGGGGGGCAAGAACGTCACCCCCTCCGAGATCGAGAACCAGCTCAAGTTCTCGCCCTTCATCTCGGACGCGGTGGTCATCGGCGACCAGCGCCGGTTCCTCTCCTGCCTGGTCATGATCGACCACGAGACGGTGGCCCAGTTCGCCCAGGAGCGCAACGTGCCCTTCACCAATTTCGCCTCCCTGTGCCGGGCCCAGGAGATCCAGGACCTGATCTGGGGCGAGATCGAGCGGGTGAACAAGCAGCTCGCCCGCGTGGAGACGATCAAGAAGTTCCGTCTCATCGAGCAGATCCTCACTCCCGAGGACGACGAGCTGACGCCGACCATGAAGCTCAAGCGCACGTTCGTCAGCGTCAAGTACAAGGACGTCATCGACACCATGTACGTGGATGGGTAATCCCCACCGCAAAGGAGCCCACATGAAGAAGACACTGGGAACGGCCGTCCTCATCGCCGCCCTCGCCCTCACCGGCGTGGCGCTGGCCCAGACGCGCGGGGTCACCCCCACCGAGATCGTGCTCGGCATGCACACCGATCTCTCGGGCCCCGCCGCCACCTACGGCGTCTCCTCGTCCAACGCGGTGAAGATGCGCTTCGACGAGGTGAACGAGAAGGGCGGCATCCACGGGCGCAAGATCAAGCTCATCGTGGAGGACACCCAGTACCAGGTGCCGCGCGCCGTGCAGGCGGGAGCCAAGCTCATCAACCGCGACAAGATCTTCGCCATGGTGGCCGGGCTCGGCACCCCCATGAACAACGCGCTGTTCAAGGACCAGATCGAGGCGGGCGTGCCGAATCTCTTCCCCCTCTCCGCGGCCCGCTCGATGTTCGAGCCGTTCAGCAAGTTCAAGTTCTACGGCGCCGCCACCTATGTCGACCAGGTGCGCGCCGGCATCAACTACTTCGTCACCAAGAAGGGCAAGAAGGTCGTGTGCGCCATGTACCAGGACACCGACTTCGGCAAAGAGGTCTTCGACGGCGTCCAGCTCCAGGCCGACAAGATGAAGATCAAGCTCGCCGAGACCACCACCCACAAGCCGACCGACCAGGACTTCACCGCGCAGATCACCAAGCTGAAGGCGGCGGGCTGCGATCTGGTGGTGGTGGGGACCATCGTGCGCGACTCGATCGTGCCCTACGCCACGGCGCGCAAGATCGGCTGGACCGACGTGGACTTCCTCGGCGCGGCCTCGAGTTACGACCTGGTGGTGGCCGCTGCCCAAGGTGGCGTCACCGAGGGGTTCTATGCCATGGGGCTGACCGACATGCCCTACCGTGACACGCTGAGTCCCGCCGCCCAGGCCTGGTTCGATCGCTACAAGGACCGGTACAAGATCGAGCCGAATATCGGTGCGGTCTACGGCCAGGTCGCCGCCGATCTCACGGTGACGGCGCTCGAGAAGGCGGGCAAGGACCTGACCACCGACAGCTTCATCAAAGCCATGGAATCGATCAAGGGCTACAAGGACATCTTCAACGGGCCGGAGGTGAGCTTCGGCCCCGACAAGCACCAGGGCGCGAACTCGTCATTCCTCGCTGTGGTCAAGGGCGGTCGCTGGGTCCGCGTCACCGACCCGCTCTCGTTCTGATTCGCATCGCACGCTGACGGACAGGGCCGGCCGGCTCGGACCGGCCGGCCCTGCGCCACCGCGAAAGCTGCTGAGGGCCCAGGCTATCTGAGCTTGGCCCCCCGCTGAGTGGCGATGTCGAGCAGCCGCTCGACCTCCATGTTGATCTGCTCGACGTCGGCGGGAATGAATCCGCCGGCCGCGAAGTGGCCGGTGACGGAATCGGGATTGATGGGCACCGTGCGCACGTCGCGGATGTACCGGGCCGCCTCCAGCGGCTCCCACTCCGGGTTCAGCAGATCTTTCGTCCCCGTCATGATCAGGGTCTTGGCCTTGATGGCCCGCAGAGCCTTCACGTAGTCACCGTTCATCCCCGGCGTAGTGCTCACGTCGTGGGTCTCGTAGGCCCACGTCTGGTAGATGTAGTCGTTGGCGTCGAAGAGGGCGAGCTGCGCGTCTTCCTGGGCCTTGAGCCAGGGGAGCACGTCGAGGGGCTGGGGGAATTGGTAGCGGTAGAGCTCCGGCGTGCGCGCGGCCGCGAAGCCCACGATGTCGCGCCACAGGCGGATGCCCTCGGCGGGCGGGGTGGTGTACTCCCCGCCCTTCCACGCCGGGTCGAGCATGATGGCCTTGCGGCTCGCGTCCACCACCACCACGCTCCACGCGGGCGTGCGCGCGAGAGGGACGAGGGCGACCAGGCTGTCCATGAAGTCCGGATAGCTCACCCCCCACTGCAGCGCCTGCATGCCGCCCATGGACGGCCCGATCACCGCCACCACATGGTCGATGCCGAGCTTGTCCTTGAGCAAGCGGTACTGGGACTGAACCATGTCCCGCATCACGAAGCGCGGGAACTGCATCCGCGGCTGGGCCTTGCTGTTGCTGGGGGACGTGGTCAAGCCGTTGCTGATGGCATCCGTGGCCACGATGAAGTACTTGTTCGTGTCGAGGGCCTTGCCCGGCCCGATCAGGAAGTCGAGGCGGTGATGGTTCCCCGACAGCGCGGTGACCATGAGGATGGCGTTAGACTTCTTGGCGTTGAGCGTGCCGTGGGTCACGTAGGAGATCGCGAAGTCCTTCATGACCTTCCCGCTCTCCAGCGTGAGGTCGCCCATCTGATAGAGCTGGTGCGGGGGGTCGCCCGGACGGTGGGCAGATACGACCCCGTGGAGAGGCCCGAGCAACAAGAGCCAGGCCGTGGCGAGGAGCGTGAGCTGTCGCATCGGTGAGCCTCCGCGTCGAGGGTATGGGGGGCGCGAGCGCGGCGATCGTGCCAGATCGCTCTCGAAAGATCAACCGTGGCCGGGCTGGCTGCCGCGCCCCGTCTGGGCTATTCTCTGAGCCCGATGTCCCGACTGATCGCGACGCCACATCTCACCGTCACGCCCTGAGAGGAGCCCGTCATGCCCGCCACCCTCGAGAAGGCCACGCCCTCGTCGCTCGACCTCGATCCCAAGGCGCTCGAGCGCCTCCACGACACCATCACCCGGCACGTGGCCGAGGGGCGCTATCCGGGCGCTCAGTACGCGGTGGCGCGTCACGGCAAGCTCGCGGTGTTCTCGACCATCGGCGAGGCGCGCACCGATCCGTCGCGCGCGGCGGCCAAGGACGACACCCTGTGGCTGCTCTACTCGAATACCAAGGTCCTCACGGCCTGCGCGGTGTGGCTCCTCGTGGAGCGCGGCGCCCTCGCCTTCACCGACAAGGTCTCCGAGCGCCTGCCCAGCTTCGAGCAGAACGGCAAGGGCGACATCACCATCATCCAACTCCTCACCCACCAGGGGGGCTTTCCCAATGCCGACGTGCCCAAGGCGGCCTGGGAGGACCACGATCTCCTGCGCAAGGCGGTGTGCGGCTTCACCCTCGAGTGGACACCCGGCTCGCGCGTGTTCTATCACGGTCGGGCCGCCCACTGGGTGGCCGCGGCCATGATCGAGGCGGTGACCAAGGGCGACTACCGGGATTTCATCCGGAGCGAGATCACGGAGCCTCTCGGCATCGCCGACGAATGCTTCGTGGGTCTGCCCGACGCGCACCACGCGCGCGCGGTGGACATGCACGAGCCTTCCCCCGACGGTGGGCGCCAGGTCACGCGCGCCGAGGAGAACAACGCGGAATTCCGCCGGGCGGGCACCCCGGGGGGCGGCGGCTACGCCACGGCGCGGGCCATGGCCACCTTCTATCAGATGATGGCCCACGAAGGCGCCGTCAACGGGGTGCGTCTCCTCTCCCCCCGCATGGTCAGCTTCGTCACCCGCAATTTCACCGGGGAACGCGTGGACGGCTACATGGGCATGCCCATGCACCGCGGGCTCGGGCCTCACTCGCGCGGGACCACGGAGACCATCCGCGGCCTCGGCTCCCTCGCCTCTCCGCGTGCCTTCGGGCACGGCGGCGTCGGCTCCTCCTACTGCTGGGCCGATCCAGACTCCGGCGTGTCCTTCTCGTACCTGACCAACAGCCGCGTGCCCGATCCCTGGCACAGCGCGCGGCTCGACCAAGTGTCGAATCTCGTCCACTCGTCCATTCGCTAGATGGCGAAGGCTCGTGTCCTCGTCACGGGACTGAGCGGCCTCATCGGCCGCGCCCTTCGCAAGCAGATCGAAGGCCGGGTCGAGCTGAGCGCGCTGAACCGGAGCGCGGTGGACGGCCTACCGTGCCATCGCGCGGACATCGTCGATCTCGAGGCGATCGCTCACGCCTTCGAGGGCGTGGACACGGTGGTGCATCTGGCCGCCGACGCCACCAGCCCGAACCCGCCCTGGTCGAGCATCCTCAACAACAACGTCACGGGCACCTACAACGTCTACGAAGCGGCGCGCCGGGCCAAGGTCAAGCGCGTCGTCTTCGCGTCGAGCGGGGCCACGGTCGCCGGGGTCGAGAGCGATCCGCCCTACCGGGACCTGGTGGCCGGCCGCTACGACGGCCTCACCTCCTGGCCCATGGTGACCCATCTCTCTCCGGTAAAGCCGGCCGCCCTCTACGGCGTCAGCAAGGTGTGGGGCGAGGTTCTCGGCCGCCAGTACGCCGACATCCACGGGCTGTCGGTCATCTGCGTGCGCATCGGGCGCGTGCACGCCCAGGACCGGCCTCTGTCCGCGCGCGAGTTTTCCGTCTGGTGCAGCCAGCGCGACATTGTGCGGCTCCTCGAGCGTTGCCTCGACGCCCCCGCCACCCTGCGCTATGAGATCGTCTTCGGCAACTCCCGGAACAAGTGGGGCTACCGCGACCTCGAGCACACCCGCGAGGTGCTCGGCTGGGAGCCCGTGGACGCCGCCGAAGATCACCGCTGATTCCCTGCCCGCCCTCTCACAAGGAGACAGATCGATGGCCATCCAGACCCGCTACCTCTTCACCGCTTCCATGGACGTGGAGCCCGCCCAGGAAGCGCTCTTCAACGAGGTTTACGACACCGAGCACGTGCCCCTGCTCCTCAAGGTGCCCGGCGTGATCGCGGTGGCGCGCCTCAAGAAGACGACGCTGACCATGATCATCGGCGGGGAGAAGAAGACCATCGTGGCCGAGAACGAGCCGACCTACTCCGCCACCTACGAGATCGAGAGCCCCGAGGTGCTGACCACGCCCGCGTGGGGTGCCGCGGTGGATCAGGGACGGTGGCCGGGCCAGGTCCGCCCCTACACCAAGAACCGCCGCCACGTGCTCTACCAGCGCATCCTGCCCTAGCGGAGGGCGAGCAACGCGCCCGTGCGCCTGATCCCGATCGGCCTGGGCGTGGTGGCGGCGCTCCAGATCGTGGCCGCCGCCGCGGCCTATCCCGTGCTGACGCTCGCCGTCAGCCTCGCCGGAAGCCTCATCAGAGCGGCCACGAGCCACGACCAGGGCGCGCTGACCATCTTCTTCGTGGCGGGACTGCCCATGGCCTTCGGCTCGCTCCTCATGACGGGAGTCTTCCTGGCCGTGCCGCTCGGCGTCTGCGTCGCCGGTGCCTTCGTGGTGGGACGGCTGGGACGACGGCGCGGCGCCCGCGCCCCGGCCGGTCAGCTCTTCGCGTTCGGCTCCGTCATGGTGCTGATCAACGTGGTGGTGCTCATCGCCGGCGTGCTCCTCTGGCCCGTCTGGTGGTACAGCGAGAAGCTCGCCGCCCTCATCCCGCTCTGGCCCCTCATGGTTGGCTTCGCCCTGAACGCCGTGCTCGACGGCGTGGTCACGGCGGTGATGCTGCGCGCCCAGCTCAGGGCGCGACGGTCGGCCGCTTGTTGATCCACGGGCGCGCTTTCTCGAGCTGCGCGCCCAGGCTGAGGATGGTGCCCTCGTCGCCAAACCGCCCCGCGAGCTGGACGGCGATGGGGAAGCCCGAGACGGAGCGCCCGAGCGGGAGCATGAGGGCGGGCTGACCGGTGAGGTTGAACCACACGGTGAAGGGCGAGAACGTGAAGACCCGCCGCCAGTACTCGTCCACGTCCTCCAGCATCATGTCGATCCAGCCGAGCTTGGGCGGGAGCATGCCGAGTCCCGGGGTGAGCAGGACATCGTAGCTCGCGTGGAACGCCGCCATCTGCCGGCCGAGCTTGTGGGCGGCCTGGGTGGCGCGCACGTAGTCGGCGGCGCTGATCTGCTCGCCCTTCTGCGCGGTGCCCCACGTGGCGTTCTCCACCTCGCCCTTGCGCGCAGACCGGCCCGCCGTGGGATGGCTGGCGAGGTTCACCACCATGTTGGCGGCGGCGAAGGTGAGAAAGGTCGGGACCACGGAGGCGCGATCGATTTCCGGATCGGCCTCCTCCACGCGATGACCCAGGTCCTTGCACAAGACCACGGTCTCGGCGAGCGCCTTGAGGTATTCCTCTTCGACCGGGGCGCCGTTGGGCGCCGCCGTGGTGTAGGCGATACGCAGGGGCCGCCGCTCGGCCTGCACCTCGGCCAGAAACGATCGCGCGGGCGCCGGCGCCACGTAGGGATCTCCCGGGCCCGCGCCCGCGGTGGCATCGAGCAGCGCCGCGGTATCCCGCACGGTCAGGGTCACCGCGTGCTCGGTGGAGCAGCCGGCCAGCCCCTCCCCTGTGTACGGGGCCAT